>SKEE01000051.1_pt1 | contig 131734 bp, 107 predicted proteins | sample 4826661 | NCBI WGS metagenome assembly SKEE01 (sample SAMN11008817, study PRJNA524170) | human gut metagenome | biome: Human fecal sample; material: Feces; isolation source: fecal sample from pouch patient p20 | host: Homo sapiens | place: Israel: Tel-Aviv | collected 2016-11-14
CTAAAATAGAACTGGGAGCAATGGTGATTCCTGCTAAAGCAGCGGCTCCCGTTTTAAGAAATTTTCTTCTTGAAAAGTCTGACATGGTTTTATTTTTAAGAGTTAATAATTGATTTCAGTTTCTTGTTTTATTGAATGTTCGTTATGGTTTTCGGAGTAATCCGTATCCATTTTTCATATTTCTTCTTCTTTCCCATATTTGCTCAAGTGTTTTCAATTCACCGATGGCAGGAAGGTCATGCGTGCGGGCATCGTGCAAAAAGGTCCATGCATATTCCGATGCGATGGCTGAATCACGTATGAGCGGTAGTTTGGGATTTCTGATTCCGGTCTCTATGGAGTCGGCGAATAAGTCGCACAGCACATCGATGTTTTTTCCACCGAACGGCTTCTCTATATGATGGGTCTGTGTCACTCCACGCAGATCGACGACAGCTGTCTTGAAGTCATGTGTCATTCGGGCGATACCTTTGGTACCGATGATATCCACGTATGAGTTATGAGTCTGATCTTTGGATAATTGTCCGTACACAAACCCCTGAGTGATATCAAAAACAACACCGTTCTGGAATGTCCCGTGACACTGTACCCACCAAGGGTCTTTATAACTCCACATATTGACGCCCTGTGCATGCCATGTCTTGTATTCGCATCCGGCATACCAGCGTGCAATGTCTACATAATGCATTCCGCAGTCATGGAAGGCGGGGCCTTCATATTCGTGACCTTCGCCCGGTGCGAGACCCGGAGTCATGTGGCAGATTCGCAGAATGGCAAGTTCGCCGATCTCGCCCTGATCGATAAACTGTTTGATAGCCTGATGATACCAGGCGTTGCGGAGATACAAATTGACGGTTGAAAAACAACTGGCTTTCTCCGTGATGTCCACTACTTTCCATTCTTTGTCTATGGTGTCTGATACCGGTTTCTCGGAGATGATATGTTTCCCGTATTTGATAGCCTTTTCAATCCGGTCAAGCCTTGAGTCTGCCAACGCAAAGAGCCCGACCACCTGCACACTTTCATCATCGAACATTTCCTGTTCGTTTTCGAGTATTTTCGATTCGGGAGATAATTGCTTTGCCAATTCGCGGCAGTCGGGATTAATGTCGCAAATGTATGCGACTTCCCATCTTCCGCTTTTCTGCATTTCTTTCAAATAAAATCGTCCCATTCGACCGAATCCAATAAGACCAACTTTAGTTTTCATCGTATATCTTTTTTAGTTTCTTTATCCCATTATATACTTTGCCTTGTGAGGCATCAGCTTATATAGTAGTGCGGTGAATGCCCAGCTGCAAAGGAAAATACAAACTGCCATCAACGGAACCTGCAACGGAATTGGAATTTCCGAAGGACCTATCAGCAGAAAGAACGGACCTACTACAAAGTAGTGTACCATATAAATTCCAAAACCGCATTTGGTCATGTTGGCTAATGCTTTGACGATAACAGGTGTATTGATTACTACTTTCTGCAACATCAGGAACATGGCTAAAGTCATCAGCAACACGTTCGGACTACAGAATGTGAAGTAAAGTTCCATCTCAGTCTCCGTAGCATTCGGGTTGGCGGCAGTTGTGCTGAACCCTGTGTACGTCACATAATATCCAATGGCAAACATCACGGCACAAATGAGGAATGTCTTCCAAACACTCCAATCATTAGTAAGACGATCATCTTTGGGCGAACCACTAAAAGGCCAGAAAATTTTTAGTGCATTTCCGTTGCCGCCTTCTTTCAGATAATGTCCCAACAGCAGGTAGCCGTTGAATCCGGCAAAGTAGTAGAACATACTGAACTCGTTCCACGTGTCAGTGCCGAATACATAGCCGCTCCGGTCGAAAAGCATATTGGCTACATATTCGCGGATATACGGGATAAACAGGGAAACAATCCAGATGAAAAGGAATATTTGTTTGGTTTTATTGCTTGCCCGCTCTACCCATGCAGAGAAGAAAGGCATATAAAGATACAATCCGATGAGCAGATAGATATACCACATATGGTTCTCCTTATGGCTGAAGTTGAACGGTATCATGACCACATCTTTCAGAGAATCGATGAGGCTTTGCGACTCATGTCCCTGAGTATAGCAGAAGAAGTCGCCGATGATTTCTTTGGGCAGACCCAGCAACCCCGTGAACCAGGGGAACATACTATAAAGTACCGACCAGATGAGGAACGGGAAAAGTACGCGGAAGATGCGCTTCTTATAAAAAGTGCCTAAAGGCTGTTGCCTGACCGGTAGCAGCAGTAATCCGGTCATCATTACGAATAAGGGAACCGAAGGACGGAGAAGTGAACCGTAGATGGCTGCCCAATGTGTGTACTCGGGAATGACGCGCATCGTAGGAGAAATGTAAAAAGGGTCAATGCAATGTACGCCGATTACCATTAGCATGGCGACGCAACGGACAACATCCAGCCAGACCATCCGGTTGTCCGCAATAGAGTTTTGAGTCATGATATTTTGTTTTTAAGTTATGTAGGCAAAGTTAGCGAACTGTGGAAGCAACCATCATTAAAAACTGATCATTTTAGAACAATCTCTGACCATTTCGAGTATAAATGCTTATTTTTGCATCTGATAATGTCTATTTATACAGAAAACTTATGCTGAAAATATTAGTAACGTATGCCGTTCAAGGCGAATTTGTAGAGATAAAGTGGCCCGATGTAGAGCCTTATTACATCCGTACGGGGATCGGAAAAGTGAAGTCCGCCTTTCATCTGGCAGAAGCGATCCGCCAGGTGCAGCCCGATCTCGTTTTGAATCTCGGAAGTGCAGGAACAGTCAATCATCAGGTAGGGGATATCTTTGTCTGCCGCAAATTTATAGACCGCGATATGCAGAAACTAGCCGGACTAGGTTTGGAATGCGAAATAGATTCTTCCGCTTTGCTTGAAACAAAAGGCTTCTGCAAGCATTGGACGGAAGAGGGAATCTGTAATACGGGAGATGGTTTCCTGACGGAGCTGACTCACGTAAGCGGAGATGTCGTCGACATGGAGGCGTATGCGCAAGCCTTCGTCTGCCGTTCCAAAGAGATTCCTTTTGTTTCTGTGAAGTACGTGACCGACATTATCGGACAAAACTCCGTGAAACATTGGGAGGACAAACTTGCCGACGCCCGTCAGGGACTTTCGAACTATTTCAATGTCTTGAAAGAAAGAATATGATAGGTGACTCCTGCTGCTACAAGTCCCAGAAGAATTTTCACCCATAGGAACGGAATCAGAAAGAAGATGCAATAGAGCATCGTTCCCCACATCAGCACAAGGGAGATAATCTTGGCGCGGAGCGGTATTGCCTTGTTTTCCCGGAAATTGCGGATATATGGACCGAAGTGCCGGTGATTCAGCAACCAGTTATATAATCGTGGCGACCCTTTGAAATAAAGCGCGGCGGTCAGTAACAGAAAAGGGGTAGTGGGCAGTAACGGCAGAAAGATGCCGAGAATGCTGAGTCCGAGAGATATGCTTCCTAAAACAATATAAAGAGTTTTCATTCGGCAAAGATAGTGTAAAAACAGGAAAAAATAATCGGGTTTGCTGGATGAAAGCTCTTTTTATATTACCTTTGTCCTTGCATCGAGGTGACATTAGATGCATGTAACTATAATAAATACATACAGCCATGTTTACAGTAATCAAACGCATGGAGATATCAGCTTCTCACAAACTGGTACTCCCGTATCGCAGTAAATGCGCCAGTCTACACGGTCACAACTGGATTATCACTGTCTATTGCCGTTCCTCACGGCTCAACTCCGAAGGAATGGTGGTGGATTTTACCCGAATCAAAGAAGTGGTCACGGAGAAACTGGACCATCAGAATCTGAATGAAGTACTTCCATTTAATCCGACAGCAGAAAACATTGCCCGATGGGTTTGCAAGCAGATTCCGCAATGTTATAAAGTAGAAGTGCAGGAGTCCGAAGGAAACATTGTCATCTACGAGAAAGATGCTGCGGCAAACGAGAAAACTCCGGCAGCAGGAGAGACAGAATAGACAATAGAAATTTAAGAACAACTCAAATGATGAGAAAGATTAATGAAATCTTTTACAGTCTACAGGGTGAAGGCTATCACACAGGTACTCCGGCAGTCTTCATCCGTTTCTCCGGATGCAACCTGAAATGCAGCTTTTGCGACACACAACACGAAGCAGGCACCTTGATGACTGACGACGAAATCATAGCCGAAGTCAGCAAATATCCCGCCGTTACCGTTATCCTCACAGGGGGAGAACCTTCGCTCTGGATAGACGACGCACTGATTGACCGTCTGCACGAAGCGGGTAAATATGTTTGTATCGAAACCAACGGCACACGACCGCTGCCGGAGTCCGTCGACTGGGTGACCTGTTCGCCCAAGCAGGGTGTCAAATTAGGGATTACCCGGATGGATGAAGTGAAAGTTGTCTACGAAGGGCAAGATATAAGTATTTATGAACTGCTTCCCGCTGAACATTTTTTCCTCCAGCCTTGTTCTTGTAATAACACTGCTTTGACAGTGGACTGTGTAATGCGACATCCTAAATGGAGACTAAGCCTGCAAACGCACAAACTAATCGACATCCGGTAAGCAGATAAAACGGATGTAGTAGCAGAGGATGCATCTAAATTTTACGTAATATAATTATGAAAGTAGGTTTATTTATTCCTTGTTATATCAATGCTATTTATCCCAATGTGGGGGTAGCGTCGTATAAACTATTGAAAAGTTTAGGAGTAGATGTCGATTATCCGTTGGATCAGACCTGTTGCGGACAACCGATGGCGAATGCCGGTTTTGAAGATGAATCGATGAAGCTGGCGCTCCGTTTTGACGATCTGTTCCGGGAGTACGATTACATTGTCGGCCCTTCCGCCAGTTGTGTGGCATTTGTGAAAGAGAATCATCCCGGTATCCTTGAAAAAGAAGGGCATGTCTGTCGGAGTGCGGGGAAGATTTATGATATCTGCGAGTTTATCCATGATGTGCTTAAACCGACGAAGATACCCGCACGCTTCCCGCATAAAGTCAGCATCCACAACAGTTGCCACGGTGTGCGTGAACTCTTGATTTCCGCTCCCAGCGAGTTAAATATCCCTTATTACAATAAATTGCGCGATCTGCTCGATATGGTCGAAGGCATCGAAGTTTTCGAGCCCAGCCATATAGACGAATGTTGTGGGTTTGGCGGTATGTTTGCCGTAGAAGAGCAGGCGGTATCCGTTTGCATGGGGCGTGATAAGGTGAAAGACCACATGGCTACCGGAGCCGAATACATTGTCGGAGCGGACAGTTCCTGCCTGATGCACATGCAAGGTGTGATCAAACGGGAGCATCTGCCGATTCAAATTATCCATATTGTAGAAATATTAGCGTCGCAATCATGAGTACCAAACATTCAAAGGCTGCCGAAAAGTTCTTGCAGGACAGCAAGATGGCAGCATGGCATAACGAAACCCTTTGGATGGTCCGAGCCAAAAGGGACAAGATGAGCAAGGAAGTTCCCGAATGGGAAGAGCTTCGCAACAAGGCCTGTGAACTGAAACTGTATTCCAACAGCCACCTCGAAGAGCTCTTGCAAGAGTTTGAAAAGAACGCGACTGCCAACGGAGCGATTGTGCACTGGGCAAAAGATGCGGACGAATATTGTGCCATTGTGTACGAAATACTGAATGAGCATAATGTACATCATTTCATCAAGAGCAAGTCGATGCTTGCCGAAGAGTGCGGGTTGAATCCCTTCTTGATGGAACGCGGAATAGACGTGGTAGAGTCCGACTTGGGTGAACGTATTCTGCAATTGATGCATCTCGAACCTAGCCATATCGTTCTTCCTGCTATCCACATCAAACGGGAACAAGTGGGAGAACTGTTTGAAAAGGAAATGGGGACGGAAAAAGGAAACTTCGACCCGACCTACCTTACTCATGCCGCACGCAAGAACCTGCGTCATCTCTTTCTGAATGCGGAAGCCGCCATGACGGGCGCCAACTTTGCCGTAGCCTCTACCGGAGACATTGTAGTCTGCACCAATGAAGGGAATGCCGATATGGGTACTTCTTATCCCAAACTGAATATAGCCGCTTTCGGCATGGAGAAGATCGTGCCGGATCTGGATGCGCTGGGTGTGTTCACCCGTCTGCTGGCACGTTCGGCAACCGGACAGCCGGTGACTACCTATACCTCTCATTACCGCCGTCCTCGTGAAGGCGGCGAATATCATATTATTATTGTGGATAACGGCCGGAGTACCCTGCTCTCCAAGCCCGACCATATCAAGACATTAAATTGTATCCGTTGTGGTGCCTGCATGAATACCTGTCCGGTCTATCGCCGGAGTGGAGGATACTCCTACACTTACTTTATACCCGGGCCTATCGGTATCAATCTGGGGATGGCTCATGATCCGGAGAAGTATTATGATAATCTTTCCGCCTGCTCTTTGTGTATGTCCTGTTCCGATGTCTGTCCGGTAAAAGTGGATTTGGCAGAACAGATTTACAAGTGGCGTCAGGATTTGGACGGATTGGGAAAGGCGAATACCGGAAAGAAGATAATGTCCGGTGGCATGAAGTTCCTGATGGAACGTCCTGCATTGTTCAATGCGGTTTTGTGGGCGGCTCCGATGGTGAACAGTCTGCCACGCTTTATGAAATACAATGACTTTGACGATTGGGGCAAAGGACGCGAACTGCCGGAATTTGCCAAAGAGTCATTCAACGAAATGTGGAAGAAAAATGAGGTACAAGGAAAGGAGGAATCAAAATGAGCAGCAGAGAAGAAATATTGGCGAGCATCCGCAAGCATACGCAGACACGCTACGAAAAGCCGGATATAGCGGATATGAAACGTTTGACGTATCCGGACAAAATAGAGCAATTTTGCGCTATCAGCCGGGCGGTAGGTGGTACGGCAGTGGTATTGGGCGAAGGCGAAGATGTGAATGCCGTCATTCGCCGGACGTATCCGGATGCGATGCGCATTGCTTCCGTATTGCCGGATATATCTTGCGCAACTTTCAATCCGGATATGGTGGACGACCCGAAAGAACTGGACGGAACCGAGGTAGCCGTTATTCAGGGAGAGATCGGAGTAGCGGAGAACGGCGCTGTCTGGATACCGCAAACCGTGAAGTACAAAGCGATTTATTTTATTTCGGAGAAACTGGTGATTCTGATCGACCGGAATAAAATTGTGGATACCATGTACGACGCTTATCGCAAACTGGACGGACAGGAATATCAGTTCGGGACCTTTATTTCCGGCCCGTCAAAGACGGCGGACATCGAACAGGCATTGGTCATGGGAGCGCATGGAGCACGTGAAGTTTTGGTCATATTGACGTAACTCCGCTTTATTATTCTAAAATAAATTTGGATTTAAAACAATAGAAGCTTAGGGGCTGATTAAAAAGTCGGTAGTATCCCTATAATCGTCTAATAATAAAAACAGTATGTATGCAAATAAAGTAAAGAAGATAGCTGCCGTTCATGACCTTTCGGGGATGGGACGTGTTTCTCTGACAGTCGTTATTCCTATCTTATCTTCTATGGGTTTTCAGGTTTGTCCGCTTCCTACGGCAGTATTGTCCAACCATACGCAGTATCCCGGCTTCTCCTTTCTGGATCTGACGGATGAAATGCCGAAGATCATAGCCGAATGGAAAAAACTGGAGGTTCAGTTTGATGCCATTTATACCGGTTATCTGGGTTCCCCGCGGCAGATTCAGATTGTTTCCGATTTCATCAAGGATTTCCGTCAGCCGGATAGTCTGATAGTAGCCGATCCGGTGCTGGGTGATAACGGCCGGCTTTATACCAACTTTGATATGGAGATGGTGAAAGAAATGCGTCATCTGATAACCAAAGCGGATGTGATCACACCGAATCTGACAGAACTGTTTTATTTGCTGGACGAACCGTATAAAGCGGATAGTACGGATGAGGAACTGAAAGAATATCTCCGTCTCCTGTCTGACAAAGGTCCGCAGGTGGTTATTATCACCAGTGTTCCGGTGCACGATGAGCCTCATAAGACTTCTGTATATGCCTACAATCGTCAGGGAAACCGCTACTGGAAAGTGACTTGCCCTTATCTGCCTGCCCACTATCCGGGTACAGGGGATACTTTTACAAGCGTGATCACCGGCTCCTTGATGCAGGGAGACAGCCTTCCGATGGCGTTGGACCGTGCTACCCAGTTTATTCTGCAAGGAATTCGGGCAACTTTCGGCTATGAGTATGACAATCGGGAAGGTATTCTACTGGAAAAAGTGCTTCATAATCTGGATATGCCGATACAAATGGCAAGCTATGAGTTGATATAATTAATATTTATAAACTTTTGTACTTCAGATATTTCTACTATTTTTACTGCCTAATTAGTAATCATGAATAAACATATCTGATGACTCAAACACTTAAAACGACTGAACGGCTCGGAGTAGTAGATGCTCTGCGCGGATTTGCCCTGCTGGCTATTGTATTGTTGCACAACCTTGAACACTATAATCTGTTTTTACCGCTGGATTATACGTTGCCGGCATGGTTGCAGACCATAGATAAGTATGCGTGGGATACCATGTTCTTCCTGTTTGCAGGGAAGGCATACGCTACATTCTCTTTATTGTTCGGATTTAGTTTCTATATCCAGTTCCATAATGCGGAAAAGCGGGGAACTGACTTCCGCGGACGTTTTGCATGGCGGATGTGTCTGCTTTTCCTGTTTGCGCAGTTGCATGCCTTGTTCTATAACGGGGATATTCTTTTACTCTATGCAGTAGTCGGCTTTGCCTTGATTCCTGTTTGCAAGCTCAAAGATAAGACGGTCTTTTGGATTGCTGCCATCTTACTTTTGCAACCTTATGAATGGGGGCGTGCCATCTATGCAATGATCAATCCGGAGTATGTACCGTCAACAGGACATTTTATTCCTTACTTCGAACTTGCTCAGGAAGTGACATCCAATGGTAGTTTCTTTGAAGTACTCCGTTCCAATATTACTGACGGACAGTTGTACAGCAATATCTGGCAAGTAGAAAACGGTCGCTTGTTTCAGACCGCCGCTTTGTTCATGTTCGGAATGCTTTTAGGACGCCGGAAGTATTTTATGAAAAGCGAAGAGTCTTTGCGTTTCTGGAAGAAGATGTTAGCTGGTGCTGCTATCGCATTTATTCCTCTCTATTGCTTGAAAACCTTTGTACCTCAGTTGATTACAAACCTATCTATAATGGTCCCGTATAAGATTGCTGTTCCGTCTTATGCCAACTTTGCTTTTATGGTCATTCTTGTTTCTGTCTTTACCTTGCTTTGGTTTAAGAAGGACACAGGATATAACTGGCAAAGTTTGCTGATTCCTTACGGCCGCATGAGTCTGACAAACTATATTTCTCAGTCAATCATGGGAGTAACCATCTATTACGGATTCGGACTGTCAATGTACAAGTATGCAGGAGCAACGGGAAGCCTGCTGATTGCATTGCTTATCTTCACTATTCAGTTGATATTCAGCCGCTGGTGGCTTGCCCGTCATAAGCAAGGACCGCTGGAATTCCTGTGGCGTAAAGGAACTTGGATTTAGACTCTTATAACGACTGACAGGCGCTTATTATTCTCAAACCATTCTCATCGCAATGAGAAAAAATTCTCACCACAGTGAGAAAAAATACTCATTGCAATGAGAAAATATTCTCAAGCCTATGAGAATTAATTCTCACTGTGGTGAGAACTTTTTCTTATTAAAGTGAGTATAATTCTTGTTGTATTCATCATTCATAAGAAAGCTAATTCATAAAAAGTCAGCTCTCATAAGAACTCTGCCGGCCACATTACTTGTGGAATTTCACTGTGATTTCTGCCGATTGGTTTCCGTAAGTCCAGTCCGGACCTTCTTGAATTAGGCGTATGACCTCCTTATCCAGAGACTTGCAAAGACTTTCCTTGACTTTAATGTCGAAGGGACGCCCTTCTTTGTTAACAAAGAAAGTCAAGGTAACCTTGCCTTTGACTTCTGCGCAAGCGTCATCCGCAGGGTATGCCAGATTCTTTTTCAGATACTTTTTATATTGCTTCATTCCTGTTACGGGTTCCGGAATGACAGCCCCCTGTAAACTATCGGCCTTTTGGGAGATAGCAGCATCTTTTAATGTATCTGATTTCTGTAATGCACCCGAAGCTTTTTTCAAATCTTTGATTGATACGGCAGAAATGGCTCCTGTCACAGCTACCTTTTTCTGTGTGCCATATCCTGTTACTACGACTTCATTCAGTGTTGTTTTATTTTCATGCATAGCTATCAGCATAGTCTTACTGGTGTCTGCCGGTATACTAACCGGATTATAGCCAATATAATGTGCAGTTAATATCTCATAACCTTCCTTTTTGGGCAAGGAGAATTCTCCGTTGATATCCGTTATCGTTCCATAAGTTGTTCCTTTGTAAGTGACGTTAGCTCCGATGAGTGGTTCTCCTTTGTCATCTGTCACTTTCCCTTTGATCATGTTGTTCATTTGGGTGGCTAATTGAGCTACTTTCATCTTTTTCCTGTTGGTATCCAGGAAAGAAGTATCTGTAACCGTTGTGATAGCCGCTTCTTCCAGCTCCTCTGCCGGAGCAACTATTTCTTCCATTATCGGAGTTCCGGCAGGCGTTGCTTTGGGAGCTGTTGCTTTAGAAGCCGTCGCTTTAGGAACCGTTGCGGAAGTAGCCCTCGAAGGTGTACTTTGGGATGGAGAATCCTGCCTTGTCTTGGCGATTATATCTTTTCCGACCGTTTCCTTTGTGGCAGAAGGGCGACCGGAATCCGGTTCCATCTTTGGAGCGGATAGGGAAGTGTCTTCTTTGTGAGCAGGAACAGTTGCAGTGGCAGAGGGCTGCTCCTTAGCTATAAACATATCCTCTCCAACGTTCTGTTTCAGAAACAGGAAGTAACTGCTGATTCCGATTCCTATAATCAGACAGGCGGCAATGCTCCAGGTGACGGCATACGTATTTCTTTTCTTTGCCGAATGGGCGTTTACCTTCATCCGCAATTTATTAATCTGTTCATCGTGGTCCCCTTCTACTTGGTGGTACCCATCCATAGCGTCAGCCAGAAAAGGGTCTTTCATCGACTCTTTTTCCAGTCGATGTGCCTCTTTCCCTTTGCGGAGTCCTCGTATGTAGTCCAATAGTTTCATAGGGCTTGTTTCTTAATACAAATTTTCAAGTTTCGCTTTCCGTTCTGGATATAGCTTTTCACGTTATTCAGAGTAAATCCGGTTTGTTCGATAATGTCCGCATACGACATTTCTTCCAGGAAGAAACGTGTAATGCTGGTCCTTTGTTCTTCGGGCAGCTTTTCCAGACAGTGGTGCAATGCTTTCAGCTGCTCTTCCGAACTTTCCTCTTCACTTAATAGATGCAGAAATTCATCGGATTCCATAATATTAATGGCATAATCCAGCGGAATTTCTTTGTTTTCCTTTCGTAACAGTTGCAGGCAATGGTTCTTCGCCACCCGATAGAGCCACGGCTTGAATGCTTTTATTTCATAATTGCTGATTTTAGATAACAGGTCTTCAAACATCTGCATCACCGCTTCCTGCGCTTGGTCTTCATCTTGCAGATATTTCAGGCAAAGTCCGTACGTCAGCGGGATATAACGGTTGTATAGTTCACCGAAATATTCCGTATCCCCGGACTTTATATAATAGGTCAATAGTTCCTCGTCCGATAGCTTCGATATGTTTCGTACATTGAACAGCACTTTCTCTATTCGTCGTCTTCTGTTACTACCTGATATTTATCTTTCATCATCTCAAAATCATCCGTTATCTGTTTTAGAATCTCATGAACGTCTGTGCTTCCGGCCACGGCAGGCGTTCCGTAAAAGATGGATGCCTTGTAAGGCAATAAGATTAATTCTCCTTTGGGGAGTGAACGTCCCATGCCGGTCATGAAAACCGGAATATATTTCAGTTCCGGTCGCAGAGACAAGATACGGGCTATGCCGGACTTTATTTTTCCCATTTGTTCGGGCTTCCCTCTTGTACCTTCGGGAAAAAGAATCAGCGAGTATCCTTCATCGATGGCATCGAGCATTTTCCGGAGTGGGTCGTGTTCGGAGTCCTTTTCTCCTTTTCTTCTGATGAGAAGGGTGTTGATGAAGTAATTGCTGAAAGCGGCCTGAAACCGGGTTCTTCCGAAGTAATCTTCCGCAGCTACGGGTTTTACTTTCCACAAAAGGTTACCGGGTAGGGAAGAAAGCAGGCTGAGTGTATCCAGATGGCTGTTGTGATTGGCAAGGATGATGAATTGTCCTTCCTTTCGGAGGAATCGGGTATCGGGGAACTGGACTCCTACGATCAGTTTCAGAAACCACCGGAATATACCTTTATATAGTATCTGCATCATGGCAGACTGCATGAATCTTTTTTTCATAGTATGCCGGCTAATAAGCTATATAATAAACGAGGTGGAAGAACACCGGAGCTGTATAGGACAGAGAGTCTATGCGGTCGAATACTCCACCATGACCGGGGATGCTATCTCCCATGTCTTTGATGCCTTTATCACGTTTGATGGCCGAGATGACTACATCTCCCGCAAATCCGGCAATGGCAATGAGGGCGCTGACCAGAATTACGTTGGGCGTGGAGAGCGGAGTGAGGAATCCCAGAAAGTATCCTATAACCGTAGTGCTGACGACACCTCCCAAAAAGCCTTCCCATGTTTTGTTGGGACTCACTTTGGGCAGAATTTTGTGACGTCCGAAGAGTTTTCCCCAGACGAACTGCATGATATCGTTGATTTCTGTAAGGAACACGAGGAACATCAGCAGTCCGCGTCCTCCCGCATTGAAGCCCGGCAATTCGGGTAACGAGAGAAGATAAGCGAGGTGGCTGATACCAAATACAGAAAGCATCAGAATCCATTGCAGCAAAGCGATGGATTTAGTGATTCCGTGTGTATCGCCTTTCAATACCAGTCGTAATGGCAATAACAGGAACATAACTACGGGGATGAATATGATGTATGCTCCATACCACGCGATATAAGCAAGATAGTATTGGATAGGAATAGCCAATATGCCCCAGAACAGTGCACGGCGGTCTGCCTCTCTGAATCCTAATACCGAATAAAGTTCTCTGAACGCTATAAAAGAGAGAAACGCAAGAAAAAAATAAGAAATGTCGTAGCTGATGAAAACGGCACCGATAAACATTGCCGCCATAATCCACCATGAGCGGGTACGGGCAACCAGTTCGCTGATATTGGTTTTCGGCGACAGCTTTTTTACCAGAAAGAGAGCGATGCTTGCCGTCACCAGCAAACAGATAATAAGAGTGATTACAATAATCAACTCATCGCTTAGCGTAGGGAATAATTTGTCCAACAGTTGTTTCATTTCGCTTCGTTGTTTGTGTGAGACATAAGATATAAACGGTGTATAAGAGTGGCGATCAGACCGATATTCATTAGTATAAGAGTAATGAGGCACACGATCTGTTCATATCCCCAGTGAATGGTGCAGGTGGCAATCACAAAGCACAGTGTCAGTAAAGCCATGCGATGTTGCTTCGCCATCGGGCCGTTAAAGAAATGCTGTTGTGTCTTGTAAGCTCCTATCCAGCGGAAATAAGCGGTCATTACGGCAAGCAGGGCGGCAAGCCATCCCAGTTCTATCCCGAATCCTCCGGCTACATAGCCTACAGGAATGATAAACAAGGCATCGGCGAATCGGTCGGGCATATCATTGTATAAATCTCCGTTGGCACTTTTCTTTCCTCCTTCTATAGCCACCATTCCGTCAAACAGATTGCATAGTAACCGCGACTGCATACAGACGATGAACAGAATATAAGCGACGTATTTATTGAAATCGGGATAGATAACAGTGCCTGTCAGCAGAAGGCAACCAACCAAAGCGAAGAATACACTCATCATTGAAATCTGGTTGGGAGTGATGCCCCAACCGGTTATTTTACGGGCGATAATGTTAGCCCAAGCGGTGTTTCGTGAGGCTATTTCCCGCCTTCCGTCGACTTCATGTTTCATGTTTATGAATGTTTATTGTTCGCAAATATACACATCATCTTAGAAGCAGCAAAAGAATGAAGGATTATTTTGAAAAGCGTGCTATTTTCAATGAAAATAAAAAAAACTTCAGTTGGTTTATGGAATCCGTATGGAATCTGCATCTCTATAGTAAAAGCGGATTAATTGTAACATTTTAAAAAGATAAGGTTATGAAGACAAATCAACTCAGAGCAATGATGCTCACGGTGATGTTAGTGATTACTACATTGGGTGGTACGGTATGGGCGCAGCCTTTGATCGTAAAGGGAACGGTGACGGACGGATCAGACGGTTCGCCGTTGGTAGGATGTGCGGTGACGGTGAAGGGAACATCCCGTGGAGCTGTTACGAACCTACAAGGGGAGTATAGGATTGAAGCAAACAAGGGGGAAACTCTTATCTTCAGCTATATTGGTTTTGATAAAGTGGAAAAAGTCGTATTCTCTGCAAAGATGGACGTAAGCCTTATGGCTAGTTCTGATGTTTTGGAAGAATGTGTTGTCGTCGGATACGGCAGCCAGCGAAAGGTAGCTGTTACCGGCGCCATATCAACCGTCAATCTGGCAAGTCTCAGACACCCGTCCGTACGTATGGATGCAGTAAATACGGAAGAATATAAATCGATCAGTGAAAATGGTTTTAAGCAGGTAGGAGAATCTCCGCTTTCTACTTTCTCTATTGATGTGGATGCCGCTTCTTACAGTAATATGCGTCGTATGATCAACAGCGGTACCTTGCCGGTGCCTGATGCTATCCGTACAGAAGAGTTAGTGAATTATTTCTCCTACGATTATGCGAAGCCGACCGGAAGCGATCCGGTGAAGATTACAATGGAGGCTGGTGTTTGCCCCTGGAATGCTGATCATCGTCTGGTACGTATCGGACTGAAAGCAAGGGAGATTCCGACTGACAAACTTCCGGAATCTAATCTGGTATTCTTGATTGATGTATCCGGTTCTATGTGGGGACCTACCCGTCTGGATTTGGTGAAGTCATCTCTGAAGCTATTAGTTAATAATCTGCGTGATAAAGATAAGGTAGCCATCGTTGTATATGCGGGCAACGCCAGCGTAAAACTGGAATCTACTCCGGGCAGTGACAAACAGAAAATACGTGATGCGATAGACGAACTGACATCCGGTGGCTCTACGGCCGGTGGCGCAGGTATCCAACTGGCTTATAAAGTGGCTAAACAGAACTTCCTTCCTAAAGGAAACAATCGGATCATCCTTTGTTCCGATGGAGATTTCAATGTAGGTGTTTCTTCTGTGGAAGGTTTGGAACAGTTGATAGAGAAGGAACGTAAGAGCGGAGTATTCTTGAGTGTGCTAGGTTATGGAATGGGTAACTATAAAGACAATAAAGGTCAGGCTTTAGCAGAAAAAGGAAATGGAAATCATGCCTATATCGATAATTTGCAGGAAGCCAATCGTGTCCTGGTGGGTGAGTTTGGCGCTACGCTTCATACGGTAGCAAAGGACGTGAAGCTGCAAGTGGAATTTAATCCGGCTCAGGTGCAGGCATATCGTCTGGTTGGTTATGAGAGCCGTTTGCTGAAAGACGAAGACTTTAATAATGACGCCAAAGATGCCGGAGAATTGGGAGCCGGACATACGGTGACAGCTTTCTATGAAGTGATTCCCGTAGGCGTGAAGAATGACTACGTAGGAAAGGTAGATGATCTGAAATATCAGAAGAAACAAAAAGAGACGGTGCAGCCGATCGGTTCTAATGAATTGCTGACCGTGAAACTGCGCTATAAAGCTCCGGATAAGGACGTCAGCAAAAAGATGGAAGTTCCCTTTGTGGATAATAAAGGAAATAATGTTTCTTCCGATTTCCGTTTCGCTTCTGCCGTGGCTATGTTCGGTCAGCTGCTTCGGGACTCTGACTTTAAAGGAGCGGCAAGCTATGATAAAGTGATCGGCCTTGCCAAACAGGGACTGAATAATGATGAAAAAGGATACAGAAGAGAATTTATCCGTCTGGTAGAAACTGCCAAAGGGATGAAACGGGAGATAGCGGAAAAGAAGTAATAGTATAGGTTAATTAAAAGGATGATTAGCATAGATCAATGTATGGTTTCGCATTGATTAGTTCGTTCCATATACGTTTCCCTTTCGTTCGACCTAGGTGGGACTAAACGATCACCTGGGTCGAACTAAAAGATAACCTAGGTGGAACGAATTAGGATTTGCATAAATTTTAAATAGAATCTGCAATGCAATTACTAAGCTATGGACTATAAAAGAGAAACCGCAGATAATCGACGATTACCTGCGGTTTACTTCTGCACGGGAGGAGAGGCTCGAACTCCCGACACCCGGTTTTGGAGACCGGTGCTCTACCAACTGAGCTACTCCCGTGTTTGCGGCTGCAAAGGTAGTATAAACTTCCGAACCAGCAAATATTAGGGTAAATAAATTTCCAATTATTTTAATTTTTCCCATTCATCGGGCTTAAAACCTACCAGAACGAAGCTGTCTGTCACTACTAACGGGCGTTTCACCAGCTTACCGTTCGTTGCCAGCAATGCGATTTGTTCTTCCTCAGTCATGGAAGGCAGCTTCTCGCTCAGTTTCAGCTCTTTATATACCAAACCACTTGTGTTGAAGAATTTCTTTATTGGCAATCCGCTTCGTGGAATCCACGCTTTCAACTCTTCCACTGTAGGGTTATCTTCCACAATGAACCGGTTAGTATACTCAATGTTATTTTCGATTAGCCATTTCTTAGCTTTCTGGCATGTACTGCACGCCGGATATTGCAAAAATAAAGGTGTCATACTATATACTATTTATCGATTAATACCTAATACTTATTACTTAATACCTATTACCTAAATAACCATCTGCAAATCCTGATACATAATCCGATAGGCGGCGGCTTTTTTATCTAATGCAAGCGGGTACGCCCGTGAGGAAGAAGGCATCCGGTAGAGTCTCATCGCCCGTCCTTCAAACACAAATTCGGCATAGTCTCCTACTTTCGGTTCTTCCACTTCCAGTTGTGCACGGAGCGTATCCGTTGCCTTCTGTCCGGTGGTGACGATTGCTCTGCATTCGGGAAGTTGGCGGAGTAATGCGGCAATGTCCGTCGGCTGCACCACTTCCAGAAATTTGTCCGAAGCGTTATCCTGCAGACGCCGGATAGATGAGGCTGTATCGAACAGGGCGATTCCTTTTTCATTCAGGAAGTCAATAATCTGTTCCCGGCAGAATGCTTTCCGCGTATCGTTCAGAAAGTGATCTTTATCTCCGAAAAACAAGAGTCCGACAATGCGCCACATATCATTGTTCAGGTTCGGATAATAAAAATCCATCGACCACCGTTTTCTTTGTGGCGGAAAACTTCCCAGCATCAGCAGCTTTGCTTTTGGCGGGAGAAAGGGTTCTAAAGGATGTTTTTCGATTTCAATCTCCATATTGATGTAATTTCCTACAAAAATAACGAATCTATTCTTTTCCCTCAAAATAGTTACGGAAAAAAACAAATTTAAAAATATTTGGCTATTTTTGCACGGAGATGGTGAAAAACAACTTATTGAAATGCTGTTGAAAACAAGAATAATTATAAGTTGCTGTTTTATAAGCTTGTTAGCTTTCTTTGAAGAAGATTGTTATGCTTCACGGCCGGGGTCGAAAGAATGTGTGAAAGTTTCCTCTGCCAGTTTTACGGTAAGGGGGCGGGTCATCGATACCTATGGTGAACCACTTATCGGAGCGACAATCAGAGAGAAAGGCGGAGCGAATGGAACAGTGACAGATGTGGAGGGGAATTTCTTTTTATCCGTTCCGGATAGTGCTGTTCTGCAAATTTCTTTCGTAGGTTACGAGTCTCAGGAAGTCAGTGTAAAGGGTAGGTCAATGCTTGAAATATGTCTGAAAGAAAATATTCTGCTGCTTGACCACGTGATTGTAACTGCTTTGGGGCTTGAAAAGAAAGAATCCTCTTTGGCCTATGCCGTGCAAAAGGTGAGGGGAGAAGAACTGAATCGTGTGAAAGAAGTGAATATGATCACGGCTTTGGCAGGAAAGGCAGCCGGTGTGCAGGTCAGCAAGAACTCTTCCGGCATGGGCGGATCGGCGAAAGTCAGTATCCGTGGGGTACGATCGGTGGCCGGTGATAATCAGCCTCTGTACGTGATAGATGGTGTCCCCATGCTAAATTCTACTTCGGAACAGGCTTATTCGGCTATCGGCGGTACGGCAAATGCCGGTAACCGGGATGGGGGAGACGGAATCTCGAATCTGAATCCGGAGGATGTGGAAAGTATCAGCATCCTGAAAGGAGCTCCTGCCGCAGCCTTGTATGGTAGCCAGGCGGCCAACGGAGTCATTCTTATTACTACAAAGAAAGGAAATACCGTAGGACGGAGGGATATTCATTTCTCTACCGGACTGACTTTTGAAAAGGCTTTCTCTCTGCCCGAAATGCAGAACAGCTACGGAGTAAGTGATGTAACAGACAGTTGGGGAGAAAAAGAAAATCTGACGGTTTACGATAATTTGGGTGACTTTTTCCGTACCGGACTGACGTCGATCACTTCTGTATCCGTCAACTCCGGAAATGACAAGCTGCAAACATATTTCTCCTATGCCAACACCACCGGTCGCGGCATTCTGAATGAAAATAAACTCTCCAAACACAATATCAATCTGAGAGAGACTGCCGTCCTCTTCAACAGCAGGCTGAAACTGGACGGTAACGTGAATGTCATGAAGCAGACAGTGAAGAATAAACCCGTATCGGGAGGCTTTTATATGAATCCGCTGGTAGGTCTATACCGCTTTCCTCGTGGCGAGGACTTGGCTTATTATAAAGATAACTATGAGCGTTATGACGAGGACAGAAAGCTGAATACACAAAACTGGCATACTTTTACCGAAGACTTTGAACAGAATCCGTATTGGATACAAAACCGCATACAGAGTAAGGATGCACGTATCCGCCTGCTCCTTTCCCTTTCTGCCAATTTGAAAGTCACTGATTGGCTGACACTTCAGGCTCGTGGCAATCTGGATTACTCAGCCGATAAACTGCGTCAGAAATTTTATGCCTCCACCGCTACGGCACTCTGTGGGATGAACGGGCGCTATATTGAAATGGATTATCAGGAAACGCAGATGTACGGAGATGTGATGGCGATGGTCAAGAAGCAACTGAATGACTTCACATTGGATGTAGCCATTGGTGGCAGTATCAATGACAGAATCACTAACTCTACTCGCATTGATTCGAAGAATGCTTCGTTGAAATATGCCAATGTGTTTAATCTTGCCAATATCGTGATGAGCAGTTCTGCCAGTATCGATCAGAAAATAGATGCCCATTACCAACTGCAATCGGTCTTTGCGACGGCACAGATTGGCTATAAAGAAGGAGTCTTCCTTGACCTGACCGCACGTAACGACTGGTCGTCTACGCTGGCTTACACGAAGTACGAGAAGAAAGGATTCTTTTATCCTTCCGTCGGTGTCTCTTTCCTTCCGGATAAGTGGGTAAAGATGCTCGAATGGGTTTCGTTCTCGAAGTTGCGCGGTGCTTATAGTATCGTTGGCAATGGGGTGCCTCCCTTTATCACCTATCCTGTTTCGTATGTGACTGCCGGTGGAGAGATACTGGCAAGCGATGCGGCTCCTTTCGCCGAGATGAAACCGGAGATGACGCATTCCGTTGAATTGGGTATAGAGTGGAAGTTTTTGCAGCACCGCCTCGGATTAAATTTGACCTATTACCGTACCGACACGTATGAGCAGTTTTTCAAACTGCCTGCGCTTGCGGGCGATAAGTATGCCTATCGATACGTCAACGCCGGAGATATCCGGAATCAGGGATGGGAGATAACGCTGGATGCCACTCCGGTACTGACCCCCGACTTCACGTGGAAGACCTCTCTCAACTTCTCTGCCAATAAGAACAAGATTGTAGAACTCCATGAAGAACTGAAAGAATTTGTTTACGGACCTACCAGCTTCTCGTCCAGTTATGCGATGAAACTAGTGAAAGGCGGCTCTATCGGCGATATTTACGGTAAAGCCTTTATACGTGATGAAGAAGGGCACATCGTTTATGGAACGGACGGAGACTATAAAGGACTTCCGTTGGTAGAAGGCGATGGAAATACTGTAAAGGTGGGCAATGCCAATCCGGTCTTTATGTTGGGGTGGAATCATTCCTTCTCCTACAAAGGTTTCAGCCTTTACTTCCTGCTTGACTGGCGCTATGGAGGTGAAGTCCTTTCGCAGACCCAGGCGGAGATGGACCTCTATGGAGTATCGAAAGCGACGGCGCAAGCCCGTGATAAAGGATATGTTTCGCTGGAAGGCCGGCAAATAAGTGATGTCAAAGGATTCTATAAAAATGTAGTGGGCGGACGCGCCGGCGTGACGGAATACTATATGTATGACGCTACTAACCTCCGTCTGCGGGAAGTATCGCTGAGTTATAGCTTCCCCCGAAAATGGGTACAGAAAACGAATTGTCTGAAAGACCTGCAACTTTCTTTTGTAGCCCGCAACCTTTGTTTTCTGTACAAGAAAGCGCCTTTCGATCCCGATCTGGTACTTTCTACAGGCAATGACAATCAGGGAATTGAAGTGTTCGGTATGCCTACCACCCGCAGTCTGGGCTTTACTTTGACATGTGAATTTTAAGAGCAGGAGGGAAGATGATGAAGAAAAAACATATTTATATATACTTGCTGGGGATGCTGCTGCTTTCTGTTGGTTGTACAGGAAAATTCCGTGAATTTAATACCGACCAGTCGGGAATTACGGACGATGATTTGCTGATTGACGACAATGGCTTCGGTATTCGTCTGGGGATTATCCAGCAAGGCATCTACTTTAACTATGATTTCGGTAAAGGCAAGAACTGGCCTTTCCAGTTGATACAGAATCTGAACGCGGATATGTTCTCCGGTTATATGCACGACGGCAAACCCTTGAACGGAGGTACGCATAACTCGGATTATAATATGCAGGATGGCTGGAACAGCGCCATGTGGACACATATGTATTCGTATATCTTTCCACAAATCTACCAGTCGGAGAATGCCACCCGTGATACGGAACCTGCCTTGTTCGGCATTACCAAAGTGCTGAAAGTGGAAGTCATGCACCGTGTGACAGATTATTACGGCCCTGTTATTTATAAGAATTTCGCGAATGCCCAGAATCAATATCGCCCTGATACGCAGAAAGAAGTCTACTATGAGTTCTTTAATGAACTCGATTCGGCTGTTGTCTCTCTTACCGATTATATAGACAAGAAGCCCGGCTCCAATGGATTCACCCGCTTTGATATCTTGCTGGATGGTCAATATTCCTCCTGGATCAAGTTTGCCAATTCGTTGCGTATGCGTCTGGCAATGCGTATTTCTGCGGTTGATCCGGATAAGGCATGCGCCGAGTTCCGGAAGGGACTGGAAAATGAATTTGGTGTCTTTGAAGCGGAAGCTGAACGGGTAGCAGTCTCTACGAAATCCGGATTCACGAACCCGTTGGGAGAGCTCAACCGGGTATGGAATGAAACTTATATGAGCGCTGCAATGGAATCTATTCTGACAGGCTACGATGATCCCCGACTGAAAGTTTACTTTGAAACCTGTACCGACAAAGCGTATGCAGGAGAGTATCGCGGCATCCGTCAGGGAACCTGCTTTGCGCACAATCATTATGCAGGCTTATCCAAATTGTCCGTCGATCAGAGTACGGATGCCCCTTTGATGAGCTCCGCCGAAGTCTGGTTTCTCCGTGCCGAAGCTGCTTTGCGCGGATGGATTCCGGAAGATGAAGAAGAATGTTATCTGAACGGAATAAAGGCGTCTCTTCATCAACACGGCATTTATCAGATGGACGATTATCTGAACAGTGAGCGGACGGCTGCCGATTTCATCGACACACAAGACTCCGAAAATAACATTCCTGCCCGTTGCCGGGTTTCTCCTAAATGGAATCCCGCAGACGACAAGGAAATAAAGCTGGAAAAGATCATTACGCAGAAATGGATTGCCTTATTCCCGGAAGGTTGCGAGGCATGGGCGGAACAGCGCCGCACGGGATATCCCCGCCTGTTTCCGGTACGCTTCAACCATAGCAAGAACGGATGTATTGACACAGAGACAATGGTACGTCGTCTCAACTTTCCCGGTACGCTGCAAACCGAAGACAGAGAGCAATACCTGGCTCTTGTGGAGGCTTTGGGCGGACCCGATCATGGAGGAACCCGATTGTGGTGGGATACAGGAAATAATAGTCTGGATTAAAATTTTAGTGTCGGAATGTGAATATATGTATAGGTTTAGCTATTTTTGCACCTTCATTTAAACACATTTGTCATGAAAAAGATCATTTCTGCTCTTTTCCTATGTATGCTGTTTTCTGCCGTACCGGAATTGCAGGCACAAAACATTCAGTTACATTATGATTTCGGACGTTCCCTGTATGATAAAGACTTGAAAGGACGCCCGCTGTTGACCTCCACTGTCGAGAAGTTTCATCCCGACAACTGGGGAAGTACCTACTTCTTTATCGATATGGACTATACGTCCGAAGGAGTCGCTTCCGCTTACTGGGAGATAGCCCGTGAACTGAAATTCTGGAAAGGTCCTTTCTCCGCCCATCTCGAATACAATGGCGGACTGGCGAAAGGATTTTCCTACAACAACGCTTACCTGGCGGGAGCCACCTATACCTATAATAACGCTTCTTTCTCCAGAGGCTTCACATTGACAGCCATGTACAAATATATACAAAAGCACCCATCCCCGAATAACTTCCAGTTGACAGGAACATGGTACATGAACTTTTGCAAGGATTTGCTCACCTTCTCCGGTTTTGCCGACTGGTGGCGTGAAGAAACCAAGTATGGAAAAACCATTTTCCTCTCCGAACCACAATTCTGGGTAAACCTGAACCGCATCAAGGGAGTGAATAAAAACTTTAACCTGAGTGTCGGTTCCGAAGTGGAACTGAGCAATAACTTCGGTGGTCGTGACGGCTTCTATGTAATTCCGACACTGGCTTTGAAGTGGACACTGAACTAAACTTCGAAGTACGAAATTCCCCAACGGATATACATCAATTATTGAATAAAAATATCGAATGAAAACAGATTTGATCTATGGCGTAGAAGACCGCCCCCCATTTAAAGATGCCCTGTTTGCTGCCTTGCAACATCTGCTGGCTATCTTTGTAGCCATCATTACACCTCCTCTTATCATTGCGAGCGCACTGAAGCTGGATGTTGAAAAAACAAGCTTTCTGGTGTCTATGTCCCTTTTTGCTTCGGGGGTATCTACGTTTATACAATGCCGTCGTATCGGCCCGATAGGAGCGAAGCTGCTCTGTATCCAAGGTACCAGTTTCTCCTTTATCGGTCCTATCATAGCGACCGGATTAGTAGGCGGACTTCCGTTGATATTCGGCTCCTGTATAGCTGCCGCACCAATTGAAATGGTCGTCAGCCGTACCTTCAAGTATCTTCGCAATATCATCACCCCGCTAGTGTCCGGCATTGTCGTACTACTGATCGGATTGAGTCTGATCAAAGTCGGTATCGTTTCCTGTGGCGGCGGATATGGCGCGATGGACGACGGCTCCTTCGGTTCGTGGGAAAATCTGTCCATTGCTGCACTCGTATTGTTGAGCGTCTTGTTTTTCAATCGCTGCAAAAACAAATACCTGCGCATGAGTTCCATCGTGTTCGGCCTTTGTCTGGGTTATGGACTGGCTTTCGCCCTGGGAAAAGTAAATATGAGCGCACTAAATGTCGAGATGCTGATGAGTTTCAACATCCCGCAACCTTTTAAATACGGTATTGATTTTAATATCTCTTCATTTATCGCCATTGGCCTGGTCTATCTGATCACTGCCATTGAAGCCACAGGTGATGTGACAGCCAACTCCATGATTTCCGGACTTCCGATTGAAGGTGATTCTTATCTGAAACGTGTTTCCGGCGGTGTGATGGCAGATGGCTTCAACTCTCTTTTAGCAGGTATATTCAACTCCTTCCCGAACTCCATCTTCGCACAGAATAACGGTATCATCCAATTAACAGGAGTTGCCAGCCGCTATGTAGGCTATTATATTGCCGCTATGCTCGTTCTGCTGGGATTATTCCCCATTGTAGGAGCTATATTCTCTCTGATGCCCGATCCGGTACTGGGAGGCGCCACCTTATTAATGTTCGGTACAGTAGCGGCAGCAGGTATCCGCATCGTTTCCTCACAGGAAATAGGCCGCAAAGAAACCCTAGTCTTAGCAGTCAGCCTATCTTTAGGTTTGGGTGTGGAACTAATGCCGGACGTATTAAAACAAGCTCCAGAGGCGATTCGAAGTATTTTCTCTTCAGGAATCACCACCGGAGGTTTAACTGCAATTGTTGCTAATATGGTAATTAGAGTGAAGTAATAAGTATTAAGTAATAGGTAATAAGTAATAGGTATTAAGCCATGCGGATAAACTAACCAGTAGCTACGGTTATTACCTATTACCTAATACCTATTACTTATTACTTATTTCTAAATTACTCATTTTATCTGTAATCCGAAAGGGGAAATCTGGATACTCGTAGAGGCTGAAACGAGGTTCGGTTTCCCCTTTCGTATAGCTCCAGATAGAAGCGTAGTCTTCCGGGTCTTCCCCCATCTTGCTGAGTTGGCGTAGATAAGCTGCCAGTGATTTATTCTCTACGATATAGATTTGTCCCATCTGATCGATAATAGGGCTATGGTGACGGGTACCGTCATGTTCGAAGCGAAGAATTCGTTTGCCTTCCTCAGTCAATCCTACCAATTGGAAAGTCATACTCTTGCCGATAGCAGGCAGATTCAGTACACTGCGGTCGGTAGCTAGGAAAGGCAGATGATGCTTTCTCATGAACCGTCTTATTTGTTTGGCGGTGTCAGCATCTTCTTTCGGTTTTTCTTCATTTATACCTGCACTGACTTTGGTTTCCAGTATTTTATACAGTTCTTCCGCCTGTTCCGGAGTCATCTGTCCGTAAATCTTTTCTTCCTGCTGTTCCTGCATTGAGCGACTGTTGGGTGCAAACACCGCATAATTCTCATTAAATCCCTTCACCGAGAACGTATAATAACATACCACTCCCAGTGAATTGAGTACCTGGCGAAGCCGCGTAGTATGTCCTCTGCGTGAGGCAGCCACCGTATATACCAACTGGTTCGTAATAATCCATCCGGCAGAAAGAATTTTCCGAATCGCCTCTTTTGCTTCGGGCGTCACCTCCAGCGGTGTCTGAAAATGGGTCTGAATGATAAACTGCTTGACGCCAACAGCTGAAGCCTTTTCCTTAAACTCCCGCAATATGTCAACCAACTCGTCATTAATACGCATCGGCAAATAAGCCAATAAACGAGAACCCAGTCTCACCCGTTGCAATTCCGCATATTTCTCACCTTCCGGACGTTCAAGATTCGCTCTTTGCTTGCGTACCGCCATACGATACACTGCTTCTAATATATTTCTCAACGTCTTATTCTGACTCATCAGCGCATCGCCTCCCGTAATCAGAATATCGCGTAACTGCGTATCCTGTTCAAAATAGGTCATCAACCGTCGCAACTTACTGTCCCACGACTCCTTCGGTCGTAACGTCTCAAATTCAAAATTCAGCCGTTCACTCTGAAAGTCATACATACGCTGGCAAGATGCACAAAGCCCTCCACAAGCCCGTCCCATCGTATCAGGAATAAGGATAGCCACCTCCGGATACCGTCGGTGAATATTATGTCCGTCCGGCAAGAGCCATCCGGCAGCATTCGGCTTTCCTGCCTCCACAATATCTTCCTTCTCCCATGCACGAATATTGCCATACGTCTCCACTAATCGTGGCGAATAAAGTATATAACTCCGAATCGCTTCATCATTATACCCATACCCCGTCACATTCAGCAACGACAAATAATAAGGCGTAGCAAAGAACGGCATTCCCTTTTTACGTGCCCGATTCAGCAAATACATCGTCTCCGACGAAAGTGAATTTCCTAAAAAGCGATTCAACTCAGCCGGACTTTTCACAGCCATCGACAAATGAAAGCGGAAATCTCCCCACCATTTGCTTACCAACTGATACTTCTCCTCATAACTCATCCCTTCCTCAAAATGAAACCGCACCGAAGGCTTCGACTTCCGGTTCTCAATCTTCTGAATCAGCAGATGCAGCATCCGTTCCTTATTCTCATCACGCATCTCCCGCACTTCCTCATCCAATCCGGTATCCCACCGGTCATTCCGGCTCTTGATGCGCTGCGGAGACGGCAAAGGAACACTTTCCCCTTGCAAACGTTTGAACAACTGGAACAATTCTAGAAACAAATCCGTCGGCATCTCTATATTCTCCAACTTCTCTGTCAGAAACTGATAAAGCAACCGTATCGTCTGTACCGAAATATCCTGTCCCGTAGACAGTTCATGAACATCCTGTCCATCATACTGGAGTAAGAGTCGAATTTGCTCCCTTGCCTCTTCCGCAACCTCATTAACCATCCCGCAACTATCCAGATGTTTTAGCAGACCAGCCTTAAAGTCCTCCACTGTCGGACTCACCGCCGCCATCTCCACCAACTCCGGCATCTCCTGCGTGTAGATTTGTTTCAACTGCGAAAAAGTAAGTACAAGCATTTTCTTTTGTTTCATAAGCATCCTCTATATTATTATATTATTTATTGATTAGTAACGACCTATCCCTCCGCAAGGTTCCCCCGGCCTCGACTGCCCGGCGTCAAGCGCAGGTCTTATTTACGGCGTTAAAAAGGGCAGACTGTTTGAGCGAAGCGAGTTTCTGCCCTTTAGCCGGAAATAAGACCGGAGTAGCCGGGCAGGCGCAGCCTTGATTTTTTCTTTTTGGTACTTTTTCTTTTGCATCAAGGCAAAAGAAAAAGTACATAAAGATAATAAAAAAAGCGGAAGTATGCCACTCCCGCTTTTCCTGCTATGCTATTCTTTACGATTTTCTAACATTTATGCGACCTTATTTTTTCGTTTCCGTGTCGTCGTTCTTTCTTTTCGGTTCCTTTTTGGCAAGAAGCACTATATTATATACATAGTCCGTCATCCACTGTTCCGAATAGCCCAGACGTTCCTTGTACTGGCGGACAGTCGCCGCAGTCTTGTGCACATCATCAGCCTTCCACACCGTCTTCGTACAAACATCGTGTACCGTCTTCTGCGTCATCCCGTAAAGCGCCTTCTTGAATATAGACGGCATACGGAACTTCCATTGCATCAGATTTCCCATCAGCATCATCAAGTCGTTGGAGAATCCCTGATACATAAACAGATACGACTGTATATCATTCTGCGTACGGCAATTACGCTTCACGGAGCTGTCGATCTCCTTAAAGAAACTTTCATTCAGTCCGTAGTCCTGCATCAGCATTTTGCGTGAAGCCGACTTTTCTGCCAATCCCAGCTTACCTCCCTGCGTAGGAATCTTGAACAAACGTTTGAAGTTAGCCACATCCGGTAAAAAGCGGATGTTGGTAATACCTAAGTTAGTAGCGATGACTGACTGGAAATAAACCCGGGTCAGTGATATGAAATCTTCTACATTGCCGACTTTTGTTTCATCGGATTTCTTTTTGAATAAACCAAATAAGCCCATCGTTATATTTACTATTTTATAATTTACAATTTACAAATCGTGTGTGGAGATTTTAATGAGCCGCAAAGGTACGAAAAAGTGTTGGTTTTCACCAACATTCCAAGTCCTTTTCGATGTCCGGCATGGTCTCTTTCCTGAAAACAGGACTTTGGATGCCCGCTTTCTTCTGGGCACGATAGTCCGAGAGCAGGCGGATGGCATACTTTCCGAGAAAGATAATGGCGATCAGGTTGCAGACAGCCATCAGAGCCATCGTGATGTCCGCCAGACTCCATACCAAATCGAGCGTGGCGACAGACCCGAAAAGTACCATGCCGCTGACCAATATCCGGTAGGTGTGGAGCACCCATTTCTTTGCGGTGATGAAACGGATATTCGCTTCGCCGTAATAATAATTTCCCAAGATACTGCTGAATGCGAAGAAGAACAACGCTACGGCAACAAAGATGCTTCCGGAAGCACCGATCTCATTCGTGAGCGCCTGTTGGGTCAGTTGCACCCCATTGGAGGAACCGTCCAAAGGAGCACCGCTGAAAAGAATGATAAATGCCGTACAGGTGCAAATTAATAAAGTATCGGTAAATACTGCCAGCGTCTGTATCAACCCCTGTTTGACAGGATGAGTGACGTTGGCCGTCGCTGCTGCATTCGGAGCCGAACCCATACCGGCCTCATTGCTGAATAATCCGCGCTTGATACCCTGCATCAGCGCCATGCCGACACCTCCACCCAATGCCTGTTCCCAGCCGAAGGCATGACTGATGATGAGAGATATCACTTCCGGCAGATGCGTGATATTAAGTAATACGATGACCAGTGCCAGTCCTACATATCCTAATGTCATAATCGGGACGATAATGCTGCTTACACGCGCTATCCGGCGGATACCACCGAAGATGATGACAAGAGTCAGAGCGGTAAGCACTCCTCCCAACACCGTATGATTGAATCCGAACGCATGTTCGGCAGCAGCACAAATCGTATTGCTCTGTACCGAATTGAAAGCAAAACCGAAAGTAATGCTGATGAGCACAGCGAAAAGCATCCCCATCCACGGCTGTTTCAATCCCTTCTTCATATAATAAGCCGGGCCTCCGACAAAAGAGTCCTTCCCGCGTATCTTATATAACTGTGCCAGGGTAGATTCGATAAAAGCGCTCGAAGCTCCCAGCAGGGCGATCACCCACATCCAGAAAACAGCTCCCGGTCCGCCGATGGCGATGGCGGTGGCCACCCCTGCCAAGTTGCCCGTACCCACACGGCTGGCAATCGTAATAGCGAATGCCTGAAAAGATGAAACATGTTTCTCGCCCTGTTTTCCTTTTCCGGCGGACTCGCTGAGTAATATAATCATTTCGCGAAGCATACGGAACTGTACGAACCGCGTTCGGATGCTGAACCAGACGGCACAGCCCAGTAACATGATAATCAGGATGTATGTCCAGAGTATATCATTTATTTCATTGATAAAGTTCATAGTTAGGTTTTTGAAAAGAGTAAATCGTAATATATCACTCGTTTTTCATTCGGAAATAAAATTTATGATTTTCGAATACGGGCTCTACTATATCATACCGAACAAATTTGGCAAGCAGATGTTCGGCGGCACGTCGGGAAATACCGGTCTGCCGGCAATACCGGTTGAGCGAAAGCAGCGTTCCCTGTTCCAACAGGTCGAGCAGGAGTTGTTCGCGTTCCGTATAGCGGATCAGTTCTCCCCGCGGGCTGTCGCTTTGTTGCCATACACGCAGGTGGATAGGGGTAGCCAGTATATTCTCATCCTTGATACGGAGATAAGCGAGAGCTTTTCCGTTTTCGTCTTTCGCATAGACAGGCTTATGCGGACTCTCTTCGATGGTGGCCACTAATACCTGTTTGCCCTCCACTATATATGTTTGTAAAGTATAATCTATCTCCGGGATGCAATAAAGTTGTGCGGCCGCTTCGATCATATATTTTTCCTCTTCGGATCGTACGCCGGCTATTCGTCCATTGTCTTTCACGCCGATTAATAGCCGCCCTCCGTCGGTATTGGCAAAAGCCGACAGCGTTTTGGCAATCTTGCGTGCGTCGGAAATTTCGAATTTGAAGTCCTGTTGCTGATGCTCTCCTTCAGCTATCAAAGTATGTATGTAATCCGTATCTGTAAGCGTTTTCATGGCTACAAAGGTAGGGAAAAATGGTGAAAAGCCCTTTTTTTAGCTTATTTTCGCAGATAAATTCAAAAAAAATATTGTTTTTATGCGTTTATTTCGGGAAACAGTGTATTTTTGCGACACATTATTAACGAAAAAAATAAAAGGATTATGAAAGAATTGGTAGAAAAAGTAGCAGCTCTGTATGCTGACTTCTCAAAAGATGCTAACGCTCAGATTGAAAACGGTAACAAAGCAGCAGGAACTCGTGCTCGTAAGGCTTCTTTGGAAATCGAAAAAGCAATGAAAGAATTCCGTAAAGCATCTTTGGAAGCTTCTAAAAACTAAGAAATAGAAGTCTACTAAGATATCAGGAAAAAAGAAGAGGATGTGTCGTGAGATGCATCCTCTTCTTCTATTTATACCTCCTTCTCTTTTCTGAAACCCGAAATATCGGACGAATGTGCTATTTTTAAGATTACATTGAAAAACGGTCACTCTAAAAATAACGAACTAGAGAAAAATCTGCATAAATAAATGCAATAATATACGAAAAAAAAACATTCTTTGCATGAAACTACATGAAATATACACCTTTTCAAAACAAAAAAGTATCTTTTGGTTTTAAACCAAGGGGGTGTTTCTTTAAAACCAACGCCTCCTTCCTCACCGACCAACCTGTTTTCCGTCGGTAAGGAAGACCTGAAAAAGCTGTTTTTGCTTAATTTTCTTCTAATTGATCCATAAATACCGGGAAAATAAAAGTGTCATTCGGAACTGTTTTTCTTCAGTAAGCGATCAGAATGATCAGTGAAAAAGAATTATACTTCTGATTTGACCGATAAACTCTTTGAATAGTAAAAAAGAGGAATCCTGTATTTGTGAATGATGGCATTTTTATGCCTTTCTTTAAAGTGGGATACAATTATGCCCTTCTTTCACTGTTTAAATATTCCTTTTTTAAGAAAGGTCCTTTTTTAGTGATCAATAGATGTCGCTATATGTGAAAAGTTATTCATGGTAATTTGAATAAATGAACTCAATCTTTCCCTATTTGTTGTTTCGTTTTTCGGTGATACTGATTTTCGGAGTGTCTTATTCTGAAAATTGGTCGTGTATATGCGTATTAGGCAATTATAGTTGCTGAAATATGTGTATATTTATTGTGTAATATTTAATACTGAGTACAATGTTAAAAGTAGTAGCATTTATGAAGCAAGTAGCCGAAGAGCTACGGATGGGGGGAAACTTTGGTACGGCGCACGTATATCGCAGCAGCACCAATGCCATCATTGCTTATTGTGGGGAAGGGGATTTTTCTTTTGACGAGGTCACCCCGGAGTGGTTGAAAGGTTTCGAGATACACCTTCGTGGGAAGGGATGTAGCTGGAACACCGTTTCCACTTATCTAAGAACATTTCGTGCGGTGTACAATCGTGCCGTCAACAGTAGGATGGTCGTTTATACGCCCCATCTGTTCCGCTCTGTTTATACGGGCACGCGTGCGGACCATAAGAGGGCATTGTGTGATGAAGATATGAAGAAGGTATTCACCAGACTGCCTTCATCTTCCGCCATACCTCTTGCCGTGAGGCGTGCGCAGGACATGTTCGTGCTGATGTTCTTGCTTCGTGGTCTGCCGTTTGTCGATCTCGCTTATCTGCGCAAAAGTGATTTGAGAGATAATGTGATCACTTACCGCAGGCGGAAGACAGGCCGGCCCTTGTCGGTGACGCTTACTCCGGAAGCGCTCGAACTATTAAAGAAGTATATGAACCGCGACAGCCATTCGCCCTATCTCTTTCCGCTGTTGAAAAGCGGAGAGGGAACAAAGGAGGCTTACCGGGAATATCAGTTGGCATTGCGCAGCTTCAACCAGCAGCTCACGCTCTTGGGGAAGGTATTGGGACTGAACGATAGACTGAGTTCATACACCGCCCGCCATACATGGGCTACAACAGCCTATTATTGCGAAATTCACCCGGGTATTATCTCCGAAGCTATGGGGCACTCGTCCATCAAGGTGACCGAGACTTATCTAAAACCTTTCCGTAATAAGAAAATTGATGAGGCTAATAATCAGATTATTGATTTTATAAAACATTCAATAGCTGGAGTAGTAGCTTGAAAATGAATCTGTTACTTTCTAGGTAACGGAGCTAAATAGCGTTGCAAAGATGGATATATTTTGGAAAACATGCAAACAAAAAAGATATTTTTTCTGATAAACTACTAAAAAAAGAGAAATAATACGATAAAACAACGGATTTCTTTCTATTAGGGACCTGTTAACCTCTGATCAAGATACAAAGAATTTCCTCCCCTCTGCCGCATGTCTGAAGCAGGGGTAAATATGTTTCACTGTAAAATAGTTCGGTTTTTCATATAGATAGCTCCACAGGAGTCAGGACAAAGGTTTACCCGTTACCTAGAAAGTAACGGGTAAAGGCTGTTTGGCCCGTATGCTTCATAGTGTATTATATAAGGGAAATAAAGGTTGAATGAATTAAGAAAAGGAGGTCGCACGAGAAATGAACGGAACAACACATGGGATTTAAAATCAAAAGTGAGAAATTATATTTTTATTATTTTTTTAATTTATAAATTAAAAGTTTTTTATTATGAACAAAAAGTTTTTAAATGCTGTCCTGTTTGGAGCGCTGATAGCGTCCTCGGCAGGTACATTTACTTCTTGTAAAGACTACGATGACGACATCAAGAGTCTGCAGGAACAAATTGACAAAAGCGGAAGCACCGTTGGCGATCTTCAGACTCAGCTGACAACGCTGAAGAGTGCTGCAGAAGCTGCACAGGCTGCTGCTGATGCTGCAAAGACAGCTGCTGCAGAAGCTAAGACTGCCGCAGAAGCTGCAAAAACTGCCGGCGACCAGGCTGCTGCCGATGCTGCTACAGCGAAAGCGCTGGCAGAAGAAGCGAAAGCTGCCGCTGCGCAAGCAAAAGCAGATGCGATAGCGGAAGCCGCAACACAGGTTGAAGCATTGAGAAATTCAATGCAGGCTGCTATTGACAACAAACTGGATGTGACAGTACACGAAGCTGCTGTAAAAGCACTCGGTGCTCAGATTGAAGGTATCGAAACAGGTTTGAGCAATCTTGCCAACGGAGCAGTGAAAGAAAATACCGAAGCGATCAAAAATGCTCAGGATGCTATCGAAACGTTGATTACAGCAGATAAAGACTTGCAGACTCAGCTCGACGCTTTGAAACTTTATGCAGAAGGTGTAAAAGATATAGCTGACGCTAACAAGGAAGATATCGCGGCAGCGCAGAAAGCTATCGAAGCTGCACAGGATGAGATTAAGAAACTTTGGGATGAAATCAACGGTGAAGGCGGTCTGAAAGCTTTGATCGGTGAGAATAAATCTGCCATTGAAGCGCTGAAGAACTCTACAGCTCAGGATATCGCTGACCTCGAAGATAAGATCAACGATGAGCTGGATGCTATCAAATCGGATATCTCAGGTATTCAAGGTGACATCAGAACCATCAACAGCCAGATTATTACTATCAACGCTGACTTGGTGAGCCTGCACACTTTGATGACTTGCCGTCTGACAAGCATCACGTTTGCTCCCGACTATATCGTAGACGGTGTGGAAGCGATCAAGTTCAACTCATTGAAATATGCTCCGATGGGAAGCGGTGAAAATGCTGTTATTCCTACGAATTATAGTATTTCTACAGCTGCTTTGGCAACTGCAAGCTACCACTTCAACCCGGCTAGCTTCAAGTTGGGCAATGCTGACTATAGCTACTTGGATCGTAGCGCTACAGTGATCAACACTCGCGCGGCTGCCAGCCAGTGGGTTCAGATCAGCGGTACTCCGGTTGCTAACGCTGCAACAGGAACAGTGGACTTCAAACTGCTTCGTCTTAACGTCCATTCTACTCAGCCGGCAGAAGATAAAGTAAACATGGTTGCTTTGCAGGCTACTCTGAAGGGTGATGCTGTAGACAAAGACGAGACTAACGTAGTGGTTACTTCTCCGTATGTATCTATCTATGATGACGTACTGGCTGCACCGGACGTTCGCATCTCTGACAAAGCTACTTTAGTTTCAGGTGCTGACGGTGCTCATTATGCAACTACTTTCACTGCTTGTAAGTCAGAAGCTGTTCGCTATACAACTCCTTACGATCAAGTATTCAACCTGAAAGACCTGGTGGCTACTTGCTTCGGTAACGGTAATCACAAAGAATTCCCGATCGAAGACTATAAGTTGTCATATAAGTTCTCTGTAGCTTCTTCTGATTACAACATCACTGAAGGTGAAACTTCAACCAACCAGCAGAAATGGGTGGTATGTAACGACGCTGCGGCAGGTTTGTACCAGGCAGAAGGCTTCAATAAAGAAGCGATCGGTCGTACTCCTATCCTGAAAGTGGAATTGGTAGACGAAGCAGGCAATGTAGTACGTCGCGGATTCGTGAAGATCGAATTTGGTGTGACGAAGCAAGATGACCTCGTAGTAGGTGACAAGGCTTATGACTTGGTAGCTAAATGTACTGAAACAGCTGCTGAATACACTATCACAGAGCAATTCATCCGTGAAAATGTTTACCGCGTTATTACTAACGGTAAGGAAACAAGCATGAGCCACGAAGAATTTTGGAACTTGTATGATGCTTCCGGTGCTGTTGCTGTAGTGAAGAAGAACAACCTGTCACACACTATGACTCTGCCGAGAATCGTTGACGGTGATACTTCAGTAGGTACTGCTACGAAGAAGATCGTATGGTCATTTAATCATGGTGAACTGGGTAAGATCGGTGCCGGTGGTTCTCAATTTGTTGCAACTGTAACAGTGAAGAACAAGCTGACTTCTTCTGAATATCCTGCAAGCATCACATTCAAGTTCACAGTAAACGTGAAGTTGCCTGAACTTACTTTGGATGCTACTGAAAATGATATTTACTGGACGAAAGATGGTGATGAGTACAAGTACTTCAATGTAAATGTGAGTGTACCTAACTCAGTTGCTTCTCCTGCAAGTGATTGTCAGTTCAGAAGAGCATTGACAGAAGCTTACTCTGCTTACACTGTGAAAGGACTTCCGGGTTGCGAATCTGCTCGTTACAAAGTAATCAAGACTTACTCTAACGGTAACTTGACTTCTCCTGTAATGTCTGGTGTTCAGATCGACGGTAACTATATCACCCTGGATAAGAGCAATGCTGCTGTGAAGGCTGCGTTGAACAGCGCAAACGGTCTGCAAGCTGTCGTTGCACACATCTACACGATGAGCAATGGCGACGAAGTGACTGTTAACGAATTTATGGTTGACTTTATCCGTCCTGTTAACTTGAACATGCCGAGCGGTATTGCAGTAATAGACGCTAAGACTGGCGGTGATGTTGCTGACTTCCAATGGAATGGTCTGTTGACTGACTGGAGAAACGAAGCAATTGTAAAAGATAGCTGGTCATGGGTTGAAAATGTTCATTCTTACTGGAAGAGAGTTTGTACTCCTGAATTCGAATATGTTCAAGGTCACGAAGAAATGGTTACACCGGCTCAGTTGGATGTAGAATATGGTACGATTAAGTTTACTACCACTACTGTGACTACTATGTATACAGGTAAGGCTACTTATAGATACTATAACAGATTGGGTGGATCTACTAAGAAGACTTACACAACTGAAGAGTTCTTGACTCAGGCAGAAGTTGACGCTTCTCTTGAAGCACAGAAATTAGCTGGATGGCCGTTGATATATCCACATGTTGAATTAGATGGCGATATTATATATACGGAAGTTTCTAAACCTGCAAGCACTACTATTGAGTACGACTATGTGAAGAGTATCAACTACGTACCGGCAGTTTACAAGTGGGTTGAAGGTAACTGGACAATGGTTCCTCACAAACACACTGAAAAGCCTGCATTCGAAGGAACATCTTACGGACAGATCTCAGGATGTTGGGAATGGACGAAGAAAGAGTGGGGCAGACCGGATTGGAATCCTGGACAATACTGGTTCTTCTATGGTCCGTTCGGCGATGTAACACTGGATTTGAACAAAGTAACTACAAGCTTGGAATACAACGGTAACAAGTTGCCTGATGGCGCTACTTTGGTTCAGACTGGTAACACTGTGAAGTATGTGAATGTTAGCTCACCGGTTGGATATACTTATCAGATATTCATTCCTGCTACAGTAAATTACGGCTGGGGAACTACTTCTTCTACATTGACTATTACAGTTAATCCGAATAACTAAGAATCGCAAATGTCAATGAATTCTTAGACATTCAACAACAAAAGGGTGCTCTAATCAGAAAAGGGCACCCTTTTCACCATAACAAGTACATTCTGCATACTCTGTGATAAGACATAAAATATATAAAATTATGAGAATAAGAAATTTATTAATAGCCATACTTACTGTCGGCAGCACAGTAGCATTCGCTCAGGAACAGCGACAAATCAAGGAAGAAGGCAAGACTGTGTTCAAACCTCATTGGTTTATGCAAGTACAGGCAGGAGCTGCTCACACAGTAGGCGAAGCCGATTTTACAGATCTGATCTCTCCGGCAGCAGCTGTCAATGTAGGGTATAAGTTTGCACCCGCATTTGGAGCCCGTTTAGGCGTAAGCGGTTGGCAGGCAAAGGCAGGATGGGTCACTCCTTCTCAAACCTATCAGTACAAATATCTGCAAGGCAATCTGGACCTTATGGCAGACCTCAGTACTTTATTTTGTGGTTTTAATCCGAAACGTGTATTCAATGGATATATTTTTGGCGGCGTAGGGTTGAATCATGCTTTCGACAACGACGAAGCAAACGCACTGGACACAAGATCTCACGAACTGGAGTATCTGTGGCAAGACAAACAAAACCTTGTAGCCGGACGTATGGGACTGGGATGTGATCTGCGCCTCAATGACCGGCTGGCTATCAATATTGAAGGAAACGCAAATGTACTGTCCGACAAATTCAACTCGAAAAAGGCAGGCAACTGTGACTGGCAATTTAACGTATTAGTGGGCCTGAACATCAAATTAGGAAAAAGCTATAAGAAAACAGCTCCGGTATATTATGAACCGGAACCAATAGTAGAACAACCTAAACCACAACCTGTCGTGAAACAGCCCGAACCGGAACCTGTGGCAGTGGTAGTGGAACCTATGAAACAGAATATATTCTTTGCTCTGAACTCCGCACTTCTCCAGAAAGACCAGCAATCGAAGATCGATGCAATGGTGGCATACATGGAAAAGTATCCGGCAAGCAAAGTTGCCATAACCGGATATGCCGACAAAGAAACCGGTAATCCGAGAATCAATATGACTTTATCAGAAAAACGTGCGAAGATTGTTGCCGATGCCTTGAAAGACAAAGGAATAGCGCCGGACAGAATCGTTACGGATTTTAAAGGAGATACAGTACAGCCTTTCCGGGTGCCTGAAGAAAACCGGGTAAGTGTTTGTATTGCAGAATAATATTTTCCCACTTCTCATGCGGGTATATACCCCATTCCTCTATTCTATTAATAAAAGTATGAGGGACCTGCATGGGAGGTAAAAGAGGAAGCCCGTGCTTGTGAAAGCCCGGACTTCTGCAATGAACCCTTTCTTCACTTGTTAGTGAAGATAACCCCACAGGGAACAGATGGAAAGCAATGCTTGTGAAAGTCTTCTTTCCCGATATCTGTTCCTTACAGAGGATGCCCCTCACATTTTTCCCACGGGCATCCTCTTTTTTTATATATATAGACTGATTTTATTATAAAGTCTGATTGTTTTGTTTATAGAGAACAAAATACGAGTGATTTGGTTCGTTATCAACCGGCATTCCGATTAAAATCGTATATTTGCGTCTGTAATCAGATTGGGTCCATGAACGAAAATGTCCTCACTAAACTAAAGATACTTGCAGAATCGGCCAAGTACGATGTATCCTGTGCATCCAGCGGTACAGTGCGCTCCAACAAACCTGGCATGCTGGGCAATACCGTAGGTGGCTGGGGAATCTGCCACAGCTTTGCCGAAGACGGACGGTGCATCTCCTTGCTCAAAGTTATGCTGACCAATTATTGTATTTACGACTGTGCCTACTGTATCAACCGGCGCAGTAATGATCTGCCTCGCGCCACGTTATCCGTCTCCGAACTAGTAGAGCTGACGATTGAATTCTACCGGCGCAATTATATCGAAGGCTTGTTTCTTAGTTCCGGTGTGGTCCGTAGTCCGGATTATACGATGGAGCGGCTTGTGCGTGTGGCGAAAGATTTGCGTCAGGTGCATCGCTTTAACGGATATATTCATCTGAAAAGCATTCCCGGAGCGAGCCGGGAACTGGTGAATGAAGCCGGGCTGTATGCCGACCGCCTTAGTGTCAACGTAGAAATCCCGAAAGAAGAGAACCTCAAACTGCTGGCTCCCGAAAAAGATCATAAGAGCGTTTTCGCTCCGATGAAGTATATCCAACAAGGTGTGCTGGAAAGTAAGGAAGAACGGCAGAAGTTCCGTCATGCTCCCCGTTTTGCGCCTGCGGGACAGAGCACGCAGATGATTGTAGGGGCTACCTCCGAGTCGGATAAAGATATCCTTTACCTTTCGTCGGCACTCTATGGGCGACCGACGATGAAGCGTGTTTATTATTCCGGATACGTCTCCGTGAATACGTACGATACACGTCTGCCTGCACTGAAACAACCGCCTTTGGTACGTGAGAACCGTCTTTATCAGGCGGACTGGCTGCTACGTTTCTATCAGTTTAAAGTGGATGAAATCGTAGATGACGCATATCCTGATCTAGATCTGGAGATAGACCCGAAGCTCTCATGGGCTTTGCGTCATCCGGAACAGTTTCCTGTCGATATCAATAAGGCGGATTATGAGATGTTGCTTCGTGTGCCGGGCATCGGGGTGAAGTCGGCTAAGTTGATTGTGGCATCCCGTCGTTTTTCCCGTCTGGGTTTTTATGAATTGAAGAAGATAGGCGTAGTGATGAAAAAAGCGCAGTACTTCATTACATGCAGGGAATTGCCTTTGCAGATGCAGACGGTGAATGAGCTTTCTCCGCAGCGGGTACGCAGTCTGCTGCTTCCGAAGCCTAAGAAGAAGGTGGACGACCGCCAGTTGATACTGGATTTTGGGGAATAAATGGAGTTTCAGATGTTGTAAACCGCAAGATAATGAACGTCTATATCTACGATAAAACTTTTGATGGTCTGCTGACTGCTGTCTTCGACGCTTATTTTCGTAAGACCTTTCCCGATTTCCTGTTGTCGGAAGGGGATGCTTTGCCTTTGTTTTATGATGAATTGCATACGGTGGTCACCGATGAAGAGAAAGCCGCCCGCGTGTGGCGTGGCTTGCAGAAGAAAGTCTCTTCTTCCGCGCTTGGCTGCCTCACCCAGTGTTGGTTGTCGGAATTGCCGGATATAGGGATGGTTATCTTTCGATATATTCGTAAGGCGATCGACGCTCCCCGTTCTATCGAGACTAACTTCGGCGATCCGGATGTGCTTCTGCTTGCCCAGATATGGAAGAAGGTGGATGGTGAACGGATGCATCTGATGCAGTTCGTGCGTTTTCAGAAAGCGGCGGATGGTACTTTCTTTGCTGCCTTCGAACCGCAGTATAATGCTTTGCCGCTTACTGTCCAACATTTCAAAGATCGTTTTGCCGATCAGAAGTGGATTATCTATGATATGAAGCGGCGTTATGGCTTTTACTATGATTTGCAGGAAGTGACTACGATCTCTTTTGATGACGACAGCCGGGAAGCTCATCTGATTACGGGTATGCTGGACGAGAGCTTGATGGATGAAAATGAGAAGATATTTCAGAAGCTCTGGAAAACGTATTTCAAGGCTATCTGCATTAAAGAACGCATGAATCCGAGGAAGCATAGAAAGGATATGCCTGTCCGCTACTGGAAGTATCTGACGGAGAAGCAGAAATAGGCTTATTCTATCCGCTGCACCGTCACATCCGGAAATTTCTGCATCAACGAAAGTAAATGTCCCTCATCATTGTTCCGTTTCGATTTGATGACCATTGTGACTTGATAAGATTCCATTTCACCCGAATGCTGTGTTTCCATTTCGTAAGAGACAATCATATAATCTTTTGAATTAAATCTGTCCGCTATCTGTTTCAAAGTATCTTTGTTGTTAGTAGAGAAGGAGATCATCGAACTTTTCATGCCTACACTCTTGAAGATGTAACTGAGTAATTCCAGGCCGATCAGAGTCAGTACGGTAGTAGCTATGCCGATGGTGTACATTCCCGCGCCGACTGCCAGACCGATGCCGGCTGTAGCCCATATACCGGCGGCTGTGGTTAGTCCGCGGACGATTTGTTTCTGTAGGATAATGGTTCCTGCACCGATGAATCCGATGCCGCTGACTACTTGTGCCGCTACACGGCTGGGGTCGAGCGTCACACTGTTTTCTTTGATGATCTCTTGAAATCCGTATTGCGAAACAATCATGATCAGGGCACTTCCCAATGATACGAGGAAGTGAGTGCGGTATCCGGCTTCTTTGGCGCGATATTCACGGTCCAGTCCAATGATGGCTCCCAGTATTCCTGCCACCAGTAATCTTAACATAAAATCAACGTTCAACATCATAGGTTCAGTCTCCTTTCTTTTCTTTGTTTGTTTCTTCTGTTTTTTTCTTTAAAAACGGTTAGTTCTATAAATATACAATTCTTTTCTCTTTTTGTGCTATTAATTTAGTAATATTTGAATGTAGCATCTGCATTTTATCGTATATTCGCAGACAAAACCATGCATTGCGCCAAAGATTGAATAAGAAATGAAGAAAAGGATATTTTACATCATTAGTTTTTTGGTAATATTTTGTATAGAGGTATTCATAGCGTTGTATATACGTGATAGTTTCATACGTCCTTATATGGGAGATGCTTTGGTCGTGGTGCTGGTATATAGTTTCGTACGTATATTTATCCCGACAGGGGTTCCCCGTCTGCCGTTTTACGTTTTCCTGTTCGCTTGTTTTGTCGAAGTACTGCAATATTTTCAGTTAGTGGAAACTTTGGGAATCACCAACCGTGCATTAAGAATCATTCTGGGTTCCACTTTCGATTGGAAAGATATTGTCTGCTATGGAGCAGGATGTATCTTTATCTTTCTGTTTGAGCAAATATTCAGACGACGTTAATTGGAATAACTGATTCTCTTGTTTGGCGATTGCTTATTGTACGCTCTCTTTATTTTCGTTTTCTGAAGTCGGATTCAGATCGTGTCCGCAATACTTGCAGAACTGCGCATTGTCTTCATGCCCTGACCGATGGCAGTTCGGACATTCTTTGTCTCTTCTCCGTTTATATTCCTTCATCATGGAGGCGGACACAATACCGGTAGGTACCGCAATGATAGTGTAACCGATCAGCATGACGCAAGCCGAAAGAAATTTTCCCAGTCCGGTGACAGGAGTTATATCTCCATATCCTACGGTGGTCATTGTGACAATAGCCCAGTAGATACTGTTCGGAATGTTATTGAATTGAGAATTGGGCAAAGTTCCTTCGATCATGTACATTAACGTTCCGATGGAAGTAACCAGAATCACAACAAACAGAAAGAAGACCGCAATCTTTTTACTACTTTCCCGAAGTGCGGTGAGCAGTCGTTCGCCTTCATTCAAGAAATTGAATAGCTTAAAGACACGGAATACCCGTATCAATCGAAATGCACGGATGATAAGCAGATAGCGCGCTCCCGGAAAGATCAAACCGATGTAAAGCGGCAAGGTAGCCAACAGGTCAACAATGCCAAAGAAACTGAATATGTATTTCTTCGGGCGGGGAGAGCAATATATTCGTGTCAGATATTCAAAAGTAAAGAAAGCAGTGAAAAGGTACTCCATTACGACAAATGGGGTAGTCAGATAGGAGGGGAGCCCTTTCAGGCTTTCTATAATGACTAATAATACACTGGCAAGGATACAGCCGATAAGAACCACATCAAACAGTTTTCCCGAAGGAGTGTCTGACTCGAAGATGATGACGTACAGCTTATGTTTCAGCTTTTGGTCATTCAGAAAATGATGGATTCTTTCTTTTAGTTTCATGAGAATAATCAGTTAACAGGCTAATATCCCAATAACCTGCATTTTACCTATTACTTATTACCTGCTACTTATTACCTATTATATTAATCTATTACCCAATGCTTGTTATATGCAACCGTCTTCTTTGGATCATAGTACATTCCCTCTTGTGTAGGTATCTGGAGAACGTATGTTTTTCCGGTCCTGTTTTTTAGGCTTTGTTCGCGTAGCCAAGGATTCGCGTCCCGAAGTTGGGCGTATGTGATTCCCTGCTGTTTGGCAAAATCGCTTAAGTTGGCAATGGGGGTAGTGACCGTTATCTCTTTGTAGGGGATAGGCGGGTACAAGTGTTCCTTTTTCAGCAGGAATCCATATCGCTGAGGATTCTTGAATATTTCTTTGACTGCCAGCAGGCGGAACATATAGCGGGAAGTCTCTTCTACCAGCCATAAGTCCATTGCGTGGCTGGCAAGTTGCTGGTCTAGTTGAGAGGAAATTCGTCCTTGTCCGGCATTATAGGCGGCAGATACAGCCATCCAGTCACCGTATTTGGCATAAGCCTGCTTGAAATATTTGCAGGCGGCTACCGTTGCCTTTTCGATGTGATAACGTTCGTCTACGTTCTCATTTACTTCGAGTCCGAATTCGCGTCCGGTAGCAGGCATGAATTGCCATAATCCGGCTGCACCGGCCGGAGAGCGGGCTATGTTGTTGAGATTACTTTCGATGACCATCAGATATTTGAAATCGTCGGGGATACCGTTCGCTTTCAGAATCGGTTCTATAATCGGGAAGTAACGGTTGGCACGCTTGATAAGCAGCATGGTGGTGGAGTGCATATAGGTGAACGCCATCATCTCCCGATCCATCCGTTCTCGGCGGTCGTAACGGCGGAGGTCGATCGTCTCTCCGTCAAAAGTCACCTGCTCGGGGACGGTAGGTGAGGTGACGCAATAAGGCACTTCCGATTTGGTGGAATGCTGTTCGTCTACATGACTGCTACCGATCAGAATAGGCAGGGTAGCTCCGATGCAGAACACTAATATAAAGGTTAGAATGTAGTTGATCTTGGTAAATTTCTTCATTTTCTGTTTTCTTTTAGTCATTTGATTGGTTCTTATTCCAATATCTGGCAACCACGGCAGTAATAGATGCTACCGCCAAGATAATTCTCCTTGACAATGGTTTCTCCGCAACGGGGACAGGCTTTGCCTGCCGTGTCTTTAGAGAGGCAAGCTGTGTACTTGCCGTTCTCTCCAAACAGGTCCGATTCCGTGTTTCGTCCACCCTGCCGGTAGATATCGTTCATGGTCTCCTTTACTTGATAGAACAAATTTTCTTTCTCTTTGTCCGTTAATGCTGCTATTTTTTTCTTCGGATGGATGTGGGCATGATACAGAATGTCCTGTAATACACCGTTTCCCAGTCCCGGAACAGTCTGTTCTGTAGCCAGAAAGGCTTTGGCGGACTTCTTCTGCGCACTTTCATCATTAATCAGTCCGAGGAAATATTCTTTGCTGAAAGCGTCCGACATGACCTGCGGCTTGCTTTTCGCTGTCCGGTAATATTCGGAAAGTACGCCGTTGGCGGCGTCCTTGCTGTAACACATGATTCCTCCATACATGCGCACGGAAGCGATAAGGCAGCTTTCGTCTTCAAAGCCGATCAGGAGTTGATGTTTGGCAGGCAGCTTCGTTCCGGGTGCGTAATACCGGAGATTTACTCCGTCCGTAAGTATCAGCATTTTGTCGCCTATTGTCATCTCTACCATGCCTCCTTGTGAACGTGCGTGGTCTATTGTCTTTCCGGTCAGCCATTCGGCATACTCGTCGGGACTTCCGGAAAACCAAGCGAATTTGTGAGGAGTGAACAGGGTGAATACATTTGTGATTCGTTTTCCCTTGACAGTCTTGTTCAGTTGCTCGCATAGATAGAGCGCTTCGGGTGCCTCAATCATGTTCTTTCTTTTTTATGGTTCTATAAATGTTCTCTTGCAAAGATAATGCTTATTAATCAGAATAGCCCTAATTCGGCAGAACAAAATAGATCCGTTTACCGGAGTGTCACTTTCTTCTGAGATGTTGAGAGACGTTATCCGGCATGCTAATACTGCGCCTTGCTTTTACACACTTGTGCCAACAGCTTGTCACAGTTGTGCCAAAGGCTTGGCACGGCTGTGCCACCGCATTGGCACAACTGTGCCACAGTGTTGGCACAAGCATACCTCCGTAGGGGGTAGAGTTTATCAATATATATAACAACTGCAATGAAATAGTTTATTTTACTTTTTTCAAAGAACCTTTTCTGCTTTTGATACGTTTCTCTAGTATAGTTAAAAAAACGAAGAATCAAGATGAATATAGCAATGACCGGAGCCACCGGATATATAGGCAAACATCTTTCTAACTATCTGACCGAAAAGGGTGGACATCGGATCATTCTTTTGGGAAGAGCGATGTTTCGGGAAGGTATGTCCGGACTTTTGGTTCAGACGCTGACGCATTGCGATGTCATTATAAATCTGGCAGGCGCTCCTATCAATCAGCGCTGGACGCCGGAACATAAACAAGAGCTTTTCAATAGCCGGATAACGGTAACACACCGCATTATCCGTGCCTTGAATGCAGTCAAAACCAAACCGAAACTTATGATTTCGGCCTCTGCTGTAGGATATTACCCCTCTTTGGTGGAATCGGACGAGTATACACAGACTCGTGGCGATGGTTTTCTGTCCGATCTTTGTTATGCGTGGGAGAAGGAAGCGAAGCGTTGTCCGCAACCGACCAGGCTTGTCATTACCCGTTTCGGTGTAGTGCTTTCTCCCGATGGGGGAGCGATGCAACAGATGCTTCGCCCGCTACGCGCAACAAAGGTTGCCGCCGTCATAGGGCCGGGTACGCAACCTTTTCCGTGGATAGATATTCGTGACCTTTGTCGTGCCATGGCCTTCTTTATTGAAAATGAAGAGTTGAGAGGTGTTTTCAATTTGGTTGCTCCTCAAGCAGTTTCACAGTCCACGTTTACACGTGCGATGGGAAAGGCGTATCATGCGTGGACAACTTTGATTGTTCCGCAAACGGTCTTTCGTTTGCTCTACGGTGAAGCCGCCTCTTTTCTGACAGCCGGACAGAGTGTGCGTCCTACACGTTTGCTGGAAGCCGGATTCCATTTTTCCGTTCCTACCATAGAGAAGTTGTTTGAGGAGACAGATCACAGTACGGTAGATCGGCTTGATCTGAAACGCTATATGGGGCTTTGGTACGAGATAGCCCGTTATGATCATCGTTTCGAACGTGGGCTTATGGAAGTGACCGCTACTTATACCCTCCGTCCCGATGGAACAATTCGCGTTGAGAATCGGGGATATAAACGCAATTCACCTTACGATATTTGTAAAACAGCCACTGGACACGCCAAGATTCCCGACCCTGCACAGCCCGGTAAACTGAAAGTCTCTTTTTTCTTGAATTTCTATTCCGATTATTATGTGATGGAATTGGATCAGGAGAATTACAATTATGCTCTTATAGGCAGCAGTACCGATAAATATCTCTGGATATTGAGTCGGACGCCCCAACTGCCGGAAGATATAAAAAAGAAATTAGTAACTGCCGCCGAACGTCGTGGCTATGATACGAATCGGCTACAATGGATTGAACAACTTTAAAATAAACATTATGGATTACAAAATTACTCATCAGCCCGAACAGAAACTGTTCAAGACGGAAGTCGACGGTCGTACCGCATTTGTAGAATATCGCCTGTTAGGTGATTATCTTGATATTATTCACACGATTGTCCCTAAACCGATAGAAGGACGCGGAATTGCTGCCGCACTGGTGAAAGCTGCTTACGACTTTGCACTCGCCAACGGGATGAAACCGAAAGCTACCTGCTCCTATGCAGTGAGGTGGCTTGAACGCCATCCGGAAATGAATGCGGATAGTTGAATAAATAGGGGTTGACCTAAAAGCACGAAAAGTCATTTTCTCTTTGCTGTAATGGATAATTGTGACAAAGATACGTTTGGAAGAAGAACTTTCGGGTCAGTCCCTTTTTAGCCTATTGTTTCCATCTCTTTAGTTGAGGGAAGAACTCTTTCATCGTTGCCCGCGCCTCTTCTATAGTGTACTTTACTTCCGAATCCTTATTAAACTCCTCAAGGTAGTTCAGGTTGAGCTCAATCATTTCATCCATTGTGCATTCTTTGGTAAAATGCCCGTCTGCATAGCAATACTGGCAATACTCTTCATTCTTGCTGCCGTCTGCTTCTGTTCCGAATGTCGTTTCATCAATCGGCATAGCACAACACTGACAAATTTTCTGTTCCATTTTTTATTGATTTTAAGTGAGTAGAAGCATGATAAATAATTCTCTTTTATCTGTTTACAAATATAGTTACTTTCAATAAGTTCTCAGTTATCCGATCTTGCTATTTTGTTTTCACCGGCAAACGTTTCCATATCCATCGGGGAATCATTCGCCAGAAGAATACGAGAATACGATAACGTCCGTCAATGATAGCTACCCGCTGTTTCCGATGAAGTGCGCGTACAATGTCGCGGCCTACCTGGTCGGTTTTCATCAGCATAGGATAATGCTTTCCGTCATTCAGCAAGTCAGTGGCTACAAATCCCGGACGAATATCGGTAAAGTGAATGTTTAACTTTTGCAGGTGGGCGAGTTGTTCAAGAGCATCGATGTATGTATTCTGAAAGCGCTTCGTTGCAGAATAGGCAGGGGCAACTCCCAGACCTTTAGTTCCGGCAATCGAACTGATGACAGCCAGGTGTCCGCCTCCATTGTTCTTAAAATAGGAAAAAGCGGTATCCACCATTCGTGTGAAGCCTTCGACATTGGTACGTGCGGTATTCAGCTCGATTTCCATCTTCAAATCCATATTTTGGAAACCGATGCCGGAACTGAGCAGAAATAAATCCATACCGCCCAATTGATGGATAAGCGCATCCAGCTTTCCGGCACTGTCTTCCTGAGTGACGTCCAGTGATTGAATTTTTATCTGTTCCGGTGCGATTTGCCGGAAATCTTCGAGAGCTGACTGGCGTCTGCCCGCTATGCCGATCTGCCATCCTTCGGACAGGAGGCGTTGGGCAACTTCCTTTCCGATACCGGAGGTGGCGCCTATGATAATGGCTCGTTTCATCTTTTTGGAACAAAGATAGTCAAATCTTTCTATTTTGAAAGGAGAACTTTCCATTTTGAAAGCCATCCTTTTCGTTTTGACAGGAAACCTTTTCATTTTGGTAGGGTAGGAGTCTTCTCGTTTTTCAAAGCAGAAATAGTATGTTGCTGATAAATAGCAGCTTAAAAAAAATACGGCTGTTTTGGCATACTATTAGCTATGGGATTCGTGCAGAGTAATTCATGAGTTATGGAAGAGTATATATCAGACAATAGTGTGTATGCGCGTGCTAAAAGCAACAGCATGATCAATCCGAAAATGATAGGACGGGTGCTTGGGACGTTGCTTTTTATTGAGTTGGGAATGTTCCTTTTGTGTGCTGGTATTTCGTTGGGGTACGGAGAGGATGATTATAAGTATTTTCTTTATACGTGTGTGATTAATGCCGTAGCAGGAGGATTATTATTGCTTTACGGACGGGGAGCGGAGAATAAGATGAGCCGCCGGGACGGATATTGTGTCGTCACTCTTTCATGGATATTCTTTACCGTTTTCGGGATGCTTCCTTTTTATTTCAGCGGGAGCATTGATACCATCACCAATGCTTTCTTCGAAACGATGTCCGGATTCACTACCACAGGAGCTACGATACTCGATGATATCGAGTCCCTTTCACATGGGATGCTGTTTTGGCGAAGCCTGACGCAGTGGATCGGTGGACTGGGGATTGTCTTTTTTACGATTGCTATTCTCCCGATCTTTACCACAGGCGGCGTACAGCTCTTTTCTGCCGAGACTACCGGAGTGACTCATGACCGCACGCATCCCAAAATCAATGTAATGGCGAAATGGCTGTGGACTGTTTATCTGATATTGACCGTTTCGGAGACGATCCTGCTGATGTTTGGCGGAATGGATTTATTTGATGCCATTTGTCAATCATTTGCTACTACGGCGACAGGAGGATATTCTACCAAACAAAACAGTATTTCTTACTGGAATTCTCCGTATATCGAGTATGTTGTCGCTATCTTTATGATTATCTCCAGTATTAACTTTTCCTTATTCCTGATGTGTCTGAAAGGAAAAGTCGGGCGCTTGTTTAAAGATGAAGAAACGCATTGGTTTCTGGGCTCTGTCGGGATATTGACATTGCTTATCACTTTGGCACTCGTATTTCAGAACAACTATGGATGGGAGCTGGCTTTTCGTAAATCATTGTTTCAGGTAGCTACGGTGCATACCTCCTGTGGCTTTGCGACGGATGACTATAATTTGTGGCCTCCTTTCACGTGGCTGTTGCTGTTTATAGCGATGCTTTCGGGAGGTTGTACGGGATCTACCAGCGGAGGTATCAAGAATATGCGGTTACTGATTGTGGCGCGGACCATCCGGAATGAATTCAAACACCTGCTTCATCCGAATGCGGTGCTTCCGGTACGGGTTAACAAACAAACCGTATCTTCTTCCATCGTAACGACTGTATTACTGTTCTTTGCTTTTTATCTGGTGATTATTCTGATCGGCTGGACGATTCTTTTATTTTTAGGAGTCGGTTTCTCCGAATCGGTCAGTACGGTAATCTCCAGTATCGGTAACGTGGGACCGGGATTGGGTAGTTGCGGTCCCGCATACTCGTGGAATTCTTTGCCGGACTTGGCAAAATGGGTTCTTTCTTTTCTGATGTTGATAGGTAGACTGGAACTTTTCAGTGTTCTGTTACTCTTTTATCCGGGATTCTGGAAAAACCGTTAAGACTATTTTGCCGGTATAGCTTTGCCGCTCAGGAGAATAAATGGCGTATCGCCTCTAAAGGGGCATAGAATAACATTCTGGGACCGGAGAACCGCATAACCTCTCGCATCCGTTTGCGCATGGCAGGCTTATAACAATGTACGGGACACTTCTTGCACGAGCTTTTTTTCTCTCCGAACGGACAATGGTCAAGACGGGCATGTGCGTAGCGGAGCAACTCTTCGCACTTCGGACAAAGGGTTGCATTCTTCTCTTTTTTCCGGCAATAGAGACGGATCATGATCTCTACTGTTCTCTTTTCCTGAGTGATACGCGGTTTTTTATCTGTTTCCATTTGTTTTCTTTTCGCTTTGGAGGCTGGCTTCACTTCGGCAAAGATAATAAACTGATCGTATATTCTGCAAAGAACTTCCGCTGGAATGATTGCCGTTGCTGGAAACTATGCGTATCTTTGCGGCATGAGAAAGTTATTATGTCCGCAATGCAAGATTGCTGCCCTATATGTGGTGAATGACCGTAAAGAGCGTCTTTTGGTCTATGTACTCGAAAATGGAGAAGTTGTGCCTAAAGATCCGGCTGCTTCCACCGATGGATTTGATTTGACGGAAGTTTATTGTCTGGGTTGTTCCTGGCATGGTTCGCCGAAAAGACTGGTGAAGAGATAGACAGTTGCCGGCACTTCGTCTTTTTTTGATTTATGTCAATAAAAAGAGGGTGCGGGATTAGAATCTTTCAACCGGATTTTTCTGTATCTTTGCAGCCAATTTTTAGGACATAGACGTATGGCAACTTCTAAAGAGATGACGGCAGGGCCGGCATTACCTCTGATTTTTAATTTCACTCTGCCGCTTTTGTTCGGCAATCTGTTGCAGCAAACGTATTCGCTTGTTGATGCTGCAATCGTAGGAAAGTTTTTGGGTATTAATGCGTTAGCTTCTGTCGGGGCTAGTACATCCGTTGTGTTTCTTATTCTGGGTTTCTGCAACGGATGTTGTGGAGGATTCGGTATCCCCGTGGCACAGAAGTTTGGGGCGAGGGATTATAGTACGATGCGCAGTTACGTTTCCGTCAGTCTGCAACTTGCTGTTGTGATGTCTGTGGTCATAGCCATCTTTACCAGTATTTATTGTGCGGATATCCTAAAGATGATGCGTACACCGGAGAATATCTTTGAAGGAGCGTATGCTTATCTGCTTGTTACTTTCATCGGGATACCTTGTACTTTCTTTTATAATCTGTTGTCGAGCATTATCCGTGCTTTGGGAGATAGTAAGACACCTTTCTATTTCTTGGTACTGGCTACAGTGTTCAATATTATTCTCGATTTATTCTGTATTTTGGTACTGGGCTGGGGAGTGATGGGAGCTGCCATTGCTACTGTCTTTTCGCAGGGAGTTTCCGCTTTTCTTTGTTACGTTTATATGTATCGGAAGTTTGACATTCTGCGGGGCACGCCGAAAGAACGGAAGTATCAGTCGAAGCTGGCGAAGACGTTGCTTTCCATTGGTGTTCCTATGGGATTGCAGTTCTCCATTACGGCTATTGGCAGTATCATGCTTCAGAGTGCGAATAATGCGTTGGGTACGGCGTGTGTGGCAGCTTTTACTTCTGCGATGCGTATCAAAATGTTTTTCCTTTGTCCGTTGGAGAGTCTGGGTATGGCTATGGCTACCTTTAGCGGTCAGAATTACGGTGCCGGAAAGCCTGAACGTATTTGGTCGGGGATTAAAGCCAGCACGCTGATGATGGTTATCTATACAGCCGTCACTTTCTTGATTCTGATGCTGGGAGCCAAATCTTTTGCCTTGATTTTTGTTGATCCGTCGGAAATTGAGATCTTGGAGAAAACAGAACTTTTCCTGCATATATCAGTCTCTTTCTTCCCGATGCTTGGGTTACTTTGTATCCTGCGCTATACCATTCAGGGGGTGGGATATACTAATCTCGCCATGTTTTCGGGAGTGTCGGAGATGATTGCACGCATTCTCGTCAGTATTTATGCCGTGCCGGCTTTCGGCTTTATCGCTGTTTGTTACGGTGATCCGATGGCATGGATAGCGGCTGATTTGTTTTTGATTCCTGCATTTATTTATGTTTATCGCAGGTTGAAACGTCAGGTGCTGACAAGTGTCGTTGCATAATTGAAGTGTGTGTCAAAAGTCAATATACCCGTAGGGGAGTTTAGTTACTTTTGACACATACTTTATCATATTTTAGTCTTGTATCGGATACAGCGGGTTACCGCTTTCATCTACATCCGTCCAGTCTTTTACGCTCACGTTACCGAATGATACGGAGTTTTCGTTGATTACTGCACGGAAAAGATATGAATTTCCGGCAGCCAGAATATTGTCTGGCGGGGTAATGGTCGTATTGTAAGTACGTGAGAAACTTTCTCCGTTGACCATCAATTCCATCGTTAAAGCCATCGGGTCGGAACTTTTCAGCGGAAGCATGATATATTGAACCGTGAAATCATTGATTCCCATGTCGGCAGGCTTATCGTAACTGACTTCTGAAGAAATGATCCCTGTTGACAGATCCATGAAAGCTCCCGGTTTCGTGGGAGTAATAGTGGCGGAGAGTACTTTGTTGAGTGTAATATTCTCACCTCCCGTTATGGTTATCACGACCTGAGTGGCTACGTGCTGGTAAGTGATGGGAATGTTGACTTGTGAACTGGTCACATCCTGATGCAGGGCATGCCACCACAGATAATCCACCCCATTGGATAATGCTTCGGACTTGCCGTTGGTAAAGGTAGGAGCGGGGTTGCTGGAATTACAGGAAACCGCATAAAAACTATAGATATCATTACTGAGATACATTTTATAACTTTGTATTCCTGTCAACACTCCGGGAGAAGAAGTGATATAGTTGCCTTCACCGACAGGCTCTCCCTCTATCGTATTGGTGGTATTGGAAGGGTAGGCACATAACCAGCTCTGCAATCCTTTTCCCATCGGAGACATGGCACGCGTTATATTTCTTCCTTCTACGGAAGCACTGAAAGTAATGAGTGCATCTTTTTTGTCAGGATTGTCATTGTTTCCCTCTTCTCCGCCACTATTTTCTTCTCCGTTCGGATAGGCAACATCCATATAAATGTTGTTTTTGGAGCAGGCTCCTAACAGCAGCACCGCCAGTGCGGATACTGCCAGATACTTTGTAATTCGAAACTTAAAATTCATAGTCAGGTTCTTTTTGAAAGTTAGTAATTACCCCTATATACATTTCAAAAAGAATTTAGTTCATATCGGAAGAAACTATTTTTAGAACTCCGCTTCCTTCTGTATGCAGATGATATCGCCGTAAACGGGATGGCGGAACTCAATATATTCAGCATGGAGATAGAGCCTGTCCGCTTTTTTTCCATAGAGTTCATCGCCCAGAATGGGGGAGTTTAATCCTTGATGATGGGCGGCATGTACCCGTAGTTGGTGGGTACGCCCTGTCAATGGATAAAAGGCGATGTGTATGTACTTATCGGAATAGTTCAGAATCCGGTATTCGGTAACTGCCGGTTTGCCGTATTCTTCACTGACCATTTGCCGGGGGCGGTCGAGCGGATTGAGGCAAAGAGGAAGATTGATGGTTCCTGTTTCTTCGAGTTGCTGGTTCAATCCATTTCTATCCAGCAAGGCTACATAACGCTTCTTAATACTGCGATTGATGAACTGTTCCTGCAAGTGTTGATGAACTTCCTTAGTTTTGGCGACAAGTAACAACCCCGAAGTAGCCATATCCAGCCGGTGTACAATCATGGGACCGGTAGCTTCCGGATATTTAGCTTTTACACGATGGTAAACGGAATCCGTCTCCTCTTCTTTTCCGGGAACGGACAACATACCGGATGGTTTATTGACTACCACCAGCCATTCGTCCTCAAAAACGATTTCTAATTCTTCCTTCCTGTGTGCTTGGGGCGAAAGTGGATTCCCGTCTACTTCCAGTCCTTGCAGCATGTGTTGCAGAATCGGTTCGCATTTTCCTTTACACGAAGGGTAATAATAACCGTGATGCCGTACCTCTGTTTTCGGAGAGTTTCCCCACCAGAACTCGGCCATAGCCAATGGCTTCAGTTGGTGAAGGTAGGCATATTGCAGCAATTTGGGCAAGGCACATTCGCCTGCTCCGGCAGGGGGGATTTTGTGTACGGTTTGTTCAAAGATAGTACATAAGTCTTTTATTTCTCCTTTCGCATTCAGCATACGGAACTGTTCGAATAACTTTTGCTGTAAGGCTGCCGAACGTTGCTTTCGTTCGTTTTTTAGTTTTTCTATTTCCGTCTCAAAGGTGATAACCTCTTCTTCCAGCGTTTTGATTCGTTCTTTCCATCCCCGTTCCAATCGCTTGAATTCCGCTTTCTGATATTGGCTTTCACGAACAAGTGCGTCCTGTTCTTCTTTAGACAGGGCAGGGGATGACTTGCGGCGAAGTTCCCTTTCTTTCTTTGCTGTCTTTAGTTCCTCTTTGGCTTGAATAAGAGCCAGCCTTGTTTGTTCCGTTTCCCTGTCCAGTTTTTCTTTTAAGTGCAGATAATGAGGATTAACTTCCAATGCACTGATACGGACATTGATAGCTGAAATTTGTTCTTCTTCTATTTTAAAGAATCCCTGTGGTTGCAGCAAATCGTAAACAGGTGGGACGAAATACGGATGCAGATTCTTTCCTGCCAGATTGCCGGAAAAAGCAGCAAGATAACCGATAGAGGAAGATCCTTCTTCCTGGGTTTGTACGATCAGTACTCCGAACATTTTTCCGAGGGTCAGTTCCTCTTGCCACTCTTTCTTTGTCGAGATATAAGCTTTGACTTCTTCGGCCGCTAATACACATAGCGGATGAGGAGTATAGTTGAAAGGGTATGTAAACCTTTCCGGTAGTGCAATATGGGAAACCGGTTGGTCGAAAAAATGTATCATTGACTCGTCATAACAGAATTAGGGGTACAAAAATAAGGTAAATCCGCGAAATATACGGCAGATTCATCCTTAGAACTTTGTCATAAACTTCTGTACATTCTCTCTATATTCAGTAGGAGTCTGTCCTTTCTTCTTTTTGAATAGACGATTAAAGTTAGATACATTATTGAATCCGGAGGCATAGCAAATTTCAGAGATGGTATTGGATGTTTCATATAGCATTTTGGCTGCATTGCCTATCCGTATGTCATTCAGAAAATCTATAAAACTTCTATTTGTTCTTTTTTTGAAGAAGTGGCTAAATGCAGATTCAGACATTCCCACGCTGCTTGCAACCAATTCTAATGATATCTCTTCCTGAAAATGTTCCTGAATATAGGCGATCACTTTATTGATTCTTCGGCTTTTTGATTCTCTGATGGCGAAATCTCTTTCGTTGTTGGCTGCCAGCAATAATTTTTGGTTTTCAGATATAGATAAATGATATAGTATTTTGAAAAACTCAAGGGCAGAATCAACTCCTTGCCTGTGGGATAGATTCAGTATCGTATCTTTCAATGCAAGTGATGTTTCCTGAGAAAATTCGATTCCGTAAGATGAGTCAGTGAACAGTTGTTTAATAGGGTAGAAAATCTTCTTATTAATAATTGGATACTCCAAGGTTTCCTTATGAAACTGAATGGTGACGACGTGTGCTTCGTCATGATCGCTCTCACTAATCCATCGGTGTGGAATATTAGGACCTACCATAACCAGATCAATATCGCTGAATGGAGCGACACAATCACCAACAATTCTTTTACCTTTGCCATTGATGACCATATTTATTTCATAATCAGAATGAAAATGGGCGGCATAGTCAAATTTTGCATGAGGATGATTTAATACGATGAATAAATCTTCTTCTCCGATAGGGGTAATTTCTCTTTGTATGTATTCCATAGGGGTTGTTTTTCTGCAAATATATCATTTTGTTCAAGAAAGTACAAACCTTTATAAAAATAATATATAATGTTATTTGGTTGATAATCAGTGGATTGTTTGTTTTGTGTGGTAGAAACTTCAAAAAAGTATCATGTATTGACAGTATAATATTACAAAATAGATGAAGACCTCCCTATATTTGTGGCATCGAATATGACTAGTCGTTGTAGTAGTATTGAAAAACATTAATTTATTAATTTATGTCGTTTATGGGAAAGAAGAAAAATTTGTTGACCTTATTGTTTATATTATTGGCTATGCCATTAATTGCCCAAGAGATGATTGTGAAGGGTAATGTAATGTCAACTGATAATGAAACATTGGTTGGTGCGACGATTCTTGTTAAAAGTAAGAAGACGGGAGCTACCACCGATTTTGATGGAAACTATTCTATTTCAGCTAAAAAAGGCGATATCCTGGTGTTTTCTTATATAGGATTTAAAACTGTTGAGAAAAAAGTGACTTCTAATGTATTGAATGTCATAATGGAGCCGGTAACAGAAATGTTGAATGAAGTGGTAGCGGTAGGATATGGCGTACAAAAGAAAGTTGACCTGACAGGGTCTGTTTCTACAGTGAAAGGAGAAGCTTTGATAAAAGCTGCTACACCCAACCTGACCAATGCACTGACCGGAAAGATGACCGGCGTCATTTCAACACAACAAAGTGGGGAGGCTGGATTTGATGATCCTACTTTCTATATCCGTGGAAAGAGTACATTTGGAGATAACAGTGCTTTATTGCTTGTAGACGGTGTAGAACGGTCTATCAGTAAACTGGACCCCAATGAGATTGAAAGTATTACGATACTGAAGGATGCAGCGTCTGCTGCTGTATATGGTGCGCGTGCTGCCAATGGGGTAATCATTGTCACTACAAAAAGAGGAACTCAGGGGAAACCGAAAATCACTTACTCGGGTACTTTTGGTTTTCAAAAACCGACTATCGTTCCGGAGATGATGAATGCATATGAATATGCGAAATACCTGAATTTGGCGTTGGTAAACATTGGAAATGTGCCTCGTTTCACAGAATCCGAAATTCAGGATTATAAAAGTGGAAAGAAACCTTCTACAGACTGGTGGAAAGAAACATTGAAAGAGCGTGCAGGTATTCAACAGCATAGCCTGAATGTGAATGGAGGTAGTGAATCGACTAAGTTTTTTGTATCATTCGGTTATCTCGACCAGGATGGATTGTACGATTTGTCTTATTTCAAAAGATATAATGTACGTTCCAATATTGATACTCAAATAACGAAAGACTTCAGTGTTTCGGTAGATCTTGCCGGACGCTATGAAAAACTCGGCAAATCAGCTGTCGGCAACGGGCTCTTCTCTACTATTATCAATTCGAAGCCAACCGAGCGTGCTTATGCTCCGGACGATGTAGAAAAAGGTGCCTTAGTTTCTAACGGGCAAAATGTTTCTCCTATCGGACAGGCTGCCCATTCGGGATATAGTAAGACGGAAAACTCAGTATTTCAAGGAACGTTGCAGGGTGTCTATGATGTTCCTTTCTTGAAAGGGCTGAAGGCCAGAGCCAGTTTCTCTTATGACCGTTGGTTCTCAAAAGCCAAGACTTTTACTACTCCCTATGAGTTTTACAGATATGATAAAGAGATCGATCTGTATACCAAACAGAAGTCAGGAGGAGGTATCAGTCTGTATGAAGGGACGGCTGAGGATGAAAGAATTACCATTCAGGCAGCCTTGTCTTATGATGCTACTTTTAATAAACTGCATAATATCTCAGCTTTATTACTTTTTGAGGAGTCGTCTTATAAATACAGTAATTTGCAGGCATCCCGCGTAAACTATATATCTTCATCCATCGATCAGTTATTTGCCGGTCCGGATAAAGATCAGACAAATGGAGGAAGTGCGAATGAAACAGTCAGAAAGGGATATGTAGGACGAGTTAATTATAACTATTCGGGCAAGTACTTATTCCAGTTTAATTTCCGTTATGATGGTTCTTTCAATTTTCCACAGGGGAAAAGATGGGGATTCTTCCCCGCAGTTTCGGGCGGATGGAGAGTCAGTGAAGAACCTTTCCTGAAAAAGACAGGCATCTTTCATAATCTGAAACTTAGAGCTTCTTACGGACAGTTTGGTAACGACAGAGTGGCAGCGTTCCAGTATTTATCTGGATATAAATATAATTCCGGTTCAGTTATCGGTGGAAACTACCAGTCGGGAATTACAGATACGGGGATGGCTAATCCTAATATAACCTGGGAAACGGCAACCAATATGGATTTCGGACTTGATTTTGGTATTCTGGGTGGAAAACTATCGGGAGAACTAACTTACTTCTATAAGAAAACGAGAGACATCTTATTGCCCAGAAGTGCTTCCGTACCACAAACTTTTGGTGCTACCCTGCCTGATGAAAATATAGGAAAAGTTGATAATAAAGGTATCGAAGCGATTTTGCGGTATAATGATAAGATTGGTAATTTTAGATTTATGGTGGAAGGAAATATGACTTTCGCCAAGAGCAAGGTCGTTTACATGGATGAAGCCTTGAATGTGGCAGAACAGAAGAAAAGAACCGGGCATCCTTTTGATCAGACTTATGGATTGAAGGCATTAGGTTTATTCCGGAGTCAGGAAGAAATAGACGGATGGGCTATTCAGGACGGACGTGGAAATACGAGTCTTAAAGTCGGTGACATTAAATATCAGGATTATGATAAGAGTGGGGTGATTGATGGTGAAGATATTCAGAGGATAGGTAAAAGTACGGTACCGGAGATTGTTTTCGGGTTGAATATAGGTATGTCATATAAGCAGTTTGAATTGACAATGAATTTTCAGGGTGCAACAGGTTTCGATCAATATCTGAGATGGGACCCGTTCAATCTTGAGTCTAATGCGTTGGCTATATTCAAGAACTCATGGTCGGAAGATAATCCGAATGCTAAATATCCACGCTTATATGCGGGAACTGTACAGAATAATCGGGAGAAATCTTCATTCTGGCTGTATGACGGCACTTATATCCGTTTGCGAAACTTCGAGTTGGCATATACATTTGACAAGTATCCGTTCTTCAAAAAGATAGGAGTGCAGAATCTACGCGTATTTGTATCGGGCAACAACTTATTGACCTTCTCGAAGATGAAGGACTTTGACCCGGAAGCTCCTAATATTGATCCTGATAATAATGCTTATTATTATCCGCAGATGAAGTCCTATAATGTTGGTTTGAGTATTGAATTTTAATAGAGTAGAGTTATGAAAAATAGAATATCATCCGTTTTTATCCTGTTTTTGTTGCTGTTCACCAATTCGTGTATGGATTTGGATAAAGAACCGCTGGATATGATTTCGAGTGATGCGGTATTTAAAGATGAGGCTCTGTCAGAGGCCTATCTCTATAAAATATATGGCTATATGCCTTGTGGATATGGCCTGTTTGTTGAAGCTGGTGCGAATGTATTAAGTGGAATGGGGATTACCGATCTGCTTGATGGCAGCACCGATCTGTTGCGTTCGCCTGCGGGATGGAATGAGAGTAACGGAGTCATGATACCGGGAACGATGTCTTCTACGTACAATCCTCTTGAAACTTGGGGCCGGAGCTATGAAGCCATCCGTAAAGTTAATAATCTGATAGCGGGACTTTCTGATGATAGTCCCTTATCAGAAAGTTTTAAGGAAAGAGTGATAGCGGAAGCACGTTTTGTCAGGGCATTCCTGTATTTCGATCTGGTTCGCCGCTATGGAGACGTACCTTTGATTAAAGAGTTACAAAACTTTGATAATTTGCAGGCACTGCTCGTTCCGCGTACTCCTAAATCGGATGTTTATGATTTTGTAGAAACCGAATTGGAACAGATAGGAGAAATACTTCCGTATGCGAGAGAAATACCGGCAACCGAACATGGACGTGCTTCTCGTGAGGCGGCATGGGCACTAAACGGACGTGTATTGCTTTTTGCCGAACGTTATGAACGTTCCGCTTTTTTCTCAAAGAAAGTAATTGATGAGAAGTATTTTGAATTGGATGATGATTACAATGCATTGTTCCAGTCAAGAAGTGGAAATAAGGAAGTTATATTCGAAGTAATGTTTGATGGGATTAATAAAGGGCATGCGTGTGATAACTTGTTTATGCCCCCCAGCATCGATAATGGCTGGGGCTCTCAGACGAATCCGACACAAGAACTGGTGGACTCCTATGAAATGTTGGACGGAACTCCGTTTGACTGGAATAATCCTGTACATGCCAAAGATCCGTATACCGGACGAGATAAACGTTTGGCTGCAAGCATTATTACAGACGGATCTGTCTTTAAAAATAAAGTAATTCGAACGGGATACCTAATGCCGGACGACGGCTTGGGACTGGTAGAAAGAACTTATACCGGTTATTATATACGTAAATTTCTTGATGAAACCCTTCCTTTTGAGAAACTCTATTTCGGAGGTAGCCAGACAAGCTGGAAGGAGTTACGTTTAGCGGAAGTATTGCTGAATTATGCCGAAGCGCAGAACGAAGCTAAGCAGGGACCGGATGATTCTGTTCATGATGCGATAAATGCCGTAAGAGACCGTGCCGGACTACCGGATCTTCCGGAAGACCTTGATTATACAGGAATGAAACAGAGAATTATACAGGAACGGAAAGTAGAACTGGCATTCGAAGGACATCGTTTCTGGGATTTAAGACGTTGGAAACTGGCAGAATCTGTATTGAATAACAAGTATTTCCATGGTATGAAGATTACCGAAGAGAATGGAGTGAAACATTATGAGGTATTCGAATTGAATATGCTTCCTAAACAAGTCTTTTTGCCGAAGCACTATCTGATGCCTATAAATATCGGTGAAATGGAGAAGAACCCTAATTTGGGCAGTAACAATGACGGATATTAAAAAACTACGGGTATGAAAAGAATCAATCATTGGCTGATAATATGTTTTGTTTTGCTGTTGACTGTTGCATGTACTTCCGGCAAACAGAGTAAATCGGCATCCTGGCAGGATTTGCATTATGGACCTGATTCGCTACAGACGATGGATGTATATCTGCTGGAGAACAGGACTGCCGATACTCCTTTAATGATTCTTGTGCATGGAGGAGGTTGGATGGCAGGCGATAAGAAAGATGCCGATTTTATGAAAACCGCCTGTTATGCCAACGGCATGAATGTGGTGAATATAAACTATCGGATGGGGGATGGAATCTGCTATAAGCAGATGATGCAGGATATGACGGATGCAGTCCGCTATGTACTGGCCCATGTAGAAGAATGGAATATTAAAAAAACAAATTATGTGATGTGGGGCGGTAGTGCCGGAGCTCATTTATCTTTATTGTATGCGTATAATTATGATAAAGAAGATGTTATTTCATTAGTCATCACTTTGGGAGCACCTACCAGACTGGATGCTTTGGATGCCTTGTCGGGTGCAAAGCAAAGCGATATTGAAGGACTGTTGCCAATCGTTACCGGTAAACCGTGGAACAGTGACACTTCTCAGCTGGATGTCGATTATCAGCTGGCAAGTCCTTATTACGGAAAAAACTTTAAGCCTACTTTCCTGATACATGGAGAAAAGGATACGATCGTCCCGAAAGTTCAATCGGAGATGTTGAGTGATCTTTTAAAACAGAAAAATGTTCCCGATACGCTGGTTATCCTTCCTAATGGAGGGCATGGAGGTGAAAATACTCCTCTGGAAGTTTCGGAAAAGGTAAATGTGGCAATGTATAAATGGATTTTGAAATACAGCAAATAATAAAAAGAGTATACTATGAATGCAATAAATAAACTGAAACTATCTTTATCGGCAGTGCTCTTCTCCTTTTTGGGAATAGCTTGCAGTGATATAGATGATAACTTGGTGAACTATCCGGTAGTAGCGGAGGTGAATACCGTCTACTACATTGATTCGGAGTCGGGAAATGACGCTAATAGTGGAGAATCTGAATCGTCTGCATGGAAAACGTTTGCTAACATTAACCGTGTTATTTTTCAGGCAGGTAATCGTATTTTACTGAAGAGAGGGAGTGTATGGACCGGACAGGTTAGTCCTAGAGGGACGGGTACACCTTCCAATCCAATTATTCTTGGATCTTATGGCGAAGGAGAAAAACCGATTATCAATGGAAATGGTGAAGTAAAGGCGGCCGTTTACCTGAAAAACCAGTCGAATTGGGTAATTCAGGATTTGCAGGTGTCTAATTATGCGGAGGTACGGGGAGATATCTATCGATGCGGGATTTTGGTCGAAAATGATAATGGAGGAACTGTCAGCAATATTAAGATTCTGAATAATACGGTTCGTGACGTGTCCGGTTCCTTCAGATATGTCGGTGCTTTTCATCCGCATCAATATGGAGGGATAGCTGTCAATGTAATAGGGCAGAATGCCACAGATAAATATGATAAGGTCTTGATTGAAAATAATACCGTAGAAAAAGCGGGACGTACGGGGATTGTTGTATGGGATAATCTTTTTGCCAGTGATCTGGAAGCTTCCACGAATGTAGTAATACGTAATAATTCGGTGAAAGACATTGATTCGGACGGTATAATCACCTATGGTTGTTATGGTTCTTTAATCGAACATAATGTAGCCAATGGATGCGGCTCTTATCGGGAGGACGGTCAGTTTAATGGCTCGGCAGCTATTTGGTGTACTCGTGGAAAGGACTGTATTATTCAGTATAATGAGGCTTATCATACGAAAGCGCTGGAGGGAAATGATGACGGAACCGGATTTGACATTGACATGGATGCTGTTAATTGTATCGTACAATACAATTATAGCCACGATAACGAGGGAGGATTTATGTTGTTTGTAGACGCGTCTAATTCGTCCGGTAGTATTGTACGCTATAATATCAGTCAGAATGATCGGAAACGTGTCTTCATGATTGCAGGAGGAGTTACTCCGAATACGCAGATTTATAATAATACCATATATCTGGGGGCGGGTGCTACTACTAAGATTATAGATCATACCTGGGATGACGGGGGAAATATCAATGCTCCTTGGCTGTTTAAGAATAACATCATTTACAATCTAGGAACAGGTGATTACAAGATTCCGGGTACAGGTGGAGTTTTTGAAGGAAATGTCTACTATGGAAACCATCCGGCTAACGAACCGGATGAAACAGGGAAGATAACAGTAGATCCGAAATTTATAAATGTTGGTGCCGGTGGAACAGGTATCAGTACACTGGATGGATATAAGCTGGAAGAAAACTCTCCGATAATGAATACGGGAGTTAAGGTTGCAAGGAATGGCGGTATGGACTTCTTTGGAAATCCGGTATCCTCTGGCGGTAAGCCTACTCCCGGTGCTCACGAATTGAATGGCACGGCTTCGGGTGAGTCTGAAATGATAGATAAACTGAATGACTGGAGTAACGCATTTTACTATTCACCCAATTTGAATCTGGACAGCAGTAATCCGCAATTCTTTGGTGGTGATGGATCCAGAGCTGTACGGGCAACTACAGATGATGGAATTATATTGTATAACCTTCCGAATATAAAGTCTGTGGAAGTCACTATGTATCTATGTGTCTGGTATCCGACGTTAACCCCGCAGAACATTAAGATATATGGTTCATACACAGGAGGTGATTTTGCTAATTACATCGAAATACCAGTTACTTATACGACAGATTCTGCTGTAGTGGAAGGCTGGCAGAAGACCACAATCAATACAGCTGGGGCCTTGCCGGAAGGAGTGAACTTTATAGGAGTCCGCATTAATGATCCGGTGAATGAGAGCTGGGCTGTTCAAATCGGTGAAGTGGCAATCACTTATGTAGAATAAAATAAAACGAAGAGAATGATGAATATTGCAATACGAATTTGGATAGTTATTTTATCCTTTGCCTGTATAACTCCTGTTTATGCGAATGATCAAAGTGGTAAAATATACTATATTGATAACTTGGGCGGCAGCGACAGTAATACCGGACTATCGCCCGGGGAAGCCTGGAAATCTTTTAAAAACACCAACGACCGGGAGTTTAAACCGGGTGAACAGATTTTGCTGAAATCCGATTGTACCTGGACGGGGTCTTTGTCTCCAAGAGGGAATGGGACGGACGATTCGCCGATTATAATAGGGGCTTATGGTGAAGGGGCACGTCCTGTGATTCACGGGAACGGCCAGGTAAAGGCGGCAGTATACTTGCGTAATCAATCGAATTGGGTGATTCGTCAGCTGGAAGTCACGAATCAGGCTCCGGAACGAGGTTATGTACATCGCGGAGGCATCTTGGTCGAAAATGATAATGGTGGCGTTTTGAGTAATATCCATATTCTTGATAATTATGTGCACCATGTGACCAGTTCATTCCGTTATGCATATAATTTTCATCCTCATCAATTTGGGGGGATTGCTGTAAATGTGAACGGTTTGACCGGTACTGATAAATATAGGAATGTACTGATCGAGGGTAACAGAGTTGAGAATGTAGGACGTACGGGTATTGTTGTATGGGATCATATTTTTGCCAAATATGATGAAGCCTGTACGGGAGTCAGAATACGTAAAAACTCGGTGAAGGACATTGATTCTGACGGAATCCTTACCTATGGTTGTGACGGTGCCCTGATAGAACATAATGTGGCGGATGGCTGTGGCTCCTATCGGGAAGACGGGGGATTTAATGGCTCGGCAGCTATCTGGTGTACCCGTGGAAGTAATTGTATAATCCAGTATAACGAAGCATTCAATACGCATATGCTGGAAGGAAATGCTGATGGAACAGCTTTCGACATTGATATTGATGCAATAGACTGTATCGTGCAGTACAACTACAGCCACGATAATGAAGGAGGCTTTATGCTGTTCATCGATGCTTCTAACTCCTCTGGAGGAATTGTCCGTTACAACATCAGTCAGAATGATAAAACACGTATATTTATGATTGCCGGAGGAGTACAGCCTAATATGAAGATATATAACAATACGATTTACATATCGGAAGGGCTGGACACGAAAATCATAGAACATACCTGGGATGAGGCGGGAGATATCAATGCGCCTTGGATATTTAAGAATAACATTATCTGCAATTATGGAAGTGGTGGTTATATGATACCGGGAAAGAATGGGATCTTCTCCAACAATGTATATCATGGCAATCATCCTTCGACAGAACCTGCTGAACTTAATAAAATAACTGCTGATCCGAAATTCGTCAATCCGGGCAGCGGGAAAAGAGGAATTGAATCTCTGTCAGGTTATTATCTGAAGAAGAATTCTTCTGCCGGTCAGGCAGGTGCGGTGATCGATCATCATGGTGGTCAGGATATTTTCGGAAAGAAAGTATCGGATAGTGTACCTTCTAATATTGGGGCTGTAAACTGATTAATGACAATTTAGGATGAAGACAAGAATATTATTATGCATGGCGGTATCGCTCATGCTGACACTCTTCTCATGTCATAAAACAGAGAAAGTGTGGGTCTATGATCTGAAGGTGGAAAGTCTGGTGAATCCTCTCGGGCTTGAACAGAAGCAGCCTCGTTTAAGCTGGAAACTACATTCTGAAGAAAGAGGAGTCCATCAACAGGCATACCGCATCATCGTATCTTCGTCTGAGGAGAAACTGAAAGAAAATGTAGGAGACTTATGGGATTCGGGCAGAATCCCTTCTTCCGAAACAGTTTTAATTCCTTATGAAGGTGCGCTGTTGTCCGACAGGCAGTTTTGTTACTGGAAAGTAAGGATTGAAACCAATTTGGGTGAAGTTGTTTCATCGGAAAGAGCTTTTTGGTCGATGGGGCTAGAGACATCTGATTGGCAAGCCAAATGGATTGGTTTGGAGAGTATAGAGGCGGAAGGAGAAGATCGGAAGATGAATTTTGTTCCAGAGAATGAAGACGAACTTCGGCTGAAAAGTGAGACTCGCCTTCGTGCCCGTTACTTGCGGAAAGAGATAAAACTGGGAAAAGATGTAAAAAGTGCAATGCTTTATATCTCCGGTTTAGGCTTGTACGAAGCATATCTGAACGGCCATAAGATTGGAGATCAGGTATTAGCTCCTACTCCGACAGATTACAGTAAAACTGTTCCGTACAACACTTTTGATGTCACTTCTTATTTGAATAAAGGAGAGAATACTATAGGGGTGATATTGGGAAATGGCCGATTCTTTTCGATGCGTATTCCCTGGTTCCGTACATTTGGATTGCCTCAACTATTATCTCAGTTGGAAGTAACTTACAAAGATGATACGAAAGACACTTTCGTGAGTGACGAATCATGGAAACTTACTTTGGATGGTCCTTTGGGAGTAAATAATGAGTTCGATGGTGAAGAATATGATGCCCGTAAAGAAATGGAGGGATGGAGCACGAACGACTTTGACGATGCGGCATGGTATTCGGTTGAATTAGTAAATGCCCCCGAAGGAAAGCTGCAGGCACAGGAAAATCCGAATATTAAAGTGATGGAACATATAAAACCTCTCTCTGTTCATAAACTGGATGATGATAAGTATATTATAGATATGGGGCAGAATATGGTAGGATGGATTACGTTGAAAGTACGTGGCAAACGGGGAGACAAAGTAACGCTTCGTTATGCGGAGTTATTGAAAGAAGACGGTCATTTATATCTGGATAACTTACGTGGAGCGAAAGTTACGGATACTTATATCTTAAAGGGAGATGAAGAGGAAACATGGGAACCTAAATTTGTATTTCATGGTTTCCGTTATGTTGAAGTGTCTGGTTTTCCCGGTGTACCTACTGTTGATCATTTCGAAGGAAGAGTCGTTTATGACGAAATGAAGACCACCGGTACGTTTGAAACTTCCAATGCCATCATTAACCGGATTTATCAAAACGCATGCTGGGGTATTAAAGGTAATTACCGTGGAATGCCGACAGACTGTCCTCAACGGGACGAACGGATGGGATGGCTGGGCGATAGAACTACCGGAGCATACGGCGAAAGCTATATTTATGACAATCAGAAACTTTATGCAAAATGGCTGAAAGATATTGAAGATTCACAATTAGCGAACGGAGCATTACCGGATGTCGCTCCTAATTATTGGGAGATGTATACCAATGATGTCACATGGCCGGCTGCATATTTCACCGTTGCCGATATGCTGTACAAACAGTATGGAGATGTACGTCCCATCATCCGCCATTATGATTCATTCAAAGCATTTATCCAATTTATTCGGGATAACTATCTGAAGGATGATATCGTTATTCATGATACATTCGGTGACTGGTGTATGCCACCGGAGTCTATGGAAATGATTCATTCACAAGATCCTTCACGGAAGACTTCAGGGGAATTGCTCTCAACCGCATATTATTATCGTCTTTTGGTCTTAATGCAGAAATTTGCTTCGTTATCAGGTAATGATAAGGATATCGCCTATTATCGGGAGTCAGGTGATCGGATATTAAAAGCTTTCAATAGGAAATTCTATAATGCATCAACCGGATATTATTCCAATAATACGGTAACGGCTAATTTATTAGCTTTAATGAACGGGATGGCTCCCGACTCTGTCCGTCAGGTCGTTTTCGAACATGTTGTTGATAAGACTCTAAATGAGTTTAAGGGGCATGTCAGTACTGGACTGATCGGTATTCAATGGCTTATGAGAGGATTGTCAGACTATGGGCAACCGGAACTGGCGTATAAGATTGCCACCAACAAAACCTATCCGAGTTGGGGATATATGATTGAAAATGATGCTACTACCATTTGGGAATTGTGGAACGGCAATACGGCCGATCCGGCAATGAATTCCGCTAATCATGTAATGTTGTTGGGGGACCTTATAATATGGTATTATGAGTACCTGGCAGGCATCAGGAATGAAGCAGCCTCAACGGGATTTAAAAAGATTGAAATGAAGCCATTGCTTGTGGGGGATCTGACTTATGTCAATGCCTCTTATCAATCGATCAGAGGAGAAATCCGAAGTCATTGGAGGAGAGAAGGAACTACCTTTATCTGGGATATTGCTATCCCGGCTAACACGACTGCTTCTGTCTATCTGCCCGAAGCTGTCGGCAAGGAGATAAAAGAAGGGAATAAAGAATTGAATGACATTAAAAGTATAACCGGAGTAAGGACGGATGGCAACTGGGTTATAATTGATCTGGAATCCGGGGAGTATTCGTTTACGGTAAAACAAAACAGAATGTTAAACTGAAAATTAAAAGTTATGAGACTGAAGAAATATGATAACAATCCTATTCTGTCACCAAATTCAGCGAATGCATGGGAAAATTTAGTGGTATGCAATCCTGGTGTATGGTATGAAGATGGAATATTTTATATGCTCTATCGGGCAGCAGGTGATGATGAAGAACATATCATTCGTTTGGGATTGGCTACGAGTAAAGACGGATATGATTTTAGAAGAGCCTCTTCTCAACCGGTATTCGGACCCAGCATTGATGGGCCTGATGCCGGTGGAGTGGAAGATCCCCGTATTGTGAAATTTGATGATGAATACTACGTCACCTATGCCTTCCGTCCTTATCCTCCGGGACAGTATTGGAAGTTTCCGCATGATGTGGTATTGCGTCCGCAGTGTGGTAGTCATGCGCCCGTTTTTATTAAGGAGAATCTGGGAAATTCAGGATTGGCGGTAACTAAAGATTTCAGGCACTTCAGACGGTTGGGGAGGATTACCGAATCGGCTCTGGATGATAGGGACGCTATACTTTTCCCTGAGAAAGTGAATGGAAAATATGTACTTCTGCATCGTCCCAAACAATATACGGGTGATAAGTATAATGTTAAATATCCGTCTATTTGGTTGAAATTCTCAGATGATTTACTAAATTGGTCAGATAAAGAAAGCCATTTGTTGATTTCGGGCATAGAGAATACTTGGGAAGAAAAAATCGGCGGAAGCACTCCACCCTTGAAAACGGATGAAGGTTGGCTCGTGCTGTATCATGGAGTAGAACATGGCGGAAAGGGATATTACAGGGTAGGAGCGTTACTGTTGGACCTGGAGAATCCGCTTCGTGTGATAGGACGTACTAGAAATTATATTCTTGAGCCTGAGATGGACTGCGAGATAAACGGTTATTATAAAGGTTGTGTGTTTCCTACGGGAAATGTAATTGTAGATAATACATTATATGTGTATTATGGAGCAGCAGATAAGTACGTTTGCATGGCTACTTGTGATGTAAAAGAATTGATTCAGTATATTAAAAAAGGGGAGTAATGAATAAAGTAATACCTTTGTTGGCCATACTTTTGTGGTTTTGCACGGCATGCGGAGAGAAGAAAAGCACGTTGGTTATATCCGATCAGCCTGTATCCGCTAATTTTATGGGAAATGGAGTGGAGTGGTCAGCTTATCCGCATGGTGACTCTCCCGAAGCCGAATGGGGATACTTAATGACAGATGAGAAGTTGCAGAAAGTATGTTCCCGGCTTGACTACATGAAACCGCGTATTGTTCGCTTGATGGATGTAGCCGGATGGCGTTATTTCAAGGGAGTGGATACAAAAGGCAATCCGATAGTGGACTTTGAATGTGCGGAAGTGAAGATGGTCTGCAAGCTATTGGACTATTGTCAGAAGAATGGGATAACAGTTTTGATTGGCGATTATGGTGTACCCGGATTTTGGGGATATAAAGGCAAGGTTGACAGGGTAGATGATCCTCGTTATGTGGATATGACTATCAGATATCTTTCTTATCTGATAAAGGAACGGGGATATGATTGCATTAAATATTACATTATAACCAATGAACCGAATGGAACCTGGGCATGTACCAATGGTGATTGGGAGCAATGGAAAAGGGGAGTCAGTATGTTTGCGGAAGGGTTTAAGGCGGCAGGACTCCCATTGGAAATGTCTGCTCCCGATGTCGTTGAAATGTCTGATAATCCGGCTTCCGAATATACGGGCAGGCAGTGGGTTGAACAGACTATGATTCAGTTGGATTCAATAGTGGGCAATTATAATATCCATTGTTATGCGGATGCTTACTTTGTAAGGGACGGCCGTTTTCAGAAACATCATAAGGAAGTCGCGGATATACTCAAGACAACAGGAAAGCCTGTTATCTTCGGAGAAATAGGAGTACTTTATAAGACCGGTGAGTTGGGAGAAGAATATAAGAAGTTACTTCCACAGAAACCGTTTGCCAGTGAAGACTCCCAGCTGCATGTGTACGATTATGTCTATGGTATTGATGCCGCCGATGCATTAATACAGTTGATGAAAGCCGGATTCCAGGGAGCCAGTGCATGGATGCTCGATGATGCGATGCATACGATTGGAGATTTGGGTGACAAGAACCAACTCAAGGTTTGGGGATTCTGGAATTCATTGGGGACGGAGTTGCTGAATGATGAGAAAGAGGAAGAAATTCGTCCGTGGTTCTTTACATGGTCGCTGATGTGTCGATATTTCCTGCCGGGCATGGAAATTTTTAATCCGGAGAATGAAGAACTGTTTCCTAATTTGAGAGTCGTTGCAGGAAGAAAAGGAGAAGAGGCTACGATTGCATTGTTGAATGCTGGTGATTCAACCTATACTTTCTGTTTGAAAATGAATGTGGGTAGCAGCAAGCAGGACTTTGCTGTTTATAGCTATACGCAGACGGGGTATAAGACAGATGAAAACTCCTTTCCGGTTGCCGAATCTGTAGCCCGGGCAAAGGATTTGTTGTCGGGTGAGGAAGAAATAAAGATTCTTCCCCGCAGCTTTAAATTATATACAAATATAAAAATAGACTAAGTTATGCAGGTTACAGTTTCCTTTATTGACATAGCTGTCATAGTGGTCAGCACCGGACTTATCATTTGGTGGGCACTGAAAAAAGGCAAAAGCGGAGATTCCAAGTCATACTTTCTGGCGGGACGCAGTATGTCCTGGATAGTGGTTGGTCTGTCTCTTTTTGCTGCCAGTATTTCCAGTACAACACTTATCGGGCAGACTGGAGATGCTTATTCTACAGGGATAGCTGTCTTTAATTATAATTTAGTGGGTGTTGTTGTTATGGTGTTTTTCGCAACTTTTATTTTACCTATTTACATTAATAGCGGCATTTTCACCATACCCGAATTTTTGGAACGGCGTTTTGATGTCCGTTCCCGTTATTATTTCTCGGCTATCTGCATCATAGGGAATGTATTTTTGGATGCGGCAACCGCTTTATACGCGGCTGCTTTGATTATAAAATTGCTGGTGCCTTCTGTCGATATCCAGGTGATTGTGATTATTTTTGCACTGCTGGCAGCTTCCTATACCATTCCGGGAGGACTATCCTCGGCTATTAATGCCGAAATTATACAAGCCTGCATTTTAATAGTAGGTTCTGTGTTGCTGGCAATATACGTAACGGTCAGTGGCGGGTTCGATTATTTGAAAGAACTGTTTATTTCAGGAGATTATATGGTCAAGCTGATTCGTCCTTTAGATGACTCTTCTACGCCTTGGTTGGCATTGATTATAGGAATGCCTATTACCGGTCTCTATTTTTGGGCAAACAATCAAACGTTGGTACAGCGTGTATTGAGTGCTAAAAATCTGAACGAGGGACGTAAGGGAGTGATGCTGAACGGAGGTATTACTCTGACTACTTTATTCCTTTTTGCTATGCCGGGGGTGATGTGCCAGAAGCTATTTCCCGATTTAGGCAGTCCCGATATGGTATATCCTGCCATGATTCTGAATTTGATGCCTGTAGGCTTGCTGGGAATAATGATAGCTGTATTGTTTGCGGCTCTCACGTCTGCATTAAGTGCAATAATGAATTCGACATCCACTCTTTTTACTATGGATTTTTATTGTAAGATAGATAAGCATGCGAATGATAAAAAGCTGGTACGTGTAGGAAGAATTGTCTCTGTCATCGTTATTGTCATAGCAGCATTGTGGGCTCCCCAGATAGGAAAATTCGGTTCAATCCTGAAGTATTATCAGGAAATGCTCGCTTATCTGGCTCCCCCTATTGTAGCGGCATTTATTGTTGGGATATTCAGCCGTCGGGTCAATGGGCAAGGAGTCTTTTTCGGCTTGATGAGTGGATTTGTGATTGCTGTTTTATTGCTATTCTTTAAAACGTCGATATTCGGTGATATGCATTTCTTGTTTATTGTTCCTATACTGTTTGTCTTTAGTATACTGGTGATGTATCTGATGAGTTTATGTTCTGCTGCTCCACTGTCGGACAAACTGAATCAGAATATTTTCACACTAGACTTTTACAGGAAAGAAACTGTTGAATTGAGTAAGATAAAATGGTATTCTAATTATCGTATTTGGGGAGTGATATTGTTGGTACTTTCAGGAATATTATTACTTATATTATCATGACAAAAGCTCTTTAAGGATAAACTTTTGTAAAGGTGTCTTCGTTTTAAGCATTTATTGTTCTATATTTGTTCTGTAGTTGGAATGGATATAGAACAATAAGAGGAATAAAATGGAAGACAAACCAAAATTCGCTTTTGTAGGTAACAGCCACATGGCATTCTGGGCACTGAATGTATATTTCCCTCAATGGGAATGTCTGAACTACGGCGCTCCCGGAGAAGGGCTGGCGTATGTCGAGTCATTTCATGAAGATACATCCGACTGTCAGGTAGTGATTCAGTTCGGGAGCAATGACATTTATCAGCTGAATGAAGAAAATACAGATGATTATGTAGAGCGGTATGTGAAAGCTGTTCTTGCGGTTCCTTCCCGAAAAACGTATCTCTTTTGTATTTTTCCCCGTAATGATTATGATGATTACAGTACGGCTGTGAACAAGTTCATCCGCATACTTAATGAGAAGATAGTTGCAAAACTGACAGGGACAGGCGTCATTTATTTGGATGTTTTTGATCAATTATTGATGAACGGCAGATTAAATCCGGAGCTGACTATTGACGATCTGCATTTGAATGGAAAAGGGTATCGGATATTAAGTACGGCGCTGCAGCAGGCATTCAACGGACAGGAGCATCTATGAAATTTTATGTTAACGCTTTTGTCATGTAAATAGGTGGCATATCATTTATTTTTCCTATTTTTGCCCCATTAATCAATATGTATAACCCCCATAAAACGATGAGACGATGGAAAAAGTTATTATCAACTCGTACGAAGAATTTGAAAAGCTGGTAGGGCAACAAATAGGTGTTTCCGATTATGTGGAACTCTCTCAGGAACGTATCAACCTTTTTGCAGACGCAACACTGGATCATCAGTGGATTCACGTAGACACAGAACGTGCAAAAGTAGACAGTCCGTATCACAGTACGATTGCTCACGGTTATCTGACGCTTTCCATGCTTCCTTACCTGTGGAATCAGATTATTCAGGTGAACAATCTGAAAATGATGATCAACTACGGGATGGATAAGATGAAATTCGGTCAGGCTGTTTTGTCCGGACAGAGCATTCGTCTGGTAACTACTCTACACTCACTGACCAATCTGCGCGGTGTGGCAAAAGCTGAAATCAAGTTTGCAATTGAGATTAAGGATCAACCGAAGAAAGCCCTTGAAGGGATTGCTGTGTTCCTGTATTATTTTAATTGAGTAACGACGAAAAGATAAGATAAGGCTGTTTCCTGCAAAGGAAGCGGCCTTTTGTTTTATTTATTGGATGTAAAATATGTAAATACACGGAAATCGGTTAAAATATCAAAATAATAAGAGGTTTGTCATGATTGCGGCATCCATAAGCGCTGCTGAGTGTTTTACATATCATATATGTATTCAAATAATCATGAAGCAATTAAAAAGTGAGCGTTATGTCTTTAAGTAGTCTTTTAATCATATTTTCATCTTCTTTTATGGCATTGTTTCCGGTGATCAATCCTTTAGGAAACGGTTTTGTCGTCAATGGATTCTTTGCAAACCTTGATCCTTCACAACGAAAAACTGCTATTCAGAAACTAACCATTAACTTTATAATGATCGGTGTAGGCACTTTACTGATAGGTCATTTATTCTTATTGATTTTCGGTCTGGCGATTCCTGTGATTCAACTGGGTGGTGGAATACTTATTTGTAAGACAGCGATTGAGCTGTTGGGTGATTCCAATTCTTCCGATAAAGAAGGGACCAGCCAGAATGTGGACAGCTTCAAGTGGAAGAGCATCGAACAGAAGATATTTTATCCCATCACGTTTCCTATCAGTATCGGTCCGGGCAGTATATCCGTGATCTTTACTTTGATGGCATCTGCCAGTGTGAAAGGCAAACTGTTGCATACCGGAATCAATTATCTGGTCATTGCGCTGGTCATTATTTGTATGGCTGGGATACTCTATGTGTTTCTTTCACAGGGACAGAGGATCATTCAGAAACTGGGACCTGTAGGAAATCAGATTATTAATAAACTCGTTGCCTTTTTTACCTTTTGCATCGGTATACAGATTTCCGTCACAGGTATTTCCCAGATATTCCATCTGAATATATTATGAGTTCGGATGTTCTTTCTTTTTCTTTGCTTGGATAGCTTTCAATGTATTTTTTCTTACTGAACGTATGGCAGGAACCAACAATTCCGGTTCCATTATCTCCAGCATAGTGCGCAATTCTTGCTGTAGTTCGGGGATGGAGCAGGTCAGCTGATAGGCAAGTTTGATGCAAAGAGACTGCACTCCTGCCGGCTCATTTCTTGATACCATTCGTTCCATACAGAAATCCAGTAAGTCTACTCGTGGAGGGTCGGCTAGCTGTTGTTGGCATAGCAGGTTCAGTAACATCCTTCGTTTTCCCGAATGCGGGCAGGTAAGTGCTGCGTCTATCAGTTCGTCTTGTTTCAGAGTCAGCCATTCTACTTCAGGCTTTGAGAAGTGCGTACAAACCCACAATGCCTGATAAGAGACAACGTCATCCTCATCAAAGATCAGCCGGTAAATTTCCTCTCTGAGCCGTTCGTCTTCTTTTATATAATGAAGTAGTTCCCGTATATTCTCTATATGGAAGCGTGTGGCCAGTTGTGTGCGTAAATCCATTTTTATTTTGGGTTCAGTATCTTATTTTTTATCGTCGGCCAGTTGTAAGTGCAGGATTGGATACGGCTTGCCCATGCTGTCTGTTTCATCCCGTCCGATGATCTCGAATCCCAGATGCTGATAGAACCGGAGAGCCTGGTCGTTGTCTTCGTTTACATCCACCTTGTCGATCTGTTTCTGGCGGATGGCATACTCTATCAATCGCTTTCCGTACCCCTTTCCCTGTTCGTCGGGGTGTACAAACAGCATCTCGATCAGTTCATCACTCAATCCCATGAATGCGGCAATCTTTCCGTGAGAGTTGCGGATGATAAAGAGCTCTACTGCCGGCAGATAGTGGTTGCGTATCAGTGGCTTATAGAACTGGATACTCTCTTCTGTCAGAAAGTGGTGCGTGGTACGTACAGACTTCTCCCACAGCTGTATCAGTTCATCGTAATCCTGTTCGGTGGGGCGTGCTATATTGGGAATGTAGTAACATTCATGATCATATATATTCCCGTTATAGGTAAGTTCTGCCTGATGAAGTGTACCTTCGTAGATAAATCCGTTTCGCTTCAGCACTTGTTGCGAACGTTTGTTGTGCGGATAACAGTTGGCAGTGATGAGGCTGAGCTGTAGTTCGTTGAAGCCATAGTTGAGCACGGCTTGCACTGCTTCCGACATGTATCCTTTTCCCCAATACGGTTCGTCCAGCCAATATCCCAGCATACGTACCTGAGGATTTTCCCGTTTCGGATCGGGTACGATGCCGATGGAAGCTATCAATTGCTGTGTATCTTTTAATGTAACAGCCCATATACCTTCCTGTCCTATAAATGCGCCGTGAAGGATTTCACGGGATTCATTCAACGTCTTGTGGGGAGCCCATCCGGCATTATTCCCCAAATTGGGGTTCTGGCAACAGGCAAAGAATGCTTCTGCGTCATTCTCCTGAAAAGGGCGCAGCAGCAGACGTTTCGTTTCGATATTCGGGCATAGAGCCGCTTCGGTTCTTTCTGCTTCCGGTTCTTTCTTGTATACACATTCCAAACGATTTCCGTCGGGGTCGAGTACAACGCTCTCAAAGTATCCGTCGCCCGAAGTGCGTGGTTCACCTGCTATGGTATACCCCTCGGAGCGCATTTCTTCCGTAAAGCGAAGAATCTCCTCCTTGCTGGGAAATGTGAACGCAAGATGTGTCAGTCCCCGCCTGTTTTCCTCTATCGGGGTATTCTGCACATCTACCCGACTCATCAACTCCAGAGTGGGACCTTCATCAAAAGAGATAAAGTATGATTCGAATCCCTTCTTGGGATTGATATATTTCTCATTACTTGTCCCGCCCAGAAAGCGGACATAGAAATCTTTTAATTCTTCCAGACGGAAAGTCCAGATGGCGATATGATGTAGTTTCATAAGAATCGTAGTTAATGTTGTTATACTTCTATTTTATTGATGCGTCACATATTCGTAAACGATACGTGAGATGTCCGCAATGATTTTACTGTTCTCCTGATTATTCTCTTCGGAATCTTTGACGAAGACAGCTATACTGTAAGCGTGTCCGTCGGGCAGGAGGACGAAGCCGATATCATTGCAGGCTACCTGTTGTCCTTTGGCATTGCGGTCACCCGTCCCCGTCTTGTGGCCGATTGTAACTTCTTTGCCGAGCAATGGGGCAACCAGTCGATCTTGTCCGGTCTGGCATTCTGTCATGGTCTGATAGATGAAGTCTTTGTATTCCTGTGGGAACAGTGCTTCTTTACGGAATATCTCCAAGAGTCTCGCGGCGGCCAGCGGAGTAGTCCAGTTTTGATAACACAGACTTTCGTCTTGGTGCATATCGTTTTCCGTGCAGACAATGGCACAATCCGTAACGCCCAGGGAATGGATGTACTGGTTCACCGTATCTACCCCTCCCTGATATTGAAACAGAATATCACAAGCATTGTTGTCACTTTGTTGCAGGGTGTATTTTAATAAATCCGCAATGTCTATATTGAATCCTCCCTGTGGAAAACTATCCCGCAGCGGACTATAAGTATCGGGTTTTAAATCCTCTTTCTTTATGGTCAGTTCAAAGTTCAATGACTGTTGCTGCTTTCCCATATAATCAGCCAATGCCAACGCCTGATGAAATTTGAATACACTCATCAATGGATAATGAATGTCATTGTTGACAGTTACCGTATCTTTTCCGTCGATAATGACGGCAATACCTATTTCAGCTTTCTTGCCTTTGATAGCCTGTTTGAGTTGGTCCTCCAGAGAAAGATTCTGTGCACAGATAATAGTGGGGATCAGACAGAGAAGCAGGATGAATGAGCGCATACTAATTTTTTCATTAATTGGTTTGTATTTGGGTCTTAAGAGTCACAAAGATATAAATACTAATTTTATCAGCAAATATTTACTTGGAAATAGTAATCCTACATAAGAATTATCTATTTTTGTCGGTAAACAAAATAATAAGCCTTCTATATGTTAAAATGTCATTCAGAGTTGTTTAAATCGTCGGTGAAGTTGGCGGATGGTTTAAGATTGAGTACAAAAGAAGAATTGAAAGATGTAGCACAGTTGCTTCTTCTTCCCATTCCTTCAAAATTGCGAAAAGAAGAGTATGTATCCTGTCTTGCAGAAGCTGTTCTGACTTGTCCGGATATATGGATTCCGCAGTTGACACATTATGAATGGTTGCTCCTTCAAAAATTGGTGAAAGCAGGAGCCAATACCTATGTGGAAGAACCTAATATGATAATGACGAGTACATTAGAATTACTTTCTTTTGTTGCGACCGACCGTGGTTTGAACGGAGACAAGATTCGTTATATGATTTGTGATGAGTTGCGTGAAGCGGTTGCTCCCCATATTGATAAGTTTTTGACATCGACGGAAGAGAACAGCCGTTTTGTGCTGGAGCAGTATGCTTTAGGAATTTTAAATCTTTATGGTCTCTTACCTTATACGGAATTTTTGAAGCAACTGACCGGATACTTGAAGGGCTCAATGACAAAGGACGAAATTGCTAAAGGTTTATCAAATTCAATGTTGATGAGACAACTGACGTTTGATATAGAAGATATATATAATTCTGTTATGTATGTTCGATCTCCCTTATTATTGGAAGTTGAGGACTTAGAGGAAAGATTATATGCACATCGTGCTATAAAAAGTTTGAAGAAGTTTACCATCGAAGAGGTTTTGTCGGCTGGAACGATGCCTGTGTTCTATATTTCCAATCCGCATTCGGATCAACTGAAAGGATTTATGATGAGGAAATTAGGTTATAATGAAGAACTGGCTGAGGCCAAGATACAGTGGCTGTGGTATGCAATACAGATGGACGAAAATCCGATGTCTGCTATTGTTTCGGCAATAGACACGAAGGTTCTTTCTATGCAAGAACTTCAGGAAGTGGTTGGAATAGCTGTAAACTATTGTAATGATTGTCCCCGTTGGTTCTTGAAAGGTCACTCGTCCACCGAAGCATCTGCTTTACTTGGTAGGGGTGAATCGGTGAAAACTCCTCCTCGTATCGTTGCCGGACCAACGATGAAAGCAGCAGGCATGGATATCACTCCTAAAATGCAAACAATGGTTGATGGTATGTTTTATGATACATTCTCCGGAACGAAAATCGGACGGAATGATCCTTGCCCTTGTGGGAGCGGAAAGAAATATAAGAAATGTTGCGGCAGGGATAACTGAAAAGGGACTGTTCGTAGAGATGCTATGTTGGTATAGGCGGACTGTTCTTTGATACTTCCCGCCATCGAATAAATGAACAGTCTGAAATGGATCATTCATATAAGATTTTTGGTATCCTTGTTGGCTTGGTATGGTAAAGTTCTTACCTTTGTAAGGTCATCAAAATAAGTGTTCATGAAGAAGTCTATAAAACATTTGCCCAAGCGAACGCAGGAAGAACTGACAGTTCTGCTGGACTTAGTCTGCAAAAGCGTCGATAACTGTCAGATGATTATCCTGTTCGGGAGTTATGCCAGGGGTAATTATGTTTTATGGGATACTAAAATAGAGTTCGGTGTTCGTACCTCGTATCAGAGTGATTATGATATTCTTGTCATCACCAACGGAGCAGTCAAGCGGGCAGAAAGAAAGCTGGAGCGTATCACTAACAAATATCATGATTTGTTTGAATACCGTCGTCACGCTTTTCCGCAATTCATTGTCGAACATATAAATACGGTTAACAATAATCTGGAGGTTAGCCAGTATTTCTTTACAGATATTGTAAAAGAAGGAATTTTGCTTTACGATAGTGGCAAATATCAATTGGCTAAACCACGGAAGTTGAGTTTTAGGGAGATTCGGGATATTGCACAAAATGAATTTGATAAACTTTTCCCTTATGCTTGTGACTTCCTAACTGGTGTAAAGGATTATTTTATACTTAAAGAAAAATACAACCTTTCTGCCTTTATGCTTCATCAATCCTGTGAGAAACTTTATAATACTATATTGATGGTTTTTACGAATTACCGTCCGAAAAGTCACAGACTTCAAGACCTTGGTGGAATGGTAAAGCGCTTTTCGATGGAACTGGTAACAGTTTTTCCTCAAAATACGGATGATGAAAAAGAGTGTTTCGATCTGTTATGCCGAGCCTATATCGAGGCCCGCTATAACAAAGATTACAAAATTACACGCGAACAGCTGGAATACTTAATTTCACGTTTAGATATTCTAAAGGAAATGACTGAACGTCTTTGCAAAGAGAAAATTGCAGAATATAATGCGATGGCGGAAAATGGTTGAACACACGAAATATTTTAAAGTCTTATAACTTTGCATCCGTCTGGCTGTCACTCCCTATAAATTAAAAAGAAGAATATATCTGTCATCTGTCACTGATTTCATTCTAACTATCAGATTATAAATAGTTAATGATGTGACAGCAGTGGGTGACAGCACTGTGATGGCAATTATGCTGTCACCCTTGTATTTGTGATTCGGGATATGTTTTGAAGTCGTTGATTTCATCACGGTATGTAACTATCTTTTCTACTGTAAGAAACAGTTTGTTTTGCAGTTTGAAACTAAAGTTCCCAATGCTTGAAACCATAGTTCCAAAGGCTTGAAACTAATGATTCCAAGCTGTTGGAACTAAAGTTTCAAGCCTTTGAAACTATGGTTTCTCTTCGCAGAAACTATGGTTTCAAGGCGACGAAACTAATTCAGTGCTATAACCTTATCATGACCCAGCTTAGATTGCTTCTTTAGGGTCAGCCTTTTCTATATTAAACTTTCGTTTTTTCTTGTCGGTCCCGGATATAATGAGTAATTTAGCAGTCTCAACGACACGAAGACGCTGACACAAACAACCTATTATTATATAAATGAAAATTACCCAATTCCGTAAAAATGGAGATACAACAGCGCTCAGCGTAATGGATCTTGAAAAACTGGTAAACAAAGTAAAAACAGAGATAAAATCCCGTCCGGTTTCCACTTTCAGAGAAGAATTAAGATATATGCTTCCAGATGATCGGTGTATGTTTGCCGACAAGCTTCCCGAGATAATTCCTGCCGCAGAATTTAGAAAAGTAAACGGGCAGAAGCAGATGAAAGCGTACAATGGTATTATTGAACTGACTGTCGGTCCCCTGTCCAATAAATCGGAGATAGCTCTGGTGAAACAAAAAGCGAGTGAACAACCGCAGACCCGTTGCGCTTTTATGGGTTCGAGTGGAAAAACGGTGAAGATATGGACCACTTTTACTCGTCCGGATAACTCACTGCCCAAAACACGGGAAGAGGCGGAACTGTTTCACGCTCACGCCTATCGGCTGGCCGTGAAATGTTATCAGCCCCAAATCCCGTTCGATATACTTCCCAAAGAGCCGACTTTGGAGCAATATTCGCGATTGTCTTATGATCCGGATATTATGTATCGTCCGAATTCCGTGCAATTTTATCTCTCGCAGCCCACAGCGATGCCCGAAGAGACGACTTTCCGGGAGGCAGTGCAGGCAGAGAAGTCTCCGTTGACTCGTGCCGTGCCGGGATATGATGCAGAAAATGCTTTTTTGATGCTTTTTGAAGCTGCTTTTCGAAAAGCTTATACAGATCTTAGCGAAGCAGGCCTCCAATTACGGGAAGATAAATGGCAACCATTGGTCGTACAATTGGCCAAAAATTGTTTTGCTTCGGGATTGCCTCAGGAAGAAGTCGTGAAACGTACCGTTTTTCATTTCTATATGTATAAACAAGAAGTGTTGATCCGGGAGATGATTGGCAACGTATATCTCGAATGTAAAGGTTTCGGCAAAAATATCAGTCTGAGCAAAGAGCAACAGCTAGCCTTACAGACCGAAGAATTCATGAAACGCCGTTATGAATTTCGCTATAACACACAAATCGCCGAGGTGGAATATCGGGAAAGGCTGTCTTTCCGTTTTCGTTTCAATCCTCTCGACAAACGGGCGCTGAATAGCATTGCCCTAGATGCACAAATGGAGGGTATTCCACTGTGGGACAGGGATATCAGTCGGTATATCTATTCAAATCGCGTGCCTGTATTCAATCCGTTGGAGGATTTTCTCTATCGACTTCCCGGATGGGACGGTAAAGACCGTATCCGTGAATTGGCAGCTACCGTTCCTTGCCGGAATCCGTATTGGACAGACTTGTTTCACCGCTGGTTTCTCAATATGGTTTCTCATTGGAGAGGGTATGATAAAAAATACGCGAACAGTGTTTCGCCATTGCTGGTCGGGGCGCAAGGGACGCGAAAATCTACCTTTTGCCGGAGTATAATGCCACCTTCGGAACGTTCCTATTATACTGACAGCATTGATTTCTCGCGAAAGAAAGATGCGGAACTTTATCTCAATCGTTTTGCGCTCATCAATATTGATGAATTTGATCAGGTCAGTTCGACACAACAGGGCTTCTTGAAACATATTCTGCAAAAGCCTGTGGTAAATATGCGGAAACCTCATGCCAGTGCCGTGCTCGAAATGCGCCGGTATGCTTCATTTATCGCTACGAGTAATCAAAAAGACCTGTTGACCGATCCTTCCGGTAGCCGTCGTTTCATCTGTATCGAAGTGACGGGAGTGATTGACACGAATCGTCCGATAGATTATGAGCAGCTTTACGCGCAAGCCATGTATGAATTGGAACATGGCGAACGCTATTGGTTCGACCAGGAGGATGAAAAGATTATGATGGAAAACAATCGTGAATTTGAGCAAGTTCCTCCGGAAGAACAGTTGTTTTTTCGTTATTTTCGTGCCGCACAGCCTGAAGAAGGGGAGTGGTTGTCTCCGGCGGAGATTATGGAAGATATTCAGAGAAATAGTTCGATACCGATGTCCGTGAAAAGGGTCAATTCATTTGGAAGAATACTGAAAAAGCAGGAAATCCCCTCCAAACATGTACGTAGCGGTACGCTTTACCATGTCGTAAAGTTAGTGACCGCGTAGCGGGAACAAATAATAAATGTGTGATTGCATTGTGACGGCAAAAATGCTGTCACAATGCAATCACCTCCTGCTGTCACGGGCTGATTCGTTCATAATGAGTCTGTTATGTCCCGTTTGGTGACAGATGACAGCAACTTACCATATATATTCTTCTGTGTAGCGTTGGTAAGCAGGCTCTTCTTTTATTCCTTTGTTACGAAACAATTGTTTTATATAAGCTTGATCTTTGGGCATAAGGCCTCGTTCTCCACGATAGAGTCGGTAATATCCTGTTTTCCCATAGTGTCCCACCAACTGTGATCGGATACTGACTGCGTCTTCATAAGGAATCCTGTCAAGCAACCGTTTAAGTCCCCATGTTACATGAACTTTTACAGCCGTTTTAAAACACTCGCATTGATTCCCGTCCGCAGGATAGCGTGTCGGATTAACGCTGGTGATATAAAGATAGTCGGCTCCGTTATATTGTGCAGCTATGTGGCGTAAGCATTTGGAGGCTTGTGGGCATTGGTCGTTGAAGCAACGGGCAAAATTGTAAGGGACAGACAGGCTGTCGGGTTCTTCTTTCATTTGTTGACTTTGTTTTATTTATGATAGCAAGGGATACAAGTTTTGTATTCTCTACAAATGTAAGGCTTTCTTTCAAGAATGAGAAATGATTGATAAGCTAATACCATTGTTCTATGCGATTTCTTTTTGAAATCACTATCTTTGCAATGGATCTATTCATTAAATAAAGAAGAGATTATGCTTGCATACACATATATTGAACACGGAAAATTTGAATTGCGAGAAAAACTGGAACCGAAAATTACGGATGCACGGGATGCAATCGTGCGTGTGACTCTTGGCAGTATCTGTACCAGTGACCTGCATATCAAACACGGTAGTGTGCCGCGTGCAGTACCCGGAATAACGGTTGGACACGAGATGGTAGGTGTCGTGGAAGAGGTGGGAGCTGAAGTTACATCAGTCAGACCCGGCGACAGAGTAACCGTGAATGTCGAGACCTTTTGTGGAGAGTGTTTCTTTTGTCGTCACGGATATGTCAACAACTGTACCGACCCCAACGGTGGCTGGGCTTTAGGCTGTCGTATCGACGGCGGACAGGCGGAATATGTCAGAGTACCTTATGCCGATCAGGGACTGAACCGTATTCCCGATACAGTCAGTGATGAACAGGCTCTTTTTGTCGGTGATGTCCTTGCCACAGGCTTCTGGGCAACTCGTATCTCGGAGATTACGGAGAAAGATACTGTCCTCCTCATTGGTGCCGGACCTACCGGAATTTGTACTTTGCTCTGCTCGATGCTGAAGAATCCGAAGCGTATCATTGTCTGTGAAAAGTCCCCTGAAAGGATTCGGTTTGTCCGTGAACATTATCCCGATGTACTGATAACGACACCTGAGAACTGCAAGGAGTTTGTACTCCAAAACAGTGATCACGGTGGAGCTGATGTTGTTCTGGAAGTGGCGGGGACCGAAGATAGTTTCCGGATGGCGTGGGACTGTGCCCGTCCCAATGCGATAGTCACGATTGTGGCTCTTTATGACAAACCTCTGCTTTTTCCTTTGCCTGAGATGTATGGCAAGAATTTGACTTTCAAAACAGGAGGTGTAGACGGCTGTGACTGTGCTGAGATCCTCAGTCTGATTGAAGAGGGAAAGATTGATACCACTCCTCTTATTACCCATCGCTGTTCGCTGAACGAGATTGAGGAGGCATATCGTATCTTTGAAAACAAGCTGGACGGCGTCATCAAGGTAGCGATTGTATGTCAAACTGAAAGTAATAAATAAGAATATGCCTGTTGTCGAAATATCCTCTTTGTCTCATCCCGGAGTTGAGATATTCTGTACTCTTACCGAGGCTCAGTTACGCAATCGTATCGAGCCTGACAAGGGTATTTTTATCGTAGAAAGTCCAAAGGTCATAGAGAGAGCTCTGGACGCCGGTTATGAACCTTTAGCCATTTTGTGTGAGCATAAACATATCACTGGCGATGCCTCCAACATCATTGAACGTTGTGGCAATGTGCCTATCTATACGGGTAGCAGGGAACTGCTTGCTACATTGACCGGTTATGTCCTGACACGTGGTGTTCTTTGTGCCATGCGTCGTCCTGCGGTGCGCAGTATGGCAGAAGTCTGTCGGGAAGCCCGGCGCATCGTCGTGATCGATGGTGTTGTTGATACAACCAACATCGGTGCTATTTTCCGTTCGGCAGCCGCCCTGGGAATTGATGCCGTACTACTGACGCGTAACTCTTGTGACCCGTTGAACCGTCGTGCAGTCAGAGTATCGATGGGAACGGTCTTCCTTGTACCATGGACTTGGATGGACGGTTCTCTCAGCGACTTGGGCAAGTTGGGCTTCCGTACAGCTGCCATGGCACTCACGGATAACTCTGTTTCCATTGATGATCCTGTCTTGGCAACCGAACCCAGATTGGCTATCGTGATGGGTACCGAAGGGGACGGACTTTCGCCGGAAACGATTGCCGAAGCTGACTACGTAGTCCGTATTCCTATGTCGCACGGCGTCGATTCGCTCAATGTAGCCGCTGCGGCTGCCGTAGCTTTCTGGCAACTTCGTGCTCGATAGTTCTGAGGTTTTAGCATATGTTGGTGTAATAATCTTTAATAAAAAAGATTTTATGAAGGTCCTTTTTATTGTCGGGACATGAGTTCCGCAAATTGATCGAGTGACTGGACATTATATTTCTCAATGAGATCAATGCATTGTTGAAGATAATCTTCGTCCACTTTTACTCCATTCCATTGGTACCATCGTTTTACCATCTCAATACCTGCATTATGCTTCTTGGCAACATTCCAAATCGTGACGAGATCATCCTTTTGTTTTCTTGATTTTAACCGTTTCAGCTCAAGTGCCCCTTTGTAGATTTTGATTTCCTCATCATAGATGAGCTGTTTCTTTAGCGTCAGTTCATCATCTCCCAGAAAAGTGACATGGGTCATGAGTTTTAGTCCGTCGCTGAAATCGGCTACAGCGATACCATGGTCGGAAACGATGAAATAGCCGCCATTATTCTTGCGGGTATACAAGACTTGCGGATTGTTATACACAAAGTACTCGAATAAGTTTTCTCCCTTGCGGTCTATTTGATAATGGTCGATGTAACGTTCTTTATATCGTTGCATGAAATGCGCTGTGTAATGCATCACCATATCACGGGGCTTGAAGCCCGACATTTGGATATAGCCATTGCTTGAAGCGCCGATAACGGGGGCGTAAGCCTGAAATCCTACGCCTTGCATATATGAATTGTGTTTTCCCACCACTGTCCACACATTTCTTCGGGTGGTGGTGAGGGTTATACGCTGGGTCGCCAAAGGATATGGCAGCATGTTCTTTGTTTTCTTACGAACCTTATCCATGAACATATTTGCTTGGGTCGATATTTCGATGAGGTCCTTATGCACTTCGGCATACAGTTCCTCGTGAGTCATACTTGTAAGATACATACTTTGTTTTTTTGATTGTGTATAACGGTAATGGTTATCTTCGTATCTGATGTCGTCTGTAGGACAGCTTTTTGTAAATGATACCGAAAACAAACGCTTTATTTTGTTTGGAACCTGTTTGAAACAAGTTCCAGCCAGCCTGCCATACTTTCTTATTTTCTATCTCTAATTTTAGCTCTCAAATATTCTTTTAAATTTTCATCACAGCAATATACATAGCAACCTTTCATTCCTCTGGACATTAAAACACGGTAGATGTTGCGGGCGTAGTTATCAAAATATGCCGCATTTCGTTTTAACATAGGATCTTTGATTTCTTTAATGTCTGCAATCAGACATTGTTGCTCTGTGTCATACCGTAAATCGGGACCGATGATGACACCTATGTAATCAAATTCAAAACCTTGCGCCGTATATATACATCCGACTTGTTTGATGCCTTCGGGTTTATATGCCCATTCATACCACTTGACATATCCCTTGGGAATATTGGCAATAGTATCTTTGGTTTCCCACGGCATTGCGAAGTTCCCGATGGCAACATCTTTTACAAAATCTCCGTTCTCATCCAGAGAACTTGACCATGGCCAGCAAAATCCTGCAGTCAGGCGTGCGCTTTGTCCGTCTATACTGTCTTTTCTCTTTATCTCATCATACAGTGTTTGAGGATCGTCGAATATTTTAAAGTCAAATTCATCTTCTTTGAAGGATGATTTTACAGGTTCATTATAGATAACTTGTTCAAGCCAGTCCAGATAGTTGTCCGAACCATTGCAACGGAACTGGGATTTTAATTCGACTTCTACAATATCGGCATTGTATTCTTTGGCACATTCCCGAATGAGTTGGGAAGATCCGATCTCGACACTTCGGATGGCTTGTTTGTCGTCGATAAAGAATACGGATATCTTGGCTGCTTGGACGATTGTTTGAATCTGTGTAAGATTGGTTCGTTTATCAGTCGGCGTGTATTGGTTGTTTGCACTATTAGAGATGCGATGGGCTTCGTCGACCAGCAATACATCTATATTATTAGGTTCGCAGTTGGCCGGAATAAACTGAGTTACATTTGAAAATAGCAGTTTAGCCTTACTGCCACGCGGCAATCGGTCTTTTACCCCTTCCAGTAAAGGTTTTGATTTTGTGGCATAACGGATATTATAACTTTTCTTGTTTCCCGCCAATAGAGCCAGGATATGTAAGGCAATCACTGTTTTTCCGGTTCCCGGTCCTCCTTTTACGATAATGATACTTTTCTTGTTACCGATTTTGCGGATTTTATCAAGAATGACATTGCGCGCTATAATCTGCTCTTCGATTAGGGCGAATGCGGATACATTACCTTCATGAATCAGGTTGGCTGCCGATTCCAGCAGTTTTTTAGAAGGGCGTATGGGGCTGCTGATCATTTTGTGGAAGATCGTTTCGCCATCGCCGTTGCCTAATGCTTGCTGCAGGTGTTGGGCGAGTTCCTGCACTTCGTCGCCGGCGTACGTTTTGTATGCTTGCAGGAGTTCGCTGTATTTCTCATCAAATAAGGTATTGGGTGTTTTGTTTTTGCGGTAATTGTAGCAGTATGCGAGTCCTTCGATATGAAGTTCTTTGCTGCTCAATACTTCGATGAATCCGGTCAGATAATCATTGTATCCTCTTACTTGTTGGGAAGGGTGGGATACCAGCCGGTGTCCTCCGCCTGTGTATGCCTGTACCTGGAATGTGGTGTCTGAATCTTCGTCGTCGACGTTGAAGTTTCCTTCGCAGTCAGTATCCCGAACCCCCTTGTTGTCCCATTGTTTTAATTCGATATGGACTACATTTCCCTGATTTTGTGAGTTCCTACCATATAAGATGCAGTCAATGCGTTTCATGTTGTATGGAACGAGGTACTCGAATGTCACATATGTATCAGTAACTCCGCTCAACTGAAGCAAGTCTTTTATTTTAGGGGCATTATTTCCCCATGACATTAGTTCTGAATTGCTTGGGTGTAAGTTATAATAGGTGGCGGCCTTTGTCATTTTGTCTGTAAACAGATTGGTCATTACATCATGAAAAAACGTAGCCTGCGGTTCTTGGTATAATACTCTTTTTCCGGTCATCGTTTTTGGTTATAATTCGTTATATTTCTTAGCAGTTCCTTTGGCTTTCTCAACCGGATACTTTTGCGCATTCTTCTCTATTTTATCCAGTATGATTTGGGCGACATCAAAATTATATTTATTAGCAATGAGTAATGCGTAATTGAGGACATCTGCCAATTCTTCTTTTATTTTTTCAACATTTGCCTCTTCCGGTGATTTCCAGAGAAAGAGTTGGTTCAGTTCTGCTGCTTCAATGGATAATGCCAATGATAAATCTTTAGCATTGTGAAATTGGGCCCAGTCCCGTTCGTCTCTGAATTTCACAATGGTTTCTGTAAGTTCTTCTATTGTTGCCATATTATGTTGTTTATTCTGTAAAGTCAAAAGATTTGCTTTAGAGTATAAAGCATAAAAACTTATTGATGCACAAAGATACTGTTCTATTTAAAATAGACCTAATCTTCTTCCAGCTATTTTAGCTGAATATTTTATAGGCTTATTGTTTAAGGATGTACTCATCTATTTAAAACAGGGTATTATTGGCATTCAGAAAAAAGTAATTGTATTAGCTTTTCTGTCTTTTTATATTTACTTTTGTCTTTGAAGGTGAGATGAGCTTTATGGAAGTCTCGGTAGTGCAGGAAAAACAATTTAAATAAATCTTTTATATGCTAAAGAAAGGTATATACGAACATGTTATCAACCAGATAACAAAGCAGCATATTCATGAAATTGAGCAGCAAGGTATGGTTTGTATGCGACAAAATATAGATGAGGCGGAGTCTCCACAAATACTAGCCAATTATTTGGGGAAGGTGATTCGCCAGAAACTTGAGGAGATCGAAAATCAGGAAGATCGCGTAAATCTTATAAATAATATCTTGAAAGAAGCTGGGGTTATTGATGAAATTCAGATAGCTGAACCTTCAAAATTGTTAACGGAGGTAATGAGCAGACAACAAGCACTATTACAAGCAGAAAGTCGCATACAAACTATTCGTCCCATCTCTGGCTTTCGCGTAAGTAATCTGTTTACGGGCGGTAGTAGCTTGCTTCCTCTAGGAGAAGAAATACGTCGTGAAATAGCAAGTGCTAATGAGATAAATTTCATTGTATCTTTCTTGAAAGTATCAGGGGTCCGTATATTGCTCGATGATCTGCTTAAATTCTGCCAAAAAGAGGGAAATCGTTTGCGTATCATAACAACTACTTATTGCGGAGCTACACAAGCTAAAGCAATAGAGCAGCTTGCTGCGTTGCCTAATACTGAAATACGTATTTCTTATAATACAGATATTGAACGTCTACATGCCAAATCATATATTTTTGTGCGTAACTCCGGTATGAATACTGCTTATATCGGTTCGTCAAATCTTTCAAAATCTGCTCAAACTGAAGGTCTTGAATGGAATATACGCGTTACAAGTGTTGAAAATCCACATATAATAAAAACTGCTCTTGCTACATTTGAGATGTACTGGAATAGTTCTAATTTTGAGGATTTCCGACTTGGAGGTATAGAAAAGTTTAATAAAGAAATACATCGTAATATCTTTAGGGATACTTCGAATGAAGTGATATATCGACATTTTACTCTTCTTCCTCATCAAAAACAAATTCTTGACAAGTTACGTGTAGAACGTGAAGAGCTTAAGAATTTCAAAAATTTAGTTGTTGCGGCTACTGGTACAGGAAAGACAGTGATTTCAGCTTTTGACTATAAGGAATTTCGTCGTATACACTCCAGAAGCCGTATTTTATTTACAGCTCATCGGGAGGAAATTCTTCGCCAATCGTTGAATACTTATCGTAGTGTACTTGGTGATGCAAATTTCGGTACTTTGTGGGTAGGCAATTGCCGTCCACAAGATGAAAGCGAATACGAAAATTTGTTTGTTTCCATCTCTATGTTAAACTCCCGTTTTGAAGATTTTTTTGAGAAACTAGGTGCTGATTTTTATGATTATATCGTGATTGACGAAGCTCACCACAGTCAGGCAGAAAGCTACCGAAAATTGTTTGCTCACTTCGTACCGCAACTCCTTATTGGACTTACTGCTACACCTGAGCGTATGGATGGACGTGATCTTCGACCAGATTTTGGTGGACGAATTAGTGCAGAAATTCGCTTGCCACAAGCTTTACAAGCAGGATTGCTCACACCATTTCAATATCTTTGCGTAACAGATTCTACTGATCTTAGTGATGATGCTCTTTGGAATGGGCAAAAATACAATATCGAGCGTCTTGCGGATAAACTTTGCAGCAAAGAACGAGCTGGGTATATTGTTGAAGCGTTGCATAAATACCTCGCTAATGAATATATGTGCCGTGCACTCTGTTTCTGTGTGAATAAACGTCATGCCGATTTTATGGCAGAACAGTTGAGTCTGTATGGATTTAATGCTCAGAGTTTAACATCGGATACACCATCTGATAAACGCAAGCAACTTGCTAAAGAACTGCGTGAAGGAGCTATTCATTATCTCTGCGTAGTAGATATTTTCAACGAAGGTGTAGATATTCCTGAAGTGGATACTGTACTTTTTCTACGTCCCACAGAGAGTTTAACGATCTTTCTTCAACAGTTAGGACGTGGTTTGCGCCTTTCTGTAGGTAAGACGGAACTCACTGTACTTGACTTCGTAGCACAATCTAATCGTAAGTATGACTTTGCTAGTCGTTTCCGGGCTTTGATGCTCAATCCTGAAAAGAATATTGTTAAGCAAATCAAAGATGGATTCACTTTGTTGCCATCAGGCTGCAGTATCGTGATGGAGAAGAAAGCAAGACAATATATTCTTGATAATATCCAAAGTGCTATTTATAACAAGAATCGCATTATCAGAGAAATCAATAGTTACCCTAATATACCTACCATTTCTCAGTTTTTAGAGAATAATGGACAAGATATTCGTACTCTTTATCAAAGTAACAATTGCTGGACATCGCTTAAGCGCGCTGCAGGTCGTATCGCGTACAAAGACGATGTTATAACCAAACGGTTGGAGAAAGGGATGGCTAACTTATTGCACCACAATACTGCATCATTCCTTCATTTTATAGAACTCTTTATCGATGGAAGTAAGCAATATCTTGATACTAAAAATTATAAGTATGCTTTGATGCTATATTACGCTCTTTTTCAGGATCGTTTGGATAAAACAGGTTTTGCCAGTATTTATGAAGCGCTTGAATTGATCCATAAGGAAATGTACAGCTATTTTAGGCAAGAGATTTCGGAAATTATTTCTTATTTGCTTGCGCATCTTCAACTAAAAACGATGCCTTTAGGAGAGGATGTTTTGCCTGGACTTGAATTATACGGTTGCTATACCCGTGAGGAAATTTTTACGCTTGCCGGTAGGCAAACGGAAGCGCGCAAGATGCAAGGTTCTGTAACGGGAGTATTTAATTTGTCCGAACATAATGCTACATTACTTTTTGTGACGCTAAACAAATCAGATAAGGATTTTTCTCCTTCAACACAGTATAATGATTATCTCATTAATGAACACTATTTCCATTGGCAGTCACAAAACACAGATTCTCATCAAAATAATGGAGGACAGCGATATACTAAGCAAGCTGATACACAAAACAAAATAATCCTCTTTGTTCGTGAAGAGAAAAAGGATGGTTATGGTAATACTTGTCCTTTCCATTGTTTTGGTCTAGTAGAGTATATGTCTTCTCATGATGATTTCCCTATGAATATCACATGGAAACTTCAACAACCAGCAATGGCACAATATGTTAAAGCAATATAAGCTATGAAACAGATAGAAGTTGTAGCAGCTATAATCTATGATAATGAAAAATACTTTGCAACCCAACGTGGTTATGGCGAGTTTGAAGGTTTGTGGGAATTTCCTGGTGGTAAAATAGAGAAAGGCGAAAGCCATGAAAATGCACTCAGACGGGAAATTCAAGAAGAGTTAGGTATTGACATTAGTATTGATGGATTTGTATGTACTACTGATTTTGACTATCCATCTTTTCATCTTACTATGCACTGCTATCTGTGTACAATTTTAGCTGGTGAATTAGAGCTTCGTGAACATAAATCTGCACGGTGGCTAGTATTAAGCTCCCTTAATGAAGTTATGTGGCTACCGGCAGATAAAGAAATTGTTGAATATTTATTAAAAAATAGGTATGAGGAGTAATAGCCAGAAGAAATATCATTAATTATTTTCTCATGGCAATTGCTACTATAATCGATTGTTCGAAGACGGTTGTCAATTGTGGGGGAAAACATATATTGGGATATTTAGGGTGTTAATAAATATATTGGGGATTGTTATTTCCCGATGCAGTTTCAGACGGCTGTTGAGTATCAATGCTTTGCAGACCGATGGTTCAAGTGCTGTGTCCGTGTGGCCCTTGACCCGGTTTCGGCGCTGAATTCGTGGTGGAATAGTGGTTCAAGTTTTGGCTTGAGTTTCTTCAACTTCGAACGTTGCTATTCCGGTTCTTTTTCGTGCTTATTCATGCTTTCGATGTATCCAAAGTCCCTGTTTTGCTTCCTTTGTATGAAGCCCTTTTGCTGACTTTGTTATGAGCAAAGATAGGATTTTTTGTTGGATATTTGATGGATGGATGATGGATTTTTGTGGGTGTACTTTTTGGATCCGGTATAGTGTGCAAGGAGTTATCCTCGAAAAAGTGTGGTGATTGCTGGTTTTTATCCTCGAAAAAGTGTGGTAATTGCTGGACTTCATCGTTTGGGTTATTTATTTTAATAATCTGTCAACATCTTGCTATGTTATGAATTGTTTTCGTCAATTGTATTTCCCCATGATTTTATTAAATCAATAGTGGCGCTATGTGGCGCACTTGACTTGTCTAATCGCTCGATTTGTACCAATACAGGCAATTGAGTCATTACACCTGCCACAACACACCCTCCTGTCGGTAGATTTGGCAATTGTTCCATGGATAATCTGTCGAGATAAGAAACATTATTGCCCACCATGTCAATATCTCTTTGATTTACTAGACGATGAATAAAGAAGTTGTGGAGTTGAGAAATAATCGTATGAGAAATATCTGACGGCCTTTGACTTGCGATAGTCAAGAATACGCCAAACTTTCTTCCTTCTTTTATTATCTCTTCAAATGTTTCCAATCTATAATCTTTCCATGTTTCACTTTCGCGTACCGACTCATGTGAGAGTATATTGTGAGCTTCATCAATGATAATATGTAAAGAATTAGAATCTGTTTGAATATGAGAGTGCTTATGCTCATTATATAGTTTTTGAGATATGAGCAAGGGTAATAATTTCTTCATATCTGTCGATATGTTATTCATATCAAAGATAACAAAGTTCTTACCATTAAACAAATCGCATTCATTTACACCTACATCGAAAACTTTTTCAAAGCTTTGTTGGTGTCCTTTTAATTTGTTTATTGCAGGTGCTACATGATCATTCACGACTCTGTTTGATATAATATCTTTATTTAGTTGAATAAGCATGAAGGTTATTAGGTTTGATATAATATTACTAGGCAATTTGTATTGAGCAATGTCTAAATAGATATCCAACTCTTCGATTTTTTTAGCAGTGTTGCTATTATTGTAGAAATCATTATCAATATAATAGCAATGAGAATTTGCGTGGAATCCCAACTTGTCGAAAAAGGAGGTTGTACTTGACTTTTTGTCTTCGTCCTCTTCATAACCATACAATAGAATTTGCTCAATATTCTTTACCAAAAGATTCCCTTTTAAAGAGTCTTCAAATCTTAAAATTTGTACCAGTAACTTGCGAATAATCTGTCTCAAGTACTCTATGGAATTATCTTTGGAACGAACTAAGCTATAAAGATTTAAAGCTCTACGGATGAATGGCTGTTGAGTTTTCTCTGTAGCATTTGCTAAAATTGAAACTAACTCTGGTCTTAGCAAATCATCCTCACATATGGGTATTCTATCACCATTTGCTGTTCTTGTCGACAATTTATATACTGTCTTATATGCGCTTATGGCCTGTTCTGTAGAATACTCACCATTAAAGTCGAAGAGGATAAACTTTGCATTCTTCGTAAAGTCCTTCCGTTTATGTCCAAAAGAAAACAGTTGATGATACAACTTGGCTAATGTATAAGATTTACCACTACCTGTATTTCCGAAGATACCAATATGGCTACCAAACAAATCATTTACACCAATTCGAATTTCTTGTTCATCATCCATCAATAAGGTTCCAATTTTGATAGAGTCATCCTTTTTTGATGAAAATTGATGAATCAATTGGAATTCATCCTCAAGTAATAAAAAACACTCATTACCTATTAGTGGCATTTCTTTAATGCCCAAGAAATAAGTATTACTGTCTATATAGCCTAATAATTTGACCTCAAGGTAACGGCGTATTACATCTTTTGCTGATTTATAATCGTCTGAAATATCCTTGTCAACGCTAATATATTCGCCCTCTACTTTGGCAATAATACGGACAAAGCCCTTTGCTATTTTGACATAACTACCCACGGAAACATTTTTGATAAGAGTTCCCTTGTAGAGAAGATGAGAATCATTCTTGTTATCATCTACAAGAATCTTTACTATCCTTCCACTTACGGAGTTGACTTCTCCAACTCTTGTTACTTTGTCAAATCCATTTTGAATCATGACTGTTGATTATTTAGAGATAGATAGAATAAGTGGGTTAAGAACATACTGATTTATTGATGTCAAATCAAAAGTTTCCAGTTTATCAATGTCTTTAATTTCAATTTTTCCGGGGTTTTCCCGTTCATTGTTAGACGCGACAAACTCTTTGGGCGTGAGGATTATTATGTTATTATTCGGAATTCCACTTTGCTTTGTTAAAGCTTTCCATATATCTTCTTTGGCCAGTTCATTATATGCAAAAATTATCACTGTCAGAGTTGGGTTATTCGCTGCAGCTCTTAGTGTAATCTTAGCTAAATGTTCATCTGCAAATGAAAAGCCAGCTACAAACATAAGACTGTTTTCTCTTTCAAGTGCATTTGAATAGAGTCGCATCAATTCATAAAAAGGCATATCCATAACCGTTTCACGAAATTTCCGCTTAGTAGGATTAATCATTATTATTTTAGAGTAGTCTTCTAATGCTTTGTGAAGTTTGTTCTTTAAAGGTTCTATTTCCTCTGATTTTAATGTACTAACTTGACCACGCAGTAGGTCCGTAAAAGAGCATTCGTTTTCTTCCTCCTCTTTTTTTTCATCGTAGGAGTTTTGACGAGTTTTTATATCTAAAAAATAAGGTTGTATTTCAGCAAATGATTGCCTTGCCGAAGTCACATTCTTTAATAAGTCATCTGCTTCAATCTTGTCATTCTCGCCTTTTGACCAATTGATGGATCCGTGAAGTTTGATATAGTTTATTGTCGGAATCTCAGATGTCTTCTGTAGATGCATACCCACTTTGGTTGCTTGTCTTGAAAAATTGCTATCATCGAAAATAGCAGGCTTCCGTCCTGAAAAGCCATCATTAAACTCAATACCTAAATCTTGATAGGCATACTCTACGAGCATATCTATATTGGTAGTAAATAAGTTGAGAGTCTTGTTCTTAAGATTTGTTCCTCGGCGGGATAACAATGTATGAAAAGACTTTAAGAATATCCTGTACTGACAAATCGTACTATCAAATGCTTTTGCTCGCTTCTCATCTTCTGAGGGTTTGGGAGTATCTTCCTTCGACTTTCTATCTTTCTGTCGATAATTGTCATGTAACTTAGGTATTTCAGATTCAAGATTAGGTATAATCACCCCAGTTAAATACTCATTTAGGATAGAGCATTTAACTATATCGTCCTTAACATCATCTTTTGAAGGATTGTTGGATAACTCAGTGAGCCATGTTTCAACTCCTCCAAGGGTATTGAGATATGGGCGCGAAACACCTGAACCAATCAGGAAGTTCAGGTGCGCAGATTGAATCATATTTTTTATTTGCTCTATTCTCATTGTTTATTTCTTATTTTTTCTTTAATTGCTTCAATTCAGTCTCGTAAGCAATCAATGTTTCAGCATCCTGCTTTGAAAGTTTCGACTCCAGCACCTTGTCAATATGGTACTCGATGAACCAAACTCCAGCAGACTCGTCGATAACATCATTGCTTTCGTTCGTATCAGAGTAAACCACATCCTGTTGCTGGAAAGGTTCACAATACATATGGAAATTATCATCTACTTTAAGTTGGATAAGTGCTTGGCTACCGCTGTTATCTTGCGATGCACGCAGATGAAGATACTTGTATTCCTTGATTATATATGGGAATTGATTATTGTTTACAGAAGATAAGTCGTAGTACTTATCAGGGTCTGCTCCCTCTATCAAGATGAATTTCCCAAACATGTCTTTTTCTAAATAGAGAGAAGCTGTAGTGCGTTTTATTTCACGTACTTCGTTTTCTTTTACACCCGCCAATATGTCAAAGAGTGCATCCTTTCTTATAGTCAAGTGCAAGATATCTTCGGGGGGATAGTGGCCTATTGTTTCCAGTTTGATTTGCTTCTTTACTGCTCTGGATTTCTTCTTGCCATTAATGGTGAAGATTCCCGATTGTGTATTTTGTGGCATCACGAATACCGGCCAGTAGAAAGGTGTGTCACGCCAGCCCTGTTCAGATGTACCTTTCTGTTTGAGCAGCATAAGCACGGGACGGTCAACCGCCTTTTCTCTTGAAGGGACGGTATCAATGGTACCACCATCAGGAGCATCAATCCATCGTGTCTTATTCAAGATAGAATCTTTACGTTCCCGAGCCATGTCACGACCTGTGCGATGCAAGCAGTATATCATACCGTCTGTATCGAAGGTACAATGATCAAGAGCTGTCAGCATTTCGTTATCGTCCCATTCTCTATCCATATTTTCCCATTCGGGTGAATAGCGTAGAGTGGTACCTATAAGTTTGATAATCTTAGTCGCTGTATTGTAATCCATCATAAAGAACGGATCTTCTTTCGTCGCGCTTTTGTAGTTCGGGCAAGAAATGATAAGCTTATCAATTTTCTTAATTGTTTCTGCTATTTCTGAGGCTTCACCGGTTTGGAATCCTATAGGAAGAATACGTTGCTTAGCCTTTAATACCTTCGTGTTAGCCGGCGTATACTTGTTTTGAGCAGATGGTGCAATGCGTTTGTCGTAGCCAATTACAATGCTGGTAAATTCATCCGTCTGTACCGTGCCGCGGTGGGCTTTGAGGTACTGATAGAGATAATCGTCAAACTCATTCATTGTCTTCAGCACATCATAGATTTCTTCGGTTGTGAAGAAACGGGTGCAAGCCATGTCTTCCTTGTCACGGGCACCGTACATACGAGCATGCTGGAGCACCGTGTCCATTTGGAATTTTTTCGGATCACGGCCATAGAAGAAGCAGAGCATGTTGTCGATAGTGATACCACGGTCGAGGATTGAGCCACCAATGAAGAAATTCAAAGCCTGCTCTAATTCCAACTGACCCTTATCATTTAACATCGTGGCCACCTTACCTGGTTCTTCTGAGTTGACTACATTGATGGTGTAGTCATTGTATTCCAGAATGCGCTTCACTACGGCTTCCACTTCGCTAAAGCTGGGGAACTTCTCGTGAATAATTCCTTGCTTATTGCCCAACTCATTGCTAAGCTTAAAGCTTTCATAAGCATCGCTTTCCAAGTCAAGAATGTGGAGGTCGGCATTGCCCTTGTTCAAGAAGGCATGTTTAATGTCTTCAATAATTTCAGTTATCAGTTCAGCTTGCCATTCGTGGTTCTTTTGTGAAATCTCACAGTGTATTAAGCAGCTTGATTTATATTTCTCGTTTGTAGCGTGCTTCTTCTGGATGGTGCGAATAGCAGCACCAAACAGATAGCTTACTACGGCATAGTTGAGAGCATCCAAGTTTTCTGAATGAGCCTTCGACTGCAAGTACCACTCGTTACGTGCAGAAAGAATGTCGATACAAATTTTGGGTACAGGTTGGTAGAGACAGCCATAAAGGTTTTTGGGATGGAAGTCACCATTTTCATCCACTGTTCCCTCTTGGCTCTCTACATAGTATTGCTGACCGCCAATATACTTGCCATGAATGGGCACCAAACCTGTGTAGCGAGGCAACCAAGGTGAGGCTTCTTCACCCTCACGCAGTTGCACGGTACCATCAGGCTGAAGGTACAATGAATAAGGCGTAGCTGTAATCTGAAGATAGCGGCAGTAAACGGGTAACTTGATAAAGTTTTCAATGTGCTCAGCAATTCGTAACAGACTCATTTCGCCTTTACGCTGATAATAGGCACGGCTGGCAAAATCTGCTTCATCGTCACACACCAACACCTTCTTGCTGCGTAGGTTTTCGTTCTGCTCAAATAGTTCTATGAGGTCTTTCAAGTTAGTGTTCTCTTTCTTCACTACCAAGATGAACTTGTTAGCTGGATCCATCAGCTGATAGTCACTCAGTCCACCACGCTTGTAAAGGTCAAGAATATCGTAAATGGTGATGATAACTTTTTGTCCATATGTACCTTTATCTTTGAAGAAGCGGAAATCTTTGTTCAAGCGTTGAATGGTTTGTTTGGTCAGGGTGTTGGTACCCTTCGTCATCACCACAGCGATGTCGATGCCACGGTCAAAGCATAGCCCCATGATACTGAGAAACGTATCAGTCTTACCGCATTGCACTTTACCTAGCAACAAGCAAGGCTGGGTGGCATTTTCACCATCCTGCATAAGCTGGTCGGTCATGTCACGTACCACTTGCTCTTTTTCAGGTGTCATAAATTTGTTGTGAGCAGCCATGGTGCTGAAGATAAACTCGTCTTCATTGATGTTTTCTTCTGCTTCCAAGATAGCTTTCTCTTCTAATACGTTAGCTGGAATTTCACGACCTTTCATTGTAAGAAACTCAATAAAGTCCAAACAATCCTGTAAATTAGAAAATTGTGCCATATGTAGTAGATGTTATTATTTTATCGGATAAATTCAAAAAAAGGATTTCCTTCAACTTCGTCCTTGTCAGAGAAGTTAGGGTTGTTCAAGAGGAAGGCTTGCTTGTAGATAGCAGCCGCATGTTCAGAATACTTTTCTTGCTTCACTAAGGCATAAACACCTGGCCCACTACGTTGAATGATGCCAGCTTCTATAAGCATGGGCATTACACAGTCAAATGCTACATCCAATGTCCTATTGCTACCATATTTCTCACTTAACTTCTGCAACAGAAATGCGCGACTGACAGTCTTTTGAACATGGAAGTACTTTCCTAATAAGCTTACTGTATCGTAAAATAGGGTATAAGCAGCGCACATCATAGCGGAAAACAGCAGTGGCTTGTCCATGTTGCTTCTAAGCATATGATTAACCTGCTCTGAATGTGCTTCTATATAGGGAAGAAGACTATTTTTTACCGTGAGTCTATTCAGAAGGGCTACGCTCTTCTTAGCTCTATTTGTACCAGTACATCCTGCAAGAGCAAGCTCCATGAAATAATTTGATGAAGCTGAACCATCTAAAACAGCTCTTAAAGCCAGTTCTAAGATGGATAAAGAGACCCTCTTTTCTATTCCTATTGATATTTTTGCCATATTCTTTTTATTATATCGTGATGAATGGAATCACCACTTCCCAGAAATGGCTACCTCCATGGGTTATTACTTGTTGTCCTTCTCGCTCAAAGCATTGATTGGAGCGCACTGCCAGCCAATTATCTCGGCTAAGCAAGGCGATTTTTCCCTCATGCCGTTTGCAGAAGTTCTTCTCTTCCTCGGCTTCATTGAAGATAAGGTGTCGCTTACCACGACTACCATCTTTGTAGAGAAACACCTTATCTACTGCACTTATCACCTGCCAACCTTGTGAGAGTAAATTGCCGTGGTCGGTGGTCAGATAGATGGTATAACCAAGGGTGCGCATTGCCTTTATCTTTTCGATGATGCGTGAGCACCAGTTTTCGGTAAGCGAGAGCAAGTCTTTGTAGTCGGTCGACGAGTGCATCTTTTCGTCCATCTCCACCGTGACATAAGCCAAACGCTTGATGCCTTCGTTGATGGCAAACTCATCTTTATCGCTGATGTACTGCAAGGCGTAGTGTGAAACGCCATGGGCTGTCCAAAAGTCAGTCCACAGCTTTTGTTCGCTTTGCGGACATTGCTTATAGTCCTGCACCGGCGTATCACCACGAAAGATGGCTTGACGCGAGAGCATCGTGATGGTAGGTATCCAAGCAAAGATATGATTATCTTGCGTAGGAATGCCTGCTTGAGCCAAAGAATCTTGCAGGATGCTATATTGCCAGTACGCCAAACCATCGACTACAACTAGGGCCACTTTATCATCTGGCTGGTGTTTTCCCTCTATGTACGGTAGCACCTTGTTGACTGACTTTGGGCGAAGCAAGTGGTTGCTATTGAGTTGGGCAAAATACGACTGATTCACCCAAGTTTGGAATGCTTGATTGATGGACTGTACTTGCGCTTCCAACTCTTCATAAACGCCACACTTTATAGCTTCCACCATGATTTGGCTCAACTGCGCTATGGTTTGCTGAGGGCTCCCTGTCCAATCCACCGTTAGCTGTTGGAACTGATCACGGAAATGCGTCACAGACTTTTGGCGCTGTTCAACTACCTCTCGCTTCACATCAGCTACTACATAATTGCATTCCATCATCGCAACCCGGCGATTCGACACCTTTTTATATAGTAACGATAACTCCTCCAAGCTCATTCCTTTGAGTAGTGATTTGTTGGCGAACATGGGGAAGAGGTCGGCAGCCTCAAAGTCCACCATATAGGCATTGGCCTTCATGTCAGGCACCATTTTCTTTGGATTTTCACTTAGATAAACGAATCGATCGTTTTCGCTCTGCTTATAGTTCAGCTCATAATGGATGCGGAGCGCCAGGTCAGTGCCCTTTACCACCGTCAAGCCACAAGTGTCTTTTAGGGCATGCGCCACCTCGTCCATCGCAAGAAAACCATCCAGGTTTCTTACGATAGAGAGGCGGAAATAGTCCACGGCTATCTTGCTTGCAGTTTTTTGTATGATCGTTGGCATCATCATTCTTAGTTATTCCTGTTTATGAAAACCTCACTTTTTCGACACGTTCTCGGAACATGTTAATGAAAAGCCGATTTCTTCGACATGTTTTCTGGACGTGTTAACCAAATCCCGTTTTCATCGACACGTTCTATTCCGTTTTCGATTCCACTGGGTCAACATGAGGGGAATTATTATCACTATGATTCATAAACAACTCCATAAGTTGTATATTCACATAGTAATTATCTCGTCCCATTTTGAGCTTCTGAAGTAAGCCCTCTTCCACAATTTTATCAAGGTATTTGGCTGCTGTTTGTCGGCCTACCATCATATCCTTTTGCAAGAACTCAATCTTGGTATAGGGGTGAAAGAACAAATTGTTAAGCAATTCGTGCTTATACTGCTTCTCGAAAAGAGGACGCAATCTCACTTTATACTCTGTCATAAGTCGAGAGATACCCTTAACCATTTGAGTGGTTTCAAGGGCTGTGGCTTCTACAGCTTTTAGCATGAATAGAATCCATGCTTCCCATTCGCTGGCGTTTTCAGTATCCTTATCACGAATAGCTTGAATCAAACGATAATACTCGGCTTTATGTTGCGTGATGTAACGGCTAAGATACAATATCGGCAAGTCCAGCAATTCATTCATTACCAAGTAGAGCACATTGATGATACGCCCTGTTCGTCCGTTGCCATCATAGAAAGGATGGATGCTCTCAAACTGGTGATGAATGATAGCCATCTTTATCAATGGGTCTAAATCACACATCTCAGCATCGTTGATAAACTGTTCAAGATTGTCCATATAGTTCTTGATTTCGGCACCATCTTGAGGAGGAGTATAGACCGTTTTACCATCTGAACGCTTTAAGGTAGTACCTGGCACAACTCTAAAACCGGCTCTATTGTATTCCAGCTTTTCTTGTATAACTTTGATGTCATTGTTGCGGAGTAATTTGTTTCTACGCACTAACTCAAATCCAAGTTGGATAGCCTCACGATAGTTCAGTACCTCCTTCGTGGTTGCGTTTATCATTTCTTGATGTATGTCCATCGAAGCCTTGTAGAGGTCATCTTGTGTTGTGACAATATTCTCTACTTCCGAACTATCTTTGGCCTCCTGCAGGGTCAATGTGCTGATGAGTATATGCTCATTGGGAATGGTTTCGGCTATACCTTTCAGCTCAGCCAATCGGCGATGGGCTGAACTTAATTGCTTCAATACTGCTTTCGACTCTACATCGTAAGGCAGTGGCAATGTGGGGATATGATATGTCTTGCTCATAATTATAACTTGTTGAGGGCTATATCATAGAACTGGAGCAATACTTCATCCTCATCGCGCAGGTTCTGAGGAATTTTATCGCCCACAGTGACGATAGTTTGGAAGTCCTTCTTCACATAGCAGTCCTTAAAGCCGGCACGGAGTGCTTCCACGCGAGCTTGCTTGATTTTTGCCTTGGGCTTGGATGCGGCTTCCACGTAGATTTTGAACTCACGCAACAGGGCTTTGGTGCGAAGGGCATTCACATCTTTATCGTCTTGAATGTTGGGCAATCGCCACTTTCCATTTTCTTCTTCAATAAAGTTTTCGTCAAGTAGCTGCTTCAGCTCTGGTATGATGTCGTTCTTTCGAACAGCACCGATAGCCTGCATCCAGTCCGGTTGAATCTCCTGATAGGTTTTAGGCTCTTTAAGCTCTCGTTTCAGCCATTCAATGCCATTGGCTTCGTCGCTGACTACTAAGCCCATCGGAACAAACTCAGGCGCAAGTTTCTTTTTCTCCTGGTATTCAGAGGCCTGTTGAGCCGTGAAGAACATGCCGTCTATTTCGAGGAAACGCTCACGAAGTCCTGCTTGAAACTCTTGAGCATCCATTGGGACGGGATAGCCTTGCTGCACGTAGTAGGCGATGAGCCGGTCGAAGAGGATTTTGGGGCTGCGCTCGACTATTGCTGTGGTCATATTATCCTTTTGAAGATGGACAGATAAGTGTCCCAATAACTCATCAATGAAGTCCCACACATTTGTTCTCTTATCAACACTTGTTTGAAATCTCTTCGTCAAATCTGCAGTTGGTTTGTAGCAAGTGATGGCTAAATCTTGATTTACGGCTGTTGTAGTCGTAACAGCTCTCATACCTCCTTGTCCCTTGTTAAGCGAAGATACATTAGAGATAATGAAGCCTGCTTTATTAAGTGATTCTTGCAGAGTAGCCCATATTGCAGCGCTTGTATTACTAAATTCTACCGTCATCCAATGTCCTGCCTTAAGAATACGATAATACTCTTTGAAGCTTGCTGTCATGGCTTTTAAATAGAAATCTTTATTTTTGTCTTGCGTTTCATTAACTATTGCTTCGCTTTGATTGTTAGTTACCACCTTCAGCCATGCTTCGGGAAGTACATTGAGCTCTGAATAGTTAATGTTTGCACCAAATGGGGGATCTGTAAAAATGTAATCTACTGAGTTATCAGAAAGAGGTACAGAAAATGCAGATCCTACATAAAGAGCATTATCATACTTTTTAGGAAGCATAGGGATGGCTTTTATATACCGTTCAAATTTGTTCTCTATTTGTGCTAGCACTGATGACTCTACCGAAAAAGGGGGAATATATAGCGTCCCTTTCAAATACCCAGCATCCCAATCGGATTTACCATTGAGATATTTGGTAAAATGCACCTTATTCATCTTTGTAGATCGGTTTATCATTCCTGTAAAGATGAATTTTAATTTATTGGGCAAAGTTGAATGTTGAATTTTATCCAAGAAAGTTGATAAGGCAATGAGATTTCGACGGGTGTAAAATTGATGAACTGAAACAATTCCATTTTTTGCATTACGCTGTGTTTCGCTACCTTCTGGCAAATTATATTTAGGTGCTATGTGTTTTATGGGTGTATTTAGGATTTTAGAAAGAACTTCGTAATCATATTCAATAAGATTTCTTTCATGTCGCTTTTTATTAACCGTATAAACAATTCTAATAGGAACTGTTTTAATGACATTAACTGTATTATTTAGAATGTCATCATATTCTGTGATAAATGATTTGCGGGCATTTTTTTTGTTGTGTGAAGCATGACAGTGAGGACAAATAAAGTTATCATTTAACTGCTTGTTATCTTTATCGACAGCCGCATTCCAATACACAAACTCATTGCCGCAATTTTCACAAATTAAGACATCACTCCAAATAACACAATTAATAATGCCAATAGGTTTTCCTTCATGCATTGTTCTGTACATCCATTTGCATTCTGATTCTGTTTCCTGTTTTATTCTGTTATATTCACGTTGGAGAACTTGTGTATCTACAGGCGTGTTATAATTATATGAAATTATCGATGCGTATGGAGATAAGTCACCACATATTGCATGACGACAACCATATTGCGGTTTGGATTCATGAAGAAGATTCCAATCTTTTTCAATGATTTTCCAATCTTGATTTTGTAAATCGCCACAAGCTTGAGCCGCTACACCTGTCATACCTGTTCCTGCAAAGCCATCGTATACAATATCGCCAGGCTGTGTATAGTGTAGCAGGTAGCGCATTACAACAGTATGGGGAACCTTTGTGTGATACATATGTGCTCTATATACGGAGTCGTTTTTGATATCGCTCACATCACTAGCATACGGCTCCTTCACCTCGAAATTCTCGCTACGCTTACCTTCAGCAGCCAGCTGTATCTTCTCCTGCTCCCACTCTTGAATGAAATCATTCAGCCAAGGGTTGGGACAAGCGGTATAGTAAGGAGGGTCGGAGAGGTTGATGATGTCATCATCCTCACCGATGGGGAAGCCTTCGATGTGGCGGAGCTCCGGCAATTTCTTGCGAAGCTCTTCACGGAAATAAGCACGACGGGCATCGTTGTTCTCAAACTCCATACCGAGGCAGGTCACAGGTCCTTCTGGAGCAGAACTTGCGCCCTGTAAGTTCTCAGGAGCAAGCTCTTGCTCCGAAAACAAAGTGGGTGTATCTTGTTGCTTTTTAGCCATAATTTTTAATCGTTGAAAATGATACGGATGTTGTCAGCATCGCCACCACGGGAAATGCTTTTAATATAGTCGCGGAAAGCCTTGATGGCATCATCGGGTGTCATCGGACGATTCAAGACGCTACGAATAGCATCCTTTGAAATCGTGATTTTTTGAATGCCTCGATGCAACTTTTCAGCAATTTCTACCAAGCGCTCGGCATTCATGGGCGACAACTCCTCTGCACTGGTATTGAAGCGATTGAGGAGTCCTTTCTCGCTGTCATCCAGTATTTCCTTGTTCTCGAGCAATTTGGAGTCTTTAAGCATTTCGTGAAGCGTGGTATCCACATGGTTGTAGATGTCGTCCAGTTCTTCAGATAGGCTCTTCAGTGTAGGCAGTTGCTTGCCTTCGAACATCTTGGGGTTGAAGCCCATATAAGGCGTGTGCATCACAGCCTCTTTGGTGACGGTGCTCTTTTCCATTTCAAGTTGCCCCATTTTGCGCGTCCACTCGGCATACTGGATGCCTTGAGAGAAGTAGCCTTTGTCGTGGTCGGCACGGAAGATTGCCTCACAGATTTTGTTGCTATTGCTCTGCTGAATGCGTCGCTTTTCGGTATCTTGCATACCAGTGATATGCATGCGCTTATATTCGCTCAGATACCAATCAGCATATTTGCTAATCTGTGCATCCAGTTCTGCCTTGTAAGCATTCACCTTTTGGTCGTCCTTCATCATAGCTACGATGTCGGCCAACTTACCCATCAATGCCTCAGTTTCCTGTACCATCTGTTTGCTGGTCATCAGTTCTTTGGCCTGATTGAGGTAGTTGAAACGCTGACGGAAGTCTTCCACAAAGAGCAGGGTGCGGCGCGTTTTCTCTACTTCAGGGATAGTTTCGAATACGTTTTGCAGGTGATCAGCATCCCAGTTTGCTGGGAGGTTGGCCAACTTAGCTTGGGAGTTGAATGTCTGCAGTTTATCACAGAAGCCACGGAGCGCATCCAAACGATTGCGAAGCTGCATGCCTTCCATCTGGTCGAGGACGGCTACATTCTCAAGGTAGATGCCATTGCCGATGTCGTGGCTCAGCTTCACAGAACTTGCCGCAATTTTACCGGCTTTGCTTGCAAGCTGCACATAAGTCTCAGGATTTTGCAACTGCGTGGTAAGGTCACGGCCTACAATGGCCATGAAAATCTTGCGCACAATGGCGATGTTCATACCCTTAGGATGACGTACATGGGAGAAGTTGTAGAAGTTGTCGACAGGCAACTCTACAATCTCTTTAAGGTTGGCTGCATTGATGCTCTTTCCGGGGAGGTTAATTTCGATTTCACCAACGGCAACCATAGTAGCCAACACGAGGAATTCCAAGTCAGACTCAATACCGTAGTCATTGGTGCGCCAATCACCTTCCCAATCCTTGTAGAATCGGTGCATGATCTCGTCACGGTTCAACACCTGGCCTTCTCCCTTGTCGGCCAGCTTTTGTTTGATGCTTTGTGCATAGATACTGCCATCAATGGAGAGGGCATTATCTTGCAGCAGGCCAAGACCGGCAAGAATGGCTTCACCATCACGATTGGAGGTCGTAGGGTTGGCTACCTTTTGACGAGCGCCCTTTAACATCATAGCACGGTTATCGGGTGTAAGCGGTGCACGCAAAAGCGTGAACTTGGGATAGTCGGGCATCTGCTGGCAGAAGTAATCTTCCAATAAGCTTGATGCGATGTCACTGATGATTTGCTCCTTGGATGAGCCGCCAGCGCCATGTAAGGAGACAGATTGCACCTCACCTTGATAAACTATCTCGGTGTTCGTTTCAAACTGCGTTTGGAAGATAGGCTTCAACTTGTCTTCGTAGGTCTTTTTATACTGTTGGTAAAAAACCTTCTGTGAAGAATCCACACTCTTGATAAGTGATTCGGCTGCTGCATACAGTTCGAGCAACTCCTTCATTTCATTGCTCACCTTATCGAAGTGAACATAAACGCTATCAGGTTCATTGCCGTGTACAGTGTTAGCTTTGTTGAATACCGGCATGAAGTAGATGTAGAAATTCTGCTGCGGCTGTGTGGTGCTTCTTTCGTTGGGGTTGCCCATAAAGATATAGCCTTCGAGCATCGTCTTGTGACTCTTCCAATCAATGCGGTGACGGAAGATTTTGAACTCACGACGATACTGATCTACTTCAATAGGCAGAAATTCACATAGGAAGTTGAAGAAGTGGGAGTCTTTGTTGTCGTCGCTCATAGTGGCTACAAAGTCCTTAATCTTCTGCTCGTAGTTTACACCGCCTTCTACGCGAAGGTGGTATTCTTGATTGGTATTGTTCTTTTCAAAATATTGTCCGACGGTGGCAGACACAATCTGACCAGCTGTGGTGTTGACCACATCAATCAAGAAGTCACGATCAAGACAGGTGGCATCGATATAACAGAGGTCGTCCACTAGATTCTCGGCATTTACGCCATTGGTTTTCTCCAAAGAATCCTGCAAAATTTTCACGGCACAAGCATCTGCGATGCGATGAGCTAAAGGTGCTTTTTTTGATCTTGCACCGGTGAAGTTCTCGTTAATCTTCTGGTGAATGGTGGTCATAATCTCCGTAACGCGGCGAATATCAGGATAGGTCTGCATCTCGCTGGACTGTAGGTCTTTCCAATAACTATCGTAACAGATAAGGCCGGGCTGATTCTCTGGTACGTCATCGTTGAGAATTTCCTCAAACTTTCGGGTTAAAGTCTTCAGCAATTCGCGCTGAGACTTACCAATTTTAATTTGCTGGAAGTTCTCAAAGAACGAAGGATTAACAGGGAAGAGGTTGACATACTCATCCATGTTGGCGTGCATATCCGTAAAGAACTCAGTGAAGTGCTCCAAGTGCTGACGAATCACATCGCGCTGCTTGTCCGTTCTGCGAAGCAGGCGCTGTTGCACCACAAACTGCACATCCTGCTTAGTAATTTCAATCTGACGGAAGCGATCGTTTACTTTATTCAGCATATCTGAGGCAAAAGCAAATTCAGGCGCGTTGTAAATTAACTCTTGCACACCAAACACCATACGGAATTTTGAGTGGTCGCTCATCTGTCCCAAAGCTTGCAGCACAGAAAGGTCACGATTCAGCTTATCTGAACCACTACGGCCTTTCAGGTAGGACAACATCTCGTCAATCACAATCATTAAGCCCTTGTCCGGGAACTTTTCCTCGAAATGGGCCATCATGCGATTGAGTTTATCTGTATACATGTCGGGTGCATTGTCTTCAAGGATGGAGTATGCAATGCCCCAATCCTTCATCTGCTGGTCAATTTGAAAACCAACCAATCGCCATAGTTCATCGTCGCTACCCAACTCAAAGCGAATAATCTTATATTTGCCGGCAATATTCTTCAGCACCTTCTGCGCTCCGGCGTTTTGCACCAAAGGCAAGAAGGCACTATCTTCTGCTACCAATGAAATCAGCGACATTAAGTGAGATTTACCAGTACCATAATTACCGACAATCTGCACGCCAAAAGTTTCATCACTGGCCGTATAGTCAAGGTTCTTACACAGTTGTGGAATGATGGTTTTCTCGTAGGTCTGTGAGAAAACGAAATTGCGCACCAATGACTGTCGGTAGTCATCACTGGTGAGACGTTCGAACTTTACAACCTCGTTGATTGGTTCAAATTGGATTAAGTCACTATATTTCATTCTTATTGGTTTTTTAATTGTTTGTAAGATAAGCCGTGAAGGTCGATAACGCAAGCGGAATCACCCATGAAGAGAAACTTATCAGATTCAACACATCCCTCTGCACAGATGAATAGAGATTGGCTAACCGAATAGTTTTCGAAAATCGTTCTCAAATTCAAATGCAATGAAGGCTCAAACAAGATGCCGATGTTTTTCAACGCTAAGTAGAAATCTATTTTTTCGTCATAACTATTAGTATTGAATACCTGTCTGCATAAAGCTGCATAATCACATGCGCTTGTCTGGTTCTGGCTAAGCAATGTTGCCAATTCAATTCCTACATCGACATAATGTAAAGTAGGAATACAGGAATCACTAATAATAATTTTGTTTCTTGTATCACCAGTACAATATGCTTGAATATAGTCCATTCCTGCCATACTCATCTATTTTACATGGTGGAATTAAGCAAATCTTTTACATCTACTTCTAATATCTTTGCGATGGTTTTAAGATGTTCTAAAGATGGTTGTACCGTATTAGTGCACCATTTTGAGATGGTTGCAGGGTCTTTACCCATCTGCTCACCCAACCATTTAGCAGTGCGTTTCTTTTCTACAAGTACTACTTTTATGCGATTAATATCTTCCATTGTTTCATCAATTAATTGGTGTATTTAGCAAAGTTATACAATCCATTGTAATAAGCAAATTTTTAATCTACAAAAAACAACTTATCCTGATATTTACTATGATTTTTGATTATTTGCCAATTAAAATATGATGTAAAACATAAAAACGATCTACTTATTTATAGGATAAGGATTTCACCACTTCATCCCACGTCCTCTTTCCACCTCCCCCTCATCCTTCTTCTGCTCAACTTCCCATTCTCTATTAGCGCTTTGGCTACCCACATCAGTATTCTTCAAAGTTTCAGCCAGCCTTTGCAGTTTGGGCGCTTTGGGAACAGGAGCAATTCTAACAGGTGCTTTGACTTTCGTTTGTAGCTTAGATGACTGCTGCTTCTGTGGTTGCCGTTTCACTCGTTCCAGATCAAAACCTTCGGCATTGAGGTTGATGAGTATGTGGCGCTGGAAGTCGATGGCATAGTAGGTGTCGCCATCGTGTAACACCTTGAAGCCTTCCTCACGAAGTTCAGCTCGGACAGAGTGAACGCTTTCATCATTGAATATCTCACATAATCGCTTCACGGCAGCGGCATGCGACTCAGGTCGTTCAGACGAGAGGGAAACTAAGTCTTTCTGATTTACCTTGTAAATCTTGCAGAGAAAGTCCCGTTCAGCTTCAGTGGTGGGATGGAACTGCTCAATGTGATGGATGCGGTTGTTGCGGTCGATGGCTGCAGCCATGAATGGGGGCAACTTCCGGCTCTTCCCATCGTAGTAGATGGTTCCTTTCTTGATGTATGCCCGCTGCTTCCTGAGTTTGCGGAAGATTTCATCCTGTGTTATCTTCGGGTCTATCGTCAAGAGGTCGTCAATGAAGCGTTCGATGCGCTCAAAGCGTTGGTCGGGTGTGGCGAAATCCAGCAGTTCTTCGGTAGAAAGAATCCGGGCACCGTGAATAACTCGTTTGTGGGCATGGTCCACCAGCATGTAGCCATAGGGTGCATCTTTCCGCCCAAAGAACACGAGGTCGATGCCCAACTTGGCTTTGAGTGTTTGCTTCAACTCTTCCTGGTTGGCGCTCACATCCCGATAACTTTTCAAGATTTCCCGCAACTGCCGGTTGCGTGCGCTGTCCGATTGGGACTGTTTGTAGAACTGCTCCAAGACGGATAGCGGAATCTCCTCTTGAATCCTTCCTCCTTTTTTGACATAGACCTTCTCCTCCTTCTTATAAACTTCATAGCCCATTGAAACCAGTATGGCTTTGAACTGGGCAAAGGAGGAGAAGTGATATTGCTTGGCTGCTTCGATGTCCTTTTGCGTTGTCTTCTCTCGGTTGATGCCCATGAGTTTGTCCACCACCACTTGCGAACGTCGGCGTTCGTGATTGTGGTCAATCTTATGACCATCCGGTGCCACACGGGAGGTGACGACATGCAAGTGCAGGTTGTCGGTATCGTGGTGTGCATAGATGAGCCAGGGCTGTCCGGGTTCGGCATAGCCCATTTCCTGGAGATATTGGTGTGTAAAGTCCAACAGTTGGGCTTCGGTCATTTCCTGTCCCTTGCAGGAGATGGCTACATGGAATTGTGCCTTTCTGACCCGATCGTTTCGGGAACTGTACCGTTTCAGGAATCTTACCTTCTCGTCAGGCGTGGCCGGTTGGATCACTCCGACCGCTCCGAAGTTACGCATCTCTAATAGCTGCGCTGTCCCTTTTGACACTTTGCGCTCGTTGTAACCGACGGCATGGAAGTTTTCGCTTCCGGGTAATATGGTTGCTATCATCTTGATTCTAAGTTTTGAAGTTTGTGAGTTTAAAGAACGGATGAACCTCAGTGCATTGCTTCAAGCTACTTCGGTTCATCCGTTCGAAAGATTAGGGTTTCGTGGCTATCCGTGCCAGTATATCGAGGCGCTTTTGTATCTGGTTGATGGCGTCTTTGGTTTCCAGAATTACGGGTACCAGAACCTCCAGTACGTAGCTGGACGATAACAAATGGACCGCAGCCAGTTCGTTGGCCCGTTTCATCGCTTGATTCAGATTGCCGCCAGCCCAGGACAGCTCGTTGTGTACCTTTTGATAGAACTCACCGATTTGAGGAATCAGTTCATGCTGCAATTTGAGGTCGGGATGGGAATATTCCTTCAGCGCCGACCGCACATAGTGGCTCATACTGGTGTAGGAAGCCGCTTGCTTCAGGTGGTATGCCATCTCTTCTTCGGTCATGCGCACCTTGATACTATGGGTTTTTAGTTTCTTCATACAATGATTCGTTATACATGGGTATTTCAGGAGGATGTTATCTTATACAAGGTGACCAGGGTGGCAAGGTTTTCCGAACCTCTTTTCGCCCGGCGAAACAGCGATGCCATCGCTCCGCAGCGCAGCAGTCGGCAAGTTACTTTTGTGCACCAAAAGTACAACTTGCTTCACAAATCCTGCAAAGCCCGGAATATGCTGTGGACGGGGTTCGCTGGCTACGTCACCTTTCAACTTCTTGCACGCACCTTGCTTCGTGAGATGCTTGTTTCGAGGAACTGCGGTCAAGTGAACCATCGTACTTCGGTCAACTGTTACACCCTTTCCAAGGTTGGTTGGTCCTTCGTTTGTAGTGTCCAAGATACTTGCAGTGAAAAGAAAATAGAATTTGGAAATCCATGAATCGTCTTCCCATGAACTGAAGTGAAGGGATAGGCCGAATCTTTGTTTCCATTAATCCTTGTTCCTGGCCATCTCAGTACGTTGCACCAAAGGTTATCTAACAAGAGGGAAAAGAAGTTTGGACCCATCTGCCCCTTTGTCCCTCTGAATTTCCAGACTGACTAGGAGGGAAACAATTATACTTTGTGCCTGCTTGTTTTTTCTTTTCACTGTTTTCCTTGGAGTTGTGATTCTCAGAAAAGGTAAGGGACAAAAGGGACAAGGGTCAGTCGCCTGTTTCTTGGGTGGTGCCGGAGGTTGAACACCGCAGCCAAGGATACTTGGTTCTTCCGTCAGCGCCAGCATAGAATGGCGGGAGACCGGACACCTTTTCTTGCTCCGACCGCTGCCAGTTCGGAAACTTGGCCATCAGCAAATTGATGTATTTCGAACCATAGCGTTTGTGGGTCCGGATAAGTTCATTGGGCAGTTCTTCCTTAATCATCCGTGCAGATACGATGGTCAGCTGATGCGTTCCCGGTTGCCGATACGCTTCCTTCAGCCCATCCAACTGTTGGGTCTTCCATTGTTGCCATTGCAGACGCACGGGGATGGACCACCGGTCGTAGTCGGTCGGAACAGGGCGTTCGAGGAAGGCTTCAATGTCATCCAGCAGTTCATCTGCCTGGCTCTCGGTAAACTGTTCCTGCAAGTGCCTGGCGGCTGTTTCCATTTCTTTGGAAAGGAAAATCGGTTCGCCTTCCTGGTAATAATGGTAGGCTTCCGCCCACAGTTGCGGAACTTCCGCTTTCAGGGCTGCTTGCCAGCTTTCGGGACCTTCATCGCTTTGGATGGGGATAATCCACCAGCGTCGGTTGCCGTTGCAGTTCTGCAGGAAGTTGCTCTGATTGGTGGAGCCGGCAAAGACGTTGCTTCGGGGAATCGTTTCGCACTTGCGGGCGTATGCCGGACGAATCTCATCTTTCTCCCGACTGAGGAATGCCTTGATGAGTTGCGGATCCTGTTTGCTGTCCATGCCACTCAACTCAGACAACTCCACAATCCAGTGTCCGGTGATTTCCTCCACCTTGGTCTTGTCGTCGTGCTTGAAGGAGAAGGAATCGGTAAACCACTCACCGTTGGCTAAGATTTTGAAGAAGGTGCTCTTGCCGGCTCCTTCCGGTCCTGATAGCGTCAACACATGGTCGAACTTACAGCCGGGCTCGAAGATACGGGCCACGGCTGCTATCATCCATTTCCGGGTCTGGGCACGGGTCAATGGGTCATCTTTTCCCTCCAGGTAACGGATAACCACTGTATCGATGCGCTCCTTGCCGTCCCACACCTCCGATTGGATGAACGCCTTGATGGGATGAAAGCTTCGTTCCGTTGCTGTCGTCTTGAGCATTTCGAGAATGCGGATTTGCGGAACGTACAAGCCATAGGTCTCTTCGATATAGAGCGCCATCTTGCCAATGGATTCATCGTCAATCAGGTTGCCTCGTTCGTTTTTGAAATCCGGACAGTTCGTTTCGTCCTTCTTGGTAAAGCGGTTGTAGCGTACCTGACTGAGTTTCGGGTCGTTCAGCAGTATCAGTTTGAGGTTCTTTCCCGTCGATTCTATCTGGTTGGTCTTGGGATGGATACTCAGTCCGGCTTCCCATTGCTCGTAGGATACATCGTTTTTCTGATGTTGCAGTTTCACGAAAGCGGTACGCACGGCGGCATTGCCCCGGCAGACTTTCATCATGGCTTGAAAAGAAGGCCATAGACTGGGGGAGGTGTTTCCCTCTACCTTCAAGTCCAAGTGGCCGTATCGATAATGTCGCACCAAGTGGAAGGCATTGCAAGGATGGGGTAAGTCCGGACCATGTACTCTTTGGGAGCGTTCATCCACTGTCAGTTGGATAGAAGGGTCCGTCTTGGATTGATACACATCGCTTCTTTGAGTTGCTACAAACTGGTCGGACAAGAATACCTCCATGGCTTTCGAACAGGAAAATACCTGACAGAAAGCACGGATCAGCGTTTCCGATTGATGGGATGATGTTGTCTTCATAACCATTCCTTTCCTTTATTACGGTTTCGCATGCCTTTGGATAGGGCTTCCATCTGTTCTTCGATGGAAGGCTGGCCTTTGCGTCGGCTGTCCGTCAACCACTGGTGCAGTTCGGATGGGCGGAACAGCAGATTGCGTCCCGGTTTGTAACAGGGTACCCGACCTTCCTGTACCAGGGTGCGTACCCGTGATACTGACAGTTGGAGGATTTGCGCAGCCTGCTGAATCGTCACCATCTGTTCCGGTGCAGCAGGAGCGGCAGGAACTTTAGCCAGTTCCTGATAAAGTTGGTGGATCGTCTCGGTCAAGGCATCCACCTTCTCGTTCAATTGGGCCATCCATTGCGGCATTTCTTCAAAATGAATTGTTTTCATACGACTTGTTTTTGATTGTTTTGCCGCAAAGTTGAAAGGGGATGGTTCAGTAATCAAGTTATTCTGCCGATAACCAACGAATAACTGCATTACCGGTTACTCAGTCGGTCTTATCGGGGAGTTGCTCCGTTCCGGGAAAGGCATAAGGCACCATTTCTTCCTTTTCTTTGATGAGTGGAAGCCGGGAGGTCTCGTTGGTCAGCTTGGTCTTGATGGATGTTTCTTCTTTCCCTGCAAAAGCATAGGGGAAACTGACTTTGAGAAAATGAGGGATGGTTTCGCCTTGGTTCATCTTCTTGCACAACATCCGGATGCGGGTACTGACATTCCAGCCGTAATGCTCCAGGTCATAATTGTAGTAGAGGGAAGCGTTCTCTTTCTCCACCTCTTTGAAGTTGTATATTCTCGCTTCGCCCGCCGGTGCCTTGTTTACGCGATAGAGTTCCTGGATGTTCTGGATGAGCGTATCGATTTGGCTTGGGGTAAATACCTTTTGGAACGTACCTCGTGTATAGGCAAAGATTTCCTCCAATACCTGTTTCTCTTTCAGCAGGATTTCTTCGGTCTGCTGCTGAAGGCTTTGGGCGTTTCTGTCTTTCAATGCCTGCTGATGTACCATGTGTATTTCATTCTCCGCTTGAGATTGTTGAAGGGAAGCGTTTACAGGCGCTACTTTTTCGCCTTCAGGAAGTGAAGTTCGGTGATGTACAGACAGCAGGCGCATGACTCCCTGGGTTGCCATGGGAGTGAGGATGCCTACCAGCAGGGCCGTAACGCTTCCTGCCACGATGAAGATTACAAAGAACATCACCAGCATGTAGAGGAGAGCCGGCGCTCCTTCAGTTCCGGCTTCCACGGCTTCGGCATACTTCAAATATGCCCCCATCAGGGCAATCAAGAAAAGAAAGGTGGCCAGGCAGGCCATTAGTGTTTTTTCGGGATGGTAATTCATGTTGTTTCTCTTTAATCTTTAGTAATCATTGCTGCAAAAGTATGGTTCAAATAGGGTGTAAAAGAAATGCACAACATCAATTTTCGTTCGAAGTGAAAAAAAGTGAGCTTTGGGGCTTAAATCGATAAAAAAAGTCCGCCATCCGGAGGCAGCGGACCGCTAAATGCCCAAAAAGGTTACAAAAGGGCGTCCCACAAAACTAATCGGCAGGAGATTTTTGAGCAGACAAATCCTTGGGCTTGATGGAAATCTTGCCGAGGGTGTCCATCAGTGCCGTGGGGATGTCGTGGGTGTAACGCAAAGTGGTCTCCAGGTTCTTATGCGTAAGCGCCTGACTGACCACATACGGATTGGTGCTCATCGCCATCTGCAGGGTGGCGTAGGTATGCCGGAAGCAATGGAAGGTGATGTGCTTGTGGATACCTGCTGCTTCTATCCAATCGCGCAAGGGCTGACTGGTCATGGTCTTCTTGAAGCCTTCGAACACTTTGCCCGTAGTCGTTTCACCCATCAGTTCGATGGCTTCCTGACAAAGCGGAAGGGTGGTTGGTGTATTGGTCTTCTGAGTACGGAACACCAGACACAGACCGATACCGCTCACTTCCCGTACATGTTCCCAAGTCAGGTTGTACACGTCGCTGAAACGGAGTCCGGTCAGACAAGAGAAGAGCGAAGCACGTTTCAGTACCTCGATTTCGCAAGGGGTTTGTGCCAGCTGAATCAGTTCCTCTTGGGTCAGGAACTCACGTCTCACCTCTTCCCATTCGATGTAGTCCAGGTAATCGTTGATGTTTTCTCTCAGCAGTTTCTCCTTGTAAGCCATCTTCAGGAGGGCCCGGAACGTAGAGAAGTAGCCGGCTGCAGCATTCTGCGAGAGCTTCTTGTTCGTACATTTCAGCTGATGCGCATGCAAGAGGTATTCCCGGAACTTCATGCAGAGGTCCACAGTCACTTCTCCGAAGGTACATTTCCCTCCCGTGAATACCAGGAAGTGCTGATAGACAATGCTCCATTTCTGGTACTTTCGGCGCGTGATCTTTTCAAAGTAGTTGAGGAAGTTCTCCTGTAACTGATGATGGTCGAGGAAACCGAACTGACGGTTGATTACGGTTTCCTGTCGGCGGCATCGGATGAGTTCCGCTTTCTCCAGCATGGACTGGTTGAAGTTTCGTTCTACAGCATTCTTGGGCATCCCATACAGGTAGATGCCCAAATACTCGTGGCGTTGGGAACGGTTGGTACGCGGATTGCGAATGGCGGGATAATAATCTAGGTATAACGTCACCTTGCCCGATTTCAATAAGCGTTGGCGCAAGGTTACTTTAGTGCATACATGCATAGTCTTTGTTTTTAATAAGTTCAACAATCAGTGAGGCAAAAATATGCGGTAATGGTTCAGTAATCAAGTAACTGACATGATAACTGTCCGATAACCGATTACCGGCTCATTTCAGCGTAGGAGGTTGGAGGATGGCATCGATTTCCGACCGTAAGATATAGGTGTATTTCCCCACCTTCTTCTTGCGGAGGCCGTGGTACTTTACATAACTGTAGATTTGGTCGTGGGTCAGCTGGTAGATGGCTCTTGCCTCGGTGTAGGAAATCCATTCCTCTTGCTGAGGTGCTTCCTGCTTGGCGGCAAAGACCCTATCGCAGTGAGTCTTGCTCCAAAGCGTTTTGCCACGATGAAATACCTTGGGAATGTGGTGCGCTTTTCCTTGGGCAAAGACCCACGAGTTGCTTACTCTGAACTTTTCCATAATTTCTTGCGTAGTGTAGAACTCAGTCACTTCCTGTCCTGCTGCTTGGATGCAGGTTGTAACTCGGGGTTTGCGCTCGTAGGGGCGTGCTTCGATCATGGCTTCTATATCGGCACGCCGGATAATTGTCAGTCTTGAAGACAGCCGATAGGCCTTGAGCGTTCCCCGATAGATGAGCTTGTACACAGCATCTCGGGTGACATGAAGAAGATGGGATGCTTCAGCTACCGATAGGAACTCCTGTTCTTTGAGCGGAAGAGTCTTTTTCTGGTGTTGGGCCGTAATGACAGCAGCTTCTGTAGTTCTTTTTCTTTCTTGTCGTTTTTGCTCCTTGTAGGCATGGTCGGTACATGCTTTCGAGCAGAAGCGGGTGGAGCATCGCTGGGCTTCAAATTCTTTTCCGCACCACTCGCACACTTTTTTGATTCTAATGGTTGTAGTTGCCATTCTTGAACGGATTAAGTTTGCCACTCATTTCGCTTGAGATGTATAACATCGTATATCATAGTATACCCTTGTATACATCATCCACTCCCTCCGCAGAGCGACATGACGAAGAAGGTGGACGTGCAGCAAATGTGGTTCAAAAAAGGGGCAAAAAACAGGTAGAAACGCGTTCTACCGATGAAGAAGGAAACGGGTGGATACAATAAAAGGCACTCATAATGAGCGCCTTTACTGCTTGTTGATACTTATTGTAGCTTGTCTTTAACTGCCTGCTATTTTCCGATGCAAAAATGCTGAAAAATATTTTGAAGTATCATATCATTCGTTACTTCCCCTGCAATATCCGAAATGAAGAAAATACACTCCCGTATATCTTGCGAAAGAAAATCTCCGGATATATGTGAATCAAGCCCATCCTGCACTCGATGGATAGCATCTAAAGCTTTACTTAAAGCTTCATAATGCCTTACGTTTGTCACAATAATATCATTTTGTGTAACCGTAGGCAGATGTGCTGCGTTAATAAGCATCTTTTGTAACTCGTCGGTCTGTTTACGTTCTTTTGCCGATATGAAGATAGATTTCGTGTATTCTTTAGGGAAGTTCTTTAATAAAGCAGATAATTCTTCTTTCTGCTTTTCCTCAATCAAATCCGCTTTGTTGAATACAACAATTAGTTGTTTCTCCTCACAACGAGGGATGATCTTTTCTGATAATTGCTTTATCTGAGAAGATGCATCAGATGAATCAACCATCCAAAGTACAATCTCCGCTTGATCCAATTTTTGGAATGTACGTTCGATACCAAGACTTTCAATGGTATCATTTGTTTCCCGGATTCCGGCAGTATCAATGAATCGGAAAGTGATGCCACCTATATTAATAGTATCTTCAATGACATCACGTGTGGTACCATGAATATCACTGACGATTGCTTTATCCTCGTTCAGTAATACATTCAGTAAAGTAGATTTCCCCGCATTCGTTTCACCGATGATAGCCACCGGAACACCATTCTTAATGGCATTCCCTACATTGAATGAATGAACCAGTCGGGAGATAACCTGCTCTATTTCATCTGCGAGTTTTCGCAATGCCGAACGATCAGCAAACTCCACATCTTCTTCGCTGAAGTCAAGTTCCAGTTCAATCATGGAAGTGAAGTTCAGCAACTTGTTGCGTAGATCTGTTAACTCTTTGCTAAAACCTCCCCGCATCTGACTCATGGCCAAACGATGAGTGGCTGCGGAAGAAGATGCAATCAAATCAGCTACAGCCTCCGCCTGACTTAAGTCCATCTTTCCGTTGAGAAATGCGCGTTGAGTATATTCTCCCGGTTGAGCCATACGGCAACCGTTCTTAATCAACAATTGCATTACTTGCTGAAGAATATAGGAAGAACCATGACACGTGATTTCTGTACTATCCTCTCCCGTATAGGAATGAGGAGCCCGGAAAAGACTCACAAGGACTTCGTCTATGATTTCTTCTCCATTATAAATACGCCCGAATGTCAGCGTATAAGGCTTTTGTTCACTAAGTAATTTGCCGGCTTTGGCTGGTTGGAAGATGCGGCTTGTAATGGAAATAGCTTCAGGACCGGAAACACGGATGCTTCCGATGGCACCTCCTTGAGCGGTAGCAATAGCGCAGATAGTATCTTGATTCATTATATTTCTTTTTGGATGATGCAAAGATAATTGTTTCTAAGTAAAAAAAATAAGATTAGACACAACTTGTGCTTTATTTGTTTATATTTGCTGCCGTTCAAACAATGCACATACAAAATATAATGATAGTCTATGGAGCCGGATACAAACTTATATTCACCGAATGAGAATAATGAAATCATACGGGAAAATTCACAAAAGAAACTTTATGTACTTGCCGCACATCAAATAGCTTTATGGGAATATGATATTCCGACAGGAAAATGTAGCTTTACGGACGATTACTTCCGCACGTTAGGCTTGAAAGAGGCGGGGTGGTCTTTAAAGGCATTAATGACTTTTACCATTTCGCATACCCCGGAGATATAAATGCCTATCAGACTGCTTTTGCTAAAATGCTTGCTTCGGAGTCCAAAGCATATTAGATACAGGTTCGTTGTGTCGGAGAACATGGTGAGGTGATTTGGCTGGAAGAACATAACTGTAAAATAATAGAAGCTTTACCCGAATTTATTTTCATCTTTGACGAGAATTTCTTTATAACGGATGTGCTGATGGCGCGGGTACGATTCTGCGGTATCCGGTAGAAGTTGCCGAACAGAGTCTTTCTATTAAGATTGATTCTGAATCCGTACGTCATAAAAAGATTTTGGTTGTGGAGGATATCGAATCGAACTTTGCCCAGCTGAATATCTTACTGAAGAAAGAGTATATCATCCTGTGGGTGCGTAACGGACAGGAAGCAATCAATAGCTTTATTCGGGAAAAACCGGACTTGATATTAATGGATATTCGTATGCCTGTGATGGATAGTATTCAAGCTGGATGCAATGCAGTTTTCTCCAAACCATATTCTTTGGAGAAACTGAAAGAAACGATTGAAATCTATATCGGATAATTAATTTTCTAAAAGGAGACCAACATTCTGAAAGTTAGATTGTTATTAAACTAATAATAACAATCTAATTTTTGTTGGAATATGGAGAAAGTGAAAAAGATAGTTCTCATCGGAGCTAGTGGCTTTGTCGGTTCCTCCCTGCTAAATGAGGCGTTGAATCGTGGCTTTGAAGTGACAGCTGTGGTTCGTCATCCCGAGAAAATAAAGATAGAGAACGAACATCTGAAAGTAAAGAAAGCGGATGTCTCTTCGCTCAATGAAGTTTGCGAAGTTTGCAAAGGAGCGGATGCCGTTATCAGTGCATTCAATCCGGGATGGAATAATCCTAATATATATGACGAAACCATCAAAGTATATCTGACTATCATTGATGGAGTGAAGAAAGCGGGAGTGAATCGCTTCCTGATGGTAGGTGGTGCCGGCTCACTATTTATTGCGCCGGGATTACGACTGATGGATTCGGGTGAAGTTCCTGAGAATATCCTGCCCGGAGTTAAAGCTTTGGGAGAGTTTTACTTGAATTTCCTGATGAAGGAGAAAGAGATTGACTGGGTATTTTTCTCTCCGGCAGCAGATATGAGACCGGGAGTACGTACCGGACGTTACCGTTTGGGCAAAGACGATATGATTGTGGATATCGTGGGTAACAGCCATATTTCAGTAGAAGACTATGCGGCTGCAATGATCGATGAATTGGAACATCCCAAGCATCATCAGGAGAGATTTACGATTGGATATTAATAAAGAGGTTAATCATTATATAAATTTGCTTGTGTAAAATTTGAGTTAACAAGTAAAAATAATGGCTTGAGGCATACATTTTGACGTATGGTTCAAGCCATTTCTTATTTTATTTTCCGATATTTGCATTGTGTCGGTATTGTAACACAAAATGAAACAAAGAAGAAATACTTAATGATATTCTGAACTATGATATTCAAACAAGAAACTCAAATCTTAAAATGTACCTTTGAGAAGGAACATTTTTCTAAAGTAAAAGCTGCCTTCAAAGATAGATGGCCTGTTGTATATATTATCGAGGATGACGAAAAGGGACAAGCCTATATAGGAGAGTCTACAAATATATGTACCAGGATTTGTGATCATTGGAATAATACCGAACGCAGAGCTTTGAAAAACATATATATTATCTTTAATAAAGTCTTTAATAAATCTGTAATCCTGGATCTTGAAGCATTTCTTATCGGATATATTGTAGCTGATGGTAAATATAGACTCCAGAATGGCAATGGTGGCCAGCATGTTCATAACTATTATTTACGTGATGAATATCAGAGAGAGTTCAGACACATTTGGCAGCTTCTTCAAGATGAAGGTGTTGTCAGGCACGGAATTACTCTTCTTGAGAATCAAGACTTATTTAAATATTCTCCATATAAGATTTTGAATTTGGACCAATTTAATGTTGCTGTGCAAATTCTTACCGATCTGAAATCTGATTTAGGGAATAATAATCAATCCCGTTCTTTTATAATTGATGGAGGGGCAGGTACTGGTAAGTCTATTCTTGGAATTTATTTGCTGAAGCTATTGATTGATGCAAAGAGTTCACCTGCATGGACTGCGGAAGAAGAGGCATTGGATGAGAATCTTAGTTATATAATTGGACATTTGAGCCCGAACTTAAGAGTTGGGTATGTAGTTCCTACACAAAGTTTTCGTGAGACATTGAAAAAAGTTTTTGATGGAATACAGGGACTTGATTCTAAAATGGTACTTAGCCCCGAAGATGTTGCCAACTCGGGTGAAGGTTTATATGATCTTCTGATTGTTGATGAATCACATCGTTTGAGGCGTCGTCGTGCATTATTTAATTATGGATCATATGATAAAGCTAACGAGGCATTAGAGTTAGATAAAGAAGCGACGGAATTGGACTGGATACTGGAAAAAAGTTGGTATCAGCTATTCTTTTATGATTCCAGACAATCGGTGAAGCCTTCTGATGTGGAAGCACTAAGATTTTTCTCATTGTCTCGGCAAGAGGATACCCGGAACTATAAGCTTACTTCTCAGATGAGGTGTAAGGGTGGAAATGATTACATAGATTATATTCATAATATATTGGAGTGTCAGCAGGAAGAAATGCGCACTTTTGGGTCATCTTATGAGCTGCTGCTGTTTGAGGATGTTGAGGATATGGTATCTGCAATTAAAGATAAAAATAACAAAATGGGGCTCTGTCGGAATATGGCGGGGTATGCCTGGCCTTGGAAGACGCACAAAATGACACTGTCTAAAATTCAAAAAGAAGGGTTATATGATATTAAGATAGAAAACAAATACGAGGTAAATAATGCGCATAAGTACATTTGGAATACTACCCAGAAAGACTGGATAAACTCTGAAAATTCAATTAATGAGATAGGCTGTATACATACGACGCAGGGGTATGATTTAAATTATGCAGGTGTGATAATAGGTTGGGAGATAGACTATGATCCTATAAATAATATTATTACTGTATGTAAGGATATGTATCAAGATTCTAAAGGCAAAGAAAAGGTGGATGGAAAAATATTGCATAATTATATAAAGAATATTTATACTACTCTTTTGGAAAGAGGTATGTATGGAACTTATATCTATGTGTGCAATGAATCTTTAAGAGATTACTTCAAAAGATTCTTTACCTTTGTTCCTCATAGCACCAAAGGCTAAAACCTCTCTCTTATTAGAAACTGTATATATGAATCAATAAAAAAGACCTTCACTAAAGAATTATTAATGGTTTTAGTGAAGGTCTTTCATGGTAATTGATATTATCCTATATTCTGTCGAGCACAGTCTTAATCAGTGTATCGATTGTATTCTTATATCCGGTATTAGCCTCTTTGATCAGTCGGTTGGCTATTACCATACAGACGGTCATTGCCTTATGTCCCATCAGTCGGCTAAGTCCTGCAAGTGCCGAACTTTCCATTTCGAAGTTGGTAATCTTAAAGCCTTTATATTCAAATGTTTCAATCTTATCATTTTGTTTCGGGTCTGCTAACGGAATACGGAGCTCACGTCCTTGTGGCCCAAAGAAGCCTCCTGCGGCAATCGTTACACCACGTACCATATCTTCTTTAGCAATCCGGTCAATCAGTTCTTCACTGGCATCAATAACATAAGGCGCAGGGGCACACATATTTCCCGACCAGCCCATGTGGTTAAGGAAAGCACGTTCGAAAGGAAGATCGCATACCGCATTACGTCCGGCATAAAAATTCAATAATCCGTCGAAACCGATAGATTTCTGTGAACAAACGAAGGTGCCTACCGGAGTATTTGGCTGCAAGCCGCCGCACGTACCGATACGTACTAACTCCAGTTGGCGGAACTTTTCTTTTTCTTCCCGTGTCTCAAAGTTGATGTTGGCAAGCGCATCCAGTTCGTTCATAACGATGTCGATATTGTCGCAACCAATTCCGGTAGAAACCACTGTGATTCGTTTACCTTTATATGTACCCGTGATTGTTTTGAATTCGCGGCTTTCCACTTCGCATTCTTTGTTTTCAAAGTGAGAAGCTACGAGTGCTACACGTCCTGGATCTCCTACAAGGATCACTTTATCTGCCAGCCATTCGGGCTTTACGTGAAGATGGAATACCGAGCCGTCTTCGTTGATAATCAGTTCAGAGGATGGAAAGTACTTTTTCATGTTATTGAACGGTTTTAGTTTTACAATAAGTCGTATATATAAATAGAAACGCCGGAACCGGATTTTAGTTCGGAAGAGGTATCTTTCTTTTCTTTTGCAAGTTTGTCAAAGAGAAGATACGCAGATGAACTGAATAGGAATCGGGTTCCGGCGTTTGGTAGACTATTTACTCAAAGGCTGGTTGGTGGTACCACCAGTCGTTGGTTTGGCAATGTTTTCGCGCATTGAAGTATCGGCTTCGATATTTTTCATACGGTAATAATCCATTATACCCAGATTGCCGCTACGGAAGGCCTCTGCCATTGCTTTAGGTACTTCCGCTTCCGCTTCGATTACTTTGGCACGTGCTTCCTGTGCCTTAGCTTTCATTTCCTGTTCGGAAGCGACAGCCATTGCACGGCGTTCTTCTGCTTTAGCCTGTGCGATGTTCTTGTCTGCATTAGCCTGGTCAATCTGCAAAGCTGCACCAATGTTTTTACCTATATCGATATCCGCGATATCAATAGACAGAATTTCGAAAGCAGTTCCTGCATCCAATCCCTTGCGGAGTACAAGTTTAGAGATAGAATCCGGATTTTCGAGTACTGACTTGTGGTTTTCCGAAGAACCGATAGAGGAAACGATACCTTCACCTACACGGGCAAGGATGGTATCTTCTCCGGCACCACCGACCAGCTGCTTGATGCTGGCACGTACTGTTACACGAGCTTTCGCTATCAGCTGGATACCGTCTTTGGCTACTGCAGTAACAGGAGGAGTATCAATCACTTTCGGGTTTACAGACATCTGAACAGCTTCAAACACATCACGTCCGGCAAGGTCGATAGCGGTTGCCATCTGGAATGACAGCTCAATGTTGGCTTTCGATGCGGATACCAGCGCATGTACTACTTTTTCTACATGGCCTCCGGCAAGGTAGTGGGCTTCCAGTTCATCACGGGTGATGTTCTTCAATCCGGCTTTGTGGGCTTCGATCATGCCCGGAACAATGATATACGGCGGAACATTACGGATACGCATCAGGAAGAGTTGAATCAACGAGATGTTAACGCCTGATACTTTAGCCGACAACCAAAGGAAGAACGGCACATAATGGAAAAATAGTATTAGGAAAATAATACCTCCAACAATCAGAACGATAGGTAAGTACAAAGATGTTTCCATTGATAATTTATATTAAGTGAATATTATATTTTGTGTTTCTCAACCAGAATGGTACCGTCAGTGATGCGGCTCACAATGATGGGAGTTTTTTCATTGAGGAAGCCATCTATCGATCTTACTTCCACGATGTTACCGTTAATCTCAGCATAACCGATTTGTGCCAGGCGGGTAGTGCTGATTCCTGTGTCGCCTACCTTGACGCTCTTTTCCGCACTGCGGTCTACTTTCGAGTCAATATCTTTTTTCAAAGCCAACTTATCCAGCATCTTCGAACGCATGAACCAGATAAGCGAACCGATACAGGCGACAGCCGATATCCCTAAAGTGATAAATCCTCCTGCCATACCCAGATTGGCGAAAGCGTAATAGTTGGCATAGAGAATACAAGCAAGTGCTGAAATGCCAGCCAGGCTAATCCCCGGAATGACAAACAGTTCAACCAAAAATAGTATTACTGCAGCAATGATGAGAACGGTGATAATCAGTATGTCCATAACTCTGTATTATTTTGATTTTGTTTTTTCGGCATTACGCACACTTACTCCAAGAGCATCCAGCTCTTCATTCATTTGCAGAATTCTTTTTTCCAGATCAAGGATTGCGGGAGCAAGTTTTTCTTTTCCTTGTTGATTGGCGCTTGCATATTGCTGGCGCAGACCGTTCAGTTTATCTTCCTGTTGCAGATAATCTTTTTCCAGTTGCCGGTAACTTTGGAACAGTAGCTTTGCTTTGGGAGATTTGAAGTCACTCAACTGATAATAGGTCGTGCTATCATCGATGACAAACTCGAAATCAACCACACGACGTTCCTGTGGCTTATGATTGATTGCCTCTTTCAGACGTTGCAGTGCCTCCGTTACTGTATTTTCATCTTTCCAAGTTTCCTTCAGCGAATGAATCTGTGCCAGACGGATCATCTGTTGCGGGTCCATCGCCTCATAATTATAAGTCTGTTTAGACGAATTAGGAATGAACACATAGATGCAGACCTTTTCTTCGGGCTGGAAACGGTCGGAGGCAAACCAACCTAGATTATTGTATTCGTCGATGACGTACATATAATCATTATAAGGTGAATTGAACGGCATTCCCACATTTTCCGGCGTCAGATAAGAGTCCGTATTTGTGTTGTAACGAGTGACAAAAATATCATATCCTCCCAGTCCTTCGCCATCGGTTGCATAATAAATAGTAACGCCATCCGATAAAACAAACGGGTAGTTGGCGTTTCCGGATTCGTTGATGCTGCCGGGCAACGGGCGACCGTTGCTCCATTCATTCAGTAATTTATTTTTGGAGAATATATCCAGATTTCCTCTTTCTCCCTTTTCGCTATAATAGATTTTATTACCGATTTCTGTTTCATAAACTGTTCCCGGATGATCTCCTTCGGTCTGGAAGAATTCGTTGAATGTAAATAGCTTGCCAGACTCTTCACTGATCTTGTATGCGCTCAGGAAATTTGCTTTATCTACCACGAAACTGTCAATAATGCACACGTCTTCTACTCCTTTGAGCATACGCAGGTCAGCTTTGCTCTTTTCCAATAGAGCTTCAGCTTCTTCCGTCGATCTTTTGCGTTTGCTGAGGTCGGCGATATATTCTTCAAAGCAGTTGACTGCATCTTCGAAACGATAAGTATCATTGTAAGCTTGTCCCAGATAGAGTTGTCCACCGGCTACCCGTCTTTTTACAGCGGTTTCGAGATACTTCACGGCTTCTTCCGGTTCTCCGGTTTTCAGGCAGCAGACACCGTACCAATAGCTGTAGTTACCATTGGATGGTTGAGATTTGGCATATTTCTGAAATACGGGTTTGGCTTGTTCGTAGTCACCTTTTGTAAATAAGGTGCGTGCCTGTTCCAATGTTTGTGCAGATACTCCTCCGAAGAAGAAACTGCAAATTATAAATAGAATATATTTTCTTTTCATTGTTTTATTCACTAATCCATGCATCAATTGTTCAAAAGTACAAATTTATTAGAAATAAACCCTTTTTCAGAGATTCTATTATGTTAATTCTTCTTTAAATCATTCTTTTCGCTTACTTTTGCAGCCGATTTTTGAAGATATGACACAATTTACGGAAGAAGAGAAGACGATCCGCCGTATTGAACGGCGATTCAATAAAGGAGTGGTGCAGTATCGACTGATAGAAGAAGGGGACAAAATCCTTATCGGACTGTCGGGCGGGAAAGATTCGTTGGCACTTGTAGAGTTGCTGGGCAAGCGGGCGCGTATTTATAAGCCTCGGTTTTCTGTGATAGCTGTTCATGTGGTGATGAATAATATTCCTTACCAAAGTGATACTGAATATCTGAAAGCATATTGTGAATCTTTTGGAGTGCCTTTCGTACAGTACGAAACGTCCTTTGATCCTGCTACGGATACACGTAAGTCTCCCTGCTTTCTTTGTTCCTGGAATCGTCGGAAAGCTCTGTTTACGGTTGCCAAGGAGCAAGGATGCAATAAGATTGCTTTAGGACATCACATGGATGATATTTTGGAAACATTGTTGATGAACATTACTTATCAGGGGGCATTTAGCACGATGCCGCCCCGTTTGGTGATGAAGAAATTTGATATGACAATTATCCGACCGATGTGTATGGTGCACGAGGCTGATCTGGTTGAACTGGCTGCATTGCATGACTACCGGAAGCAAGTGAAGAATTGTCCTTATGAATCACAGTCCAGCCGAAGTGATATGAAGGGTATTCTGCGACAGTTGGAAGCGATGAATCCGGAAGCTCGCTACAGCTTGTGGGGGAGTATGACGAATGTGCAGGAAGAATTATTGCCGGATAAAATAGACTGATAATTACTGATTTTAGTATATAATAAGATGAAAGGTTTATATACAATTTTATTACTCATTGTATCCAATGTTTTTATGACCTTTGCATGGTATGGGCATTTAAAGATGAAACAAGAGTATTCTTGGTTTGCTGCTCTTCCTCTAATTGGTGTTATTACTTTTAGTTGGATAATCGCTTTTTTTGAGTACTCATGTCAAATTCCAGCAAATCGCATAGGCTTTGTCGGGAATGGCGGTCCATTCTCGTTGATGCAGTTGAAAGTGATTCAAGAAGTGATTACTTTGATCATATTTACTGTTTTTACCACCGTTTTCTTTAAGGGAGAAACTTTGCACTGGAACCATCTGGCAGCATTTGTTTGTCTGATTGCAGCTGTTTATTTTGTGTTTATGAAATAACTGTTTCAGCCACTCTGAAACAGAGGCTTCGTTTGGCTTCAACAGAGGTGCTGTTTTATATAAACGGAAGCTCTATTCGTATGAAATGGAGCCTCCGTTTATATGCTTATTTGCAAAGCATTTTTCTATTTGGCATCAGGCATATATCGTTTCATGCCATCCGTATAGTAAGTCTTAAACTCTCCCTTCTCGCCGCTATATATAAAGTAGGCATCGATCATAGGATTTGCTTTACAGAACTTTTCAGCTTCTTCCAGTCCCATTACCATGAAAGAGGTAGCCAAAGCATCAGCCGTCATACAGTCTTCGGCAATCACAGTAGAAGACAGGATACTGTGCTGTACTGGATAACCTGTTCTGGGGTCGATGGTATGAGCATACTTTTTGCCATCCTTATAATAATAGTTGCGGTAGTTTCCCGAAGTAGCCATACCTAAATCTGTCAGGTTGAGTACTACTTGTATATCTTGCTTAACAGCTAATGAGTCGTCGTATGGCTTGTTAATTCCGATACGCCACAGATCTCCTGTCGCATTTTTACCTTTTACTACTACTTCACCACCTATATCTACCATATAGTTTTTGATTCCTTTCCGGTCGAGCAGGCGGGCTATTACATCTACCGAATAGCCTTTTGCAACCGCACTGCAACTTAACATTATACGCGGATCTTGCTTGACTACCTTTCCGTTCTCCAGCTTCACTTTTTCGTAACCGGTAATCTGTAGCAGGCTGTCTATCATCAATGAATCTGGGAAGGCGCCTTTTTTAAAGCCAAATCCCCAGGCATTGGCAAGAGGAGCTATCGTTATGTCAAAAGCTCCTTTCGTTTCGCGGGAGATTTCCATGGAACGATTAAAGCAAGTCTGAAAAAAGCTGTCCGTCACTAGCTCTTCATTGCGATTGACGCGACTAATGACCGAACTGTCATTGAACGGTGAGAGAGACTGGTCGAAACGTTTTAATTCCGCTTCAATCTCCGGTTTCAGATCAGCGTCATGTTGATACGCAATCTTGTATACTGTGCCAAACACAAAACCACTGGCGGTATTAAACTCAGCTTTTTGGTTACGTCTGGCTAATATCCAGATTGTTGCCAAGATGAGGAAGGCCAGCCAAAGGAAACTCTTTTTTGTTTTCATACGTTTTTCTGTTTTTTTATTAGAGGAACCAATGCTTGTTATTGTAAGAATAGATGTTCTATCAATATTTTTAATCCGATAGCGACCAGAATGATGCCGCCCCATAATTCCGCCTTTAATTTCCGTGCACATCCACAACCACATTTGATACCGAAGTAAAGACCAATGAGTGACATGACGAATGATACGAATCCGATGATAAGGATAGGAGAGAGGATTTCGGTATAGTTGTTGATTCCGAGCAGGGCAAAGGAGATGCCTATTGCCAGTGCATCGATACTTGTCGCTATCGCCATTGTGAATACGACTTTCGGGCTTGCGGGGTTAAATGTCTGACGGCAGTCCTCGTTTTTAAAAGATTCAAGAATCATACGTCCGCCCAGGAAGGCAAGGATAGCGAAAGCGATCCAGTGGTCTACGCTTTCTATCAGGTGGCTGAAAGTCTTTGCAAACATCCATCCAATGAATGGCATCAGAGCCTGAAAAAGTCCGAACGCCAAAGCCATGACCAGCATCGGTCTCCATTGAATACGTTTCAAAATAATACCGCTTGCAATTGAAACAGCGAAACAATCCATCGCTAAGCCTATTGCAAGCAGCCAAATCTCTAGTCCTGTCATTATTCTTTAAAGAGGTAATTTGTAAATAAGGGAATAGGTAATTCCCATGTTATTTGATTTAAATTTTCCGTAGCCGGGCACATACCAAGGGTTGGCGTATTCATTGGTCGAAGCATTTGTCTTATATTTCATGCGTACAGACCAGCCCATATTGAAATTCTTATAAATACGTACTTTGACACCTACCACTAATTCAAACCACTGCATAGACCCTTTCATTCCTAAATGACTGAAAGGAACGCTTCCTCCCCAATAGTCGTCTTCCAGACTCGGATTTCCGATGCTTCCTCCCCAAATAGGGTCGTCAACCGGCAGGGTTGACACATCATATTTGAATGAACTGAACGCATAGCGGAGACCTACATATAGATAGCTGTTTTTCTCCTTTTTCTTTGCCATCGTGTTATAGTCTACACCAATCCGGAAGAATGGGGCGGTCTTACTTTTGTAGTGTATTCCCGTTTCATTCCATGTATCTGTTCCTCCCATGCCAAACTCGATAGTCGGGATGAACTTGTTTTTAAGGTTGACGCCTATGCTGACTTCGGAGCTCATGAAGTCGCCACCTAGCATTTTACTTCCGATGCCGTATATGTCCACACCGACATACGTCCCATTATAAAACGGGATGCTATCGACTACAGCCTCTTTCTTCTTCTGGTCTCTTTTCTGTACAGGACCCGGTCGTTGTTGTTGAGCAATTGTCGGGATTCCAATACAAAAGAGGAGTAGCACACTACTCAATCGTAGGAGGCGTGCGGTCGCGATATCTATAGAATATTTGTAAATTCTCAATTTCATTTGTATTGGCTTCTTTATTTTGTATATGTAGAGAATCTATTCTTTCCGAACTGTTTTTGGTATTTCCAAATTTGGTACTGAGAATGTTCTGCTTCATCATATATCCGCATTCCATTGATTGAAAATACGGTGTATTTTTTTGTATAATATATAATGTATCAACATCTTTTTTGTTAGTAGGACTATTTGGATTGTACCAGAGTATAAATACAGTTGTATCGCTGGTATAGCGTAACGGTAGCATCAGTGTATGTACTTTTTTCTGGTTGTTGAGAATGATCGAGTCTGTTCCCAATGCTGTAATTGTTAATGAGTCCAGTGTGTCGTTTACTCTTCTGTCGGTTATTTCGTCAATTGTGTACAATGTGCAGTACATCATGGGGCGTCCCGCCAGCGAACAATCGTTTTCGTCCGAACACGAACTGCCGATGCTTATACTTGCACCAACAATTACTACTATTAAAAAGATACGAATTAAATTCTTCATAATCGGTTATTGGGCGTGAATTAAATTTTTTTTTCTATCTGATAATTGTTCCGTTCGGGGGCATTACGTGAGATCAGTTCTCCCAGGAATCCGGCAAGGAATAACTGTGTACCGATAATCATCGCTGTGAGCGATAGATAGAAATAAGGAGAATCGGTTACAAGCCGGTAGGGGAGACCGTTGTACATTGCATGCAGTTTGCTGACACCTACCATGATAACGGAGATCATTCCGATAAAGAACATAAGCGATCCTAATAATCCGAAGAAATGCATCGGCTTCACTCCGAATTTAGACAGGAACCAAAGAGAAATCAAATCCAGATATCCGTTGAAGAAACGGTTGAATCCGAATTTGGTAGAGCCATATTTACGTGCCTGGTGGTGTACCACCTTTTCACCTATCTTCTGGAATCCGGCATTCTTAGCAAGGTAGGGGATATAGCGATGCATTTCGCCATATACTTCGATATTTTTCACGACATCTTTGCGATAGGCTTTCAGACCGCAGTTGAAGTCGTGCAGGTTTGGAATACCTGATACTTTGCGTGCGGTAGCATTGAATAACTTTGTCGGCAGTGTCTTTGATAGCGGATCATATCTTTTTTGCTTCCATCCGGACACAAGATCATATCCGTCTTCCGTAATCATCCGGTATAATTCCGGTATTTCGTCCGGGCTGTCCTGTAAGTCGGCATCCATTGTGATCACCACATCTCCTTGTGCTTCTGCAAATCCGCAGTAGAGTGCTGGCGATTTACCGTAATTGCGGCGGAACTTGATGCCTTTTACGCAGTCCGATTGGGCTTTGAGTTTTTCTATTACCTCCCATGAACGGTCTGTACTTCCGTCGTTAACGAAAATCACTTCGAATGAGAATCCGTTGGCTTTCATTACCCGTTCTATCCAAGCGTAGAGTTCGGGCAGTGACTCTTCTTCATTGAATAATGGGACTACAACTGATATATTCATTTTTAATAATTATGAATTACGAATTATGATTGGGCCGGGGTATTGTTTTCCGGTCGTGCTTTCTTCATTACCATCAATCCGGTAGGAATGGCCAGTAAACTTCCCCAGAATACATCCCATGACAGGAGTTGCATGGTGATATTGATGGAAGTAAGTGAACGGGCAGTATCTATCGTTTCTTTTATTATCTCTTGATTTTCCATCAAGGCAGGTGTTTTAGTCATCAGTTCGTCCCATAGCTGGATATAGGAGTTGATGATAAAGCCGTGGTCAATGAACTGGAAATAGGCGTAGTGTGCAACGGCTACCAGCAGGGAAGCAAACATATACATGAATATGGTAAAGAGAACCGCATGAGAGAATTGGATACTTCCTCCACATATTTTGTCACGATACATCTTCACGTAGTGATAGCCAATGAACGGCACTGCCAACGTCAGGATTACAAATAATAGTGAAAGGAAAGGGATGTGGAATCCCAACGGAAATAAAATGAACTTCAATATCCAATAGATTCCCATATACGTGCCAAAGTGCATGGCATATTTCTGTAAATAGCTTCTGTTCTCTGTCATCTTCGTTAATAAATTGCGCACAAAGGTACAAATAATATCGGTTGGTAAAGGGAATATGGTTGTTAAAGTTAATAAAGCAGTAAAAGTTGGCACTCGAATATTTTTTTTGATTTTTAATTGCTTGAAATGTAGAGTATTACTTTCTTTTATGCAAAAAAGTTGCCTACAGCTATTGCAGAATCCATAAAAATACCTACCTTTGCAACCGCAAAACGGGTAAGTCCTATACGGCCAGCTCCCTTCGAATCCTCCAGGGCTTGATCGCAGCAAAGGTAGTTGGTTGTAGCGGCGCGATATAGTAAGCTTACCCACCC
>SKEE01000053.1_pt1 | contig 129200 bp, 110 predicted proteins | sample 4826661 | NCBI WGS metagenome assembly SKEE01 (sample SAMN11008817, study PRJNA524170) | human gut metagenome | biome: Human fecal sample; material: Feces; isolation source: fecal sample from pouch patient p20 | host: Homo sapiens | place: Israel: Tel-Aviv | collected 2016-11-14
GATCTACACTGCCCAGAAGGATATCGGCGAGCGCATCTCGCATATCGTGCTCATGGGCATCGGCGAGCCGCTGGATAACTTTGACGAGGTGATGCGCTTTTTGGAGAACATCACCTCGCCCGAGGGCGTCAATATCGGGATGCGCAACATCAGCCTTTCCACCTGCGGCCTTGTGCCTAAGATCGACCAGCTGGCGGAAAAAAAGCTGCAGCTTACCCTTTCCATCTCGCTGCACGCACCCACCAACCAGATCCGCAGCAGCATGATGCCGGTCAACGATGCCTACCCGGTGGAGCAGCTGATCCAGACCGTGCGCCGGTATCAGGAGACCACCGGCCGCCGGGTCAGCTTTGAATATTCCATGGTGCGCGGTGTCAATGATTCTGATATCTGCGCAAAGCAGCTGGCAGATCTGATCCGGGGCATGGGTGCTCATGTAAATCTGATCCCCATCAACCCGGTGGACGGCAGTCCGTACTCCACTACGGATGCAGCCAATGTGCGCCGGTTCCAGCAAAAGCTTGAAAGCCTTGGCGTAAACGCCACGGTGCGTCGCCGCCTTGGCAGCGAGATCAGTGCCGCCTGCGGCCAGCTACGCCGCGACGAAATGAACGGCAAGGCATAAATAAAGGGAGAAACCTATGAAACTTGCAGGAAAAACGGATGTAGGACGCGTCCGGCAGGACAATCAGGATGACTACCGTGCCGGGGAGCTGCCCGGCGATGCAGCCTGGGCGCTGGTGTGCGATGGCATGGGCGGCGCACGCGGCGGGCGGGAAGCCTCGCAGTGTGCGTGCAGCGTCATCGAGCGCTGCTTTCAGGAGCAGTACAGCCAGTGCATCCCCGGCGAAGAGGAGACCTTTTTAAAGAAGGCGCTGCTCAGCGCCAACCGCTATGTGTTCCAGAAAGCACTGCGGGAGGAGTCTCTGGCCGGTATGGGCACCACTGCCGTCTGCGCTCTGGTGCGTGGCGGCAAGGCATATCTGAGCCACGCGGGCGATTCCCGCGCCTACCTGTACCGGGACGGTAAGCTGGCGCAGCTGACCCACGACCACTCCTATGTGCAGGAGCTGGTGGACTGCGGCACCATCACGCAGGAGCAGGCAGAGCATCACCCGCAGAAAAACATCATCACCCGGGCGCTGGGTGTGGATTACCGGCTGGAGCCGGAGTTCACCACCGTGGCGCTGCAGGCAGGGGACGTTCTGCTGCTGTGCACGGATGGCCTGACCAATGCCGTGCCCACAGAGCAGCTGGAGCAGTTGCTGCGTAGCGGGTCTTTTTATGATCTGCCGGATGTTCTGATCCGCACCGCCAACGAAAACGGCGGCCCGGACAACATCACCGCCCTGCTGGTGGGGGTAGAGCCGATGGAGGTGCGCCATGGATAACCTGATCGGTAAAAGACTGGACGGCTTGTACGAGGTGCAGGAACTGATCGGCTCCGGCGGCATGGCCAATGTATATAAGGCGGTCATGCGGGGGCAGAACGGCCCTGTGCCCGCCGGGACTGTGGTGGCCGTCAAGGTGCTGCGGCAGGAATATATGCACGACCCGGATCTTGTGCGCCGCTTTAAAAACGAATCCAAGGCCATTTCCCTGCTGAACCACCCCAATATCGTCAAGGTGTACGATGTTTCGGTCAACGACCATCTGCAATATATCGTCATGGAGTATGTGGACGGCATGACCCTGCGGGAGTACCTCAACGAGCGGGGCGGCAAGCTTTCCAGCCGGGAGACTGTGCACTTCATCTCCCAGATCCTCAAGGCGCTGGAGCACGCCCACGCCAACGGCATCGTGCACCGGGATATCAAGCCCCAGAACATTATGCTGCTGGATAATGGCCAGCTGCGCATGATGGACTTCGGCATCGCCCGCATTTCCCGGGCAGATAACCAGATGCTGGCCGGCAAGGCGATGGGCAGCGTGCATTATATCAGCCCGGAGCAGGCCAAAGGCGACGAGACCGACCGCACCAGCGACATCTACTCGGTAGGCGTCATGATGTACGAGATGCTCTCTGGTCATCTGCCCTTTGACGCCGATGATGTGGTGGAGGTCGCTATCAAGCAGATCTCGGACGAGCCCCGCTCGCTGCACGAGCTGGCACCGGAGGTGCCCTATGCGCTGGTGGAAATTACCGAAAAGGCTATGGCGAAGCTCCCCCAGAACCGCTACCCCTCGGCACGGGCGATGCTGGAAGCACTGGATACCTATGTGCAGAACCCCTCCGTGCTGTTTGAATATCAGTATATTACAGAAGAAGCACCCGAAAAGGTGGTGAAACGTACCATGAATCAGAACCGCGCGATCCGTCAGAACGAACAGCCTGCCCCCCGCAAAAACGGCAAGGGTAAGCCGGGCAAAAAGCGCCGCACCGTCTTTTTGCCGGCCTTGTTCGGCATCACCATTGCCTTTGCAGTGGCCTGCATGGCGCTGTGCTGGATGATCCTGAACGACTCCTCTAACCTGATGAACAACAAGGCCGATGTCACCCTTGGGGACTATATCGGCATGACCAAGGATCAGGCCATGGCCACGGATCAGATCGCATCCGGCCAGATCTCCCCGGAGTGGGAAGAAGAGTATAACAGCAACTATGCCGCCGGTTATATCTATAAGCAGTCGCCGGTGTCCGGCCGCACCGTCCGCGAGGGTCAGAGCGTAACGCTGACCGTCAGTCTGGGCACTCAGTATGTCACGGTGCCGGACTTGACCAACTATGTGCAGACCGATGCAGAGCAGCAGCTCAAGGCACTGGGCGTTTCGGTGCTGGTCACGCAGGCTGTGGATACCAGCGTGGCTTCCGGCGCGGTCATCCGCACCGACCCTGCCGCCGGTACGCAGGTGGCAGCAGGCTCCACGGTCATCCTTTATATCAGCCGTCCGCAGGTGTCCACCACCACTAAGGTGCCCTCGCTTACCGGCATGAGCGTGGATGATGCCCGCACCCTGCTGGTGCAGAACCATCTGGGTCTTGGCAGCCAGAGCGAAGAATACAGCGACCAGCCCGCAGGCACGGTGCTCAGCCAGAACCCTGCAGCAGGTACCACCGCGAAGCTGAACAGCCGCGTAAACGTTGTGGTCAGCGCAGGCGCTGCACCGGCGCAGGAACCGGAGCAGCCGGGCAGTGACGGTACTTCCGGCACTACTGGTGAAGGCTCTACCGGCGGCGAGAGCACCGGCGGCAGCAGCGAGCCGAGCTCCAGCAGCAGCTCCACAGGCGGCGGTATTCTGGACTGGTGGTCCTCGCTGCTGGGCTGACGGAGGATATGCATGAACGGTTATATCGTAAAAGGCATTGGCGGCTTTTACTATGTAAAAACGCCGGACGGTATCGTGGAGTGTAAGCCCCGCGGCATCTTCCGCAAGCAGAAGATCACCCCTGTGGCAGGGGATGAGGTAACGCTGGAGACCGAAAACGGTGCGGCGGTCATTGCACAGATCGCCCCCCGTAAAAACGTTTTTGTGCGCCCGCCGGTGGCAAATCTGGATGTGCTGTTTCTTGTGGCAAGCACTACCCAGCCCACCCCCAGCACCTTGGTGCTGGATAAGCTTTCCGCCATTGCGGTGGATAAGGGCGTACAGCCGGTGGTGGTGTGCACCAAAAGCGACCTTGCCGAAGCAGATTTTCTGGCAAACGCCTATGCAAAGTCCACTCTGCCGTTTATCCGCATCGACTACGAAAGCGGTGCCGGGCTGGACGAAGTAAAACAGTGGATCAACGGCAGATTGTGCGCTTTCTGCGGCAACTCCGGCGTGGGTAAATCCACCCTGCTGAACGCGTTGCTGCCGGACGCTGCCCGCGAGACCAGCGCCATCAGCCAGAAGCTGGGACGCGGCCGACACACCACCCGTGAGGTGACCGTCTTTGAAGCCTACGGCGGACGCATTGCCGACACCCCGGGCTTTGCCAGTTTGGAAGCCAACCGTGCCGGATTCATCCCCAAGGAGAATCTGGAACACGCCTTCCCGGAGTTCGGTCCTTATCTGGGTCAGTGCCAGTTTACCGGCTGCTCCCACCGCAGCGAAAAAGGCTGTGCTGTGCGGGCGGCGCTGGCAGAGGGCAAACTTTCCCAGACCCGGTACGACAGCTACTGTGACATGTACGACGAAGTAAAGGATGTCAAGGACTGGCAGCGCCCGAAAGTGTAATACGGAAGGAAGAATATAATGTCCCGTTGTGTGATCCTTTCCGCCTGCCCGGTGCAGCCGGAGCTCAAGCGCCTGCTGCGCAGCGATGATTTTATCATTGCCTGCGATGCGGGCTACCGCAACTGTGTGCGGCTGGGCTGTAAACCGGATATCATTGTAGGCGACTTTGATTCTGCGCCCTGCCCGCAGCAGGATACGGACGATATCGTTGTTCTTCCCCACGTCAAGGACGACACCGATACCGAATATGCCGCAAAGCTTGCTGCACAGAAGGGCTTTGACGAGGTGCTTTTGCTGGGTGCACTGGGCGGCAGGCGGGTAGAGCACACCCTTGCCAACCTGTGCACCGGCCTTGGGCTGGAGCAGCGCGGCATTCGCGCCGCCTTGCAGGACGAGCGCTCCCGCATCACCTTTGTGCTGCCGGGCGAAAGCCGCAGCTATCCCAGGGAGGAGTTCTTCTACTTTTCAGCCTTCCCCATGGAAGGGCGCGCCGAGGGCGTGTATGAAAAAGGCTCCTTCTACGAGCTGGAGGATGCCGTACTCACAGCAGGCTATCCGCTGGGCGTAAGCAACGAGTACGCCGAAGGTTCAAGCTGCATCACCATCAGCACCCGGCAGGGCGCGCTGGTGGTGGTGGAGACCATCGCGGATTGAACCATTCCCGGAACATTTTTGCCTGTCAGACGCTATAATGGGGTAAACATGAGCGAAAGGCGGGGTGGAGATGCAGGTAGTGGTCATTCGCAGCCCGAAAGCGCTGTGCGGCATTCTGCGCAAGCTGTTCGGCATCCGCAAAGAGAACTGAATCCATAAAAGACCGGTGTGTGGTAGCTGCTGCACACCGGTCTTTTGCTGTCGGCATACCGTCGTCTGCTGCCGCATACACTCTTACGGAAACGGACAGGGAAAGGAGCACACTGCACATGGAACTGAAGATATTCCGGGACACGCTGCCGCAGGGCGGGGCGGGCTGTACCATAAAAGCAGAACTTCCGCTGGAGACCGAGATCTGCATCTCGGATGACCTGCCGCCGGTGGGCAAGCTGGTCAAGTGCTTTGTCCGCCCGGTGGTGCTGCAGCGGCAGCTGCAGCCGGGCAGACTTACCTTAGAGGGCTATCTGCGATGCACAGTGTTTTACCAGAGCGAAGCGGAAAAAGGCTTGTGCCAGACCGAGCAAAAGCTGCCCTTCACCCGGCAGCTGGAACTGCCAGAGCTGGCTTTTACCGCATGGACAGCCGTGGTGGAAGGGCAGACAGAGTACCTCAACACCCGCGCGGCAGACCCGCGCCGCATCGAGGTGCGAGGTGCCTATGGGCTGGTGGTCACGGTACACACACAGTGCAAGACTGAGGTCATTACGGCGCTGGCAGATGGCGGTATCGAGCAGCAGCTGCGCACACTGCAAGGCGTGCGCAGCGTGGCCGTGCTGGATAAGCTGGTCACCTTGGAGGGCGAGCTTGTCTTTGCAAAGCCCCCGGCGGCTGTACTGGATATTACCGGCAACGCCTGTGTGGCAGAGGTAAAGCTGCTTGCCGGTAAAGCTGTGGTCAAGGGGGAGTTGCGGGTGCAGTGCGCGTGGCGAGCAGAAGGGGACACTGCCCTGCAAAGTCAGGCGGCGGCGCTGCCCTTCCAGCAGGTGATAGATCTAGAAGGCATCACCGAGGACTGCCATTGCTTATGTGTGGCAGAGCCGGTGGGTTTTACCTTGTCGCAGGCAGAAAGCGCCGCCGCCCAGTTGACGGCAAACGTCATGCTGCACCTGCGGGCATGGCGCAGCTATCAGCTGCAGGTGGCGGTGGATGCTTTTTCTACCCGGTTTGAAACGGAGCTCACACCGCAGCCGCTTGTCACGGAGCAGCTGCTCTGCACCCTGAACGATACCGCCACCGCCACAGGCTCCGGCCCGCTGCCGGATGCAGGGGCGCAGCTGCGGGCCTGCTTTGTGCACTACGGTCCGCAGCAGACCGTCCAAAAAGGGGAGGGCTGGGTGCTTACCGCCAAAGCAGTGGTAACAGCCCTTGCAGAAAATACCCTCGGCGAGCTGGAAAGTTACGAGAAAACCTTGGAGGTCAATATCCCGCTGCCCATCACACCGCCGGAGGGAACTATGCTTGTGCCGGAATGCTGGCTCAGCACTGAGAACGTGCAATGCACCTGTGCGGGCGGTACGCTGGAAGCAACGATTACAGTCCGGGCAGAGGGCACGATCTTAGGCTGTGCCACAAGCCCGGTCATCGGCAGCATCACCCTTGGTGACCCGCTGCCCGACACCGACCCCGAGATCGCCTTGCGCATCTACTACGCGCAGGCGGGGGAGGAGGTGTTTGCGGTGGCCCGGCGGTTCCATGTAGCCCCGGCGCAGATCCTTGCGGCAAACCAGCTGGAGGAAGAGCTTACCAGCCTGCCGCAGGCACAGCGGCTGCTGATCCCGGTCACCTGAACGTAAGGCTGTAAATAATCGAAAAAACGCACCCCTTTCCCGGACGGTACGAGCTGCCGCGCTGGGGAGGGGTGTTTTTGTTCGTGCCAGCGCAGAAAAAGCAATGCGAAGAGTTGCTAAAAAGATTGGAAAGAAAACTTATAAAATAAGACGTATTATCGCTGCAAAATATAACGAGTATACGTTTAGTATCTTTTGCAAGTGATTAAAAATCAACACGTAGAATGCATTGATATCGATTTCAATATGCGAGGATGCTTCAAAAATACGATTTGTATTTAACGCTTTGCAGAGCGTCTACGGATGTGGTATACTAAGGAAGATACAAACGCAAACGGCTACCGCTTGCCTGCTGTGTCCGGTGTATAGCACAGTTTTTGTCGGGAAAGCAGCACGGCGGGCGGTAAAATGATATCGCGGGAGAGTGGAATATTTGGAACTGGAACAGGCTAAAAAGCGCGTGGAAGAACTGCGCGCAGTCATTGAGAAAAACAACCGGCTTTACTACGATCAGGATGCGCCGGAGTTGGAAGATTTTGAATACGATGCCCTGACGCGGGAGTTGAAGGAACTGGAAGCGCAGTTCCCCCAGCTTGTCACAGCGGCATCGCCCACCCAGAAGGTGGGCGGCACCGCCCGCAGTAAACTGCCCAAGGTGACCCATACCGTTAAGATGGAAAGCCTGCTGGATGCGTTTTCCTTTGATGAGCTGCGGGACTTTGACCGCCGCGTCCGCGAAGCCGGGGTAGAGCCGGAATATGTTGTGGAAATTAAGATCGACGGTCTTTCCTGCAGCTTGGAGTATGAGAATGGGCAGCTTGTCCGCGCCTCTACCCGTGGTGACGGCGTGGTGGGCGAGGATGTTACCGCAAACGTGCGTGCCATCCGCAGCATCCCCAAGACCCTTAAAGACGCACCGGAGTTTCTGGAGGTGCGCGGTGAGGTGTATATGCCGCACAAGGCCTTTCAGCACCTGTGCGCCGAGCAGGAATTGCAGGGCGCTGCACCCTTCAAAAACCCCCGCAATGCAGCGGCCGGTTCTCTGCGGCAGAAGGATGCCCGTATCACCGGCGGCCGGGGACTTTCCATCTTTGTGTTCAACGTGCAGCAGATCCGTGGCAAGACCCTGACCAAGCACTCCGAAAGTCTGGATTACCTCAAGAGCCTTGGTCTGCCGGTCTCGCCGCGCTACCATGTAGTGCATGATATCGAGGACGCCATTGCCGAGATCGAGAACATCGGCCAGAACCGTGCCAAGCTGGATTTTGACATGGACGGTGCGGTTATCAAGGTGAACGATTTTGCCCAGCGGGAGTTGATGGGTTCTACCAACAAATTCCCGCGCTGGGCCATCGCCTTCAAGTACCCGCCGGAGGTCAAGGAGACCACCCTGCGCAGCATCGAGGTAGCTGTGGGACGCACCGGCGTACTCACCCCCACTGCCTGCTTTGACCCGGTATTTCTGGCAGGCACCACGGTAGCCCGCGCCACCCTCCACAACGAGGACTTCATCCGGCAGTTCGGGCTGTGCATCGGGGATACCATTCAGGTGCGTAAGGCAGGCGATATCATCCCGGAGGTCATCGGGGTCACCCATCATGCGGAGGACGCTGAACCCTACACCATGCCCACGGTCTGCCCCTCCTGCGGTGCGCCGGTGGTGCATCTGGAGGACGAAGCCGCCCTGCGCTGTGTGAACCCGGAGTGCCCGGCACAGGCGCTGCGCAATATCATCCATTTTGCCTCCCGGGACGCCATGGATATCGATGGCTTGGGCGAGGCGGTTGCCACCCAGTTGGTGGAAAAGGAACTGGTGCATTCCGCAGCGGATATCTACACGTTGACCCGGGAACAGCTGCTGGAACTGGACAAATTCAAGGAGAAAAGCGCGGACAACTTGTTACAGGCCATTACGGCTTCCAAGCAGAACAATCTGGATAAGCTTTTGTTCGGCTTTGGCATCCGCAACATTGGCGATAAGGCAGCCGCGCTGCTGGCAGAACATTTCGGCACGCTGCAGGCTATCCGGGAAGCCACCGCAGAGCAGATCAGCCAGATCGACGGTTTTGGCGGCGTGATGGCGCAGAGCGTGGTGGAATTCTTTGCTAAGGAAGGCACTACCGACCTTGTGCACCGCTTGGCAGATGCCGGGGTCAATATGCAGTGGAAGGGCGAACCGAAAGGGGACAAGCTGGCGGGCAAAACGCTGGTGGTCACCGGTACGCTGGAGACCCTCTCCCGCAACGAAGCCGAAGCATTGATCGTGAAAAACGGCGGCAAAGCCAGCGGCTCTGTCTCCAAAAAAACGGCCTATGTGGTGGCTGGTGCGGCGGCGGGCTCCAAGCTGACCAAGGCGCAGGCGCTGGGCGTGCCGGTGCTGACCGAGCAGGAGTTCCTTGCCATGCTGCAAGATGCCCCGGCAGAACAGGAAACGACTTAAAGTGACCTTCCGAATGTCAAAATACAAATAATTTCAAAAGCTTCTGCAACGCTGTTGCAGGGGCTTTTTTGTTTGATTGTTCCCAGTTCTAAGAACGCGCAAAGCGCATACAATGCTAGCACAAAGCTTTCGTGGAAGGAGAAACCAAAGTGGACGAGTATTACCGGGCTGTCAAAGCCCTTCCCGCTTGGCTGGCAGCACCGCTGGCACAGCTGCCTGCACAAACGGCAGTGCGCGTGCAGGAGCTGCGGCTGCGTATAGGCTGTGCGGTCACTTTTACCGTGCAAGGACGGCAATGCGCTGCTTCAGTTTTGCCTGGTTGTCCACCGGCATTGGCTGCCATGCGGCTGGATGCGCTGCAGATAGAGGAGATCTTCTACACCCTTTGCAACGGCTCGGTACACACCCATGAAAGGGAGCTTGCCGAGGGCTACCTGACCACTGCCGCCGGCAACCGTGTGGGCGTAGCGGGACAGTTCGTGCAGCGGGAAGGGCAGAGCATTGCGCTGCAAAAGGTCACCTCGCTCAACCTGCGAATCGCACGCAGCTGCGCCATCTGCCTGCCGCCCGAGCTGGACAAGCTGTTGGAACAGCATTTTACCGGGCTGCTGGTGGTGGGAGAGCCCGGCAGCGGCAAGACCACCCTGCTGCGCACCATCGCCCGGACGCTGGCCGAGCGGCAGCGTCTGGTGGCAGTGGTGGACGAGCGGGGTGAACTTTTCCCGCCGGAGCAGCCCCTGCCGCCGCTGGAGCGCGTTGGCGGGGTGGATAAAGCCTGTGCCGTCCAGATGGCGCTGCGCACGCTGGCACCGCAAGTGATCCTGCTGGACGAGCTGGGCAGTCTGGAGGAAACGATGGCACTGGAACAGGGCTTTTTCAGCGGGGTGGACTTTATTGCCAGCATCCATGCGCCGGATGCCGCACAGGCGCAGTGCCGCCCACAGGTGCAGACCCTGCTGCAACGCGGGATGCTGCGGCAGCTGGTCGTCCTTGCCGGGCGGGAGACTCCGGGCTGCATCCGGGAGGTGCGTGCCGTATGAGCAGCCTTCTGCGCGGGTTTAGTCTGCTTTTGCTCCCGCTGTGCGGCTGGCTGGCGGGGGACGCAGTACAAGCCAAAACCACCCTGCATCTTGCCGCCTTGCAGCGCACCATCGCGTTATTACAGCGCATCCGGCAGGAGATACAGTACCGCCGGGCAGACCTGCAAAGCCTTTACCGGCAGCTTTGCCGCGAAGGTCTTTTGCCGCAAGTTCCCGGCGGCACATTGCAGCAGCTGCCTGCGCCGGAACGGCTCTCTGCGGCAGAACGCGCCTGCTTCACAGAATGTTTTGGTGGTCTTGGTCGTGCAGAGACCGCACAGGAATGCGAACGGCTGGATTACTATACGGCGCGGTTCGAGGACTATTTGCAGCAGGCACGCCGCGCAGCACAGCGGCAGGCCGGTCTGCCGCACCGTCTGGGACTGGCAGGCGGCATGATGCTGGCGCTGCTCTTTTTGTAAAGGCTGTATGGGACAAAGGAGAAACGGATGGATATCGAGCTTGTGTTTAAAATTGCGGCCATCGGCATCATAGTCGCGGTGCTCAATCAGCTGCTCATCCGCTCCGGGCGGGAGGATCAGGCCATGATGACCACGCTGGCCGGGCTTGTGGTGGTGCTCTCCATTCTCGTCAAGCAGATCAGTACCCTGTTTGCTACCATCCGGTCTTTGTTTGCGCTATGAGCGCGGCAGTTCCGGTACTGACGGCGCTGTTGCTGGCAGCCTTTGCAGGCATTCTATTGCAGCGGTACTCCCCGGCGTTTACACTGCTGCTTTCGCTGGGTGCTGCGGTGTGGCTGTTGCTCCGTCTGGCACAGCCGCTGCGCGGGGTACTGCAAGCATTCGTGCAGCTGGGGCAGCGCACCAATGCGCAAGCATTTTCCTGCCTTTTGCGCAGCGCTGGGATTTTGCTGCTGGCAGATTACGTCCGTACTCTCTGCGAGGAAGCCGGAGCGGATGCCCTTGCATGGTGCGCCGGGCTGGCGGGGCGGTGTCTTGTACTGGCGGCAGTATGGCCGCTGCTGGAACAGATATTCCAGACGATCTGGGGGCTGGTGGGATGAAAAAACGCAACCTTATCATTTGCGTGGTAATACTGAGCATTCTGTGCAGCAAAACTGCTCTGAAAGCTGCGGCTGCAGAAGTCGCACCGTGGCAGACTTATCTCGAAAAAGCACCTGTGCAGGCCGAGCAGTTTGCGGCAGACCCGCTGGGTACCCTGCTGCGTTTGTTTGCCGCCGAGCCGGTGCAATTGCTGCGGGATGCGCTGCAACAATATGCCGCTATTCTGCTTTTTTTATCGCTTGCAGCCGGGCTGGCATTTCTCTTGCAGGACACTGCCGACAAAGCACTGCTGGAACTGGCTGCTGCCGGTGGCTGTGGCGTTTTATTGTGGCAGGAACTGGACAAGCTTGCCGCCGCGCTGTGTACCCGGATGGCCGGGTGGAAAAGCTATCTGCTGGGCTTTTTGCCGGTGTACAGCGGTGTACTGACAGCCGGCGGCGAATGGAACGCCGGAGCGGCTGCAAACGGCTTTCTGCTCACGGTGCTGTGTTTTATCGCACAGGCGGTCACTCTCTGGCTGCAGCCGCTGCTGCGCAGCTACCTTGCCATCAGCATGGCCTGCGGCATCAGCTCCCGCAAAAGCCTGTCCGAGGGCTGCACCCTGACCGGGCGGCTGCTGCGGCAGGCTATCGGCTGGGCGGGCAAAGCATTCGCTGCCCTGATGAGTATTCAGCGCGTGGTAACGGTGCAGTTGGATCGTTCAGCCTCCCGTCTGGGACAGCTGCTGACCGGCAGTGTGCCCATCGTGGGGCAGGCGCTGAGCAGCGCGGCAGACGCGGTGTTGGCCGGGATGCAGCTGCTCAAAAGCACCCTTGGCATTGCTGCATTGCTCAGCATCGGGGCAGAGTTTGCGCCCTTGTATCTCTGGCTGCTGGTGCATCTGTTTTTTCTGTCCTGCTGCAGCTGGCTTGCCGGGATCGGCGGGCTGGAGCATTGCCATAAGCTGCTGCAATGCTTTGCTGAAGCCGTGCGATGCATGGCGGCAGTCACGGCCTTGTTTTTCATGTTGTTTGTGGTGGGCATCGTGCTGCTGATGCTGACAGGGGGTGGTTAGATGCAGGCGTTTCAGCGGGCTGCGGCAGTGTTCTGCATGGCGTGCATCGGGGCGGAGCTGGTCAGTCTTTTTGGCGGACAAGGCTGGGCTGGCCGGTGCATAAAAGCCGTGGCCGGGCTATATATTTTAGCAGTCCTTCTTGCGCAGCTGCCGCACCTGCCGGGCAGGGTCGCGGCCGCGTTTTCGGGCAATACAGCCCCGGCGGCTCTGTCTGCTATACAGTCGGATGTACTGGAAACGGAGATCTTGACCCAGACCAAAGCCCGGCTGGAGGAGTATTGCGCCGTACAGTGCCGTCAACAGTTCGGGCTGGATATTCGTGTGACAGTCACACTGGAAAAAGCCGGGCAGCAGGTCGTGGTAAAAAAGGCTGTTGCTGCTTTCCCGGCGGGCTGCACCGCCGCCCAAAAGCAGGCAGCGCTCAGCTTTTTGCAGCAGACGCTGGGTGCTCCCACGGCAGCGGAGGAGAGCACACCATGAAAAAGAACGAATTGCTTTCCGTTTTTCGCTCTCTGCAAAGCAGCAAGGGCCGCACTTCGCTGGCGGTGGCTGTCGGTGTGCTGGCAATGCTGCTGCTTTTGCTGTCGGAACTTTTACCCGGTGGCGATACGCAGAAAGCAGCGGCATCTACCGCCCAAACAGCCACCGTCAGCCAGTATCAGACCCAGCTGGAGCAGCAGCTGGAAGGGCTTATCAGTCAATTGCAGGGAGCGGGGCGCACCACGGTCATGGTCACCCTGACCACCGGAGAGGAGACCGTCTATGCGGTGGACACCCAGACCGGGGAACTGCAGCAGCAGGAGACCCATGTTCTTTTGCAGGATGGCTCTGCGCTTGCCGAGACAACCTATCTGCCGCAGGTCTGCGGGGTCGCCGTGCTGTGTGAGGGCGGGGGAGATGTCCGCATTGCAGCCCGCATCACCGAGCTGCTGCATTCGCTGCTGGATCTGCCCACGAACCGCATCTGTGTGGAACAGCGCAAGCGCTGAGCCGCTGCTTTGATCAAGTACCGAAATAGTTTTACCGAAAACCCAAAGGAGGAAGCGTTTTATGAGAGCACTTTCCAGAAACACCCGCAGGGTCACCGCCCTGACACTGGCGGCGGCACTGGTCATTGCCGTCTACTTAAACTGGCAGTATGCCCGGGCGGACATCACCCCGCAGACAGAGGACGACACCCTCATGGTCTCGGCAGAGCCGGTGGAAGCAGATGCCGAGACCACCATCACGGATGCGCTGCCCACAGAAGCAGAAGCGGCCTCCGGTGCCAGCAAAAACTACGGCGAAGCACAGCTTGTCAGCGTTGCAAACGACAGCGGCACCCGCTTTTTTGAACAGGCCCGTCTCAAGCGGGAAAAGGCACACGATGAAGCCATGGACACCCTGCAAAAGAGTCTGAAATCCTCCTCCCTGACAGCGGAGGAGAAAAAGGAGTACACCGCACAAATGGCGGCAGGGCTGGAAGATCTGAACGCAGAAAATGAGATCGAGACACTGGTGCGCGCCAAGGGCTTTGCGGACTGCCTGTGCTTTTTACAAGCAGGGCGGGCAGACTTGACCGTGATGACGGCAGGCGAGCCGCTCACGGCGGCACAGGTGGCGCAGATCCGGGATGTGGTGATGAACAAAAGCAGTGTGACCGCCCAGAATATCACGGTGGTGGAGGTAAAGTAAGCACACTCTATTTATGCGGACACCCCGGCGGCGCAGGTGCAGTTTTTCTTGCAGGCAGAAAGCTGTATGCGCTGCCGGGATGCCATTCCGTGCTGATTTCCATCTTCTTTTCCAAACAAGTATTGAAATTGCCCCCGCATTGATGGTATAATAACTCTATCAAAAATGAATGCTGCGTGCCTTTATGCACCGCACAAGGGCGCGTTTGAACACAAAAGGCGGGCACGGCAGACCGGTTCCAACAATTTGAGACCGCCGCCGGAGCAGCCTTTGGATGGAGGACAGCACAATGGATTTACAGAACATGGATCTTCAGGGCGGCAGCCTTCAGATTTCGACCGAGGTCGTGGGTAAGATCGCCCGCTGCGCCGCACTGGAAGTGGATGGCGTTGCCGAGGTATCCTGCGGCGTGCAGAACAAAAAGCTGAAAAGCCTGCTGGAATCTGCCAGCATCCAGCCGCCTGTGGTGGTGGAGATGCGGGACGGCACAGCCAGCATCACCCTGCACCTGATGATGCAGTTCGGCGCACGGATCCCCTCTGTGGCTGAAAAGGTACAGGAGAACGTCAAGTCTGCTGTACAAAATATGACCAATGTGACGGTCAGCCGCGTGGATCTGGTCATTGCAGGCCTTACCGAAGCGCAGTAACAAATTTAGCAAAAAATCATATCAGAAACGATCCTCCTCCCGGCACGCCCGGCGGGGAGGGTTTGTATTGCGAAAGGAACATTATGGAAAATATTCTGCCCCGTAGAGAAGCCCGTGAAAACGCCTTTTTGCTGGCGTTTTCGCAGACCTTTGGTGACATTCCTCTTGCCGAGGCACTGTCCAACCATGCCGAGAACGATGAAGAGCATCCTGTGGATGCATTCAGCCGTCTGCTGCTGAATGCCTACTATGATCATTCCGCAGAGGTGGATGACGAGATCCGTGCCCATCTGCGTAACTGGACCATGGAGCGTCTGCCCCGCGTCAGCCTGACCGTGCTGCGTCTGGCTGTGGCCGAGATGCTGTTCGGCGGCGAGAACAAGCCCGGCGTTGCCATCAATGAGGCTGTGGAGCTGACCAAGAAGTACGGCGCGGGCGAGGACTACCAGTTTGTGAATGGCCTGCTGGGTGCTGTGGCACGCGACCACGGCCTGAGTGATGAAGCCGTCGCGGAGTCGGCTGAACAGTGAGCCGTTATACGCTCGGGGTCGATACAAGCAACTATGCAACCTCTCTGGCAGTTTTTGATACAGCCGGGGAGGTTGTTTGCGCAAAAAAGCGCTTTTTGCCGGTAAAAGCCGGACAGCTTGGCCTGCGGCAGAGCGATGCGCTGTTCCATCATACGGCAGCTCTGCCGGAGATGCTGCAGGAATTGGCGCAGGAATTCGACCTGACAAAAATAGATGCCGTAGGCGTTTCGCAAAAGCCGCGCCCGGTGGAGGGCAGCTATATGCCCTGTTTTCTGGCTGGTGTCAGCGCCGCAACTGCCTTTGCGGCGGCGCGGGACATTCCGCTGATCTACACCACCCATCAGCAGGGACACGCTGCGGCGGCGCTGTATGCCGCAAAGGGCGAGGCGCTGTTCTCCCAGAAGGTGCTGTTGTTCCATATCTCCGGCGGCACCACGGATCTTTTGCTGTGCGATCAGGTGCGTACCATCACCACCCTTGGCACCAGTACCGATCTGTACGCCGGTCAGGCGGTGGACCGCGTAGGTGTACGACTGGGCTTTGGCTTCCCCGCAGGTGCCGAGGTCTCGCGCCTTGCTGCGCAGTGCACCGAGGAGATCCGCCCAAAATCCAGCGTAAAGGGGCTGCAATGCAGCCTTTCCGGGCTGGAAAACCAATGCAACGCCCTGCTTGCAGCCGGAAAAGCACCGGAATACGTCTGCAAGTACTGCCTGCTCTGCGTAGCGGATACTGTTGTCCGCATGACGAAGGCTGCGCAGAAGGAATACCCCGGCTTGCCGGTGGTCTGTGCCGGCGGCGTGATGAGCAGCGATATCATCCGCACATGGGTGCAGCAGCGTCTGCCGCAGGTCTATTTTGTGCCGGGGCAGTATTCCAGCGATAACGCCATCGGCGTATCCATTCTTGCTGCGCGGGAGGCCGGGCTATGGCTGATGTGATCTCGGTATCAGAGCTGAACCATTATGTCAAAACGCTTCTGGACGTCAACGACAGTCTGTTTGATCTTGCCCTGCGCGGCGAGATCGCAAATTTTGTGCAGAACGCCCGCAGCGGACACTGCTATTTTTCTCTGCGGGACGAAGCCTGCAGCGTAAAAGCAGTGATGTTTCGCACCGATGCCCGCCGTATGGCGTTTCGCCCAGAGGAAGGAATGCGGGTGGTGGTGCGCTGCCGTGCTACCCTCTACGAGCGGGACGGCGCGTTTCAGGTCTATGTGAACGAAATGTTCCCGGACGGTCTGGGCGCGGCACAGCTTGCGCTGGAACAGCTGAAGGCTCGGTTGGAAAAGGAAGGTCTGTTCGACCCCGCACATAAAAAGCCGCTGCCTGCGTACCCCAAATGTATTGGTGTCGTCACCAGTAAAACCGGGGCGGCGCTGCAGGATATCCGCAACGTGATCAGCCGCCGCTGGCCGTCTGTCCGGCTGCTGCTGTGCCCGGTAACGGTGCAGGGCTTTGAAGCCGCCCGGCAGATCGCTGCCGCCATCCACACACTGGATCAGAGCGGGCGGGTGGACGAGATCATTGTGGCACGGGGCGGCGGCAGCAGGGAGGACCTGTGGGTGTTCAACGCTGAGGAGATCGCCCTGGCGGCGTTTCGCTGCAAAACGCCGCTGATCAGTGCTATCGGACACGAGATCGACTACACTCTTCTGGACTTTGTGGCCGACCAGCGTGCACCTACACCGTCCGCTGCCGCAGAGCTTGCAGTGCCGGATCGGGAAGAGCAACAGCGCATTTTAAAAAATATTGAAGAAAATATTCACAAAAATATACAAAAACGGCTCGCGTTGTGTTATAATGGTCTGGAACAATACAACTTTTTGTTGGAGCAGAACGCGCCAGATAAAATCTTACAGCAGTATTCAAGCCGTCTGCAGCAGATGCAACAGGCCATTCAGACGCAGCAAAAAGTGCGTATGAATGATAAAAACGTGCAGCTGCAGCACGCGGCTGCACTGGCGTCATCACTGGATCCGTACCGTGTGCTGGCTCGCGGCTATGCTCTGGTGACCGATGCAAAAGGCAAGGTCTGCACCATGGAGCAGCTGCAGCCGGAGCAGACCATCTGCGTGCGCAGCCGGCAATATCAGGCACGATGCCGTGTAGAAACGGTGGAGGAGATCAATGAGAGCACCCAAAAGCTTTGAAGAAGGAATGGATCGGCTGAACGCGATCCTTGCGCAGATGCAGCAGGAGGATACCTCGCTGGCAGATTCCGTCAAGCTGTATGCGGAAGCTGCCACCCTGATGCAGTACTGCCACGCGACACTGGAAAAAACGTCGCTGCAGATCGAGGAGATCAATGCAAGGCTCGCACAGACCGTAGAAGCACCACAGGAGCAGGAGGAAGAATAATGGAATACAAGGCGCAATATCAGGAATATCTGCTGCAGGCTACGGCTGCACTGGATGCTGCCAGTGCCCGTTTTCTGCCCGAGGAATCGGAGGGGTGCAGAGCAGCCCGCTATAGTCTGCTGGGCGGCGGAAAGCGCATCCGCGCAATTCTGACGCTCAGCGTCTGCGATATGCTGGGCGGCGAGATGCAGGCAGCTGCACAGTTTGCAGCAGCCGTGGAGATGCTGCATTGCTACTCGCTGATCCACGACGATCTGCCCTGCATGGACAACGATGATCTGCGCAGGGGACGCCCTTCCTGCCACAAAGCCTTCAGCGAGTCAACGGCAATGCTTGCCGGTGATGTGCTGCTGACCGAGGCCTTTGAGGTGATCGCCAATGCGCCCGCTGCACCGCAGATCTGCGTAGCAGCCGCCCGTGCGCTGGGCGCAGGTGCCGGCAGCCGCGGCATGGTCTACGGACAGGAGCTGGATCTGAAATATGAAGCGCTGGCAGCCACCGAGGAACAGCTGCGCCTTATCCATCGCAACAAGACCGGTGCGCTGATCAACGCCGCCGTCCAGATGGGCGCTGCTGCGGCCGGTGCAGCACCGCAGCAGTGTGAGATACTGGCATCCTACGCATACGGGCTGGGACTGGTGTTCCAGATCGTGGACGATGTGCTGGATGTTACCAGCACTCCAGAGCAGCTGGGCAAGCCCATTGGCAGCGACAGTGAAAACGGTAAGACCACCTTTGTCACTCTGTACGGAGTGGACGGTGCAATGGCGCTGGCGCAAAAGCTGAACGAGCAGATCTGTAGTGATCTGCAGCAGCATTTTGGTGCAAAGGCGGCTTTCCTGCAGCAGCTGGCACAGCAGCTTCTGGTGCGCAAAAACTAAAGAAAAAGGAATACGGATATGCAGCTTATTCAAAACATCTTATTGGTCAATCAGATCTTGACCGCATCGCTTCTCAGTTGGTTCGTTGCACAGGTATTAAAGACGATCATCAACTTTATTCTGCTGGGCAAGTTTCAGCTGGAGCGGATGTGGGGCGATGGCGGTATGCCCAGCGCACACAGTGCGACCGTCTGTGCTATGGCCATTGTTACCGGGCGCAGCGCCGGGGTCTCCTCGCCCATTTTTGCGGTGGCCTGCGTGGTGGCTATTATCACCATGCACGATGCTATGGGCGTCCGGCACGAGACCGGAGAGCAGGCAAAGGTGCTGAACCAGATGATCGCCCAGTGGATCGATGTGAGCGAGAAAAACGCTCCCTTTTTGCAGAATATGCATCTGAAGGAAATGGTCGGCCACACGCCGCTACAGGTCGTGGCAGGCGTGCTGCTCGGCTCGCTGGTGGGCTTTTTGTTCCCAGTCGTGTGATGAAATGCGGCCTTCTGCAGAAGCTGCTTTGTATTTATGACAGAGCAGCGCAGAATGGCTGCGGTAGAAAAAGCGAAAGAACAAACGCATAAAGGACGTGTGAATATGGAGTCGTTGCTGGACAAGATCGATCAGCCCAGCGATCTTAAAAAGCTGAATGCACAGCAGGTGGAGAAGCTTTGCGCGGAGATACGGCATTTTATGCTGGAGAATATCTCCAAGACCGGTGGACATCTGGCCTCTAATCTTGGCACTGTAGAGCTGACCGTGGCACTGCACCGAGTGCTGGAAACGCCGAAGGATAAGATCGTATTTGATGTGGGACATCAGTGCTACACCCACAAGCTGCTTACCGGACGCCGGAAGCAGTTTGACCATTTGCGGCAGCTGGATGGCATTTCCGGCTTCCCAAACCCCAACGAAAGTGTGCACGATGCCTTTATTGCCGGACATGGCAATACAGCACTTTCGCTGGCCATTGGCATGGCATGGGCAAAAAAGATCAAGCATGAGCCCGGACTTGTGGTGGCACTGATTGGTGATGGTGCCTTCACTGGCGGCATGGTGTACGAGGGCATGAACAACATCGGCGGGCTGGACAATCTGCTTGTGATCCTGAATGATAACAAGATGTCCATCTCTAAAAATGTAGGTGCGCTGGCGCGGTATTTGACCCATCTGCGCACGACTACGGCATATTACGACGCCAAGGACAATGTGCGCAGCTTTCTGGACGGTGTGCCATTGATCGGCCCGCCGATGAAAAAATCGCTGATGGGCGCAAAAACACTGGTGCGCCGCGCTATGTACCACTCCACCATGTTTGAGGATATGGGCTTTGAGTACATCGGCCCGGTAGACGGTCATAATGTGGAAGAGCTGGAGCGCACTCTGCGCTCGATCTACCAGCGGCCGGGTCCGCACTTTTTGCACGTTGTGACCAAAAAGGGCAAGGGCTATCAGCCGGCAGAGATGAACCCGGGCAACTATCACGGTGTATCTGCCTTTGACCCGGATGGAATGCCGGATCCGGAGGTTGCGCCGAAGGAGTCCTTCTCCACAGTTTTCGGTAAGCTGCTGGTGCAGGAGGGAACACAAAACCCGAAGCTCTGTGCGATCACTGCTGCCATGAAGTACGGCACCGGACTGCAGTTCTTTGCCCACCGCCACCCGCAGCGCTTTTTTGATGTAGGTATGGCAGAGCAGCACGCTGTTACTTTTGCGGCAGGCCTTGCCAGTCAGGGAATGCTGCCGGTGGTGTGCATCTACTCCACCTTCCTGCAGCGCTCCTATGACCAGATCATCCATGATGTCAATCTGCTAAAGGAAAATGTGCTCTTTGCCATTGACCGTGCGGGCTTTGTTCCCGCAGACGGCGAGACCCATCAGGGCATCTACGATGCAGCCTTCCTCAGCCAGCTTAACATCCCGGTCTATGCGCCTTCCAACTACGAAGAACTGCAATACTGGCTGCACTATCTGCTGCAGGATACAATCTCCGGCCCTCGTGCCATCCGCTACCCCCGCGGCGGCGAGAATACAAAGCTGGCGCAGTATCCCTGCACAAAGCAGGAGTACGACTTTTTGCAGCAGCTACCCGGGGCAGAGATCCTTCTGGTCAGCTATGCAGACGAGCTGGAGGATCTGCTGGATGCTGCCGACCAATTGAACGCTGCATCGCAAAATGCGGATGTTCTAAAACTTGTAAAGTTATATCCCTTTACAGATAAACTTATCGATGCTGTGTCGAAATATAAAATCGTGCTGTTTGCAGAGGAGTGCGTTGCTGCCGGCGGGATCGGTGAGCATCTGGCTTACGCTTTGCAGCAAAACGGCTGGAATGGCCGCTTTTTGCACTGTGCTGTCCGCACAGCCTGTCTGCCTCATGCAACCGTCCCGCAGATCAAGCAATGCACCGGTCTGGATGCTGCGGATATTGTGCAGGCAGTCCGGGCTGCCCTCACGAAAGGAGAAAACGAGCTGTGAAAATTCGGTTGGACCAATATCTTGTGCAGAACGGACTTGTGCAGAGCCGGGAGCGCGCCAAAGCTTTGATCATGGCCGGTGTGGTTTTTGTCAACCAGCAAAAGGTGGACAAGGCCGGCGAGATGATCAAGGAGGACGCAGTTGTCGAGGTGCGCGGTCACGATATCGGCTATGTCAGCCGCGGCGGCCTGAAGTTGGAAAAGGCTATGAAGTGCTTCCCGCTTACCCCTGACGGCAAAGTGTGCATGGACATCGGTGCGTCCACCGGCGGCTTTACCGACTGTATGCTGCAAAATGGCGCAGTGAAGGTGTATGCCGTGGATGTTGGCTACGGTCAGCTGGCATGGAGCCTGCGGACGGATGAACGCGTGGTAAACATGGAACGCACGAACATCCGCTATGTCACGCCGGAGGATCTGGCAGAGCCCATTGAGTTTTTCAGTGTGGATGTTTCCTTTATTTCTCTGCATCACATCTTCCCGGTGGCGCAGCGCATCACCACCCCGGACGCTATGGGTGTCTGTCTGGTGAAGCCGCAGTTTGAGGCAGGCCGCGAGAAGGTGGGCAAAAACGGCGTGGTACGCGACCCTGCGGTGCATCGTGAGGTACTGCACAATGCCATGTCTTATGCTGCTGAAAACGGCTTTGTGGTGCGCGGGCTGGATTACAGCCCGGTCAAGGGGCCGGAGGGGAATATCGAGTACCTGATGTTTGTGCAGAAGAGCGATCAGCCCGCAGTGCTGGATGATGAAGCTGCCGCACAGGTGGTGGCGGCAAGCCATACCACACTGGATCGCTGAGGCTCAGCCGTCAGCAAAGGAGAAGCCGGTATGACGATCTACATTTCGCCCAATCCGGGCAAGACCTCCGCAAGCGAGATCGCGCTGCGTGCGGCGCAGATCCTGCTGACCCACGGTGCTGCTGTGCTGATGAGCGATGCTCTGCGGGAAAGCTGCAGCACGGCAGGGGTCGTTTATCTGCCGCTGGAGCAGTGTCTGGAACGCACGGATGTGATCCTGACCATCGGCGGGGATGGTACCATCCTGCACGAAGCAAATCTTTCGCTCCGGTACGCAAAGCCCATCCTCGGCATCAATCTGGGACGCTGCGGTTTTCTGGCTACCTGCGAGATCGGCGAAATGGAAACAAAGCTGGCCGCCGTGGCACGTGGCGAGTTTCAGCTGGACAACCGGATGCTTTTATATGCCCGGGTGCTTGGTCAGGATGGCTGGGAAGGTCATGCCCTCAACGATGTAGTTGTGACCAAGGGGCGCTTGCAGCAGGCCATCGACTTCAGCATTTACTGCGATGATATTCTGGTAGAGCACTACCGGGGCGACGGTGTCATTGTGGCGACCCCCACCGGCTCTACGGCCTACTCGCTGGCAGCCGGCGGCCCGATTCTGGACTCGCAGACCAAGGGCGTTGTAGTGACCCCTATCTGCCCTCACAGTCTGGCCAGTCCGGCCATGGTGTTTGCGCAGGAGCGCAAGCTGAATGTCTGTGTGGGACAGGTGGCAGATGATGAAGTGTTTATCAGCTGTGACGGTGGTGTGGGCTACCCCCTCAAGGCGGGTGCCACCGCAGAGATCCGCCTGTCTGATCAGAACGTCAAGCTTATCACTTTTGGGCGGGCAGACCAGTTTCAGGCCATTGACCAGAAACTGCGTAAAAGACAATAACACGGGAGGCGATTTTTAAGATGGCACGCAGCCGCAAAGAAGATACAAAAACAAAAGCGGAACGCTTGCAGACGATCCTGCGTCTGGTGCAGGAGCATCCCATCAGCCGACAGGAGGTGCTGCTGGAGCACCTGCGGAACGAGGGCTTTGAGGTGACGCAGGCCACCGTTTCCCGCGATATCCGGGAACTGTGCCTTGTAAAGGCAGCTACTACTGAGGGCTATCGCTATGTTTCCAGCCGGAACGAAAGCTTCAATCCCAAGACCCAAGGGCGCTTTGAGACCATCTTCCACGAGTCTGTTCTGGAGGTGGATTATGCCGGGCACGTTGTGCTGGTAAAATGCTATTCCGGCATGGCCAATGCCGCCTGCGAGGTTTTTGACGCTTTGCAGTGGAAAAACGTTGTCGGCACCCTTTCCGGTGATGACACCTTTTTAATCGTTGCGCGCTCTGAGCGCGATGCCAAGACCATTTGTTCGGAGCTGACCCGTTATGTGGGACAGAGATGACGGTAGGAGAACGAAGCCATGCTGAGCAGCCTGCAAATTGAAAATGTTGCCGTGATCCAGAAGGCAGAGGTGCACTTTGAACCGGGGCTGAACGTACTGACCGGTGAGACCGGTGCGGGCAAATCCATCCTGATCGATTCCATCAATGCGATCCTTGGCAACCGCACCTCTAAAGACTTGGTGCGTACCGGGGCTTCAAAGGCGGTGATCCGCGCCGCCTTTGAACAGGTGCCGTCTGCTGTGCTGGATAAGCTGGAGCAGTCCGGCTACGAGCGCTCCGAAGCACTGCTGCTCAGCCGCGAGATCACCGCTGAGGGTAAAAGCAGCTGCCGCATCAACGGAATGCCGGCTACCGCAGCTGTTCTGCGGGATCTGTGCGGCGGTCTGATCAACATCAACGGTCAGCACGATTCCGTAGGTCTGCTCAACCCGGCGCACCATCTGGGGATTCTGGATGATTATGCGCAGAATCGCACTGTTTTTCAGGAGTACTATACCTTGTACCGGAAACTGGTGCAGGTCAAGCGGGAGCTGGATGCTCTGATCACCGATGAAGCTGAAAAGCAGCGCAAGATCGATCTGCTGCAATATCAGGTGCAGGAAATTGAGGATGCCGGACTGACTGCCGGTGAGGAGCAGACGCTGGAAAACCGCCGGAAGATGCTGTCCAATGCATCTGCCATCCGGGATCGTCTGGCACAAAGCTATGCGCTGCTATCCGGCAGTGATGACGCCGCAGGTGCGGTGGATCTGCTGGGGGAAACCTCTAACGCAGTGGATGCCGCTGCGCAGTTGGACCCTGCGCTTACAGCCGCCGCTGGGCAGCTGCTGGACTTATATTATAATGCCAAGGACGTGGCCGCAGATCTGATCGGGCGGCTGGATGCCTACGACACCAACGATGCAGAGCTGGATGAGGTGGAGCAGCGGCTGGATCTTTTGTACCGGCTGAAGCGCAAGTACGGCAGCACGGTGGAGGACGTGATCGCTTTCGGGCAGAAGGCCCGGGAGGATCTGGATAGCATCCAGCATTCCCAGCAGCGCTATGATGCCTTGCAGGCGGAAAAATTGCGTCTTTACGCAAAAGCGCGGGAAAAAGCAGAGGTGCTGACCCAGACCCGGCTGAAAGCCTTTGAGGAATTGAACACCCGCATTTCCGGCACGCTGGACTTTTTGAATATGCCGGGCGTGCGCATGACCTTGCGGCACACCCGCGGTCCGCTGGCCAGCCACGGGCAGGACAGCGTTGAATTCTACATCTCAACAAACCCCGGGGAAGCGCCTAAGCCGCTGGCTAAAATCGCGTCCGGCGGCGAGCTGAGCCGTATCACCCTTGCCATCAAGAACGCAATGGCCGATAAGGACGCTGTGCCAACCGTGATCTATGATGAGATCGACAGCGGCGTGTCCGGCAAGGCGGCGGGACGCATCGGTGAGGTGCTGCGCCAGAGCGCACAGGGACATCAGATCCTGTGCATCACCCATACGGCGCAAATCGCAGCGCTGGCCGACTGCCATCTGCTCATCCAGAAAAACGTGTCCAACGAGCGCACCTATACCGAGATCCATCCGCTGGACGAAAATGGCCGCGTAGAGGCCTTGGCGCGTCTCATCTCCGGCGACCATGTCACCGAACTTTCCCGCGCCAATGCACGGGAAATGCTGCAGGAGCGCAAGCACAGCGGTTGATTCATAGGAATGCATTTATGCAGAAAAAGACAGCTCTTGACAAGGCGGCGGTCTTGTGATAGAGTAGACACTGTTAATGGCGATGAAGGGAACAAGTACCCTGAAGCGTTCTGTCCAGAGAAGTCCCGGTTGGTGCAAGGGATCACAGAACAGCAGGGGAAATACCTCCCGGAGCTGCAGGCTGAATGCGTAAGGCTAGTAGGCTGTGCCGCGTGCGAGCGTTAAAGACGCAGGAGTGTCACTCTACTCTGGGGTGTGCACTCGTAAGGCCGTTTCTGTGAGGAAACGGCAAACAGAGGTGGTACCGCGAAGTTATCTCGCCCTCTGCCAAATTTATTTTTGGCAGAGGGCGTTTTTGTTTCCTCTGCCCCAAAAACAGGAGGTTTTTCCCATGACGCTGTACGAAGAACTGAAAGCTCGTGGTCTGGTAGCGCAGATCACCGATGAGGAGATCATCGACCTGATCAACAATGGCAAGGCTACCTTTTACATCGGCTTTGACTGCACTGCCGACAGTCTGACCGCCGGCCATTTTCTGGCACTGACCCTGATGAAGCGTCTGCAGCTGGCTGGCAACAAGCCCATCGCCCTGATTGGCGGCGGCACTACCATGATCGGTGACCCCTCCGGCCGCACCGATATGCGCAAGATGCTGACCAAGGACGATATCGCCCACAATGCCGCCTGCTTTAAAAAGCAGATGGAGAAGTTCATTGATTTCTCCGAAGGCAAGGCTCTGATGGTGAACAACGCCGACTGGCTGCTGGATCTGAACTACGTTGAGCTGCTGCGCGAGGTGGGCGCCTGCTTCTCCGTGAACAATATGCTGCGCGCCGAATGCTACAAGCAGCGCATGGAGAAGGGTCTGTCCTTCTTAGAGTTCAACTACATGATCATGCAGAGCTACGACTTCTACTATATGTTCCAGCACTACGGCTGCAATATGCAGTTCGGCGGCGACGACCAGTGGAGTAATATGCTGGGCGGCACCGAGTTGATCCGCCGCAAGCTGGGCAAGGACGCCTATGCCATGACTGTGACCCTGCTGCCCGACTCTCAGGGCAAGAAGATGGGCAAGACCGCCGGCAACGCTGTCTGGCTGGATCCCAACAAGACCAGTCCCTTCGAGTTCTACCAGTACTGGCGCAACGTGGGCGATGCCGATGTGATGAAGTGCATTCGGATGCTCACCTTCCTGCCGCTGGAGCAGATCGAAGAGATGAGCACTTGGCAGGATCAGCGCCTGAACGAAGCCAAGGAGATCCTTGCTTACGAGATGACCAGCATGGTGCATGGCAAGGAGGAGGCCGAAAAGGCTCAGAATGCTGCCCGTGCACTGTTCAGCGGCAACGCGATGGATACCGAGCATATGCCCAGCACCCAGCTGACCGAGGCTGACCTGACGGACGGCGCTATCGGCATCCTGACCCTGATGGTCAAGGCCGGTCTGGCTGCTTCCAACGGCGAAGCACGCCGTCTGGTGGTGCAGGGCGGTGTGCTGGCAGACGGCGAAAAGGTCGCTGCTCCCACTGTCAGCTTTACCGCAGAGCAGCTGGCCAAGGGTATCGTGATCAAGAAGGGTAAAAAGATCTACCACAAGGTAACGCTGTAAAAAAGCATTATTAAAAATGGTCCAGAAACGTCTGTAGGCGTTTCTGGACCATTTTTTACATTTTAGCGCGTAACAGCCGCTGATGGCCTGCAAATCGAACCGGAAACGCAGCTGCCCCCTCCGGCCTATTGCTGTTACAGCTCGTACGCCTTTTTCAGCGCTTCATAGGCAGCATCTTCGTTTTCAGCGTGGACGAGCAGAGAGATATCCAGATCGCTGGTGGTGATCAGCAATACCTCGATACCAGCCATAGCCAGTGCGTTCAGCGCCCGCGCAGCCACGCCGCAGCTGGTGACCATATCCTCGCCGAACAGATTCAGCTTGGAGTAGCCCACGCTGATCAGAGGAGAAGCCTTGGCGTCCTTATCCAGATTTGCCGCCGAGATTGCTTTCATCACCAGCGGCAGATCGCTGCTGGATGCAGTAAAGCTGAAATCAATGGTAGTGCCGTGTGGGGCGCTCTGGCTGATCATATCCACCACCACGCCGGTCTCTGCAAAGATATCCAGATAGCGGGACAGACTGTTGCCCCGGAACGCCACGTCCTGCACGCTGATCATCATCAGGTCAGTCTCGATATTGATCTTCGATACTCCGTACATAAAAAGTCCTCCGTTCTGCCCGGGTTGCCGAGCAACGCTCAATCATTTCACATTTTTATGTAAGTACTATCGCAATTCAACTTTTAATGCAACAGCGCTGCATTGCATAGCACAAATACGCCGCTTTTATGTTACACTAATTCTTGTCTTGCGACAAAAAGGATGCGCTGATATTATTTTGTGCGATTTTTTGTATCCTGTCAAGGCTGAAATCAGAATATTTTGCCCGCACACCATGCGCTGCCGCCAATTCCTGCGTGTAATCGCGCAAAAGATAGGTGCGCACATTGGCTTTTCCTGTATCGTAATGTGTCACGGTGGGGTGCAGCTGCGGCGCAAGCACTGCACATTGCACTGAGCCGTTCGGCTGTGTAGTCTTTTGCAGCTGCAAGGTCAGGATAGCGCCCACCAGCTGATCCGGGCGGCTCTGAGTGCTGAGAAAATTGCCCAGCGAGTAGGCCACAAAACTCCGCCGCCCATCTGCTGCGGTAAGCCACTGGGCATCCTGCAATACATGAGGGTGGGTGCCAACAATGACGTCTGCGCCCCAGTCTGCCAGATTCTGTGCCAGTGTGCGTTGGCTGTCCACGATGGCGTGGCTGTCCTCTACACCCCAGTGAACCCCAACCACCACAAAATCCGCCTGCTGGCGTGCCAAACGCGCCTGCCGCTCAATCACATCGGTCTGGCTGGTGTAGATGATATTGGCCGTCATATTCTTGTTCTGGCGGATGCCGTTGGTGTGCTCGGTGTAGGAGAGATACGCGATGGTGACGCCGTTGACGGTTTGCAGCGGGATGCGGTCATAGTCCTCTTCGCCGCGCCACAGACCGGTGGTGACCACGTCCTCCGGCATGGACTCCCAGAACTGTAGAGTGGCGGCAATACCGGACGCGCCCTTGTCGTAGGTGTGGTTATTGGAAAGGCTGAACACCCGCACCCCGGCGCGGTACAGCGCCCGCGCACAGTCGCCGGGGGTGGAAAAGCTGGGGTAGGTGGAGGGTGCAAGGGTGTCGCTGCAAAGGGTCTCCTGATTGATCCAGTTTACATCCTGCTCAGCATAGAAAGGAGCGATATGCTCATAACAGTAATCAAAGCTGTACTTTCCATCTTCGCCTGCCCGGCGGGCGGCCTGATTATAAATGGGAGAGTGGATCAGGTTATCTCCTGCTGCGGAAAAGCGGATGGTCTCTACCACAGGCTGTGGTTCAGGTTCCGGCTCCGGTGCCGCAACAGATGAAGCAGGGGATAGCGTATCCTCCGGCGGCGCAATGCCGCCCACCGGTACATCTTCTCCCGGCAGTCTTGTCCAGATCCCCAGACACAGCGCTATCACGCTCACCGTAAGAACCGACAGCACCACCGCCCGGAGCGTTTGCTTTCGGCCGCGCTTACGGGCAGCCGGACGCCGCCGCTTTAAAGGCTCCTGCTTCATCGTTCACCTCTTCTCCCGGCGTATGCCGGGGCAGCTTATTTTTCAGAGGGCGGCGATCAGGTCGCCCATATCGTACAGCCCCGGCTCTTTTTTTGCCAGATAAACCGCAGCATTCACGGCACCGTTGGCAAAGATGCTGCGGGAGTAGGCAGTGTGCCGCAGGGTGATCACCTCGTCCGGGCCACAGAACAGCACCTCGTGGTCGCCCACGATGCTGCCGCCGCGCACAGCGCTGATGCCGATTTCCTTCGGGTCGCGCTTCTGGCGCACGGAGGAGCGGTCGTACACATAATGGTACGCGCCGTCATTCTGCTCATTGATGGCATCGGCCAGCATCAGCGCCGTTCCGCTGGGTGCATCCAGCTTGTTGTGGTGATGCTGCTCCACGATCTCAATATCATAATTGATGCCCAGCACAGCAGAGGCGCGCTTGCACAGCTCGGCCAGCACATTGATGCCCATGGACATATTGGCGCTCTTGAACACCGGAACGCTGCGGGACAGCTGCACTACCTTCAGCTGCAGCTCCTCCGAAAGGCCGGTGGTGCACACCACGATGGGCATTTTGTGGGTCTGGCAGTAGGGCAGTGCCTTTTCCACTGCGGCAGGGGAGCTGAAGTCGATGATCACATCGCCCTTGCCGTTCAGCTTTTCCAGACTGTCGTAGACCGGGATACCGTTCTGCTCGCCGTCCTTCATATCGATACCGGCCACCACGCAGCAGTCCTCCCGCTGTGCGATCATATCGCACAGCACATGGCCCATACGGCCGCCAATGCCCTGAATCACGATCTCTGTCATTGTTGTTTCCTCGTTTCTATAATATGGCAGAATGCCCGGAAGCTGAGGATTCCCGGGCATTCTGTACGCTGTTGTTATTCCTTAATAAGACCTGCAGCCTGCAGAGCCTGCTCGATCTTTGCCTTGTGGGCATCGCTGGGCTCTACCAGCGGCAGACGGCACTCACCCGCGTTCCAGCCCAGCACGTTCATGGCGTACTTGACCGGAATGGGGTTCACCTCGCAGAACAGAGCCTCCTCCAGCGGCAGCATTTCCAGCTGCAAAGCGCAGGCCTTGGCGGTGTCGCCGTCAAAGAAAGCCTGACAGCAGTTATGCACCAGCTCCGGCGCAACATTGGACACCACGCTAATGACGCCCTTGCCGCCCAGTGCCAGCAGGGGAACTACCTGATCGTCGTTGCCGGAGTAGATGTTCAGCGCATCACCGCACAGTGCAGCAACCTTGGCTACCTGAGAGATGTTGCCGGAGGCCTCCTTGATGCCGTTAATGAGCGGGTGCTTGCTCAGCTCCAGAGCGGTCTCAGGCGCAATGTTCAGACCCGTGCGGGAGGGCACATTGTACAGGATGACCGGAATTCCGCCAGCCTCAGCCATGGCGGTAAAGTGCGCCACCAGACCGGCCTGCGAGGTCTTGTTGTAGTAGGGGGTGACCATCAGCAAGGCATCAGCGCCGCAGGCAGCAGACTTTGCTGCCAGTGCGCAGCCGTGGTCGGTATCGTTCGAACCGGCACCGGCAATGACCGGTACGCGGTGATTGACCGTATCCACGGCGAACTTGATGGCGGCCAGCTGCTCCTCATCAGTCATGGTAGAGCACTCGCCGGTGGTGCCGCAGATGATGATGGCATCAGTGTGGCGGGCAATCTGATCCTCGATAATGCGGCCCAGCTCGTCAAAGTTGATGCTTCCGTCCTCGTACATCGGGGTGATGATGGCCACACCCGCGCCGGTAAAGACAGGCTTCTTCATAGTAAAAAACTCCTTTGCTGCGTGTATCGCGCAAAAATTCAGGCATTAGTCCATATAGCCCTTTGCTGCCAGCAACTCAGCCAGCAGCACAGCACCGCCGGCAGCACCGCGCAGGGTGTTGTGGCTCATGCAGGCAAACTTGTAGTCAAACAGGGTGTCCTCCCGCAGACGGCCGATGCACACGGCCATGCCGTTCTCGGTGTTGCGGTCCAGCTTGGGCTGCGGACGATCGGGCTCGGTAAAGTAGTGCAGGAACTGCTTGGGTGCGCTGGGCAGGTTCAGTTCCTGTGCAGGGCCGCGGAAGTTCGCCCAAGCTTCCAGCATCTGCTCCTTGGTGGGCTTTTTATCAAAGCTTACGAACACGGCTGCAGTGTGACCGTCCGAGACAGGCACACGGAAGCACTGTGCAGTGATGACCGGTTTTTCAGCATTGACGATCTGGTCGCCCTCGATATGGCCCCACAGCTTCAGCGGCTCGCGCTCACTCTTTTCCTCCTCGCCGCCGATGTAGGGGATCACGTTGTCCACGATCTCAGGCATCCGGTCAAAGGTCTTGCCTGCACCGGAAATAGCCTGATAGGTGCACACCAGCGCCTTGCTCACGCCAAAGTCCTTCATCAGGGGATGCAGGGCGGGCACATAGCTCTGCAGGCTGCAATTGGACTTGACCGCGATGAAGCCGCGCTTGGTGCCCAGACGCTTGCGCTGGGCGGGAATGATCTCGATATGGTCGGCGTTGATCTCGGGCACCACCATGGGAACATCCGGGGTGAAACGATGGGCACTGTTGTTGGAGACCACCGGGCACTCAGCCTTGGCGTATGCTTCCTCCAGTGCTTTGATCTCGTCCTTGGGCATATTGACAGCGCAGAAAACAAAATCCACCTGCGAAGCAACTTCCTCTACCTTGGAAGCGTCCAGAACGGTCATCTTCTTCACGCTCTCCGGCATGGGAGTGGTCATGGCCCAGCGGGAGCCTACTGCATCCTCATAGCTCTTGCCCGCACTGCGGCCGGATGCGGCCAGTACGGTCAGCTTGAACCAGGGATGATTCTCCAGCAGAGTCACAAAACGCTGACCCACCATGCCAGTTGCGCCTACAATACCCACTTTATACTGTCTTTCCATTTCCAGCACCTTTCCTTTCAAAAAAACAAACAGCAAATCTTAGTATTGCGAAGAACACGGCTTGCAAACCGGACAGCGATGCAATATAATAGATACTGTTTATACAGATTCTATGATATCATTGATACGTTGTCCGTGTCAATCATCGGAAAGGCAAATGCACACTATGTTAAAAAAAGATTTTTGGTATGATTTACCCAAAGAGCTCATTGCACAGGAGCCTGCAGCCCCGCGGGATGCGGCGCGGCTGATGGTTCTGAGCCAAAAGGACGACAGCATCCGGCACAAGGTGTTCCGTGATCTGCCGGAATTTCTGGAGCCGGGGGATCTTTTGGTGGTAAACAATTCCAAGGTGCTGCCCGCCCGCATCGTGGGCGTCAAGCAGCCCACCGGTGCCGTGTGTGAGCTGTTGCTGCTGCGGCAGGTGAAGGGCGACCAGTGGGAGTGCCTGGCAAAGCCCGGCAAGCGGATGCAGCCCGGCACAAAGGTGAGCTTTGGCGACGGCAGTCTGACCGCCGTGGTGGATGAGACCATGGAGGACGGCAACAAGTACGTTACATTCTATTATGATACCGAAACGCTTTATGAAAAGCTGGATGAATTTGGCAAGATGCCGCTGCCGCCTTACATCACAAAGCAGCTGGAGGATCAGAGCCAGTATCAGACCGTCTACGCCAAGGAGCTGGGCAGCGCGGCTGCTCCCACCGCCGGGTTGCACTTTACCCCGGAGCTGATGGACACCCTCCGCGCTATGGGCGTCGGCATTGCCGAGGTCACACTGCACGTTGGTCTGGGCACCTTCCGCCCTGTACAGGAGGACGAGATCAGCGACCACAAGATGCACAGCGAGTGGTACTCCATCAGCGAGGAGACCGCCCGCCGCATCCGCGAGACCAAGGCCGCAGGCCACCGGGTCATCGCCGTGGGCACCACCAGCTGCCGCACGCTGGAGGCTGCCGCTGCCAAGTATGGCGAGATCAAAGCCTGCAGCGGCAACACCTCCATCTTCCTGTATCCGGGTGTGAAGTTCAACTGCATCGACGGCCTGATCACCAACTTCCATCTGCCGGAGAGCACCCTGATCATGCTGGTGTCCGCTCTGTACGGCTACGAAAAGACCATGCACGCCTATGAAGTAGCCGTGGCAGAGAAGTACCGCTTTTTCTCCTTTGGCGATGCCATGCTCATTTTGTGATTTTTTTGTAATTGCGGCATAATGCTGCTGTGATCATTCTGATAACTTGCAGGCTTGCTGCCTGCATCGAGGCTGCACGGCTGTTTTCCGTGCGCAGAAAGGAAAAGACCATGCCTTCTTTGACGACCTACACCCTGCTCAAGCAGGAACACAACGCCCGGCGGGGCGAGTTCAAAACCGTGCACGGCACGGTGCAGACCCCTGCCTTCCAGAACGTTGCCACCGCCGGTGCCATCAAGGGCGGCCTGTCGGCGCAGGATCTGAAGGATATCGGCGCGCAGGTCATGCTGTGCAACACCTACCACCTGCACCTGCGTCCCGGCGACAAGCTGGTGGCAGATATGGGCGGCCTGCACAAGTTCACCCGCTGGAACGGGCCTATCCTGACCGACAGCGGCGGATTTCAGGTGTTCAGTCTGGCAAAGCTGCGTAAGATCACCGAGGAGGGCGTGACCTTCGCCTCTCATCTGGACGGTCACCGCATCTTTATGGGCCCGGAGGAGAGTATGCAGATCCAGGCAAATCTGGGCTCTACCATCGCCATGGCCTTTGATGAGTGCGTGGAGAACCCCGCCCAGCACGATTACTCCAAGGACAGCTGTGAGCGCACCACCCGCTGGCTGAAGCGCTGCAAGGCCGAAATGGCACGGCTGAAGCACGAGGGCATCTCGGTCAACCCGGATCAGCTTCTGTTCGGCATCAATCAGGGCTGCACCTATGCAGATCTGCGCGTGGAGCACATGAAGCAGATCGCCGAGCTGGAGCTGGACGGCTACGCCATCGGTGGTCTGGCTGTGGGCGAGCCCACCGAAGTGATGTATGAGATGATCAGTCAGGTGGAGCCGTATATGCCCAAGGACAAGATCCGCTATCTGATGGGCGTCGGCACCCCCGGCAACATCATCGAGGCCGTTGCCCGCGGCGTGGATCTGTTTGACTGCGTTATGCCCAGCCGCAATGCCCGCCACGGTCATCTGAATACATGGAGCGGTATCATCAACATCAAAAATGCCAAGTACGAGCGGGACGAGCGTCCCATCGACCCCGCCTGCGGCTGCCCGGTGTGCCGTAATTACTCCCGTGCCTACATCCGGCATCTACTCAAGGCAGACGAGATGCTGGGTATGCGTTTGACCGTGATGCACAATCTGTGGTTCTATAACCACCTGATGGAACGTATCCGGGATGAACTGGATGCCGGTACCTTTACCGCCTTCCACGACAGATACGTGAAGCTTCTGGATACCCGAATTTAAACTTTAGCCTTGCAACAAGGCCGATAAGAGGGTATAATAGCATTATCTGAATTTTTGAGAGGAGATTTTGCCCCATGCAATTTCTGACTACCACGTCCGAAGGCTATATCAGCCTGTTCTTCACGCTGGCACTGATGCTGGTCCTGCTGTACTTCATGATCTACCGTCCCCAGAAGAAGCAGGAAAAGAAGGATGCCGCTATGCGCAGCAGTCTGGAGATCGGCGATCAGGTCACTACCATCGGCGGTGTCATTGGCCGCGTTGTCGCCATCAAGGACGACACCTTTGTTCTGGAGACCGGCGCTGACCGCGTGAAGATCCGCTTCACCAAGTCTGCTATCTCTTCGGTCGAAAAGCTGAACATGGACAAGGCTCCTGCCGATAAGAAGTAAGCACTTAACCGTGCATACATGAACCGCCTCCCTGCATAGACTATGTGCAGGGAGGCGGTTTTGTTATGTCTGAGTCTCGAGGTTTCCCGGCGGAGCTTCTTTCGTTTGCGCTTTTCGGGGCGCTGGGGGTGGCCGTAACAGCGGCGGCGCTGGCTTGTTTTGCGCATCTGATGGTCGGGCACGGCTGCTCCGGCAGTGTCGTGCCGGTACTTGCCACAGCAGCCGTGTGTATGGGTAGTTTGCTGTGTGCACTGGCGGCAGCGTTCCGAAAAAAGGCGCGCGGTCTGCTGACAGGACTGCTCCAAAGTACATTTCTGGCAGTGCCGCTGGCGCTTTCCGCCGTGTGGAACGGCACCGCTGCCGCGCCGGCCGTAGTGTGCCGTATTCTGGCGGTGCTGCTCTGCGGCTGTATCGGAGGGCTGCTTGGGGTCACCCTGCGCAGCCGCAGGCACACGCTTCGTTGATCAATCCGGCAAATCGAATCCATCAGAGGAGAAAACAGCGTATGTGGATCTACGAACAAGAAAAAACGGAAGAAAACCTGTCCTTGCTGCCACAGACGGTCAGCCTGCCGGTGCAGAAAGCAGAGCCTGCTCTGCCGACTGTACCGGAAACTGCACCGGAACCCGTAGAGCAATTGCCATCAAAAGAGCCCTGCATCCCGGCAAAGCGGCACGCCACCCGGGAGTGCTGGCTGCTGGCTGCGGCCTTTCTACTGGGGAGTTCGGCAGCCGGTGTATTGCAGGCCGTATGCGATGCCCGGCAGGCAGAGCTGCTGCGGTATTATCTGGAAGCGTGGCAAGGGATGTTTGCACCGGGCAGTATGCAAGGGACGGTACAGCTTTTTAGCATGGAATATCTGGCTCTCGGCCTTGTGGTCAGCCTGTTTCTGGTATTGGGGCTGTCGGCCCTTGGGCCTATAATGATCTTTGGCAGCATGATGTTGTACGGTTTGGGCAGCGGTCTGCTCATGGTACAGCTTTGCACAGCAGGCGGGTGGAAAACAATGCTCTCGGCACTGCTGTGGACAGGCTTACCGGCGGCAGCAGCAAGCGGCTGTCTGTGCTTTTTCGGGGCCTGCGCTTTGCAGGTCAGCAGCCGGATCCACGCCTATTCCTTCCGCAAGCATTCCGGTGGACAAGCCCGCCCCGGGGTGCAGGCACTGCTGGGGCAGTATCTGCTGACCATGGTGGTACTGCTGCCGCTTTGCGGCGCAGCGGCAGGGCTTTCGTATCTGGGCAGCCGCCTGTGAACAGCATCCTTTTCTTGCGGGTTTTGGTACAGTGTGTTACAATAACAAAAGACCATAAATAAATGAGGGACAGACATGAAACTGAAATCCGTCTATGTATGCTCCAATTGCGGAGAGACAAGCCCCCGCTGGATGGGACGCTGCCCCAGCTGCGGCAGCTGGAATACCATGAACGAGGACGTTGTTGCCGAAGCTCCAAAGGCAGGGACTCCTGCTGCCCGGCAGGCTGCTGCGGCTCGTCAGGAGGGCGTGACCACCCTGACTGCCCGGCGGCTGTCAGAAATCAGCACGACCGAGGAAAAAAGCCGCATTCTGACCGGCATCTCTGAGCTGGACCGCGTATTGGGCGGCGGTATCGTGCTGGGCGGCGTGGTGCTTTTGAGCGGTGAGCCGGGCGTGGGCAAATCCACCATGCTGCTACAGCTGTGCGGTGCCATCTCTAACCAGCACAGCGTGCTGTATATCACCGGAGAGGAATCTGTCCGGCAGGTCAAACTGCGCGCCGCACGGCTGAAGGTACCGCAGGACAACATCTTTCTGGCGGCAGAAAACGACGTGGATGAGATCTGCGGCCTGATTGAAAAGGAAAAGCCGGATCTTGTGGTCATTGACTCCATCCAGACCATGCGCTGCATGGATATCTCGTCCTCGTCCGGTACAGTCAGTCAGGTGAAGGAGAGTGCCGCGCGGCTGCTGGCGGTAGCCAAAAAGCAGGAGATCCCCATGTTCATCGTGGGTCATGTGAACAAGGATGGCGCGATCGCAGGTCCCAAGGTCATGGAGCATATCGTGGATACGGTGCTTTACTTTGAGGGTGACAAGATGCTGCCGTACCGCATTCTGCGGGCAGCAAAAAACCGCTATGGCTCCACCAATGAGCTGGGAATGTTCGACATGACCGGCACAGGGCTTGCCGAGATCGAAAACCCCTCCCAGATGCTGCTGGAGGGGCGTCCGCTGGGGGTCTCCGGCAACTGTGTAGCCTGCACCATGGAGGGCAGCCGTCCCATCCTGAGCGAGATTCAGGCGCTTGCCACCAAGACAAATTTCCCGGCACCCCGCCGCGCCTGCAGCGGATACGACTATAACCGCATGAACCTTTTGATCGCTGTGCTGGAAAAGCGGGCAGGGTACTTCTTTGGCAATCTGGATGTCTATGTCAATATTGTGGGCGGCATTGCACTGCGGGATACCGCCTGCGACCTTGCAGTCTGTCTGAGCATGGTCTCTTCGCTGCTGGACCGCCCGGTCAGCGATAAGCTTATCGCCATTGGCGAGGTAGGTCTGGGCGGGGAAGTGCGCAGTGTGCCCAATCTGGAGCAGCGTCTGCACGAGGCAGAGCGTATCGGTTTTGAGCGTGCAGTTATCCCCAAGCACAGTCTTGCGCACCTGAATGCCGCAGATTATCCCGGCATGAAGCTGGTTGGCGCAGCTTATATTGCAGATGCCATCAACGCGCTGAAAAATGACCGCCTGTGATGAAACGAGGAACCTATGTCGATCTATCTGGACGAAAGAAGCCCCGGTAAGCACGCGCCCTTTGAGGATGCCGCCCCGGATATTGTAGAATATGTGCGGTATCTTGAGGTGATCGCCGGTAAAAGTGCCAACACGGCTTTCAATTATTACTGTGACCTGCGCTCTTTCAGCCGCTTTATGAAGCGCCGCCGCGGTCTTGTGCCAACAGATGCAGAATTTAAAGAAATTGACCCCAAGGGGCTGGACACAGCCTTCTGGGGCAGCATAACAAAAGAGGACATCTACGAGTATCTTTATTTTCTGAACCGGGAATGCGGCAACAAAAAATCCTCTACCGCCCGGAGGCTGGCCAGCCTGCACGGCTTTTATGATTATCTGGTCAATCAGGTCAACCGCTTAACCGAGGACCCTACGGCGGCTATCCGCCCGCCCAAGCAGGATAAAGTATTGCCCAAATATCTGACAGCAGAGCAGTCCATCTCGCTTTTGGAGAGCACCCAGACCCAGAGCGATTTCCCGGAGCGGGACTACTGCATGGTGGTGCTGTTCCTCAACTGTGGTATGCGTCTTGCAGAGCTGGTAGGCATGGATCTTGGAGACATCGATTTAGAGCAGCGGCAGATACGCCTGTTTGGCAAAGGCCATAAGGAACGCATGGTCTATCTGAATGATGCCTGTGTGGAGGCAATACAGCTGTATCTGCATAAACGCAACACCATGGAAGGGCTTTCACCCAAGGAAAAAGCGGTATTTATCACCCGTATGCGCAAGGAACGTATCTCGAACCGCAGGGTAGAACAGCTGATCTCCGGCGCAATGAAGGCTGCCGGACTGAATGGCTTTTCCACCCATAAGCTGCGCCATACTGCCGCTACGTTGATGTATCAAACCGGCAATGTGGATATCCTTACCCTCAAGCAGCTTCTGGGTCACAGCAGCGTCGGAACAACGCAAATTTATACGCACCTACAAGAATTTCAGGTTCGCTCTGCCATTGAAGAAAATCCGCTGGGCAAGGTACTGCCCATAAAAGCCGCAAAAGCGACCTTGGATACAACAGAAATGGCAGGGGAGATGCCACCTGAAAATGCCCCGGCGGGAGAGGACGATTCTGAGCCGTCCGGCCCTATGGCGGCCTTTGAGGGCGCTGCACAGGATGGCTTCCGAGCAGATATCTCGGCAATGTCTGCCGAAGAAACCGACGACTCATCGAACGATACTTAAACCACTAAGATCTTATAACCTGAATAGCGCTTGAAACGATGCAAAGGCCTATGACAGGATCCGGCTTGACCGGATTAAAGTCATAGGTCTTTATAATTTACATTATAAGCAGTCAGCATCCATACATAAGAAACGATCTGGTCGAAACACGCAAAGTAATGTCTACACAAAAGCAACTGAACAACCACAGCCGTAACATGAAATGTTATAAAGCAAGCGCATAGAGATGCTTGCCGGAATAAAATTGCTGGAGCAAAATGAATTACTAACGAACCAATGAAGCAGCGCATAACACGGAAAGCATCTGAAAGTGCGAGACAAATAAAACAATAAAACATGGTAAAAAGTGCAGAATGTGCAAAGCGGTTGAATCAAGCCTAAAAATGAGCCAGCCGGGGCTGAAACGCCAAAAATCCGGGAAATGGGCTTTTTTCACTTCCCTAAGTTTCGCATAACGTGCATTATACGAAACAACTATAATCAAAAAACAGAAACTGCCCTTCTCTCTTTCTGTCAGATTTCCGGCAGCTTCTGTGGATGCGTTTCAGTTTGCATACGCCTGCATCTACACCGCTGGACGTATTACCAGTACGTTCAAGTGTTTGACTTCTGCCTGCGATGGCTGTTCTGGTGCGTTACCAGTCATGTTATATAAGCAGTATCGCTTCTTCTGCTTTGGTGATGCGATGCTCATTTCAATGGCAGCGGTTCTGTGCCAAAATACGCACAGATGGCTTCGTAATAAATACGTGCCACAGTCTTGCAGCCTTCCTCGCTGCCAAATCGCTCTACATCCTCGACGTTTGTCACAAAGCACTGTTCTGACAATACTGCCGGACAATCCACATCTTCCAGCAGCGTAAAACTGCGTTCGTTCCGCACCTGTGTGTAGGTGTTCTCCACCAGCTGCTTCTGGTCGTTTTCCAGATAATAAATGTACCGCACTCCCCCACGTCCGCGCAGCTTTGCGCCGATGCTCTGCATTCCACCTGCCAGCAGCCGGGCAAAATAAAAGCTCTCCTGATGCCATATGCGCCCGGGCACTGCCGGATAGCATTCAAAGCCGGATGCCGTAGAGCCGTTGGCTGCGGAGTTGCCGTGGATGGACAGCAGCAGCTGCGGGCTTTGGGCACTGGCGGCGGCTGCACGTTGGGCAGGTGTCGCGGTTTCATCAAAGCTTTCCCGGGTCTGCAACGGAATGTAATTCGGATCCTGCTCTAACCATTGAAGCAGCGCAGCAGCCGTTGCTGCTGTGACCTGTTTTTCCTCGACCACTCCCCTTGCGCCCGGGTCGCTGCCGCCATGCCCTGCGTCTATTGCCACCCGGTACGGCGGGTCGCCCACCACAGGACGAAAATCATCCTCTGATGCTGAGACTGCGGGTTCTGCGGGTGCATTCAGTTCCAGCGCCGCCTTCCATAAAAATAGGCCGAAGCAGAGCATCAGCACCGCAAAAACAAACAGCATACCGCGTAAAAGCTGGTGCTGTGTTTTGCGGCGGCGTGTTTTATGTTTGCTATGTTTATTTGCAGGTCTGCGATGACTGGTTGGCATAAAGTTTTACTTCCTGTTCGTTTTACATTTATAATACGAGTATACTCGCCTTTTCCCTGCACTGCAACAAAAAAAGACTGCCAATTTTTCAAAAGGCAGTCCTTACTGGGTTATTTCAGTTCTACAACCGTCACGCCGCTTTCGCCTTCGCCGTAACGGCCAAGACGGAAGCTTTTTACCATGCGGTTACCGCGCAAATGCTTATGGATGGCGGTGCGCAGCGCACCGGTGCCGTTGCCATGGATCAGATAGACCACCGTCTGCCCGTTCAGGATGGCGCGGTCAATAAAGGAATCCACCTCCGACAGCGCCTCGTCCACCGTAAGCCCCAGCAGGTTGCACTCCATTTTTGCGGTGCGCTGTACGCGCTCTACCCTGCCGTTGGGGCGGTTTGTATCACCGGTCAGGCGGGAGTACCGCTGCTGCGCTTTGGTCTTGGGCGCAGTTGGTTCTTTTACCAGCTTTTCCGGCTGCTTCAAGCCCTTGAGAGGCACCTTGGTTTTGATGATACCGGCACGCACCAGCACATCGCCGTTTTTGTCCGGCAGCGCCAGAACGGTGGCCAGCTGGTTCAGTTCTGCAATGCAGACCTCCTGCCCTACCTTTACCTCCTTCAACGGCACAAACTCTTTAACGGGGTTATGCACCACCTCCGTACCGGCAAACAGCTTCTCGGTCTCCTTTTTGGCAATCTCGCGGGCGCGCTGTGCCTTCTGCTGGGCGCTCATGCGCTCGTCTTTTTGCAGCTGGCGCAGTTCGTCGGTCAGCGCGTAGGCCTGTGTTTCCACCTGTTGTGCCAGTGTACGTGCCTTGGCACGGGCGGCTTCCAATTCGTTTTCGCCCTGCTGGATCAGTTCATCCCGCTTTTTGCGGGCTGCTTCCAGCTGATGGGAAGCTTCGTTGCGCAGCTGCTCCACTTCGTTCTGACTTTCCTTCAGCTGCAGCTTCAGATCGTCCAGCTGACCCAGAACCGCATCCAGACGCTTGTCCTCGGCAGACAGATGCTGCTGGGCAGCCTCAATAACGCGACTGGGGATGCCCAGCTTTTCGCTGATCAGGAAAGCGTTGGACTTGCCCGGTACGCCCACACTCAGCTTATAGGTGGGGCGCAGGGTCTCCAGATCAAACTCGCAGCTGGCATTGACCACGCCCTTTGTTTCCAATGCAAAGACCTTCAGCTCTGCATAGTGGGTGGTCGCCATCAGCAGAACGCCACGGCGGCGCAGCTCCTCAATGATGGCAACTGCCAGCGCGGCGCCCTCGGCGGGATCGGTACCGGCACCCAGCTCGTCCAGCAGCACAAGGGTGTGCGGCATGGCCAGCGCCAGAATGCCGGTGATCTTTTTCATGTGGCCGGAGAAGGTGGATAGGCTCTGCTCAATGCTCTGTTCATCGCCGATATCTACCAGAAATTCGTCAAACACACAGATCTCACTGCGCTCGTCTGCCGGGATCAAAAAGCCGCACTGTGCCATAGCGCACAGCAGACCGGCGGTTTTCAGGGTGACCGTTTTACCGCCGGTGTTCGGACCTGTGATGATAAGAGAATCATACTCCCCGCCCAGCGCAATGTCCACCGGAACACACTTTTGCGGATCGATCAAAGGATGGCGGGCGCGGATCAGATTAAAAGAAGAATCTGTGCGCACAGCGGGCTTGAAGGCCTTCAGCTCCAGCGCAAGCCGTGCTTTCGCCAGCAGGATGTCGATCTCCAGCATAGCCTTGTAGCTGTACTGGAACTGCGGCTCAATGGCAGCCACCTGTGCGGTAAAGGCCACCAGAATGCGCTCGATCTCCTGCGCTTCCTGTGCGCGGTACTGCAGGATGCGGGCATTCGCCTCCACCACAGCCTGCGGCTCTACAAACACCGTAGCGCCCGTAGAGGATACATCGTGGATGATACCGCTCACCTCGCCGCGGTACTCGCTCTTGACCGGCACAACATACCGGCCGTTGCGCATAGAAACCACGCTTTCCTGCAAGTATTTAGAGGTATCCATGTTGCGCACCATGCTTTCCAGCCGGTCGCGGATGCTGTTTTCAGTGGCGCGGATCTTCTTGCGCAGCTCTGCCAGCGTGCGGGAGGCGGTATCCGCCATGGCGTCCGGTGCCAGAATGGCACTTGAGATCTGCTGCTCAAGGCCCGGCTCCGGTGCCAGCGCGTAAAACAGATCATCGGTCGGCAGCGCGTCGTGCTCAGAGGAGCCGTACCAGCTGGTCAGGTGCTGAAAATTCCGCAACGCACCGGCCACCATCAGCAGCTCGCCCATAGAAAGCACACCGCCCTTTACGGCACGGGCGGCAAGTTGACTGACCCCCTCCACTCCGCCAAAGCGCGGTGAGCCGTTTTTGATCAGCAGAGTGTTGATGGCATCTGTCTGCTCCAGTGCATAGCGCACCTCATCCGGGTCGCACTGCGGCTCAATAGCCAGCAGCATGGCACGGGCTTCCTTGCATACGCAGCCCTCTGCTGCACGGGCAATGATCTTATCCAGTTCTAATGTTTTTAAGTAGCTTGTTTCCATACTGTTCCTTTTTGGTCAGGGCAGCACGCTTTTCAAAAAGGCATAACTCTTCAGCGGCTTATCCAGATGCGTCAGGGCATAGTTTTCAGCCACTGCGGAAAGCTTTGCCAGACTGCCCACAGAGATCTTGAATGCAAATATTTTTTTGTCCTCTACCAAGCAGATGTGACGCAGTGCAAACAGCGCAGCCTTGTCCAGATTGCAGTTCTTGCCTGCCTTTGCGGCGCAGGCTGCACAGAGCAGATGCCCTTCCTGTGCGTCCAGATAAAAGGCATCTCCTTCATCGTAGGTGCCACAGTCCCGGCAGCAGACAATCTGCGGCATAAAGCCGCACTCACTCATGGTGCGCAGCTCAAATACCGCCTTGATCACCCGCAGGTCGGTGCGATGCTCGCTGATCATATACAGGCTGTTCAGCACAAGCCGCAGCTCCCGGGCTGCTTCCTCTCCAGTAGGCGAAAGCGTAGCAGCCATCTCGGTAAGATACATAGCAAGGCTTACCCCTTCAATGGAGGAAGAAACGCCATGGAAGATGTTCTGCACCTCGGCTTCCCGCACGGTATACATATTGCGTCCGGGCACCAGTGTAAACTCTGAATAGCAGAACAGCCCGCAGGCGCTGAACAGCTTGCTTTTCAGCCGCAGACTGTTTGCAGCCATTGCCGTGATAACGCCCAGCTTCGGGGTTAGGATCGTCAGAATACGGTCTGCTTCTCTATAACGGGTCTCCTTCAGTACCAGACCCATGGTCACAAATGGTTCCATCGTCCGTTTCTCCTGCCGGATGCTCGGCGGGCAGCTGCACACATTGTTTGTAATCGAGATAACGGAGAATATTCCCCGTGCAGGCAAAGGCCTGCCAGCTTGCGGCAGCATCCATTTTCAGCACTCCTTCCCTTTCCTGTACACAGGCTGCTTTTGTTATAGTGTCAGCCTGATTCTAGCACAGCATACAAGGGAAAACTGTCCTGCTTTGGCAGCACTCAGCGGTTGGAGGGATTCTGCTTAAAGCCGAAATTGTTCAGCAAAAACTCGTTGTCCCGCCAGTCGGATTTTACCTTGACCCAGCACTGCAGGTTGACCCGGCAGCCCAGAAATTCTTCGCAGTCGGCGCGGGCAGCACTGGCGATCTTTTTGAGCATCGCACCGCCCTTGCCGATGACCATGCCCTTGTGGCTCTCCCGCTCGCAGTAGATGTTCACATCAATGTCGATCAGGTCTGTGCCCGGGCGCTCTTTAAAGCGCTCCACCACCACTGCAATGCCGTGCGGGATCTCGTCCCGCATGAAGAGCAGTGCCTTTTCGCGGATGACCTCAGCCACCAGCTCTTTTTCCGGCATATCGGTGTAGGCGTCATCATCAAAGTAATGGGGACCTTCCACGGCGTAACGGCTCAGAGCATCAAACAGCTCCTCGCTGCCTTCTTTGTTGCGCACGCTGATGGTGTAGATTGCATCAAACACACCCAGTGCCTTCAGCTCTGCCTTGCGGGCTTCCAAATCGGCAGGGTCTTTCACAAGGTCAGTCTTGTTGATGACCGCAATGGCTGGGCCGCTGCGGTGCAGCGCTTCCACCAGCGCCATCTCAGATTCGTTCAACGCACCGTAGGGCTCGAACAGCATCATGGAAACATCCACATCCGCAATGGAATCGCTGGCGGTCTTATCCATGCGCTTGCCCAGCTTGTTATGCGCCTTGTGCACACCGGGGGTATCCAGCAGCACATACTGCAGCGGCCCCCGGGTGATCACGCCGGTAATGCGGGTGCGTGTGGTCTGGGGCTTAGAGGTGACGATGGCCACCTTCTCGCCGACCAAGAGGTTCGTCAGGCTGGATTTGCCCACGTTTGGCCGTCCGATGACAGCAACGAATACAGAGGAGGTGTCGTAATGCTCCTGAACGGGTATTGTAGTACTCAAAGCGAACTCCTGTCTTGTTTTTATGTTCTGTTGCAAAGGGATATCATTCCGTGTAGCTGACCGTGCGGGGCAGACCCAGCTGCAGCAGCACAGCCTCTTCTTTTTCGCGCATACGCATAGCTTCCAGACCGCCATTTTCGTGGTCGTAACCCAGCAGATGCAGCATGGAGTGAACAGTCAGAAAAGCCACCTCCCGCTGCAGCGGATGCCCATACAGATTGGCCTGCTCCATGGCGCGCTCCATGCTGATGACGATATCGCCCAGCATCATGCAGCCGTTGTTCTCGTCGATATCATACTTGCCGTCCTCACCCAGAGGAAAGCTCAGCACATCGGTGGGCATGGGCTTGTTGCGATACTGATTGTTCAGCTCGGCAATGGCAGCGTTGTCCACAAAGGTAACGCTGATCTCTGCGGGACGGTCAAAATGCTCATACTCCAACACAGCGTTGCAGGCGCGGCGGATGAGGATGCGAAGCCCGGAGGGCACCTTGACAGCTTTCTGGGAGTTGGTGATCAAAACTTTGTTGGACATATCGGTCCACTCCTTTCAAAGGGTTATTTAAAATTCTTTTTGTTTTTTTTTATTTTCCGCTTCGGCAGCCGGATGGGCGGCACGCTCGTAAGCCTTAACGATTTCCTGCACCAGCCGGTGGCGCACAACGTCCTTATCGGTAAAGTAGCACTGTGCAATGCCGTTCACATCCTTCAGCACCTTCAGCGCGTCCACCAGACCGCTGCGGGTGCTGCCCGGCAGATCGATCTGGGTCACATCGCCGGTAACGACCACCTTGGAGCCTACGCCCATACGGGTAAGAAACATTTTCATCTGCTCCGGGGTGGTGTTCTGCGCCTCGTCCAGAATGATAAAGGAATCATCCAGTGTGCGCCCGCGCATATAAGCCAGCGGAGCGACCTCGATGATCTGCTTTTCCACCAGACGCTCGTAGGTTTCTGCGCCCAGCATATCAAACAGGCCATCATACAGCGGCCGCAGATAGGGGTCTACCTTCTGCTGCAGGTCACCGGGCAAAAAACCCAGCTTCTCACCCGCTTCCACCGCCGGGCGGGTCAGGATAATGCGGGAGACCTCTTTGGCCTTGAAGGCCTTTACCGCCATGGCAACGGCCAGATAGGTCTTGCCGGTACCCGCCGGACCGACACCGAAGGTAATGGCATTGGAACGGATGGCGCTCAGGTATTCCTTCTGTCCCAGCGTTTTGGGACGGATCGGGCGTCCCTTGACCGTGACTGTAACAAAATCCTCGGTCAGCTCCTTTACCCGCTTCTCCGCGCCATCATGCGCCAGACTGATGCAGTAGTGCACGGTCTGATCCTCCAGCGGGGTGCGGTTCTCGATCAGAAGAAGCATTCCCTCCACGGCTCGGTTCGCTGCCGCCACGTTGGCAGGCTCACCGGAAATGCGCAGCTGTGTGCCACGGCAGACGGCGGTGACAGAAAACTCTTTTTCCAATAAGCGAATATTCCGGTCGCAGTTGCCAAAAACAGCCGCTGCGATCTCTACACTATCCAGTTCAATACACTTTTCCGCCATGGAGCTCCTCCCGAATTGCAGAATTTGATGACTATATTGTACCACCAAAATCTTCAGAAGAAAACTATGAAAAGTGCACAAAATATTTTCCTACATTCCATCGGTTTTTCCATACGAACTGTGTCTTAAAGCTTTTTGATGACTTTTTTCTGAAAACACTTGACAAAGTATATCGTGAGACGATATACTTTAAGTACGATATATCGGTTGACGATATAAAGACGTCCGATAGAATCCATGGAGTATTTCAGTATGGAAAACCTTGCATTGACAGAATCGACCTATTATATCCTGTTGTCTCTTTACCATCCGCAGCACGGCTATGGCATCATGCAGCAGACGGAGCAGCTTTCCGGGGGCAGAGTCCACCTTGCCGCCGGGACACTGTATGGTGCCTTGACCTCTCTGTGCGAAAAAGGCTGGATCCGTCCCCTGCCTGCTGAGAGCGGCAGCCGCAAAAAGGAATACCAGCTTACCGCAGAAGGTGTACAGGTTTTAAAGCATGAGCTTGCCCGCTTGCAGCAGCTTGTGGCCAATGGTGAGAGCATCCTGAAGGAGGAAGCCTTATGAGGGAAAAGAAAACCGTTTTCAAGCTTTTCTTTGTGTGGGATTTTGAAAAAGAAGAGCGCTGGCTGAACGAGATGGCACAGGAGGGCTGGGTACTGGATAACACCGGTTTTTCCTTTTATACCTTTGTGCGCTGCGAACCGGGCGAGTATATCATCCGCTTGGAGATGAACCCTAGCAGCGATTACCGCGCCTTTGTAAAGGAACTGGGTGCAGAGTATATCGGCGGCTGTGTCAACTGGGTGTACTTCCGTCGGAAAGCGGAGCTTGGCAGCTTTGAGCTGCTCTCGGATATCGACTCCCGCCTGACGCACCTGAGCCGCATCGACAGGATGCTTTCCCTGATCTGTCTGGCAAACCTGATCCTTGGCATAACGAACTCTTTAAATCAGGCTCGCTACGGCTGGCTGAATCTGTTGTGCGCAGCGATGCTCTCCTATGCACTGGGGCGTATCCACGGCATGAAAGTAGCGCTGGAAAAGGAACGCAGTTTGCACGAATGATTTGTCAAGCCCTTCTTTGACACAACCGCAGAGAAAAAGCTGGCGTATCTTTGGATAAAAAGACAATGGCAAACCGACCTCCATCGTGATACAATAGCAAGCGTTGTGTGCCGCCGTCCGGCGGCCGTTTATACTGCTTGAAAACAAAGGAGAAGGAACCATGAAACAGCTTTTTCTGATGCCCGGTGAAGAACGATACGAGCGCTTCAAGGATGGCAACGGTGTTCCTAAGGTGCACTACTCCTACTGCTCTATGCGCGGTGCATTCTTTGACTGCGAGAGCCGCAGTCTTGAGGAAGCCCAGCGCCTGTGCGAAAACTGGCTTGTGGGGCAGGATCGCTGCTACCGCAATTAACATAGAACCTTAAAACCCCTGCCGTATTTGCAGACCTTTCCGCAAAACGGCAGGGGTTATTTTTATATAGGTTTTACTGCCACACCTGCGCACAGACAAGCTCCAGTACACTGCCGGCAATACAGCGGGATTTATCCGAGATCAGGAAGCAGTTGGAAAGCTCTTCCCGCCGGGGATCGATCTCCGCGATTTTAAAACCCGGTGTGACCGGATAGCCGCTGCGCAGCAGTCCGCGCAGGATACCGGAAATTTGTGCGGTGACCGGGATATCTGTCCCCTCCTGAGTTCGGATAGTGGCAATGGTCTCACACTTCTCCACAAGATCACCGATTTTACGCACATTCATAAAAACACCGGCGGCCTGTGCATGGATCACCCGCTCTGCACCGTACCCGCCGATGACGCCGGGGATGCCGGTATTGGGGATTGCGCTCCCTTCCCGGATAATCCTACCCAGCCGATGACCGCGCTTGGTCTCCACCACGGCATCCACGTCCTGCCCAGCAACAAAGCCTGGGCCAAGGGCAATGGTCAGCGGTGCCATATTCCGGCGGGTGCCAAGGTTGCGCTTAGCCAGAATGGCGTCTACCACGACATCAGGCTTTGCCCGGGCAATACAGGCTCCCTCCGGGTCAACGAGCACCGGAACAGCGCCCTGCGCCCAGACGGACTGCGCCTGCTCTAATGTTTCAATGCGGACAGCGCGCAGACCCTCAACAGTTGTTTCGCCTTCATAGACTGCTTCACACAGAGCCACCTGACGGCGGATGGCCGCGGGCTGTGTCGTTTCCAGTACCAGCACCCGCAGCCCGGCGCTCCACAACCGGTGGATGGTTCCAGTGGCAAGGTCGCCGCCGCCGCGCACGATAATTAGGGCATCCTTTTTCATTTTGCTTCCTCCCCGGGGAAAAGTGTCTGCAGCAGCACCTCCATGGAGCCGCCGCAGGCAGCAATGGCCGCGTCCTCGTTTTTGCCGTCAGCCGAAAGCTGTAAGCATTGCAGGGCGGGCGCAGCCTGTGCCAACATCTTCCGGGCAGCCTGCACCGTGTAATGCTCCATAATGCCGCCGCCCACACTGCCCACGGTACTGCCATCAGGCAGAACAAGCATTTTTGCGCCCACATCCCGCGGGGTGGAACCATGCCGTGCAACGATGGTCGCCAGCACCGCCGGAGTGCGTGCATTTTCTGCCTGCACCATTGCATCCAGCAATGAGATGGGATAACCCTCGGTCTGAGGGCGGCCATTCTTGACCTGTACGATCTGCGCCAGAATGGAAAGTGCGATCTCCGCAGCCGTCTGCGCCCCGATGGCAAGGCCGATGGGTGCGCAGAGCGACTCCACTCGCTGGCTGTCCAATCCGGTCTCCAACAGCTGACGGCGCACCAATGCGGCACGGCCACGACTGCCCATCATGCCCACATAGGCCGCGGGCTTTTGCAGGATCAGGGTAAGGCAGTCCAGATCAAAGGCGTGGGAGCGGGTCAGCACCGCAAAATAGGTCTCTGCTCCGCCGGACACATTCTGGAGTGCCTGTGCAAAGGGTGCGCAAAGCACGGTATCCGCTCCAGCGGCGCGCAGCTGCTGGGCAAATTCTTCCCGGTCATCTATGGCAAGCACCGGCAGACCGAGAAGCTTTGTCTGCTTTACAAGAGCAGCCGCCACATGACCGCCGCCGCAGACCACCAGCTGGGGCACTGCACCAAAACGCTCGGCAAATACCCGCTGCCCGTCCAGTGTAAGAAAGCCCGTGGCGGTACAGTCTTGCAGGGCGGCAAGCTGACGCTGCAAAAGCCCGGCGCTCTGGGTCTGCCACAGGGCATCTCCGTCCCGCAGCAGCAGCTGACTGCCAGCCTCTGCGCCTTCCAGCACGGTAGCCAGCGTATAGCTGCCGGTCTGGTTTGTATCTTGCAGAACGTCTGCAAGCGTTTGTCTGTTCATTGGTGTTTCTCTCCCTCTGTTATTGCTCCACAGGCGTTACCTTATCAAACCGTGTTTCGTCCAGTTCTGCCTGCCAGCTTTGCCAGTCCTCCGGCAGCATACGCCATGCAAGCCCGCACCCTGCCGAGATCTCACGCGGCAGCGGAATCAGCCGCCCGGGCACCTGTCGGACATGGCATTGCTTTTCCCACTCCATAGCTTCTAAGGTGGTACGGAAGGAAAGCACGATATAGCTTCGTTTTATTCGCATAAAAGCTCCCGGGCAAGTGCGCAGACTGCCTGCGCCGCCTGCTGCACCTCCTGCTCCGTATTAAAATGAGAAAAGCTGAACCGTACCACGCCCTGCTCGGCCGTGCCAAGGGCCTTGTGCATCAGCGGAGCGCAGTGTGCCCCGGCACGCACGCAGATGCCGTAGTCCTCCCACAAGATATCTGCCACCCGGGCAGAATCCTCCTGTCCGATGTTCAGCGCCACAATGGGTGCACGGGGCTGCATGGTCATATCACCGTATACTGTTACGCCCGGCGCAGTACACACCTGCTCATAAAACAGGAGAGCAAGAGCATTTTCCCGCTCAGCAAGGCATTCTACGCCCTGTTCCAGCAGCCATTGTACACCGGCGCAAAGCCCTGCAAGGCCGTGCACGTTCAGCGTGCCAGCCTCCAGTGCGGTGGGCATCTGCAATGGGTGCGTTTCGTCAAAGCTGTGCACGCCGCTGCCGCCCACAAGGAGCGGCGCGATCTGTAACCCGGGGCGCACATAAGCACCGCCAGTACCCTGCGACCCCAAAAGCGCCTTGTGACCGGTAAAGCAGAGGGCATCGATGCCAAGCTGCTGCACATCAATGGGCTGTGCACCGGCAGTCTGGGCAGCATCCACGATGAACAGCAGACCATGCCAGTGAGCAAAGTCCGCTGCGCGGGCAAGGTTGGTGCCGTTGCCGGTCACGTTGGAAGCTCCCGTCACCACCAGTGCCCGGGTGGTTGGTCGCAGCAGCGTTTCCCACTGGTCGTAGCAAAGCCGCGCAGAAGCATCCACGCCGGTAAAGGAAACCTCTACTCCCTGCGCCCGCAGCCGGTACAGCGGACGCAGAACGGAGTTATGCTCGCATACCGTTGTGATGACATGGTCGCCCGGATGCAGCACGCCGTTCAGTACTGTGTTCAGTGCCATGGTCGCGTTGGCGGCAAAAACAATGCAGGAGGGGTCTGGCGCATGGAAAAGCTCTGCCAGCGCCAGACGGGTGTCCAGCACGATCCGTGCGGCGTGAAGGGTAGGCTCGTGTGCGCCGCGCCCGGGGTTGCCTGCCGTGTGCAGCGCCTCCAGAATAGCCTGTTCCACCTGCGGTGGTTTATGCAGAGTTGTGGCTGCGTTGTCCAGATAGATCACGGTTTTACCACGTTCCCGGCCTGCGTCAGCTTTTCGGCAATTGTATACATATTGGTCACGCTGCCCACAGCCAGCTTCTCGGTAAGGCCGTAAAAGTTCAGGCAGGTGCCGCAGGTCAGGATCTCCACGCCCTGTGCTTCCAGTGCCTTGAGATCTTCCAGCATGGCAGAGCCTTCACAGGTCAGCGCCGCACCGCCGTTATAGAACAGGATGGTCTTGGGCAGCTTGTCCTGCTGGGTCAGCGCAAACACAAAGGCCTTGAGCAGGGTCTTGCCCAGCTCCTCGCTGCCATCGCCCATAACGGCAGCGGAAATAGCCACCACCGTATCGGTGCGGGCATCCGGTACGCAGACAGGAGCCTGCTCTGCCGGGGCGTCTGCCGCTTCTCCCAGAGTGAACAGCACACGGTACTTGCGCTCTTCCAGCTTTTCAGCACTATACTGATAGCACTTCTGCTGTGCCATTTTGGTCAGGTTCTGTACGGCGATCTCGTTGTCCACCAGTACCTCCACCTGTCCCGCGCCCTGCAGCTCGGAAATTGCCTTTTTTGCCTTGACGACAGGCAGCGGGCAGGCATCGCCCAGTGCATCCACTTTGATAAATTCAGCCATGCTGATTACTCCTCTCATTTGTCTATTACAGTGATCTCGATTTCCTGCTTCGGCAGGATCTCTCCCACGATGCTTGCAGGCAGACCTGCGGCACGCAGTTCCTGCTCCAGTGCCGCTGCATCCGCCGGGGCTACCGCCAGCAGCAGCCCGCCGGAGGTCTGCGGGTCGAACAAGACCTCCTCCATGGCGAAGCTTACGTTTTCAAACCGGACGAACGGTCCGGTATGGTTGCGGTTGCGCTGCCCGGCGGCAGTGTACAAAAATGCATCCGCTGCTTTTTCTGCGCCCGGCAGCACCGGCACGGCATTTGCGTGGATGATGCAGGAAAGTTTGCCGCCTATCATCTCGTGCAGATGGCCGAGAAAGCTGAAACCGGTCACATCCGTAGCGGCATGGACGTGATACTTGCGGCTGAGTTCTGCCGCCGTTTTGTTTAAGGTGGTCATGGAGCGGATAGCTGCTTCCATCTCCTCCGGGGCGGCCTCACCTACGCGGTTTGCCGTGCAGAGCAGACCCACGCCTAAAGCCTTGGTCAATACCAGCTTGTCGCCGGGCATACCGGTGTCGTTCGTATACATCCGGTGCGGGTCTACAAGGCCGGTCACTGAAAGGCCGTATTTTACCCCGCTGTCCGCGATGGAATGCCCGCCCGCAAGGCTGCCGCCGGCTTCTGCCACCTTTTCAGCACCGCCGCGCAAAATTTCGCCCAGTACGTTCAAGTCCATATCCTCCGGGAAACAGACCAGATTCAGTGCAGTCTTTACCTCGCCGCCCATGGCGTAGACATCGCTCAGGGCGTTTGTGGCAGCGATCTGCCCAAAGGTGTAGGGGTCGTCCACCATCGGTGGAAAAAAGTCCACGGTCTGCACCAGTGCAATGTCGTCCGTAATGCGGTAGACTGCGGCATCATCCCGGCTGTCATAGCCGACCAGAAGATCCGGGTCTTTTTCGCCCCGGGGCAGCTTTTCCAGAATACGGCTCAGCACCCCGGCACCCAGCTTTGCGGTGCAGCCACCCCCGGTACAGAATATGATCTTATCTTCCTTGCTCATGCGCGTTCTTCCTCTTTGAAATGCGTCAGCACGCACGGTATGCCCTGCTGACGCAAAAGCTGTTGTATTTGTATGCCCTGCTGCTGCAGTTCCGGCGTATCAACCTGATTGAGCACAGCGTAAAACTCCCGGTCACCCACCGCCTTGCGGCCCCCCTGCGTGCTTGCAAGCAGCTGCGCCAACATGGCCGGCGTAAGGGGCGCATCCGGCGCAGCCGCTAAAAACTGCGGACGGATGGTTTCATAGCGGAAGCAGACCTCCCGCAAGGGCTTGCCCAGCGCCGAAAGCCCTGCTACCGCCAAAACGATATCGCTTTGGGGCAGCAGCACAGGCTCGTGCGCCGCCGGAACCTTGCAGGGGTGGTGCTTTGCACCGTCCGCTTCTATAAATACCGCATCTGCCTGCGCCATCCGGCGCAAAAGCTGCTGCGGCGGCAAAGTCAGCTTCCCGTTTTCAGCCGGGGTTCCGATCACTGCATAGTGACCCGCTTGCCACAGAGTTGTAAGCGCTGCGTCATCCGGTGCATAGTAGGCTGCCGATTGCCGGATGTGGGTGGTCGTCATCACAACCACCCGCCAGCCCTTGCGGGCACAGTGGTCTGCCATGACATACAGCAGGGTGGTTTTGCCCCCGCCGCCTACCAGAGAAACGATATGCCCTTTCTCTGCCAGAAACGGAAGCTCTTTTTCGTTCAGCATCTGCTTTTACTGCTTGGCCGCAACTGCCATAGCGATCTGCTCCGGGGTAATGGGCAGCTCGTAGAAGCGGGTGCCGATGGCGTTGTAGATGGCGTCCGAAATGGCGGGCAGCGGCGTATTGATGACCACCTCGCCGATGGACTTTGCACCAAAGGGGCCGTTGGGCTCGTAGCTGTTCTCAAACTCCACATGGATGCGGCCGATATCGTTGCGGGCAGGGATCTTGTACTGGAACAGAGAATTCTCTTCCGGGTAGCCGTTTTTGTCGTAGGTGATGTTTTCGGTCAGGGTCATGCCGATACCCTGCAGGATGCCGCCTTCGGCCTGCACACGGGTCAGGTTGGGGTTGATGGGCGTGCCGCAGTCCACGCAGGCGTCAAATTCCAGCACCTTCACCTCGCCGGTCTCGGTGTCCACTTCCACCTCGGCAGCGCCGACCATATATGGCGGCGGCGACAAAGGCGAGGTGTGAGTCTCGGTGAATTCCAGCGGGATTTTATGACCGAACTGAGAAGCAAAGGCAATCTCGGACAGAGTCTTTTGCCGGGTGGGGTCGGCGCTTTCAAACACGACCTTGCCGTCAAACTCCACGGCATCCGCCGGGCATTCCAGCAGCTCTGCGCCCAGCTTGCAGATCTGTTCCCGCAGCTTCATGGCGCACTTCTCAGTGGCCTTGCCGGTGACATAGGTGGTGCTGGAAGCATAGGAGCCGGAATCGTAGGGCGAAGAATCCGTATCCGCGCCAAAGACGGTAATGTTATCCAGCGGGCAATCCAGCACCTCGGCGGCGATCTGCGCCAGCGTGGTGTCGCAGCCGGTGCCCATATCGGCAGCGCCGATCATCAGGGTATAGAAACCGTCATCATTCAGTTTGAGGGTAGCGCTGCCTACATCCATGCCGGAAATACCGGAGCCCTGCATTGCCATACCCATGCCCACGGCACGGATCTTACCGTTGCCCATATCCCGGGCAGGATACTTGTGCTCCCAGTCGATCATCTCGCGCACCTTGAGCACGCACCGGTCCAATGCGCAGCTGGTATTTACCGCGCCGTAATAGGCGGGCATCACATCGCCCTCCTGCACGGTGTTCTTCAGGCGCAGTGCAATGGGGTCCATGTTCAGCTTGTGTGCCAACTCGTTCACCGCAGATTCCACCGCAAACAGACCCTGTGTAGCGCCATAGCCGCGGTATGCACCGGCAGACATATGGTTAGTATATACCACATCGCTGACAAAGCGGAAGGCCTCGGCCTTGCCGTACAGCGGGATGGATTTGTGACCAGACAGACCCACAGTAGTGGGGCCATGCTCGCCGTAAGCGCCGGTGTTGGACAGAGTGTACAGGTCGATGCCCTTCACAATACCGTCCTTGGTCGCACCCAGACGGACGTGCATTTCCATCTCATGGCGCGGTGAAGAAGCCGTCTGGCTTTCTACGCGGCTGAAGATGAGCTTGGAAGGTTTTTTGGTCATCCAAGTCACAAAGGCCGGGTATACCTCGCTGACAGCGGTCTGCTTTGCGCCAAAACCGCCGCCGATGCGGGGCTTGGAGACACGCACCATGGACTTTGGAATGTGCAGTGCATTGGCGATGTTGCGGCGGGCATGGAACACGATCTGGGTAGAGCTGAGCACATTCAGCCGCCCATAAGTATCAATGGAACAATAGGTGCGGAAGGTCTCCATCATGGCCTGCTGACAGGCCTTAGTGTGGTACACATGGTCGATGACCACATCGCACCCGGCCAGCACAGCGTCGATATCACCATTGCCGCATTCATCATGAGCGCAGAGGTTGCGCTTATTGTCGGCACCCACGGGGGCAAGGCTCTCCCAGTTGTCCTCCGGGTGCACAAGGATGGGGTTATTCTTTGCGGTGTGGAAATCCAGAACAGCTTCCAGCACCTCGTAGTCTACTTTGATAAGCTTGAGTGCCTTGTCCACGCACTTTTCGTCCTTACCGGCGACGATGGCAACCACGTCTCCCACAAAGCGGACATGACGGTCGATGAGCAGTCGGTCGTATGGACTGGCCTCCGGGTAGGTCTGACCTGCCTGCGTGTAGCGGCGGGCATCCTGCGGCACATCCTCCCAAGTGAAGATAGCCTCGATGCCGGGCACTTTTTTGGCAACGGCGGTGTTGATGCTACGGACGATGGCGTTTGCATGGGGTGAGCGCAACAGCTTGACGATCAGGCAGTCCTGCGAGATGATATCATCCATATAAACAGGCTGGCCGGTGACCAGCTGCATCGCGTCTTTTTTGCGGAACGGTTTGTTGACGGTTTTCACTGTGCGCCCTCCTTCTGCTTTTTCCATGCCAGAAAGTTCATGATGCCGCGCAGCTGGCCTTCGTAGCCGGAGCAGCGGCACAGGTTTCCGGCAAGGTATTCCTTCACCTGCTCTTCAGTGGGGTACGGCTGCTCCCGGAACAGAGCCAGCGCGTTCATGATAAAGCCCGGGTTGCAGAAGCCGCACTGCTCTGCGCCCTGATCTGCGATAAAGGCACCAAACTCGGCGGCCTCCTGCTGCAAGCCCTCCAACGTGGTGATTTTATGCCCATCGGCACGGGCTGCCAGCACGGAGCAGGATAGCACAGGCTTATCGTCCATAAACACGGTGCACAGACCGCAGTTGGAGGTCTCGCAGCCGCGCTTGACGCTCTTGCAGCCGTGTGCGCGGACAAAATCGATCAAAAGCATATCCGGGGCGATCTCCTCGGATACCCGGACACCGTTCAATGTAAGTGTGATCTGCATTTACTTTTCCTCCTGCATTTTACGCTGTTCCAGTTCCAGCACCGCGCGCTTTGTCAGCACGCCTGCCAGATGCCTGCGGTACTCGGCGCTGCCGCGCATATTGGAGCCGGTAACGATCTGCGCCTTTATGCTTTCCGCAAACTGTGCGGCAAGCTGTTCTGCCGCAAGGGCAGGCTCTGCCGGGAGCTCGAACCGCACAGCGCGCAGCGGACGCGCACCAATGGCGATGCGGTAATCTCCGGTCTCCAACCGGGCAGCGGCGCAGGTCAGCACTGGGATATCGGTCTGGCTGTTGCGCACCGACTGGTAATAAAGCTGCATCGGTGTCTTTTTTACGATCAGCCGCACCAGAATGTCCCGGTCGTAGGGGCGCTGGGCATATTCCTGCAAAGGCAGGATGCCGCCTTTGTACAGCTCCACATCACAGTCCATGGCAAGGAACATGGTCAGCACATCCGAAAAGCCGAACCGGCTGTAGATGCTGCCGCCCACGGTCGCCAGATTGCGCAGCTGTACGCCCACGATATGGCGCACAGTCTCCCGCATAGCACCATGAGTATAGGCGGCAAGCCCCGGATGCTGTTCCAGCTGACGCAGGGTGACCATAGCGCCGATGGAAAAGCAGTCCTCGGTCTCCTCAATGGTATCCAGTCCCAGACCGGAAAGGTCGATGGCGGTGCCGACATTGATGGTTTCCATCTTTAGCCAGATCATGCCGCCCAAAATGCGGTTTGGCTTTTTCTGGTTCAGCTGCCACGCTTCCTCCAGACTTTCTGCCCGCTTATATTCTCGGATCGTCATCATGTGCAGTACCTCTCTTTTCTATCGCTGCGATATCTCTTCTTTTATTTTAGCACAGCTTTCGGTATAATACTATTATAAAATGCTGCTGAAGGGGTGTTTTTGTATGAAGAAGTCGCTTACGGTCGGCTGTGTGATCATGGCTTCCGGGCTGAGCCGCCGGTTTGGCACAAACAAGCTGCTGGCGGATTTTTGCGGCCAGCCCATGCTCTGCCGGGCTTTTGCCGCCACTGCCACACCCGGTATCGCTGCCCGCATCGTAGTGACCCGCTCGGAAGAGGTACAGGCGTTGTGCAGGGCGCATGGCGTCCCGGTGCTGCTGCACAGCCTGCCCGGCCGCAATGATACCGTTCGGCTGGGGCTTTCGGCGCTGCTGGAGCAGCTGCCGGAACTGAGCGGCTGTATGTTTCTGCCCGGGGATCAGCCCCTGCTGCGCCGAGAGACGGTAGAATCCATGACAGAGCGCTTTTGCCACGAACAGACATCCCCGGCAGAATGGCAAAAAGAAACAGAACGGGAGATCTTCCGTCTGGGTGCCGTGGCCGATAACGACCCGACACCTCTTGTTGGAAGTCCCGTTCTGTTTGGAAGCAGCTTCTTTTCAGAACTGCTCACCCTGCCGGAAAATAAAGGCGGCAACGTGCTGCTTGAAAAGTACCCTGCGCAGGTACGCACGGTCAGTATTGCAGCCCCTATGGAGCTGCTGGATGCAGACACCCCGGAGGTGTTGCAGCAGCTGGAAGTCCTTGCCCGGCAAAAAGGCTAAAGCTTACTCTGCCATATCGTTCTTGGGCAGCAGAACGTTCAGCAGGATCGCCACAAAGGCGGCCGGAACGATGCCGGACTCGCCGCAGATCAGCTGGAGAGCCTGCGGTGCCTGTGCCAGAATGCCGCTGTTGGCACCCATGCCGTAGCCCACGCCCAGTGCCACGGACACGATGGTCAGGTGGCGCGGGGTCATCTTTTCCTTAGTGATCAGCTGGATGCCGCTGACCACGATGGAAGAGAACATCATAACGGCAGCACCGCCCAGAACAGCCTGCGGCATGATAGAGATCAGCGCGCCCAGCTTGGGGATCAGGCCGCAGAGGATCAGGAACACAGCGCCGGAAGCCAGTGCCATGCGGTTGACCACCTTGGTCATGGCCACCAGACCCACGTTCTGGCTGAAAGAGGTGTTGGGCAGCACGCCGAACAGTGCGGCAAAGGTAGAGCCGAGACCATCACAGATGACGCCGCCGGACAGCTCCTTATCAGAGGGCTCACGGTTCATGCCGCCCTCCATCACGCCAGAGATATCGCCAACCGTCTCCACTGCGGTGACGATGAACATGATCAGCACCGGCAGGATCGCACGGGCATCAAATACCACCTTGACCGGCATCAGCTTGGGCACTGCGAACCAGGAAGCCTGCGCCACCTTGCTCCAGTTGAGCACCCATGCCTTGGTGAACTCTACGCCATCAGCAGTCACGCCAGTGGTGGGCAGTACCAGCCCCATGATGAAAGCAACCACATAACCGGCCAGAATGCCGATAAGGATGGCGGAGGAGCTGAGGAAACCGGTGGTCCAGTGCTTGAAGAACAAGATGACCACCAGCACGAACAGTGCCAGCAGCAGGTTCTCCACAGAGCCGAAGTCCTTGGCCTTGTTGCCACCGCCGAAGGAGTTGATACCTACCGAAATCAGCGAAAGACCGATGGAAAGCACCACCGTGCCGGTGACCACCGGCGGGAAGAACCTACGCAGCGGCTTCAGGAAGAAGCCCAGCACGCTTTCAAAAATACCGCCGATGATAGATGCGCCCATAATCGCGCCATAGGCCAGCACACCGCCGCCCATCGTGCCAACAACGCTGTTGAACACGCCGATAAAACCGGAGCTGGTACCCATAATGATAGGTACTGCGCCGCCCACGGGTCCGATGGTGAACAGCTGCACCAGCGTGACGATACCTGCCACGAACATGGCGCTCTGCAGCAGGGTGACCTGCAGGTCTGCAAACTCGCCGCCTGCAATGCCGCAAGCGCTGGTGATGATCAGCAGCGGGGTCAGGTTGCCCACGAACATGGCGCAGACGTGCTGCAAGCCCAGCGGAATGGCCTGCCGCAGGGACATTTTGGCTTCAAACTGATAAGCCGCTTCTTCAAGCTTGACTTCCTTCAAAAATTCCACTCTCCTCAAGGTTTTAAAGGTTTATGCGGTTCGGATGCTTTGCAAAAAAGCGAAAACATTATAGCAAAATGCAGATAAGATGTAAAATAAGTATGACTTTTTACATGAAGAAATGCTGCATCCTATAAGCGAACTTTTCTCCGGCAGATAAGCAAAAAAGCAGGGTTTCCGTATGATTTGTCCCACCCTGTCGGGCTGGCAGCATACAGAATCCCCTGCTTTTTTCGTGCTTTTCTTTGTTTTTTGTGCGATACGGAAAAATTTGATTCTCTGAGGTCAGCGCAATCCATAATCCCGCAGACAACGCGTAAGACCGGTCTGTGTGGTGTCAAATACGATGCCCTGCGCCCGCAGCTTGCTGCAATCCATTGCAAGGTTCCGTGCCCAGTCGGCTTCCTGAATATCGACCGTGATCCCCAGTGTCTCAGCAAACTGCCGGGCGGTCAACACCATATTTTCAGCGTTCTCGCTGCCGAAGTTATAGACCCCGCCGGGCAGGGTCAGGGCAGGCTCCAGCAGCGCCACCGCCTGACGGACATAGGTGATGCCCCGGAAATCCTGGACAGAAAAGCGGACGGATTCTCCCCGCTGTGCCGCACGCAAAAGATTCAGCGGCAGATTGCCCCGGATGGGCAGCCGGTAGCCCGGCAGGTCGTACATCCATGTGGCGCGCAGCAACACGGCGCTCGGGCAGAGCGCCTGCACCTGCTGCTCCATTTCCAGCTTGCCCTGCCCATACACATTGGCAGGCTGCAGCGGAATGGTTTCCGGCAGTGGACCGGACTGCTCTACACCGGCATAGACCTGATCCGAGCTGAAAGCCACCAGATTTGCGTCTGTTTCCGCTGCGGCACGGGCAAGCCAGACCGGCAGCTCCACATTGGCGCGGTAAGCCTGCTCCGGGTGGTCGGCGCAGTAACCGGTATCCGAAATAGCTGCGGTATGCAGAATGACATCCGGGCGCTGCTGAAAAATAGCCTGCCGCACGGCATCCTCCCCTGCGGCTGCCAAAAAGCCTTTGGGAAAGGCGCACAGCTCGTAACGCCCCGCCCATTGCTGCATCACGCGCGATCCTACAAAGCCGCCGGCACCGGTTACAAGGATCTTTTTCATTTTGTTCTCCTGTTATAAGATTTCAGATGAAAAATTCCAGCACGAACACCACGGCACAGCAGCCCGCAGCCACCTGAAACAGACTTGCGCCAAACCATGCGGCGGCAATGCCGACTACCAATGCAACAGCACCTGCTGCCGGGCTCTGCGTTGCCTGAATGATGGCCGGGAAGGTCATCACAGCCAGCGTCACATAGGGCACATAGTACAAAAACGACTGGATAAAGCGATTTTTGATAGGCTTGCGAATCAGCGTCAGCGGCAGAATGCGGATGGCATAAGATACCAGCGCCATGACCGCAATATAGATATAATTGTTATGCGTCATCTTCGTTTTCCTCCTGCCTGACCGGGAACAGCACCGCTGCTGCGCCGGAGATTGCCACCGTTAAAAGAATGGTGCGGGTACCCTCGGAAAGTGCCGAGATGCCCGGCAGATAGCTGCACAGAAAGCTCAGCGCAAAGCTGATGATAACCAGTACGGCAACGACCCGGTCTTTGCGAGCCGGCGGGATAATGATGGCTAAAAACATTCCGTACAGCGCCACACTCAGGGCACTGACCACTCGCAGCGGCAGCAGGTTGCCCGCTATAATGCCCAGCGCCGTACCGGAAGCCCAAGCCGGTGCCGCCAGCAGGATGGCTCCATAGGTATAGTACGGGTTCAGGCTGCCCGGGCGGGCGATGGTAATGCCAAACAGCTCGTCCGTGACATCGTAGCCGATGAGCAGCCGATGCCAGAAGGGCGTTTCCGGTGCAAAGCGCTGTGCCAGTGCACAGCTCATCAACAGATACCGCGCATTGGCGATCAGGGTTATGACTGCCACCTCAAAATAGGTGGCGTTTGCCATGATCAGCGCAAATGCGGCATATTCTCCTGCAGAGGCGTTGTTCAGCAGGCTGACAAGAAACCCCTGAAACGGCGTAAAGCCCGCCTTGCGCGCCGCAATGCCCAGCGAAAACGATACCGCAAAGTAGCCCAGCGCAATGGGCACACCGTCCCGCATTCCATCGCAGAACACCTTGCGGCTGAACTGATCCGCCCTTCCCGTTTGGACGAGCTGCGGCTCCAAAAGCCTCTGCTTCGATTCCATAGTTGATACTTCCCCTTTCCTATTTTGCAAACAACGGATTCTATTATACTCCCCTGCGGACGGAGAAGGAAGGGGTTTAGGGCTTTTTTGTGCAAAATACTGCGTTTATCGCAATTTTCAAAAAAGTGCCTATCAAAACGGCATATTTGCGATATGCAGTTTGCGGATGTTGCTTGGGCATTAAAAATGCAAACTGCTATAAAAGGGTTACCGTTTGCTCTGATACAGGAGATACTTTGAACGTTACAGTCTATTTGACCGTACCAGAAGAAAAAACACCCCGGGAGGTTTCGTTTTAACGGAACCCTCCGGGGTGATGGTGCTATTGGGGATTACTCGAGCTCGATCGTTGCAGGCGGCTTACCGGTGCAATCGTAGAACACGCGGTTGACATGCTTGACTTCGTTGACGATGCGGCTGGTGACAGTGCCCAGAACATCCCACGGCATATCGTAGCTTTCTGCGGTCATGAAGTCGGTGGTGGTCACGGCGCGCAATGCAACGGCGTAATCGTAGGTGCGCTCATCGCCCATAACGCCAACGCTGTGCATATTGGTCAGCGCAGCGTAATACTGGCTGATCTCCTTATCCAGACCGGCCTTGGCAATTTCCTCGCGCCAGATGGCGTCAGCGTCCTGCACAATGGTGACCTTCTCGGGGGTCACTTCGCCGATGATGCGGATGCCCAGACCGGGACCGGGGAACGGCTGACGGCTGACCAGATACTCGGGCAGACCCAGCTCGCGGCCGGCCTGACGGACTTCGTCCTTGAACAGGTTGCGCAGAGGCTCCACCAGCTCCTTGAAGTCCACGGTGTCGGGCAGACCGCCCACGTTGTGGTGGCTCTTGATGACGGTGGACTCGCCGCCCAGACCGCTTTCCACCACATCGGGGTAGATGGTGCCCTGTGCAAGGAAGTCCACCTTGCCGATCTTCTTGGCCTCTTCCTCGAACACGCGGATGAACTCCTCGCCGATGATCTTGCGCTTGCGCTCCGGCTCGGTGACGCCCTTCAGCTTGCTGAAGTAGCGGTCGCGGGCATCCACACAGATGAAGTTGATGTCGAAGCCGTTGGCATTGCCCGGGCCAAAGACAGAGCAGACCTCTTCCTTTTCGTTCTTACGCAGCAGACCGTGATCCACGAACACGCAGGTCAGCTGCTTGCCGATGGCCTTGGCCAGCATAGCGGCCAGCACGGAGGAATCCACGCCGCCGGACAGTGCGCACAGCACCTTGCCCTCGCCGATGCGCTCCCGCAGAGCCTTGACATTGTTCTCTACAAAGGAATCCATCTTCCAGTCGCCGGAGCAGCCGCAGACGTTGTACACGAAGTTGCGCAGCATCTTCTTGCCCTCGGCGGTGTGCAGCACCTCCGGGTGGAACTGTACGGCGTACAGACCCTTTTCGGCATTTTCAACGGCTGCCACAGGGCAGTTTGCGGTGTGGGCAGTAATCTCAAAGCCGGGAGCTGCCTGCTCAATGTAGTCGTTGTGGCTCATCCAGCAGATGGTAGAGGGCTGCACATCGGTGAACAGCTTGCTCTCGGTGTTCACAAACACCTCGGTCTTGCCGTACTCACGCTCGGGAGCGCGGCAGACATGACCGCCCAGCAGGTGCATCATCAGCTGGCTGCCGTAGCAGATGCCCAGCACAGGCACGCCCCAGCTGAAGATCTCGGGGTCGATGGTGGGAGAATCCTCCAGATAAACGCTGTTGGGGCCGCCGGTGAAGATAATGCCCTTGGGATTCTTGGCCTTGATGACCGAAAGATCGGTTTTATAGGAATAGATCTCGCAGTAGACATTATTTTCTCGGACGCGGCGGGCAATCAGCTGATTGTACTGTCCGCCAAAGTCCAGCACGATGACAGTTTCATGCTGCATGATGTTTTCCTCCATTTTTAAGTGTGTTTTACAGATAATTTTAGTATAGCACATCTTACAAGAAAAAGCGACAGTTTTTGTGAAGTTTTCTGTTATTCTATTTTGCGGATCGGATGCCGCAGCACGGTTTTCAGTTTCTCCGGTGCAGTGCGGCGCGGGTCGCCCAGATAGATCTCGTGATGGAAGCGTGTGTCTGAAAAATCCGGGCAATATCCCTGCTCCGCTGCAAACGCATCCAGCTGCCGCAGGGTCTCCGGCTCGGTGTCGTAGGGGCCGATGTGCATACACTGCACGCACAGGCCTTCATCATAGGTGAAAAATTCCACCTTAGAAAAGTCTTTTTTCTTTTTGGCGGTGGCTTCCTGCACTGCCCAGTCAAATTCGGCACGGGTGACAAATTCCGGCAGACGGATCATGGAGGTCCAGATAAAAGACGACTTGTCGGCAAAATTCACACCCTCTGTCCCGGGCTGATGCCACAGTCCCTCCAGTGGTGGAACAACATATTCAAAATAGCCGTCCATCTTATGGCTGCCCTTATAGCTCATTTTAATGGTAAACGCAATGCCGTACAGCAGTTCCATCGCTGCCTTGTATTCCCCTGCCGGGTCGTTGGGGTCGCCTTTCCCCTGCACCGCCACAAAATTCATCGCAGGGACGGTAATGATCTGCGGTTTCTGCGGCGGGAGATAAAATTCTTTGTATTCCTTCTTATAATCAAACGGCATCTTTCTTCTCTCCTTCCAGCAGCGCGCGCTGCTTCTTTTTGCTGAAGCTGCCCAGCACCAGCCGGTAAGATTTTTCCAGCATCTCCCGCAGCAGTGCGTCCGGTACGTTTCCATCTGCTTTTACAGAGTTCCAATGCACCTTGTTCATGTAGTAGCCCGGAATGATGTCCTTATACTGTCTGCGCAGAAAATCGCCCTCGGCGGGATCCAGCTTGCAGGTAATATACACCGGCTTTCCCGTGGCATCATCCAGACAGACGGCTGCAAACATTTTGCCGCCGATGTGATATCTTATCCAGTTCCACTCTGCTTGTAAGTCTTTGGTAACGCTAGGCTTTTGTAAAAGCTCCGTGTCGATCCAGCTGTATTTCATGGCGGCGCCTCCGTTTTTTCTCAGTATAACTTATTCAGAAACATTTGTAAACAAAAAGTTGTTGGATTTCACTCGTAATACGTCATCTCTGAAAAATTGACAGCAAAAAAGAGCCATCCGCTCAGAAAAAACGAACGGATAGCTCTTGTATTTAACGTTAAAATCAGATGGAAATGGTGTTGCACACATCCACCAGCACGGGGTCAAGGCTCTTGGTCATCTCCAAAGCCTCGTCCACGGGGTAGTCCACCAGCTTCTCACCCTTCATGCCGACGATGCGGTTATACTTGCCCTGCTCCAGCAGGCAGACAGCCTGATAGCCCATGGCAGAAGCATTCACGCGGTCGCGCAGGGTGGGAGAACCACCGCGCTGCACATGACCCAGAATGGTTGCGCGGGAATCGATGCCGGTGCGTGCTTGGATCTCGTTGGCGATCTCCTGTGCATGACCCACACCCTCGGCCACAATGATGATAAAGTGACGCTTGCCGGTCTTTTGGGTCTCGGCGATCTTATCCAGAATGTCGCGCTGCATATCGAATTCCTTCTCGGGCAGCAGCACAGCCATAGCGCCGGAGGCGATGGCCACGTTCAGAGCGATGTAACCGGCGTTGCGGCCCATGACCTCGACCACACTGCAGCGGTCGTGGCTCTGGGTGGTGTCGCGCAGCTTGTCGATCATTTCCAGCGCAGTGTTCATGGCGGTATCGTAGCCGATGGTGTAATCGGTGCAGCCGATATCGTTATCAATGGTGCCGGGCAGGCCAATCATGGGGATGCCGCGGTGTGCCAGTGCGCGGGCACCGCGATAGGAGCCGTCGCCGCCGATAACGACCAGCGCATCAATGCCCAGCTCGCGGCACTTTTCAGCGCCCTTATCCTGACCTTCCTTGGTCTTGAACTCCAGGCAGCGTGCCGTATACAGAATAGTGCCGCCAGCAGAGATGATGTTAGAAACGCTGCGCAGGTTCATTTCAAAGCACTCGCCGTTCAGCAGGCCATTGTAGCCGCGCTGAATGCCGATCATACGGAAGCCCTTGTGCAGGCCGGTGCGTACCACAGCGCGCACAGCAGCGTTCATGCCGGGAGCATCACCACCGCTTGTAAGCACGCCAATCGTTTTGATTTGCTTTTCCATACGAGAGATTCCCTCCAATTTACAGTTCAGTTCTTCATTTACCCTTTTGCCTGTAACCTCTTCTTCCCGAAACAGGCTTGTTGCTTTGCAACAGCTTTGATTCGCCTTTAATGATTATAGCACACCATCCAGACAAATTTCAATAGGGTTTTGAGACTTTATGCAAATCCATGCAGTACAATATAATAGCGTTATATCGCGTTATTTTTGCAGTTTATGCAACTCATCAAATTTAAAATTGCCCCATGCGGTGCCATTCGTGCACAAATATGTTATTTTGTTGCAACGTTTTCTGCGCCCAGCAGTCGCTCCAGTTCTTTGAAGAAGAGCGGATGCCCGGAGGTGTAAAGCCGGCGCGGTGCTGCCAGCTTCTGCTTGGTATCTTCCAGATACAAAATCACCGGGATATCGCCATCGAAGATCTCCAACAGGTTCACCACTTTATCGTACTGGGGGCAGCTGCGGGACGGCAGACGGATGAACACCCGCCGGGCAGCTGTTTTGACAGGGTCCGGGCGGCCTTTATCCAAGCGGGTCGGGTCGTAGCTGTCAATGGGCAGAATGCTGTCTGCCAGCAGTTTGGAGGCTTCATCCTCCCGCACGGAAAGCCGACCATCGATGACCACAACAGCGTTTTCCTGAATGGCATCCCGAAATCTGTCCAGCACCTTGGGGAACACGATCACCTCCATGGTACCGGTCAGATCCTCCACGCTGGTAAAGGCCATCATGCTGTTGGATTTGGTCGTCATCATACGGTTTTTGACCACAGCACACACAATGCGCACCTTTTCGCCGTCCTGCACATGGGCATCCTCGCCGGTGAGGGCTTTGATGGTATGGGAGCCGATACGGGCAGACTTTTCCCGGTAAGCATCCAGCGGATGGCCGGACAGGTACAGACCGCTGACCTCTTTTTCCTGCTGCAGCAGCTCGGCAGGAGTATACTCTGCCAAGGGACGGATCTCGTAGACGTCCTCCTGCGGGCCTTGCTGCACTTCCCCGCTCATGACGGAGAACAGATCCAACTGCCCTTCCAGATTGCGGCGGGAGTCGGTCTCGATGCTCTTGAGGATGCCCTCTACCGCCTCCACCATACTGTGGCGGTTGGAACCAAAGCAGTCAAAGGCACCGGCTTTGATCAGGCTTTCCACTGAGCGGCGGTTTAGCTCGCTGCCGTGCATCCGCTTGCAGAAATCATAAAGGCTTGTGTAGGGCTTTTCCTTACGCTCGGTGACTGCGTTCTCGATGAGGTTGCGGCCTACGTTTTTCACGGCGTTCAGCCCAAAACGAATCTGTCCGTTATCATCGGCGGTAAAGCCGCCGTTGGAAATATTTACATCCGGCGGCAGCACCTTGATGCCCAAACGGGCGCACTCGCCGGAATACTCGATGACCTTATCGGTATTATCTAACACGCTGGTGAGCAGTGCTGCCATGAACTGGCTGGGGTAATGGCACTTGAGATAAGCCGTCTGGAATGCCACATAAGCGTAGCAGGCCGCATGGCTCTTGTTGAAGGCGTAGGACGCAAAGCTGGACATTTCGTCGTAGATCTGGTTTGCTACCTGCTCCGGGATGCCGTTGGCAACACAGCCCGGACATTCGTGGCCGGGCTCGGTGCAGCCGTGCACAAAATGTTCCCGCTCGGCTTCCATGACGGCGTGCTTCTTTTTGCTCATGGCGCGGCGGACGTTATCTGCCTGTCCGAAGGAGAAGCCCGCCAGCTCCCGGAAGATCTGCATGACCTGCTCCTGATAGACGATGCAGCCGTTGGTCACATCCAGAATGTGTGCCAGCTGCGGAGTCTTGTAGCTGATCTTGTCCGGCTCGTGCCGGTTGCGCAGATAGGTGGGAATGGAGTCCATGGGGCCCGGGCGGTACAGACTGATCAGAGCGATGACATCTTCAAGATTCTGCGGCTGCAAGCCCACAAGCACCTGCTTCATGCCGGAGGATTCCAGCTGGAACACGCCCTCGGTATCGCCCTGACCAAGCATTTTATAGGTATCCGGGTCGTCATAGTCCAGCTTGCGGATGGAAAACTCCGGGTGCTGCTTTTGCACCGCAACCTCCGCATCCCGGATGACGGTCAGGGTGCGCAGACCCAGAAAGTCCATTTTCAAAAGACCCAGTTCTTCGATCTCGGTCATATTGAACTGGGTCACCGGCAGGCCGTCGTTGGTGGCAAGCGGCAGATAATAGTCCGTCGGCTCCGGCGTAATGACCACACCCGCCGCGTGGGTGGAGGCGTGCCGGGGCATACCCTCCACCTTTAACGCAGTGTCGATGAGTTCCGTCACCTGCGGGTCGGTATCGTAGAGCTTTTTCAGCTCGCTGGATACCTCCAACGCCCGCTTGAGGGTCATTTTCAGTTCCATGGGCACAAGCTTTGCTACCACGTCCACCTGCTGGTACGGGATGCCCATCACGCGGCCCACATCCCGGATGGCATTGCGGGCGGCCATGGTACCAAAGGTAACGATCTGCGCCACATGATCCGCACCGTATTTGCGGTTGACGTAGTCTATGACCTCCTGTCGGCGCTCGTAGCAGAAGTCCACATCGAAATCCGGCATACTGACGCGCTCGGGGTTCAAAAAGCGCTCGAAGATCAGATTATAGCGGATGGGGTCGATATCCGTGATGCCCACGCAGTAGGCAGCGATACTGCCCGCACCGGAGCCGCGTCCCGGCCCTACCGGGATGCCCTGACTTTTTGCAAAATTGATATAGTCCCACACGATGAGGTAGTAGTTGGTATACCCCATGGTCTTGACCACACCGATCTCGTATTTCAGGCGGTCGATGTTGGCCTGCGGCACATCCGGGCCGTAGCGGCGCTCCAAGCCGTCCCAGCAGAGTTTTTCAAAGTAGGCCTGATTGTCCATGCCGTCCGGGGCTTTGTAGTAAGGGATCTTGGTGTGACCGAACTCAAAGTCAAAATTGCACTGCTCGGCGATCTTTGCCGTGTTGGCGCAGGCTTCCGGCACCATGGAGAACAGCTCGTACATCTCGTCTGTGGTCTTGACGTAGAATTCATCAGTCTGGAACTCCATGCGGTCAGCATCCTGAATGGTCTTACCGGTCTGGATGCACAGCAGGATGCTTTGCATCTTGGCGTCCTCTTTGCGCAGATAATGGGCGTCGTTGGTGGCTGCCATGGGGATGCCCGTCTCCCGGGAAAGCTTGATAAGCTGCGGCAGAACGGTGGTATCCTCCTTCAAGCCGTGATCCTGCAATTCGATGTAGTAATTCTCTGCACCGAACAAGTTCCGGTACCACAGCGCCGTTGCCTTTGCGCGTTCGTAGTCCCCTGCCAGAATGGCCTGCGGGATCTCACCCGCCAGACAGGCCGAAAGACAGATCAGTCCCTCGTGGTATTGCTCCAAAAGCTGCTTATCCACGCGGGGCTTGGAGTAAAAGCCCTCCACAAAACCGGCAGAGACCATTTTTATAAGGTTCTTATAGCCGGTCTCGTTTTTGCACAATAAGATCAGGTGGTTATTGCCGTCTATCTTATTTACCTTATCAAAGCGGGTGCGGGTGGCAACATACACTTCGCAGCCGATGATGGGCTTGATGCCCGCCTTTTTAGCTGCTTTATAAAACTGCACACAACCGTACATTACGCCGTGGTCGGTGCAGGCAATGGCGGTCTGTCCGCACTCCTTCACCCGCTCCATCAGCTGGTCGATGCGGCAAGCACCGTCCAGTAGGCTGTATTCCGTATGGATATGCAGGTGGGCAAAGGGACGGGTATTTGCGGTGGGTTCACTCATTGTACTGCCTCCTGTCCCTCCTGCTGGCGCTGGCGCAGATTTTCCGCCAGTGCCTCCAGTTTTTTCATCCGGTGTGATAAGCCGGATTTGCTCACCGCCGGGTCAAAGCAGCCGCACAGCGCGGTAAGCGAGAGATCCGGGTATTGCAGACGCTTTTCCGCTGCCTGCTGCAATACTTCCGGCAAAGTTTCCAGCGCGTGCTGCTCCTGCAAATAGCGGATGGCTTTCAAGGTCTGGGCGTTTGCCCGCGCCGTTTTGCCAAGGTTTGCGGTATCGCAGTTCGTCTGCCGGTTGGTCTGGTTGCGCACCTGCTTGAACGCCTTGAGCACGCTAATTTGCGTTGCGGCATCCGCAGCGCCCATAAAGCGGAGCAAGCGCTCCACGTTGGCACCGGTCTTAACGTAGATCAGGTTCACGCCGTTGCGGCGGGTGCGGTGGGGCGCAAACTCGTGCTCAGCGAGCAGTGCTTCAAAATCCCGGGCGAGGTTCGTCCGGGAGGTGAGAAATTCCAGATTATATTCCTTTTGCGGGTCGGTAACCGTGCCGCTGCACAGAAAAGCCATGGCGATATAGGCGCTGACACAGGTCTGGCAGCGGATAAGCCCGGGGTCGATCTGCAAACTGGTCTCCCTGCCGGTGGTGCCGAACAGCTCGTGCAGGCGGGCAACCTGCTCCGCATCGCGGATATTGAACTCGTACAGCACACCGCTGGCGCGGGGCTTTTCCAAGATCTCGCCCCGGATGCCGCAGCGGGCAAACAGCTGCTGCGCCAGCTGCACCGTATGGGGCTGCTCGGTTTGCAGCACAAGGCCGCGGGCATCAAAGTATTTGGCAAAGCAGGCAATGCCATAGGCAGCTGCACGCACACAGCATTCCTTGGTGGGGCTGCGCTGCGCGATCTCCTCCCGCGCACTGGATGCAAAACTCATAGTAGTTCCTCTGTTTTCAGCGCACGGCGTCCCGGTGCTGCACCCCGGGCTCGTAGCCCAGAGAGGTGCAGTATTCCGCAAGCTTGCGTGCGAATGTGATGGAGCGGTGCTTGCCGCCCGTGCAGCCCACCGCAATGGTCAGCTGGCTTTTGCCTTCCTTGACATAGAGTGGCAGGGCGTACTGCAAAAAGTTCTCGTACCGGTGCAACAGCTCCTGTGCTTCGGGGTGGCTCATGACAAAATCCACCACCTCCTGATCCAGCCCGGTCTTGTGCTTCAGTTCCGGCACATAGAAGGGGTTGGGCAGGCAGCGCACATCCAGCACAAGGTCGGCTTCCGGCGGCAGACCAAACTTGAACCCGAAGGACATGATGGTGAGCCGCATGGCATTTTTTGCCCCGCCGTTTTTTAGGAACAGATCGCAGATGCGCTCTTTATTCTGGGAGGTGGAGAGCAACCCGGTGTTGATGGTGTAGTCCGCACGCTCTTTTAAGGGCTGTAAGATCTGCCGCTCCTTCAAAAAGGCGTCCCGGGTGGAGATGCCCTCTGCAATGCTGATGGGGTGGCGGCGGCGGGTCTCGCTGTAACGGCGCATCAGCACATCGTCCGGTGCATCCAGAAACAGGATCTTATAGGGCGTTTTCTGGTCATCCAGCTGCTGCAGGGCAGTCTCGATCTGTTCCCTGCTGCGGCAGCCGCGCACATCCATGGAAAGCGCCACCCGCTCCAACTGGTTGTCGCCCGCCTTGGAAAACGCCGTAATGCTGGGCAGCAGCCCCGCCGGGACGTTATCAATGCAGAAAAATCCGATATCCTCCAGCGCATTCATAGCCACTGACTTTCCCGCGCCGGAAAGTCCGCTGACGATCAACAGCTCCATCTGTGTTCCCCACTCCCTCTATTCCCGCAGCTCAGCGCACTACGCGGATCTCTTTTTCCAGATCATAGCCGGTCTTTTCTTTTACGATGGTGCGTACTTCCTCGCACAGTGCCAGCACATCAGCGCAGGTCGCGCCGCCAAGGTTCACCACAAAGCCGCAGTGCTTCTCGCTGACGGCGGCACCGCCGTGCCGGTAGCCCCGCAGACCGCACTGGTCGATGAGTGCAGCGGCAAAAGCACCCACCGGGCGCTTGAAAGTGCTGCCGGCGCTGGGCTTATCTAGCGGCTGCTTGTCCAGCCGTTTTGCCATAAGCTCGTCCATTTTAGCGCGGATGGCTTCCGGCTCGCCCGGGGTCAGGGCAAACTGCGCTGAAAGGATACAGCCGCCGTTTTCTTCAAAAATGCTGTGGCGGTAGCGCAGGTCAAGCTCCGATGCCGCCGACTCTTTCACTTCGCCTTCGGCGGTAAGGTACCGCACCGTGGTCAGCACGTCCTTCATCTCGCCGCCGTAGGCACCGGCGTTCATGTAGACCGCACCGCCCACCGTGCCGGGGATGCCGTAAGCAAATTCCAGTCCGGTCAGGCCGTGTTCCAGCGCCGTTTTGCACAGTGCCGAAAGCCGCACGCCCGCCCCGGCGGTGAGCTGTGTGCCGTGCACCTCCACAGCGTCCTGCATGGAGGAAACATCCAGCACTGCGCCATTGTAGCCTTCATCGGCAAACAGGATATTACTGCCGTTGCCCAGCAAATAATACCGGACGCCCTGCGCCTTGCACAAGGCAACGGCGCGGCAAAGCTGCGCCCGGTCTGTCGGCTGCACGAACAGCCGCGCCGGGCCGCCGATTTTAAAGGTACAATGCGCCGCCAGCGGCTCGTTTTCTTTATAAGCAATGCCTGCTGCGGTCAGCAGCTGCATGAGTTGTTCCATAGGGTCAGGCTCCTTTTTATAGAGAGTTTCAGTCCATTTTGTCATCCAGTCCCAGCCGGATCAGCAGCTCCTTGGCTGCGTTGTAGCCCATTTTCTTCTGGCGGTTATTGATGGCTGCGGTCTCCAGCACAACAGCCAGATTGCGGCCGGGAGAGACCGGGATGCTGGTGCTGGGAATGCTAACGCCCAGAATGTCGTAGTATTCGCTTTCCAGACCGGTGCGCTGGTAGTTCTTGGTGGGGTCCCACGCTTCCAGCTGCACCACCAGATCCAAGCTTTCGCTCAGCTTGACGGCACCCACACCGTACACGCGGGCCACGTTGACGATGCCGATGCCGCGCAGCTCGATGAAGTGGCGGATATTTTCCGGTGCAGTGCCCATGATCTGACGGTTGGACACCTTGCGCAGCTCCACGGCGTCATCTGCCACCAGACGGTGGCCACGCTTGACCAGCTCAATGGCCAGCTCGCTTTTGCCGATGCCGCTGTCGCCAAGGATCAGGATGCCCTCGCCGTACACCTCCACCAGCACGCCGTGCCGGGTGATGCGGGGCGCAAGCTCCAGATTCAGCACGCTGATCAGGCTGCCCATCAGGGTGCAGGTCGTCTCGTTGGAACGCAGCAGGGCAACCGCGTGCTTCTGCGCCAGTTCCTGCATCTCCGGGAAGGGCGCCAGCTCCTCGCTGCGGCAGACGATGACCGCCGGGGGCTGCTGCCGGAACAGCTGCTCCAGCGCTTCGTAGCGCTTTTCTGCCGTCAGACCGGACAGAAAGTTCATCTCTGCCAGACCCATGATCTGCAGGCGGAGCTTATCGAAGTAATCATAGTAGCCCGCCAGAAACAGACCCGGGCGGTTGACCTCAGCGATCTCCACACTGATCTCATCCAGCTCCCGGGGGGTGTATACTACTTCCATGCTGACGCGGTCGGTCAGCGTTTTAAGCGAAACATTGAACGTACCCATCCTGGTTCCTCCTATATCCTATTGCCGCGCCGTGCTGCGGGCACTCTTATTTCTATTATAATAAAATTTAGCGGCAAATACAACGCCCGGGGCACTGTTTTTGTACTGCAGGCAGGAAACCGACGCTGCATCGCTGCCCGTGCACAGGATTTTTACATTTTTCTTACTTTACATGGGTTTTACATTTCGTCGATTTCAAATTTTACATTGTTTTTCTATACTTAAAGCACAGGAGAAAAACACGTCAAGATAAAGTGAGGAAAACACTTATGACCATTTTTAATGTCTTTTCGCTGCTGGGAGGTCTGGCCCTGTTTTTGTTCGGTATGGACATCATGGGCAAGGCACTGGAAAAGCAGGCCGGCGGCCAGCTGCAAAAAATTCTCAGCAAACTGACCGATAACCCCCTCAAGGGCTTTTTTCTGGGTCTGTGCGTGACCGCTGTCATCCAGAGTTCCAGCGCTACCACCGTTATGGTGGTGGGCTTTGTCAACAGCGGCATCATGGAGCTGCATCAGGCCATTGGCGTGATCATGGGCAGCAACGTAGGCACCACCGTGACCAGCTGGATCTTGAGCCTTTCCGGCTTGCAGGGCGACAGCCTGTTCATCCAGCTGCTCAAACCCACTTCTTTCAGTCCAGTGCTTGCATTTATCGGCATTTTGCTGTATATGTGTAAGAGTGAGAAGAAAAAAGGCGTGGGCACTATCCTCATCGGCTTTGCTGTGCTGATGACCGGTATGACCACCATGTCCAACGCGGTGCTGCCGCTGCAGAACGAGGCGTGGTTCACCAGCCTGTTTACCCGCTTCTCCAACCCCCTGCTGGGCGTTCTGGTGGGCGCACTGGTCACCGGCATCATCCAGAGTTCCAGCGCCAGCGTGGGCATCCTGCAGGCGCTGAGCGCCACCGGTGTCATCACCTACGGCAGTGCCATCCCCATCATCATGGGTCAGAACATCGGTACCTGTGTGACCGCACTGTTGTCCTCGGTGGGTGCAAACAAAAACGCCCGCCGCGCCGCTATGGTGCACCTGTACTTCAACATCATCGGTGTGACCATCTTCCTGTTCGGGTTCTACGGGCTCAACGCTGTCTGCCACTTTGCCTTTGTGAATACCACCATTGAGGCCTGGGGCATCGCAATCGTGCACTCGGTGTTCAACATTCTGGCCACTGTCATTCTGCTGCCCTTTGCCACTGGGCTGGAAAAGCTGGCTATCCTGACTATTCCCGATTCCCCGGAAAAAGAGGAGTTTGCTCTGCTGGATGACCGTCTGCTGAACACCCCTGCTATGGCTGTGGAGCGTGCCCGTGCCGCTACCGCCGAAATGGCAGAACTTGCCCGGGTGGGCGTGGTGCAGGCCATGAGCCTGACCCATGAATGGAGCGACGAGCTAGCCCAGAAGGTGCGGGACGAGGAGTGCCGGGTGGACCGGTACGAGGACGCGCTGGGCACTTATCTGGTCAAGCTGTCCAGCCGGGAACTGAACCACTCCGACAGCCAGAGCGTGAACACCCTGCTGCACACCATCAGCGATTTTGAACGCATCAGCGACCATTCCGTTAACCTGCTGGAATCTGCCGAGGAGATGCACCAGAAGGAGATCCACTTCTCCAAAGATGCACAGGAGGAGCTGCAGGTGCTGGAGGATGCAGTGCAGGACACCCTGAGCCGCACCACCGATGCCTTCCGCAAGGGCGATCTGCACCTTGCTTCTAAGGTGGAGCCACTGGAGGCTGTGGTCAACGAGCTGGTGCGTGCCATCAAGGCGCGGCACGTTGCCCGCCTGCAGGCCGGCAGCTGCTCCATCGAGTACGGTTTTGTGCTGGACGATCTGCTGACCAACTACGAGCGTGTGTGCGACCATTGCAGCAATGTGGCGGTTGCACAGATCGAGGTGGCACAGGACAGCTTTGACACCCACGCCTACCTGAACGACCTGCGTCACGGCAACGACACCAAGGAAAGCGAAGAATTCCACCGCCGTCTGGGCCGCTACCGTGAGCGGTATCTGTTCCCGGACGGACAGACTGCTGAGGAGAATTGAGTTATGATCTATATCGTAGAGGACGACGCTTCCATCCGGGAACTGGAGCAGTATGCCCTGCAATCCAATGGCTACGAGGTGCAGGGCTTTGAAAGCGCCGAGCCCTTCTGGCAGGCTATGCGTGCCGCCGAGCCAGAGCTGGTGATCTTGGACGTGATGCTGCCCGGCGAGGATGGCTTTTCCATCCTGAAAAAGCTGCGCAATACCCCTTCCCTGCGCAAACTGCCCATCATTATGGTCACTGCAAAATCCAGCGAGCTGGACACCGTGCGCGGGCTGGACTGCGGCGCAGATGATTACATTGCAAAGCCCTTTGGCATTATGGAATTTCTCAGCCGGGTGCGTGTGGCGCTGCGGCGCTCCGCCCCGGAGGTAAGGCCGGACGTGCTGGTTTTCCATGAGATCCAGCTAGATAATGCCCGCCACAGCGTTACGGTAAACAGCACCCCTGTGGAGCTGACCTACAAAGAATACTGCCTGCTGCGGCTGTTGCTGGAAAACACCAGTCTGGTAGTGACCCGCGAGACCATTTTGCAGGTGGTGTGGGGCACCGACATCTCGGTGGAGAGCCGTACCGTGGATATGCACATCCGCACCCTGCGCAAAAAGCTGGGCGACGCGGGGCGTTACATCTGCACCGTGCGCAAGGTGGGTTACAAGCTGACCGATGAGGAGGCCGAAGAAGAATGAAGCTGCGCAGCATGGAAGAAAAAATCAGCTACCGGTTGTTCCTGATGGGCTCTCTAGGGCTTATATTCACCGCAGCGCTGTGCATTTTTGTATTCCATAAAGCCTTTACGGCGCAGGCGTGGTCGGGGCTGGAGCGCGAGAGCGACCTTGTGCGCGCCGGGTACGAGCAGACCGGAGACCCCGCGCAGCTGAGTGCCTTTGTGACCGATGATCTGCGCGTGACGCTGATCAGTCAGGACGGCAGCGTACTGTTTGAATCTGCCACCGACCAGCCTATGGAAAATCATCTGACCCGCCCGGAGATCCGCGATGCCATTGCAAACGGCGAGGGACGGAACATCCGCGATTCCCAGACCATGGGCTACGAGACCTATTACTACGCGCTCCGGCTTTCCGGCGGGGACGTGCTGCGCGTGGCGCAGGACGCCGAGACCGTATGGTCTATCTACGACTCCACTATCCCGGCCATTGTACTGAGCTGTGTAGCGCTGATGCTGGCCGCTGCGGTGCTGGCTGCTCTGCTGACCAAGGCATTGGTACAGCCGGTGCTGAACATGACCGAAGATCTGGATCATATTCAGGAAAACGTGCCCTACCGGGAGCTGATTCCCTTTGCGGAGAGCATCCATTCTGACCGCATCCTGCGGGAAAACAACGAGAAGATGCGGCAGGAGTTTACCGCCAATGTCAGCCACGAGCTCAAGACCCCGCTGACCAGTATTTCCGGCTATGCAGAGCTGATCGAGACCGGCATTGCAAAGCCGGAGGATGTGCCGGATTTCGGCCGCAAGATCCACAGCGAAGCCACCCGCATGATCCAGCTGGTCAACGACATTTTGCAGCTTTCCAAACTGGATACCGTAAGCGAGACCGGGGACACCCCGGTGATGGAAACGGTAGACCTTTTGGATGTGGCCAAGGAATGCGTGGAGCGCCAGAAACTGAATGCACGCCGCGCTTATATCTCCCTGACCTATCTGGGCGAGAGTGCCCCGGTGCTGGGCAGCCGCGCGCTGCTGGATGAACTGTGCCAGAACCTGTGCGACAACGCCATCCGCTACAACCGCCCGGGCGGCAAGGTGCAGATCATTACCGCTTGCAGCCGGGACGGGCACTGCTCCCTGACCGTAACAGATAACGGCATCGGCATCCCGCGGGAGGCACAGTCCAGCGTGTTCGAGCGCTTCTACCGGGTGGATAAGAGCCGCAGCAAAGCCACCGGCGGCACCGGGCTTGGGCTTGCCATCGTCAAGCACATTGCCCGCATCCACAATGCCCGCATCAAGCTGGAAAGTCAGGTAGACGTTGGAACCACCATCACCGTTACCTTCCCCACTGCCTCTTAATACAGCATGAAATGCACGTCTGTCCGCAATTGCGGGCAGGCGTTTTTTGTTGGGTCAAAACTTGCGCCGCTGCCGTCCCGCAGCGCTGCCCGGGCTTGCAGGTGCAGCACATCCACGCCCTGCTGCCAGCAGCCTTGCAAAAGCGCCGTGCACTGCGCCGCAAGCTGTTGCTGCTGCGCCTGCGTGGGCAGCGGGCTGTGGGCGGCACGCTGACAGTCCAGCCGCACAAGTACCTGCGCCTTTTGCAGGGTAACTGAAACGGTGCAGCGCCGGATGCCAATGCGCTCCCCTTCCAGCCAGAGCTGCCGGGTGCCGCCTTGTTCGGTAAGCAGACGGTACACCTCGGCCTGCTCCGGGGACAAAAGCGTATTACCCACCACAGTGTGCAGAACACCGCCCTTCTGTACGGTCACCTCTTCCGCGCTCCACCCGAGAACCGGCAGAAGCCCCTGCTCTGTGTGCTCATACAGCCGGGGCGCGGTGGGCGCTGCGGCCTTTAGCTGTGCCATCAGGGCGTCCGGTAAAGCGGCCTGTGCGGCAAGGCGGTCTATCTCCCCTTCGGCGCAAAGCAGCCTTGCCGCCGTGCGTCCGCAGCCGCGCCGCAGCACCAGCTGCTCGTACTCTGTTAATAAGGACTCTTCCGCTTTAGACAGCAGCAGGTAATCACACAGGCGGTAGCTTGCGGTTTGGGGCAGTGCCTGCTCTGCCGCATCCAGTGCCCGCTCCATCGTTTGGCCCTCTGCCTGCACAAACTGCAATGCAGCAGTGGCATCGGCAGCATCAGCGGCGGCCTGCGGTGCCTGATAAAGCAGCCCTGCCTGATACCCCTGTTCGGTCTGTGCCAGATACACTGCCCGCACCATGCTTTTCTCGGTGCTCTCGCACCGCAGGAACAAAAGGCACCACCCTGTCAGCAGTAAAAACAGCAGCGGCTTGTAAGATTTTGCATTTCTCATGGCTGCACCTCAGCTTCCGGCTGCTGCCAGAGCAAGCGAATGGCGGCACACAGCATAGCCGCCCGGTAGACAGCGCACAGCAGCCACAGCAGCAAAAGCAGCGCATCCATGCGGGAAAAGCTGCCGCCGCTCCACGCCCGCAGCAGCTCCAACCGGGGGTATGTGCCGCTGCCAAACAGCAAAGCGCCGCCCAGCAAAGCTGCAGCCTGCACCGCAAAGCCCCATACCGGCAACCAGACCGTGCGGCGCGCCGACCGGGCGCTGCACAAAAGGGCTCCGGCAAAGTATTCTGCATAGACCGGTACGCTCCAGTTTGTTCCAGTCGGCTGTGCCGGGGTGAACAGCCGGTACCAGTGCAGCTGTCCTGCAAGCCCAAGCAGGCAGATAACGCCGCCCACGGCGGCAAACCACCACAGCACCCGCGCCGAGGCGTTCCAGCTTGCGGGGCGGATACCCCACCCCGCCCAGAGCAGCAGCGGCAGAAAGCCCAGCAGCGCCATGGAGGAAAACTCTGCCGTGCACAGCCCTTGTGCCTGCACGATGGTGTGTGCCAGTTCCATAAAAAGCCCTGCTGTCAATGCCAACCGTACCGCGAAGGAGGGTGCTTTGTTCAGCAGCGCCGCCGCAGCCAGCGCTGAAAGAATGCACAGGCACACCGTGCTGACTGCGCCCAGCCACAGTGCCCGGCGCACCGGGACACCCTGCGGGATGCCATCTGCCAGCGCTGCCGTGACCACGCTGAGGGTCAGCGCTGCTGGGGTAAAATATCCTGCTTTCTGCTTCATGTCTGCCGCTTCCCCCTCTCCCGCTTTTGCCAGATATTGAACCCGTGCCGGGACAGCTGCCGGTAGTTGCGGCGCAGAACACCATCCTCGGAAAGCGGCTGCTGTGGGAACGGATGCGGCGCAAGATAGGGCACGCCCAGTGCTTCGGTGCTGACGATACTGAGCAAAAAGCCGAAAAACGCCGCTGCCAGCCCTACCGGCCCGGCGATCCCTGCCAGCAGCACCGTGCCGATGCGCAAAAGGGTGGCGGACTCATACAGTCCCGGGGTGACAAAGATCGCAATGGCCGTAATACTAGCCACAAAGATGACCGGGGTGCTCATAAGCCCGGTGGCAATGGCGGCGTCTCCGATGATGAGCGCCGACACCAGACTGACCGAGTGCCCCAGCGACTGCGGCATCCGCAGCCCGGCCTCCCGGATGATCTCTAAGATCAGGATCACCAGCAGCATCTCGGCAAAAAGGGGCAGCGGCGTAGCCTTTTCGGCTGCTTCGATCTTATACAGCAGCTGCGGGGGCAAAAGCTCCGGCAGATACACCGCTACGCACACAAAGACCCCCGGTAAGAACACCGTAAGGTAGAAAGAAAAATATTTCAGCACCCGCAGAAAAGAGGAAAACGCCGCCGTAGAAGCGTAATCATCCAGACACTCGAACTGCTCGCTGAACAAAGCGGGCAGCACCAGCGCTGAGGGGCTGCCGTTGACCAAAATTACCAGCTTGCCCTCGCAGAGCTTCGCGGCGGCGACCGCCGGGCGCTCGGTGTAGTGTACCGGGGTGAACAGCCGCGCCTTGCCGGGTAGCAGCCACGGCACAAAATAGCTGGAATCCAGCAGCAGCTCCGGCCTTGCGCTTTGCAAAATGGCACGCACCCGGCGCACCATAGCGGGGTCGGCACGGTCCTTGCAGTAGCAAAGGGCGTACTCTGTATTGCAGCAGGTGTGCGCCTGTGCAGCCTCCTGCACAAGGGTGTCGGTGCGGACAAGACGGCGCAAAAGGCTCAGGTTCACCCGCAGCAGATCGGTAAAGCCTTCCCTGCTGCCGCGCAGATTGCCCTCGCCGGATGGCTCTTCCACAGAGCGGAACTTGAGCCCCTGCACCGAAAAAACAATACCGCTGCTGCATCCCTCTAACAGCAGCACAGCCATGCCGGCTGTCAGCCGCGCTACAAGCTGCGGCAGATCCTGCACTGGGGCGCTCTCAGCCGGAAAAGCCGACCCGTGCAGGATATACGCATAGGCCTGTGCGCCGGTAAGCCGGACAGAAGCAGACTGGCGTCCGGCAGCGTCCAGCAGCAGTTCCCAGAGCGAATCTAAGCTTGCCATGCCGTCAAACATTACGATACATCCCGGACAGCCATATAAAACGATCTTCTTCGCATAATAATCTGCCGACTTGCCAAACCTAGCATCAAGCGCGGACAGGTTTTCCGCAAGGCTTTGCGAAAGCTGCTGCACATCTATCACTCCTTTGTATGTGCAGTATGCCCGCTTTGCCGCAGCGGAATACGCCGCGCACACCGCACCGGGAGGGTTTGTGCATGAAACTGCTGCTTTGCCGTACCATTATCCTGTATCTCTGCGTTTTGTTTGCCATGCGGCTGATGGGCAAGCGTCAGCTGGGAGAGTTGCAGCCGGAGGAGCTGGTATCCACCATCCTGATCTCCAATCTGGCGTCCATCTCCATTGAATCGGAGGATGTGCCCATCACCGCCAGTCTCATCCCGCTGTTCCTCATTGCGGCGCTGGAACTGCTGGGTTCAGTGGTAAGCTTCCGCAGCCAGAAATTCTTCAATTTTCTCTCCGGGCGACCCAAAACGGTCATTCTGGACGGAAAGATCGATCAGAACGCTTTGCGGATGCTGCGGCTGACCACCGCTGACCTGATGGAGGCGCTGCGCGGCAAGGATATCTTTGACCCACGCAGAGTGTCTTACGCCGTCATTGAAACGAACGGCACATTGTCGGCGGCGCTTCGCCCGGAGCAGGAAGCAGCCACCCTGTCCGACTTGCAGCTGAAGGTGCAGCAGACACAGGCCACCATCCCCTTTGTGCTGGACGGACAGGTGCTGGAGGATAATCTGCGCTGGTGCGGCAAAGACCGTGCGTGGCTGGAACGCACCGCCACGGCAAACACGGTTTTGCCGCAGGAGATCTTACTGCTTATCGGCAACGAGACCGAGGACTATTTTCTGCTGAAAAAGGAAGGCCGTCAGCCGGGAGGAAAACGATGAAGCGGATCTATGCGTGTATCCTGATCGTAGCTGCGCTGCTGGGGATATCTCTTTATAGCAGCGGACGGGTGCAGGGCTTTGCGCAGGACATCTCGGCTGACTTGGACTGTGCCCTTGAAGCTGTGCGGCAGAAGGATTTCCCCACTGCGCGGCAGGCGCTTGCCGAGGGCGCAGAGCTGTGCGACACCATGCGCCAGACCATGAGCCATCTGCTGCGCACTGCTGACTACACAGAGCTAGAAGCTGCATTGCGGGCGGCGGACGGATACCTTGAGCAGCAGGCCACCGAGGATGCGCTGGGCGAGCTGCGCCGCGCACAGGTAGAGGTGGAGCGGCTGGAATGGCTTGCCCGGCGGCTGGTGTAAGCGGCACGCAAAAAAGGAGAGCGGCTCCGAAGAACCGCCCTCCCACAATTCAGGCTATGCTATTATAAATATGCTCGGGGACAGATGATCACAGAGCAGCCTTTGCTGCCTCGATCTGCTTGATCAGCTCGGGCACGACCTTGAACAGGTCGCCCACGATGCCGTAGTCTGCAACACCGAAGATGGGAGCACCCTCGTTCTTGTTAACGGCGATGATGCACTCAGAATCCTGCATACCGGCGGTGTGCTGGATGGCACCGGAGATACCCAGAGCCACATAGATCTTGGGGTGCACGGTCTTGCCGGTCTGACCGACCTGATGGTCAGCGGTCATCCAGCCTGCATCGGTGACGGCACGGGAAGCGCCCACGACACCGCCGCCCAGAGCGGCTGCCAGCTGCTCGGCCAGCTCGATGCCCTTGTTGACATCCTTGCTGATACCACGACCCACGGAGACGATGACGTCTGCGCCGATCAGGTCGACCAGCTTCTCAGCGACCTTCTCCACGCTCAGCACTTCGGTCTTGATGTCCTCAGCGGTCAGGCTGAAGGCGGGCTTGACGATCTGGCAGGCATCAGCCTTGGCCTGATCGAAGGGAGCCTTCTTCATAACACCGGGACGCACGGTGGACATCTGGGGACGGAAGCGGGGGCAGATGATGGTAGCCATCAGATGACCGCCGAATGCGGGACGGGTCATCTTCAGGTTGCGGTCTTCCATATCGAACTTCTGCTTGGACAGGTCGATGGTGGAGCTCTCCTTCAGGAAGTCGATGTACTTTGCAGTGTCGATATCCAGATGGGTAGCGTCGGCGGTCAGGCCGGTGTGCAGACGGGCTGCGCAGCGGGGGCCGAGGTCGCGGCCGATGTTGGTAGCGCCGATCAGCAGCACCTCAGGCTTGTACTCGTTGACCATATCGCACACGACCTTAGCGTATGCGTCGGTGGTGTAATCCTTCAGCAGGGGGCTGTCGCACACCAGAACCTTGTCGGCACCGTAGCCGCCCAGCTCCTTGGCAATGCCCTCCACGTTGTCGCCCAGCAGCAGGCCGGTGACCTCGCAGCCCAGCTCGTCGGCCAGCTTACGGGCCTCGCTTACCAGCTCGAAGTCAGTGGACATCAGTGCGCCCTGGCGCTGCTCGCAAAAGACCCATACGCCCTTGTATTCGTTAAAATCAGCCATTGTAATCCTATGCTCCTTTCATCAGATCAGGTGCTTCTTGGCCAGGATGCCAGCCAGCTGGGCAGCAACATCGTCGCCCTGCAGCATGGTGCCTGCGCCCTTCTGCGGAGGAGTGAAGGACTTAAAGACGTTCGTCGGAGAACCCTTCAGGCCAATGGTGTCCACCTCGATCAGCGGATCGTCCTTCAGTGCGTTGTAGTCGAACACTTCCATGGGCTTGTCGTAGCAGGTAAAGATGCCGTTCACGCTCATGTAGCGGGGGTTGTTCAGCTCCTTGATGCAGGTCAGCAGGCAGGGAGTCTGCACCTTGACCATCATGTAGCCGTCCTCCAGCATACGCTTCACGGTCAGGGTGTTGCCATCCTTCTGGATGTCGGCAACGTAGGTGACCTGCGGCAGATGCAGCTTTTCAGCGATCTGGGGGCCAACCTGTGCGGTATCGCCATCGATTGCCTGACGACCGCAGAACACAACGTCCTCGGGGCCAACGCCGATCTTGTTGACGGCAGCAGCCAGGATCTGGCTGGTTGCAAAGGTATCGGAACCGCCGAACTCACGGCCGGAAACCAGAACAGCCTTATCAGCGCCGCGGGCCAGCAGCTCACGCAGCATACCCTCTGCCGGCGGGGGACCCATGGTGACAACAACGACTTCACAGCCGGTGGCGTCCTTCAGTTTCAGAGCAGCCTCCAGAGCATTCAGGTCATCGGGGTTGGTGATGGTTGCCATGGATGCACGATCCAAAGTGCCATCGGGCTTGACGGACACCTTGCCGGAGGTATCAGGAACCTGCTTTACACAAACAATTGCTTTCATTGTAACTCTTGCCTCCCTTACTTCAGCAGCGCGCCGGAAATGACCATCATCTGCACTTCGCTGGTGCCCTCGTAGATCTCGGTGATCTTGGCATCACGCATCATGCGCTCGATGGGGTAGTCACGGGTGTAGCCGTAACCACCGAACAGCTGCAGGCAGCGGCGGGTCACATCACTTGCGGTGCGGGCTGCGATCAGCTTAGCCTGTGCAGCCTCGACGCTGTAACGAACCTTTGCGCCATCCATAGCCTGCTGCTTCTTCAGAGCGGCAGCATAAACCAGATACTTAGCAGCCTCAACACGAGCCTTCATCTCAGCCAGCTCGAACTGGGTGTTCTGGAAAGCAGCGATTGCACGACCGAACTGCTTGCGCTCCTTGACGTAAGCAACGGTCTCCTCCAGAGCGCCCTCGGCGATGCCCAGAGCCTGAGAAGCGATGCCGATACGGCCGCCGTCCAGCGTAGCCATAGCCCGCTGGAAGCCCTTGCCGCGCACGCCCAGCATACGATCCTTCGGGATGCGGCAATCCTCAAAGATCAGCTCGCAGGTAGAAGAACCGCGGATACCCATCTTGTCCTCTGCCTTACCAACAGAGAAGCCCGGGTCGGTGCGCTCCACGATGAAAGCGGAGCACAGCTTGGTGGGACGGCCGCGCTTATCCAGCACGTTATCGGTAACGGCGATGACGATGAACACATCGGCAAAGCCAGCGTTGGTGATGAAGATCTTGGAGCCGTTCAGCACCCAGCAGTCATCCTCTTCCTTGGCAATGGTCTGCTGACCCTGCGCATCGGTACCAGCGCCCGGCTCGGTCAGGCCGAAAGCACCCAGCCACTCGCCGCTGCACAGCTTCGGCAGGTACTTAGCCTTCTGCTCGGGGGTGCCGTTCTCGTAAATGGGAGCAGCGCACAGGCTGGTGTGAGCAGAGACGATGACACCGGTGGTGCCGCAGACCTTGCTCAGCTCCTCCACGGCCATGACGTAGGACAGCACATCGCCGCCTGCACCGCCGACCTCAGTCGGGAAATAGATGCCCATCATGCCCAGCTTGCCCATCTTTTCGACGGTCTCCTTGGGGAAGTATTCCTCTGCGTCAACCTTCTTTGCCAGAGGCTTGACTTCGTTCTCAGCAAACTCGCGGTACATTTTCTGCACCATCTGCTGCTGCTTGGACAGAGTAAAATCCATCGCTATATCCTCCTAACAGGTCTTTTTTCATTTACCGGAATAGCCCGGTGCAAACAAATTCCTCCCGACTGCTTTCCCCGCAGCCGGGAGAAATGTTTATCAGAACTTACAGCTGGTCAACCGGGGTCTTGGTGCGGTCTGCGTTGTAAACGTAGAAGCCCTTACCGGTCTTGCAGCCCAGATTGCCGCCGCGCACCATCTTGCGGATCAGCGGGCAGGCACGGTACTTGCTGTCGCCGGTCTCGTTGTACAGCACGTCCATGATGGCCAGGCAGATGTCCAGACCGATGAAGTCGCCCAGTTCCAGGGGTCCCATGGGGTGGTTAGCACCCAGCTTCATAGCGGTGTCGATGCCGGCGATATCAGAAACGCCCTCCATCTTGATGAAGGCAGCCTCGTTGATCATGGGGATCAGGATGCGGTTGACCACAAAGCCGGCAGCCTCGTTGACCTGAACGGGAGTCTTGCCGATGGCAACGGAGATCTCCTTGATCTTCTCAACGGTCTCAACAGGGGTGTTGCAGCCGGCGATGACCTCGATCAGCTTCATGCGGTCTGCGGGGTTGAAGAAGTGCATACCGATCAGGGGACGGGTCAGACCCTTGCCGATCTCGGTGATGGACAGAGAAGAAGTGTTGGAAGCGAAGACGCACTCGGGCTTGCAGATCTTGTCCAGCTCGCCAAAGGTGGTCTGCTTGACCTTCATGTCCTCGAAAGCAGCCTCAACGACCAGATCGCAGTCTGCGCACAGATCTTCCTTCAGGCCCGGGGTGATGGCTGCAACGATCGCGTCAGCCTTCTCCTGAGTCATCTTTCCCTTAGCGACCAGCTTCTCGTAGCCCTTCTTGATCTTTGCCAGACCATTCTCGGCCCACTCCTGCTTGATGTCGCACAGAGCAACGGTGTTGCCCTCAACCTGTGCAAATGCCTTTGCGATGCCCTGACCCATAGTGCCAGCGCCGATAACACCGATCTTCATAGGAAATCTCTCCTTTAATATCAAAAATTATGTAACAGATTAGTTGTTGGTGAACACTGCCTTGGGCTTCGGTTTCTCACGGGACAGGAAGCAGGCCATGCCCTCCTGCTGATCGTGGGTCTCGAAGCAATCGCCGAACAGCTTCTCCTCGACCTCAACAGCCTTCTCGATGGGCAGGCTGATGCCGTCGTTCATTGCCTTCTTGCAGTTGCGCACAGCAATGGGAGCGTTCTTTGCGATCTTGCCTGCCAGCTTCAGGACATTCTCCATCAGCTCAGCCTGCGGATACACGGCGTTGACCAGACCAATGCGGTAAGCGTCGTCAGCCTTGATGTTCAGAGCAGAGTAGACCAGCTGCTTTGCCATGCCCATGCCGACCAGACGAGCCAGACGCTGGGTGCCGCCAAAGCCCGGGGTGATGCCCAGACCGACTTCCGGCTGACCGAACACAGCGTTGTCAGAGCAGATGCGGAAATCGCAGCTCATAGCCAGCTCGTTGCCGCCGCCCAGTGCAAAGCCGTTGACGGCTGCGATGACGGGGATGGGGAAATGCTCGATCATCAGGAACACATCATTGCCCAGCTTGCCGAAAGCTTCGCCTTCTGCCTTGGTCATGGTGCTCATGGAGCCGATATCGGCACCGGCAACAAAGCTCTTGTCGCCTTCGCCGGTCAGAACGATGCAGCGGACAGTCTCCTGATCGACTGCCTCAAAAGCAGCCTTCAGGTCAGCCAGAACCTCGGGGTTCAGGGCGTTCAGTGCCTTGGGACGGTCGATGGTAATGATCTCAACAGCGCCCTGCACCTCGGTTTTTACAAATGCCATTGTGAAAACCTCCATTTCATACAGTTCAGTTTTTTCAAAACAGCCCCCGGAACGCGGGAGGGCTCTCCGGTTCCCTCCGGCGCTCCGGGTCTGTGGTTCAATCAGGATTCAGAGAAAAAGTGCTTAGTCCATCTCAACGATGGTAGCGCAGCCCATGCCGCCGCCGATGCACAGGGTAGCCAGACCCTTGTGAGCACCGCGGTGCTTCATAGCGTACAGCAGGGTGACCAGAATACGAGCGCCGGAAGCGCCGACCGGGTGACCCAGAGCGATTGCGCCGCCGTTGACGTTCAGCTTGTCCTTATCGAAGCCCAGAGCCTCGCCGACAGCGATGGACTGTGCTGCGAATGCCTCGTTGGCCTCGACCAGATCCATATCGGCAACGGTCATGCCGGTCTTGGCCATGACCTTCTTGGTAGCAGCGATGGGGCCCAGACCCATGACCTCGGGCTCAACGCCTGCCAGAGCACCGGCGACCCAAGTTGCCAGAGGCTTCACGCCCAGCTCCTTAGCCTTCTCCTCGCTCATGACGACCAGAGCAGCAGCGCCGTCGTTGATGGCGGAAGAGTTAGCAGCGGTGACGATGCCGTCCTTGGTGAAAGCGGGCTTCAGCTTTGCCAGAACCTCGGGAGCGCTCAGACGGGGGCCCTCATCGGTATCGAACACGGTGTCGCCCTTCTTGCCCTTGATGACAACAGGAACGATCTCGTCCTTGAAGGCGCCGTCCTTGATGGCCTTGTCAGCCTTCAGCTGGCTGTTGTATGCGAACTCGTCCAGCATCTCGCGGGTGATGGGGCTGTAGCCGTACTTCTTCTGGTAGGTCTCGTTGGTGCAGACGTTCTCAGCGGTCATGCCCATGTGCTTGTTGAAGCCGCAGGCATCCCACAGTGCATCGTTGACCATGGTATCCACGATCTCGCTCTTGCCCATGGGAGCGCCCATGCGGTAGCCGTAGCGAGCCTTCTGCAGTGCGAAGGGAGCCATGTCCATGTTCTCCATGCCGCCTGCAACAACGATATCAGCATCGCCTGCCTCGATCATCTGAGCAGCCATGTTCACGCAGTTCAGACCGGAGCCGCAGACCACGTTGACGGTGACGGCGGGGGTCTCGATGGGCAGACCAGCCTTCAGGGCAGCCTGACGAGCGACGTTCTGGCCCAGACCAGCCTGAATGACGCAGCCCATGTAAACATGATCGACCTGCTCGGGCTTGACGTTTGCACGGTCCAGAGCTTCCTTGATGACGATGGAGCCCAGCTCAGTAGCGGGAACGTTGGCCAGAGTGCCACCGAACTTGCCGATAGCGGTGCGGCATGCAGATGCGATAACGATCTTTTTCATGTGAATAGCCTCCTGAATTGTGTATGTGTGTTACTTATCGGTTACCCATTTATCAAAACGCCCTGCGGCATTTTTGCGATATCAGGTCTCTTCCCTCTCCCGGAGCTGTGCGTATTTTTCGCTGACGGCCTTTTCCACATTGGGTGTGACGAACTTGCTGATGTCACTGCCGTAGTACGCTGCTTCCTTTACGATGGTGGAGGAAAGATAACTCCATTTGATGCTGGTGGCAAGGAACATGGTCTCGATGCCGGGCATCAGTGCGTGGTTGGTCTGCGCAAGCTGAATCTCGTTTTCAAAGTCCGTTACCGCCCGCAGCCCCCGCACCATAACGGATGCGTGGCGCTTTTTTGCGAACTCCACGGTCAGGCCGTCGAAGCTTTCCACGGTCACGTTGGGGATGTTCTTGCAGCACTCCTGCAGCATAGCCACCCGCTCTTCCACTGTGAACAGCGGATGCTTGGCGCTGTTGATCAGCACCGCCACGATGAGGTGGTCGTTGATCTTTGCTGCGCGCTTGATGATATCAAGATGTCCCTTGGTGACCGGGTCGAACGACCCGGGATAAACTGCTGTTGCCATCGGTCAGTGTCCTCCTTGTGCGCTGTAATTACTAAGCGCGATGTGGTTCTGCCATGATAGCACTTTCCAGCCTTGGGTGCAACCTGAAACTGCTGCAGTGCGTTTTATCGTTAAATTTTAAACGAATCATTCCGCACTGCTCCGCAGTTGCTTCCCACGCTATTAGTAAAGCACATCGTCAAAATTTTATCAAGTCTTTTTCTCAACTTTTTTGTTTTTTGCATACCAAACAATCCCCACATAAAGCCAAGAAAACTGTTCATTATGCTATACTGGCTGTTTTTTAGCCAAAACTATTGATTCTACACTTTGTTAATGTTATAACTAAGTTGAGCTGTTCTGCGCAGTGCGGAGCACACACTGCTGCCCTGCTTATAAGTTTACCTCATAGATGTGGCAAAACGGTGTGCATTCCGCAAAACAGGCGTAAAACGGCTGCATCATTTGTCCGCACAGAATTGTTTACAATTCTTTTATGTATTTTAAGAGAGGATGGTTTATAATGGATTGCAAGGAACTGTACGCACAGAAGCTTATGACTGCTGCGCAGGCTGCCGCTCTGGTCAAAAGCGGCGACTGGGTGGATTACGGCTGGGCTGTGAACACCCCTGTGGCCGTGGATGCCGAGCTGGCAAAGCGTCTGCCGGAGCTGGAAGGGGTCAACTTCCGGGGCGGCATCCTGATGTGGGTGCCGGAGATCTTCCAGATCGACGACCCCGCTGCCCACATGACTTGGAACAGCTGGCACATGGGCGGCATTGAGCGCAAGGCCATTGCGCAGGGCTTCTCCTTCTACTCCCCCATCCGCTACTCTGAGCTGCCCCGCTACTACCGCGAGAGCAGCGACCCCGTGGATGTGGCAGTATTTCAGGTGACTCCCATGGACGAGCACGGCTACTTCAACTTTGGCCCCAGCGCTTCGCATCTGGGTGCCGTGTGTGAAAAGGCCAAGAAGATCATCGTGGAGGTCAACACCAATATGCCGCGCTGCCTTGGCGGCATGGAGAACTGCGTACACGTTTCTCAGGTGAGCGGCATTGTGGAGGGCGCAAATCCCCCCATCGGCCAGATGGCCGCTGCCGGTGCCGCTACTGAGGTGGATCTGAAGGTAGCCAACCTCATTGTGCCGCAGATCCCCAACGGTGCCTGCCTGCAGCTGGGCATCGGCGGTATGCCCAACGCCATCGGCGGGCTGATCGCGCAGAGCGATCTGAAGGATCTGGGCGTGCACACCGAGATGTATGTGGATGCCTTTGTGGATATTGCCAAGGCCGGCAAGATCAACGGCAGCCGCAAGCAGCTGGACAAGGGCCGTCAGGTCTACGCCTTTGGTGCCGGTACCCAGAAGATGTACGATTACCTGAACGATAACCCGGAGTGTATGTCTGCCCCGGTGGACTACACCAACGACATCCGCAGCATTTCCGCACTGGACAACTTTATTTCCATCAACAATGCCGTGGATATCGACCTGTTTGGTCAGGTAAATGCCGAAAGCGCCGGTGTGAAGCACATTTCCGGTGCAGGCGGTCAGCTGGACTTCGTGCTGGGCGCATACCTTTCCAAGGGCGGCAAGAGCTTTATCTGCCTGTCCTCCACCTTCTTTAATAAAAAGACCGGCCAGCTGGAAAGCCGTATCCGTCCCACGCTGGAGAATGGCAGCATCGTTACCGACACCCGCGCCAACGTGCACTACCTGTGCACCGAGTATGGCTGCGTGAACCTGAAGGGCCTGACCTCCTGGGAAAAGGCCGAGGCTCTGATCAGCGTCGCACACCCGGATTTCCGCGAGGAGCTGATCCGCGAGGCTGAAAAGCTGCACATCTGGCGCAGAAGCAACAAAATTTAATAAGCGCTGTGGGTATTCCCGCTGCCCGCAGCAGGAATGGAGTTTGTCATGATGGACAAAAAGCCGCACATCAAACCGTATCTCTATGGGATGCTCGCAGGGTTTGGTGCCATTGCACTGAGCATCATCTTCTTTTTTCTTATTTACCGCTTTGACGGCTTTGGCTCAGCTATCTCTACCCTGACCGGCATTCTGATGCCTTTTATTTACGGTGCCGTCATTGCCTATCTGCTCAAGCCGGTGTGCAACAGCATCGAAAGCTTTCTGCGCCGGTTCATCCCGGAAAAGATGAACGGTCTGATCAACGCGCTGTCCGTGGCACTCACCATCCTGTTCGGGCTTTTGCTGGTGTATGCACTGGTCATGATGATCGTGCCGCAGCTGATCACCAGCGTGACGACCCTGTACTACACCGCGCAGGCCAACATTACAAGGTTTATGTACTGGGCAAACCATCTGGAGTTTATTGAAAACAACGAACAGATCATGGAGCTGCTCAATTCGGCCTACGCTGCCCTGAATACCAATCTGGACACATGGATCAAGAACACCCTGCTGCCCTCCATGCAGAACATCGTAAGCGGCGCAGCCATTGGTGTGCTGAATGTGGTGACGGTGGCCAAGAACCTGATCATCGGCATCATCGTGGCGGTGTATATGCTGGCCAGCCGCAAGCGGTTCGTGCAGCAGGGCAATCTGGTGCTGCACAGCATCGTCCGCCCCCGCTGGGCGCAGCTGATCACCGAGGAAGTGAAATACGCAGACCGGATGTTCGGCGGCTTCATCAACGGCAAGATCATGGACTCTGCCATCATCGGCGTGCTGTGCTATATCGGCTGTCTGATCTTCAAGTTCCCCAGTGCGCTGCTGGTGTCGGTGATCATCGGTGTGACCAACGTCATCCCCTTCTTCGGTCCCTTCATCGGTGCCATCCCGGCTACGCTGCTCATCCTGATCCAGAACCCCATCAAGGCGCTGTGGTTCGTACTGTTCGTGCTGGTTTTGCAGCAGCTGGACGGCAACATCATCGGACCCAAGATCCTTGGCAACACCACCGGCCTTTCCAGCTTCTGGGTGCTGTTCGCCATCCTGCTGTTTGGTGGCCTGTGGGGCTTTGTAGGCATGATCGTGGGTGTGCCGCTGTTTGCCGTCATCTATGATGTCATCAAAAAGCTGGTCATCCACGGCTTGCAGCGCCATCAGGAGCTGACCCTGCTGAACAGCTATCACGACCAGTTCGGTGACCCCGCAGACGATGCAGCCGCACAGCCCGCTGCACCGCAGTCTGCTGAAAACCAGTAAACCTTCCCTGCCCCGCATCAGAGCACTTCCGATGCGGGGTATTTTTTAGTCATGCCGTATCATAAGAACGTATATAAAGGAGAACGATTTAATGGGTATTAAAATGATGTTATTGGGTATCGCTGTTATTCTGGCTGGGATTGCCTTATCTATAAGTAATATTTTTGCTTTTGTTGGTGGAGCCGCAGGTCTTTTAATCACAATTGCCGGTATGCTTGTACGGGGCAAAAACACAACCGAGAAATAATTCACGGAGGTTTGACAAATGACTTACACAATCGCGATCATTTCTACTTTAGCGGCATGGTTCGTTGGACTATTTGCAGACGTAAACATCAATTTTGGAGACCCACAAGGGTTTTTAGCTCTCAGAGTGCTGTTTCCTGTTTTAGCTATGGGAATTTGTATTCTAAAGGCAATTAAAGAAAGCGATAAGAAATAGCCGCCAACATGCACAGCAAGACCCCCGCCTTATGTTCCGGGCAGGAACACAGGGCGGGGGTCTTGTTATTGTTTTGAATCAGGTTTCAGCTCAGTCCAGCGGCTGAGAGGGCTTCCAGTCCTTATAGTTCTCATACCGGCTCTCGCGGATCTTGTGGTGAGACCAGATCTCATCGGCGGTGGGCTGCCAGTCGGCGGCGTAAGCCTTACACTTCTCGCACAGGTGCTCGACGCTTTCCGGGGACTGCAGGTCGGTGCTGTGGGCACCGGTCTCGTGCACCATCTTTTCCAGCAGCTCGGGGTTTTCCAGCATCGGGCAGGGACGCAGATGGTTCTTGTTGAAGGGCTGGCCGTTGTGGTAAGCCATGAACAGCGGGCTGTGCAGAATCTCCAGAATAGACTGGTCGTGGATGTTAGCGTTGGAGTAGTGGATGAACACACAGGGCTCAGCATCACCGGCAGAGTTGATGTGGAAGTAGTTGCGGCCGCCGGCGATGCAGCCGCCCACGAACTCGCCATCGTTCTGGAAGTCCATGGGGTAGAACGGGATATCGCACTCGGAAGAGCGCAGATAACGGATGCGGTCGATCATATACTTGCGCTGCTCCGGGGTGGGCATCAGCTCCGGGGCGGCCTCGTTGCCCACGGGCATATAGTGGAAATAGAAGCCGAAATGCGCGCCCTTCTCGCACAGGAAACGCATGAACTCGTCATTGGTGACGGCGTCGATGTTCTGGCGGGTATAGCAGATGGAGGTGCCAAAGATAATGCCGTACTTCTTGAGCAGATCCATGGCGTGCATCACAGCGGCATAGTGGCCCTCGCCGCGGCGGGCATCGTTGGTCTCCGGGGTGCCCTCGATGGACAGCATAAAGGCGATATTGCCCAGACGCCGCACCTCTTCACAGAAGGGCTCGTCGATGAGGGTAGAGTTGGTGTAGATGGCAAACTGCACATCGTTGTGCTTTTCCGCCAGCTTGAGCACGTCCTTCTTGCGCACCAGCGGCTCGCCGCCGGTCAGCATATACAGATACACGCCCAGCTCCTTGCCCTGTGTAACGATCTTGTCCATGTCCTCAAAGCTGAGGTTGTTCTTGTGGCCGTACTCACCTGCCCAGCAGCCAACGCAGTGCATATTGCAGGCAGAGGTGGGGTCAAACAAAATCAACCACGGGATGTTGCACTGGTACTTGACGCGGTTCTCGCGGATGGTCTTGGTGCCACGGAAGAAGGCTTCATATCCCAGATTCAGCGCAGTGGTGCGCGCCACATGGGGGTCGGTCTGGTCCAGCACACAGTTGATGAGTTTCGTCCACTTGCTGTCGGGGTCGGTCAGCACCTTTTTGGCGTTCTCGTAGGTCTCGTCGCTGAAGCCGCTGCCGTAGAACTGCTTTGCAACATCCACCAGCTGACACATTGTTTTTTCATGGTCGTGCTCGGCGCGGGAAAGCGCCACGTCCACTATTTTACCAAGTGCAGCACGCTGCATCTTGTGGGTCAGATTCTCAAGAGATGTATTCATAGCTTTTTCCTCCCGAAATGATTCCTTTGGAAATCCTTATTTTGCTTGACCACATCTTACTACTTTGCGTGCTTTTGTGCCATAAACAGAAAATACGCCGTGATGGAAAACCCATCACGGCGTACCCTTTGATAAAATTTTATTGAAGCCGCACGGACAAATAGCACTTCACTCCTCTATTTTCAGGCTGCCGGTGCTCAGGCGGCACAGTGCACGGCGGAAATCTCCGTGGATCATGGTGCTCACGCGCTCCACCATCTTCTTGGGGTCGCCTTTCATATCCCGGCGGATCCATTCCAGCGTCATACCCACCAGTGCATACTTGTAAAAATCGACAACGAACTGTTTGTCCGCATCCTGCACGGTGATATCGTGGCATTCACTGTCTGCAAAGTCCTTCAGGATGGGGTCCAGCAGCCTATAAAGGTACTGCTCCACCTGTTCCCTGCCCACCGAGCGGTAAACGTTGAGCACAAGGGTCTTGTTGTCCTGCAGCTGGTGCAGGACGTCCAGATAGGCTTCGCTCCATGTACCAAAGCCCCGGCGGCCTTCCATCGCCTTGGCGGCATCCTCTGCCAAGATCCAGTCCACCAGATCGTAAATGTCCTTGAAATGGTAATAAAAGGTCATGCGGTTCACCCCGCAGTCCTCGGTGATATCGTTGATCGTGATCTTGTTCAGGGGCTTTTCCAGCAGCAGCTTCTTCAAAGATGCCTCCAGTGCCCGTTTTGTCGTTTGTGACACAAAAACCCATCCTTTCCCGGCAGTCGCCGCTGCCGTTTCCGTGAATGATACCCCATGATTTATTTTACCGCAAAATGTGACCTTATTTCAAGTAAAGATTCTTACCTTTTTATGAAGTTTGTGTGTGCACTGCCCGCTGCAAAAGTGCTGTTTTTACATTATATCCGCCCAAAATAAGACAAAAGTCTTGATTTTCTCCCGCCCTATGCTTAGAATGAATAAGAAGCAGAATTTTATGCAGTGCATACCTGCCGAGGGAGGGTTATTATTATGATGAAAACCATTGGGTTTTTAGGCTGTGGAAACATGGGCGGTGCTATCGCCCGCGCCGTGTGCAAGGCTACCGAGTCTGAGAATGTATTTCTGGCTAACCGCACGGCTGCCAAGGCCGAGGCGCTGGCCGCAGAACTGGGCTGCCAAACGGCTACCAACGCCGAGGTCGCCGGTGACTGCGATTTGATCTTTCTGGCGGTGAAGCCCCAGATGATGGAAGCCATGCTGGAGCCGCTGCGGTTCATCCTTGCCGAGCGCAGCAATCGGTTCGTGCTGTGCACCATGGCTGCCGGCCTGCCGGTGGCACGCATTCAGGAGATGGCGGGCGGCGACTACCCCGTCATCCGCATCATGCCCAACACCCCGGCATCGGTAGGTGAAGGCATGATCCAGTACTGCTCCGTCAACGTGACCGCCGAGGAAGAGGAAGCTTTCTGTCAGCTGATGGCTCCCGCCGGGCGTCTGGACGCCGTAGCCGAGGGCATGATCGATGCTGCAAGCTGCGTTTCCGGCTGCGGCCCGGCATGGGTGTACCAGTTTATTGAAGCGCTGGCTGATGGCGGCGTGGCCTGCGGTCTGCCCCGGGCAAAGGCACAGGAGTACGCCGCACAGATGGTGCTGGGCAGCGCAAAGCTGGTGCTGGAAAGCGGCAAGCACCCCGGTGCGCTGAAGGACGCTGTGTGCAGCCCCGGCGGCAGCACCATTCAGGGCGTGCGGGTACTGGAAGAACACGGGCTGCGCGGTGCGGTGATGGATGCCGTGCTGGCCGCTTACGACAAAACAAAGGAAATGGGAAAGGGTTAATGGAATCATGCGCATCGTTGTGAAAGTGGGCACCTCCACATTGGCATACCCCACCGGGCGGCTGAACATCCGCCATGCAGAGGAACTGGTCAAGGTATTGAGCGATTTAAAGAACGAGGGACACGAGGTGATTCTGGTGTCCTCCGGCGCTATCGGCATGGGCGTGGGCAAGCTTTCGCTGCCCGCACGCCCCAAGGATACCACCACCAAGCAGGCATGCGCCGCCGTGGGGCAGTGTGAGCTGATGTACACCTACGACCGGCTGTTCAGTGCCTACGATCACACGGTAGCGCAGATCCTGCTTACCGGCGTAGACGTGGAGCACACCGAGCGCCGGATGAACATCCAGAACACTCTGACCCGCCTGCTGGAGCTGGGTGCACTGCCCATCATCAATGAGAACGACAGCGTTGCCACCGATGAGATCACCTCCATTGGCGATAACGACACGCTGGCCGCTATTGTGGCCTGCTGCTGCAAGGCCGACCTGCTTGTGCTGCTGAGCGACATCGACGGTCTGTACACCGCGAACCCCCACACCCACCCGGATGCGGCGCTCATCCCACTGGTGGAGGAGATCACCCCGGAGGTGATGGCACTGGCAGACGGTGCAGGTTCGGCACTGGGCACCGGCGGCATGGCTACCAAGCTGCGGGCTGCCCGCATGGTGACCGGCAGCGGCGCAGATATGGTCATTGCCAACGGCGCACACCCGGAGCTGCTGTATGATATCGCTGCGGGCAAGCCCATCGGCACCCGCTTTGCCGGGCACAAGCAGCCCGCACTGTCCACACAGGAGGTTTGAGCTATGACAACACAGGAAATTCTGGAAGCCGCCCGCGGGGCAAAGGCTGCGCTGGCACTGGCTGATGGCACCGTCCGCGCACAGGCACTGCGCAGTATGGCTGCGCAGCTGTGCAGCCCCGCAAGCATGACGGCCATCCTTGCCGCCAACGCCGATGATATGGCTGCTGCAAAGGGACATATCAGCGAGGTGATGCTGGATCGTCTTGCCCTGACCGAGGAGCGCATCCGCGCCATGGCAAAGGGCATTGAAGAGGTTGCCGCCCTGCCCGATCCGGTGGGCCGGGTGCTGAAGCGGGTGGAGCGCCCCAACGGACTGGTGATCGAAAAGACCGCCGTGCCCATGGGTGTGATCGCCATCATCTACGAGAGCCGCCCCAACGTGACCAGCGATGCCGCCGCCCTTGCCATCAAGAGCGGCAACGCCTGCATCCTGCGCTGCGGCAAGGAGGCATGGCGCAGCGCCAACGCCATCGTGCAGGCACTGCGGCAGGGGCTGCGGGAGAACGGCCTGCCGGAAAACGCAGTCTGCCTGATCGAGGACACCACCCACGCTTCTGCCAACGCCCTGATGACTGCCGTGGGCTATGTGGATCTGCTGATCCCCCGGGGCGGTGCAGGGCTGATCCGCGCCTGCGTGGAGAATGCCAAGGTGCCCTGCATCCAGACCGGTACCGGCATCTGCCACATTTTTGTGGACGACACCGCCGATCAGGCAAAGGCACTGGACATTATTGAAAACGCCAAGGCCAGCCGCCCCAGCGTGTGCAACGCCGAGGAGGTTTGTTTGGTGCATTCTGCCATTGCGCAGGAGTTTCTGCCCAAGCTCGCACAGCGTCTTGGCCCCGACCGCGTTGCTGCGGGCAAGCTGCCGGTAGAGCTGCGGCTGGACACACGCGCCGCCGCCATCATTCCCGGTACGCCCGCCGGTCCTGCGGACTTTGACACCGAGTTTCTGGACTATATCCTTGCCGTCAAGGTGGTGGACAGCGTAGACGAAGCCATTGCCCACATTGCGCAGCACTCCACCGGCCACAGCGAGGCCATCCTGACCCGGACACAGACAGACGCCGACCGCTTTACCGCTGCGGTGGACAGCGCTGCCGTGTATGTGAACTGCTCCACCCGCTTTACCGACGGCGGAGAGTTTGGTCTGGGCTGCGAGATGGGCATCTCTACCCAGAAGCTGCACGCCCGGGGCCCCATGGGGCTGGAGGAGCTTTGCAGCTACAAATACGTTATCCACGGTGACGGGCAGATCCGGTGAGTTTCCTCGCCCCGGCTTCTTCATAATTTTTTTACAATTCTGTCCGGCCTGCGGGCGCGGCAGAGCAAGTTTTTGATAGTTGAAAAAAATTTCCTGTACAGGCCGATGCAAGCTGCTTTGGCCTGTATTTTTGTTTTATCGGGATGGACTGTGTTTCAAAACAATCACATAAAGTGAAAAATATTTCACTTTTCCCAGAAAATGGATGTCCTTGGATAGTGGTATGTATCCAAGATTTTGCTATTTCTCACAATGTTAAAGTATTACTTTTATGTTTTTATAGGTCAAAAAAGCAAAATTTTCTCTTGACAGAGCGTTTTCTGTGCGGTAAAACTATATTGTAAGATTTGATATCGATTTCACTTGTGTTTCACAGGACTTCAAAAAATTCGTACATCACAACTGGTACTATGTAAAAATAAGTAAAGGAGAGAGCATCCTATGACGATCGCAATTCTTGCCCACGATTCCCGCAAAGAACTGGCTCTGCAATTCTGTACCGCTTACAGTGCCATCCTTTCCCGCAATAATGTTATCGCCACCGGTACCACCGGCCGGATGCTTGCGCAGACCACCGGCCTGCCGGTGCACTGCTACCTTTCCGGCAAACTGGGCGGTGTGCAGCAGATCACCTCCCGCGTTGCCTGCGATGAGGTGGATCTGGTGCTGTTCTTCCGCGACCCGCTGAAGGCCGATGCCGCCAGCCTGACCGAGCAGAATCTGCTGCGTTTGTGCGATATGCACAGCGTCCCTATTGCCACCAACATTGCTACCGCAGAGGTTCTGCTGCGTGGTCTGGATCAGGGAGATCTGGACTACCGCGAGGGAATGCACCCGGCCTTGATCGAGCCGATCCCCGTGGTGCAGGCCCGTGCCGTGTAAGCGTTTATTTGTGTGTTACTTTGTGTATAGAGGGAAAAAAGGAGCTATCGCAGCGTGTTGTGCGATAGCTCCTTTTTGTTTGCGTGTTATTTGCCCGCCGGGCAAACATTACTCCTTAAAATATGCTTTCTGGACAGCCAGCAGCACACCGGCGCGGCTGGCGGCAAAGTTCAAGCCGCCCTGCAGATAGCAGGTATAGGGGGCACGCAGGGGGCCATCGCAGGAAAGCTCGATGGTGCTGCCCTGCGTAAAGCTGCCGCTGGCCATGACCACCTCGTCGGTGTAGCCCGGCTCCGGGCTGGGTTCCGGGGCGGCGTAGCTGTCCACGGGGCTGGCGGCCTGAATGCCCTGACAGAAGCCGATGAGCGCTTCTGCCGTACCGGCATCAAAGCAGGTGACGATATCGTTGTGATCCTCACAGTAGCGCGGGATGGGCTTTTTGCCCAGCAGCTCCAGCACACACTGGACGTAGATGGCGGTCTTGATGGCCTCGCACACCACGCCGGGAGCGTAGTAGAAGCCCAGATACATATCCCGGGGGGTCTCCAGCGTGCAGCCCAGCTCCTTGCCAAGGCCGGGGGCGTTCAGGCGGTAAGCGCACAGCTCCACCAGATCCCTGCGTCCCACGATGTAGCCGCCGGTGGGTGCAATGCCGCCGCCGGGGTTTTTGATCAGGCTGCCCACGGCGATATCCGCGCCCACCTGACAGGGCTCCTGTGTCTGGGTGAACTCGCCGTAGCAGTTGTCCACAAAGATGATGATCTCCGGGTTTGCGGCGCGGGCGGTATCGGCGATCTTGCGGATTGTAGACAGATCAAAGGCGTTGCGCTGTAAATAACCGCGGCTGCGCTGGATGTGACACACCTTTGCGCCGGGGGCTTTCTGGGCGATCAGATCGTAGTCCGGGGTGAAGTCGGCCTTGAGGGGAGCTTCGTCGTAGTTTACGCCGTAGTCCATCAGGGTGCCGGTACCCTTGCCCTTGCCGTCCAGACCGATGACGCCCTCCAGCGTATCGTAGGGGCGGCCGGTGGCGGCCAGCAGGGTGTCCCCTGCCCGCAGCAGACCGAACAGCGCCACCGCCAGCGTGTGGGTGCCGCTCTGGAACTGGCTGCGCACCAGTGCATCCTCTGCGCCCATGACCTGTGCAAAGATCTGCTCCAGCTTGGCGCGGCCGGTATCCCACAGACCGTAACCGGTGGTGCCCAGCATATCGGTGGAGGACATCTGGGTATCGGCAAAAGCCTTGAGCATCTTCAGCTGGTTGAAATCCCGGATTTCCTCCATCTGGCGGAAGTAGGGCTGGCACATCTTCATAGCCTTTTCGTCCAGCGCCAGCACCTCGGGCTTATAATCAAAAAAGTGGTTCAGAATCGACATTATAACGTGATAGTTCCTTCCTGTTATTTTTGGGTTCTTGCATTGCAATGCCAGTTCTTCCTTTTGGGAGAACTGGCATTTTGCGTAAAAAGCTTTATCATTTCTCGGGCACATAGCGGGCGTACTCGGCCTGCTTTGCAAAGCCGAGACGGCTATAAAACCGCACCCGCTCCGGTGCACAGAGGAATACCGGGTGCAAGCCTTCGGCGGCAAGACTGTTTGCCATTTCCACAATGAGCAGCCCGCCGATGCCCCTGCCCCGCAGCGGCTCTGCGGTCTGCCCGCAGGCCATATAGGCTTGCCCATTGCACAGGGCATAAGCACCTACGGTGCAGACGACTGTACTTCCCTGCTCCAGCGTCCATGCCACTGCCCTGCCCCGGCTGCGCTTTGTGCATAGCTCTGAGTAAAAATCCGCCTGCCGGGCGGAGTCTGCGGGGTAAAGCGCCTGTGCCACCCGGGCGGCGGGCGCTTCCCGGCAGAGGGTCAGCTGCGCCCACAAAGCTTCGTCCACGGCGGGCAGGGGCAGCAGCCCGCCCTGCGGCAAGCCGAACACCGTCAACGTTTCTGCCTTGTGCCAGCCGTCCGGCGGCGGGCAGGTGACATCGTCCAGAATGGCGCCCTCGCACCCGCAGAAGGATAAAAAGCTTGCCAGCTCTGCGGGGTTTGCGTGCCCGGCCAGCCACGCCGTGCTGCCGGAAAGTTCCAGTGCCAGCGTAGGGCCGGCATAGAACCGCCACGGCTGGCTATTGCGAAAGAGCGCGCAGTCCAGCGGCAGCAGAGCGTCCAGCACCGGCAGACCCCGGCAGGCATTTGCGAACCGGGTGCGGCGCTTTGCATCCTTTACCTGTGCGATCACTTGAGCGCGTTGACGATCTTTTTGAACTCGCGGCCGCGCACCTCAAAGTTGGGGTACAGGTCAAAGGAGGCGCTTGCCGGAGACAGGATGATGATATCTCCGGGCTTTGCGGCGGCGCGCGCCAACTCTACGGCGTGCTGCATATCATCTGCGTGCTGAATGGGCAGCGCAGTCTCGTCAAAGCCGGGGCACTCCCGCACAGCCTTTTCGATGCGGGGGCCGGTAGCACCCATCAGCACCAAGTCCTTGACATGGGCAATGATCTCCGGTGCCAGCGGCTCGTAGGGGATGTGCTTATCGTAGCCGCCCGCGATGAGGATGACCTTCTGGCCAAAGCTGCGCAGACCGGCAATGGTACGGGTGGGGCTGGTGCCGATGGAATCGTTATAGTACAGCACACCGTCCAGAGTGCGCACCGGCTCGATGCGGTGCTCCACGCCGGTGAAGGTGCTGCCCACCTGACGGATAGCTTCTACGGGTACCTCGCCCCACACGGCAGCGGCAGCAGCCAGCAGGTTCTCGATGTTGTGCAGGCCACGCAGCTTGACATCCTTCTGGGCAAGGAAGGGGGTCACAACACCATCCTCTGCCATGCAGAGCATCCCATCCTTGCGCAGGAAGGCACCGTTGTCAGTATCATGCAGGCGGGTAAACCACACCTGCTTGCCCTTGCAGTCTGCCTGCATGGAGCGGCTGATCTCGTTCTCATACCCCAGCACGGCGCGGCAGGGCTGCTTCTGGTACAGCAGGATATTGCGCTTGGCATCAATGTATTCCTGCATATCCTTGTGGTGATCCAGATGGTTCGGGGTCACATTGGTGACCACCGCAATGTTGGGGCTTGCGTGCATACTGATCAGCTGGAAGCTGGAAAGCTCCACCACAGCCACGTCCTCCGGGGACACCTCCGGCAGCATGGGCAGCAGAGCTGCGCCGATGTTGCCGCCCAGATGCACCTTGCGGCCTGCGGCCTCGTAGAACTTGGAGATGAGGGTGGTGGTGGTGGTCTTGCCGTCCGAGCCGGTCACTGCCACGATCTCGCAGGGGCAGAAGTCGAAGAACAGTTCCACCTCGCTGGTGACCATAGTACCAGCAGCCATGGCATCCTGCAGGGGCTTTTCAAAGTAGCCCACAAAGCCCGGGGTGCGCATGATGATGTCCTGTCCCTTGAAGCCGTCCAGATAGTTTTCGCCAAGGCTCAGGTCGATGCCCAGTTCCCGGATGGTGGCGGCGTAATCGCCAAAGTCCTCCACGCTCTTTTTCTGGTCGCACAGGGTCACATGAGCGCCCAGTTCCACAAACTCCTTGATGAGGGTCTTATGGCTGACGCCTGCGCCGATAAAGGCGACCTTTTTGCCCTGAATAAGCTGGGCAAGCTTCTGCTGATCTTTCTGCATAAAAACAGTTCCTCCTCTATAGGATCATGGTATAACACCGCGCCGCACGGGCAGCGCAGGGATCACTTTGCTGTATCATTATAGTCCATTTGCGCGCAATTGGCAACGGAAAACCGCACAGTCTGCTTCAAAAAGCTCGGTAAATTCACAAAAAGGCAATTGTTTTTTCTGCTGCTTTCTGCTACACTTGTCGTTGCAGAGCGTTTTTTGCCGTTTCTGCGCGAAGATGAACGGAATGAGGTTGTTCTTTTTGAAACGATGGTTGCGTTTTACCGCAGCGGTGCTGGCTGCTGCGTTTCTTTTTGCCCTGACCGGCTGCGGCAGCTCCACAAACTCTGCTAGTTTTACATGGTTCGTGGACAGCATCCCCGCAAATCTGGACCCGCAGGTGGCTTCCGGTGCGTCGGACGTGATCGCCTGTGAGAATCTGTACGGCACGCTGGTGCGCAAAGACCCGGACGGCGAGCTTGTGCCGGGGCTCTGCGAAGAGTGGACGGTGTCCCCGGACGGGCTGACCTACACCTTTACCCTGAAGGACGGCCTGCGCTATGCAGCCGCCAAGGGTGCAGCTACAGAGTACGATATTACCGCCGAGGATTTTGTGTTTGCGTTCCGGCGCATTTTCCGTGCCGATACCGCCTCGCCCTATGCGGTGGAGTTTTCGGCTATTCAGAACAGCGCCGCCGTGCTGGCGGGGCTGGCGGACGAAAGCAGTCTGGGCGTTTCAGCCAATGGGGCACTGTCGTTGGTGTTCCGGCTAAGCGAGCGGGACGATAACTTTTTGGCAAAGCTGGCCATGCCCGGTGCAGCCCCCTGTGACGAGGCCTTTTTTGAGAGCACCCGGGGCACCTACGGGCTGACTGCCAAGACTACGCTTGCAAGCGGCAGCTTTTATCTGTATAACTGGACGGCAAACGGCCTGTTTTTGCGCCGCACTGTGGAAAGCCCGCTGGTCGGCAGTCTGCGTCTGGTGCAGGACACCAGCGGCAGCGGCAAGAGCGCAGCCCAGCTTATTGCCGACGGCAAATGCTCTGCCGCGCTGGACGAGAGCGGCGAAGCCACCAGCTTACAGACGGTGAGCTATTCCGACACCACATGGGCGCTGCTGTTCAACGCGGCGGAGGGGTCGGTGTTCCAGAACCAGCAGCTGCGGCAGGCGCTGACCGGTATTGCCCGGGAAAACGCCGATGTGCCCTCCAGCGGCCTATACACAGCCGCAAAGGGGCTTGTGCCGGAGGGGCTGACCGTGGATGGGCTGGACTACCGCGAAACTGCCGGCGATCCCCTGCCCGCTATCCCGGAGCCGAAGGCCCTGTATCTGGCTGCCCGGCAGGGCATGGCTACCTCAGATTTTTCGGGTGTGACCCTGCTGCTGCCCAAAAGTGCTGGGCTGACCGAGCTGGCCGACCAGATCAACAGCGCATGGCAGAAGGAGTGCTCCCTGTTCTTCTCGGTGGAAGAGGTAGAGCAGGACGAGTTTGACGCCCGCATTGCCGCCGGGAAATACACCATTGCCCTTGCGCCCATCCGTGCCGAGGGCGGCAGCGTGTACCAGATGCTGCAGCAGTTCACCACCGCAGGCGGCAGCCTGACCGGCTATGCCGATACCGTTTATGCCGACCGGCTGGCACTGAGCGCCCAGCAGACCGGCAAAGCCCGCTGTGCCCTGCTGGCGCAGTGTGAGCAGCAGCTGCTGGAAAGCTGCACCGTAGTGCCCCTGATGGCGCAGCAAAAGCGTCTGCTGCTGGCGAACGGCGTGCGGGACCTTGTATTCGACCCGTTTTTCCCGGTGCTGGACCTGACATGGGCCAAAATGAACTGACCGCAAATTTCGTGCGGAAAAGCCTTGACATTCCTGCCCTGCTTTGTTACAATAGTGGAGCACTTGCAGGGTTAGCTCATCCGGTAGAGCGACTGCTTCCCAAGCAGTAGGCGGCGGGTTCGAGTCCCGTATCCTGCTCCAGAATATAGCGGTGAAACGTTCAAAGTTTGTTCGTTTTGCCGCTTTTTTGTTTTTGTTCTTTTTAAAAAATGACGTAAAAATTCGTGCTAACGACTCGTAAACTCCCCAATAAGCTCCCCAAAACACGGCACTCCCAAGGGCTTTTTCTTTTCCTCAGGAGTGTCGTTTTGTCCATATTTATTTCCTTCTCCCCCCCACCCCAAAAGCAAAGCGGCAGGCTCTGGAACAGCCTGCCGCTTTTATCGTGCAACGAAAATTCTACCTCAGCGTATCATCAACACTTCTTCATCCGCTCCAGCGTCTCGTCCGCCTTGATGGCTTCCGGCGTGAAAGAGTTGTTCTTCCACCACGCCACGAGGGCTGCAACGGTGGTAATGCCCGCCGTCATCAGCTGCTCCACCGTCTCGCTCTCAATGGGCAGCACCGGCTTGCCCAGGGCGCTCAGCACCTGATTGGTCAGCGCCAGCAGCAGGCAGGCCGTGCGTGCCACGGTGCCCGCAGAGATGGTCGGTTCGTTGTAAGTAGAGATGTGTGCTTTCATGTTCAGTTTCCTTTCTGCTCTTCTTCCGAGCGCTGCTTCAAAATATCCACGGCTCTTGCCAGCACCTTCGGGATCGGTACGCCCATCAGCCCCGCGTTCTCAATGATGCTCAAGGTCTCATTTGCAATAAATCCGATCACCACCGCGTCCCGCACAAAGCTGGAGCCCATCACGGCATCCAGCCTGCACGCCACCAGTACGATCAGCAGGCTCATGCCCTTGCGGCACAGGCCCTTCCACCCTGCCCTGCTTTCCAGCGTGCCGGTCTTGGTTTTCGGCGAGGCATGGAACACCCCCGCCACGATCAGCCCCGTGATATAGTCCACCGCCATGCAGATGATCAGTGTCTGCAGCGCCGCGTCCCAGCCGCCGTACAGGCTGGCAATGGCGCCGCCGATCAGCCCCACGGCAGTGCAAAAGTATTCCTTCATTTTTCAATTCTCCTCATCTTCTTCCGCAGCGTCCTCCCACGCCTGCTGAATGCGCTTTCCATTGGCACAGATTGCATCCAGCGTGGCATCTGCCTGCACATTCGTTGCAATCATGGCCTTGTCCATCGTGTCCATCCCGAAGTATCCTGTGAACACCTCGCCCGTGGGCAGCGGTGCTGCCACTGCGATCTTTGTGATCTTGTGCTCCTCCAGCGTGGCCAACACGTCAGAGATCCACTCCGCATAAGGCACGTCAGAAATCAAATAGCTTGCCATCGGTATCACCCCCTCACAGCGTCCATCTGCTCTTATTCTGCCGGGTATCCACGTGCACCCAACCGGTGGCTCTGCCCGCCTTGACGGGGTAGCGTCCGATGCCGCCCCAGCCCGGCATCAGGCTTTCGGCGTAGGCAGCCACGTCCTCCACGCTCACGCCCTGCACCCGGATGTCCGCAGCGCGTCCCAGCAGGTGCTGGCTGCTCTTGGAGCCGCCCACCTTGGCGTTATGCGCCGGGGTGCGGTAACCGCTGGTAATGGTCACCGCCTTGCCGAAATGCTCTCGGATGCATTGCAACACCACAGTCAGCGCCTCGTCCACAAGGATCTCGTCAGAGCCGTCCTTGCAGCGAAACTCCCGTACACGGAAACCCGGTGCCAGCAGCGCCGCTCCGTCTTTGGCAAGGCTGTACTGTTTAATTGCCATCGTATCACGTCTCCTTTTCTTTATATACGCCGATGTCTCCAACGGCGGTCTCCCGATTGATCCGCTCCGAACCTTCCAGATGGATTGTGAACACATTCTCCGCACTGGTCGCACTGTACAGGTTGAAGATCGGCCGGATCTTGCCTTCGCTTACGTTCAGCACAAGGTTGTTGCCGTTGGTGGTCAGGTTTCCGAATTTACAGCCTGTATCTTCCGTCGTCCACGGATCTCCGCTCGCAACGTACTTCAGACTGCCTCCGCCTCCGTGCGTACTGCTGGCCGTGATCTTTATCTTGGTCATCCCGGCCGGGATCTCGAAGATTTCGCTGTTCATCCAGGCATCCGTTCCAGTCGCTGTTATAGTCTTGTCCAGATACAGCTTTTCACCTCCGGCACTTTCCCCCAGCTTCTTCAGCGCTGCCTGTACATCCAGCACGGCGGGAGCCGGGTTCTCTGCGTGGCCGAACCACGTTCCGGTCGGCAGCATGCAGCAGTCCAGATTGTTCAGCCGCAGGGTGGATTTCCCATTTTCTCCCAGTTTTGTGGGCACATCTGTTCCGGTGTAAAAGGCGGCGATGTCTCCGCCAATCATGTTGGTAGAAATATCCTCCAGCACGATCTGCCCCGGCATCTCCATCCGGCCATCGAAGAGGCACTGATAAAGGTGTCCGCCGTTGCTTACCACATCGCCTACGCTGTACCCGGTCTGTGCAGCCCATGCGCCCTTCGTGGCGGTCAGGGCATCATCGTTCTGCCAGATGATGTCCCCGTCCACCACTCTGCCGTTGCCCCGTACCGGTTCGGCTCCACTTGTGATGCCGGCATGCCCGGTCAACTGATACACCCAGTCCGTACCGTCCGCGGCACGGGAGATGCAGTAAGAACCCAGCGCCCGCCAGCTTTTGGCGCTCCACTCCATTCCAAGGAATAAAAGCTCGGCATCCCCCTCGGTGAAGCTGTCCGTCCAGTTCGTCTTTTGCGGGGGCACATTGCCAAGCGTCCCGCCCCGGAACACCTGGTAGAGCCGCCCTTCTGCATACAGCACGCCGCCCACTGCCACCGTCATGCCCGCTGTAAAGTCAGCAGTCACAAAGGTGTCCAGGGGTGCCACGGCTTCCCAGCTGCACGCATCGAGGTTCTGCGGGTATACGTCCTCGCCTTCCAGCTCCGTGCCGCTCGTGTGGGTCGGACGGTACCCGTTGGAGGTTCCCGCTGCCGTACACACATAGCACAGCGGCGGGATAAAGTAGCTGCGTTCGGTATAGCAGGTATCTCCCTCCGCGTATGCTTTTTTTGCAAGCCATTCTCCGTCCGTAACGTATTTCAAGGTCGCGCCGGTCTTGCCGTCCACACCGCTCGGCACCACAAATTCCGCTCCTGTATAGTCCGTTGGCCGGTTTGCTGCGGTCATCACGGGGAGCACGCCGTCCTGCACCACCTCAAAGCAATGGACGTTGTAAAAGTTTGTTGTGCCCTCTTCCGTCTTATAGCTGTCATAGGTGCGTACAAACTGCCCTTTCCGGGCGTCCACCGGCTCGTTTATGCTTCCTTCCACCCAGTCAAAGCCGTATCCCACACATTCCCACGCAAGGGTTCCTGCGCCATCATTTCCGGTATCCCGACAGTGGTCTTTCAGTGCTGTGGGCGGGTTCATGGAAGTCTTGCACTTCCGGCTTCCGGCAATATTCAGATAGACAAGCCGTGTTTCCGGATCATAGGCATAAAAGCTGCATCCTCGTACCGTGATCTCCGGGAACCGCAGCTCCGGCAGTGTCGAGACGGCATCCGGTGAAATATCTGCTCTGCACACGTCAAACTCCTGCAGGGTACTGTCCTTTACATAGGCTCTGCAGTTTTCAATCAGCACCTTACCAGAAAAGATGCGTCCGTAGGTCGTGTTGAACTCCACGATATGTGCGCTCGGGTAGCTGTCCTGTGCGAGAGTGTCAAAGTAAAAGTTGGAGTTCGTGATCTGGCACACGCCACGCCCCTCGCCGATCTGCACCGCATGGTTGAACAGATTGCACTTGTCGATGTAAAGGTTGTAGAAGTAGTTGTGGATGTCGATACGGTTGATGTTCACTCGCTCAAAGTGGACGTCCTTCACGCAGTTCATTGCGGTAGCACCCCAGTATCCTTGCACCGATACGTCGTGGATGTGCAGGTTCAGGCAGTTTGTCGCCCGGATCACATATCCGCTGGTGCCGTTCGTGCTGCCGTCCTTCTTTCCCGCCGCGTTGAAGCCTACGATGTCCGACACTTCCGCGTTGTACACGCCAAACAGATAGATCATGGCGTTTTTAAAGACGGTGTTGTGCAGCTGGCTCGTGTCCGGCTGGATGGTAAATCCCCGGATGTGCGCGCTGTGGCACTTGCACCACAGCACCGTGCAGTACTTGTCGGCGCTCACGGCCAGCTTCACCCGGCAGCCGGTAAAGGTGTAGTGCGCGGCAGGCAGCCGCTCGTACTTCACCTCGAATTTGGAGAAGACGGTCTTGGTCTTTGTCTCGTGGGTATCGTAGTCGGAGTACGGTGCCGCGATCTCCATGCCACCGGCATTCGTCCAGTCCTCGCCCAGCGGGTTTGCCAGCACGCCGTCTGCTGTGTGGAGCAGCAGCTCATACCGCGGGTTGCTGTACAGGTAGCCGTCATCGTCACGCACCGAGTAGGGAGTCTCCTGCAGGTGGATGATGCTGTTCGCGCGGATGTCGCCGCCTTTGCCGGATGGGTCTATCACAAATTTGTCACGCTGCCAGCTTGCCCGGGCGCTCTCGGTCGGCTCGTAGGTCAGGCTCCGTTCGTCGTTGTCGCCCCACAGGTAAAACCCGTACCACGCCGCATTGTCGTCTGTAAGTCGCAGCTCACTTCCGGACAGGTCGATGTTTCCGGAGCAGGTGATAGGTGTATTGTCGCTCTTATGGATGATGCCCTCATGATTTTCCACCCGCACAGGGTAATACCGCCGCTCGGTCTCCGGCTCTACGGTGTAGGTGTCGTGCTGGTACTGGTGCGCCCTGCGGAGCGCCTTGTCGTCGTCCGTCACGCCGTCCAGCACCGCACCAAACATCCGGTAGTTCACCACCTGATTTTGGATCATCGCATACAGGTGCCGCTTTTTCGGGGTCACGCCGTCGTCCTCGTACACCGGGATGGGCTTTCCGTCCGCGTCCGTCAGCAGCTTGTACCCGCCGTCCTCGTCCACTTCCGGTGTCCCGTCCGGCCGCAGCGCGTAGCGGTACTCCACTGCATCCCGCTCTCCCAGATCCACCGCCCATGGATACGCCGCTGCGCTCCACAGATACTGGCATAGGTATTCTGCTCCGCCGCCATCCTGTGCCTTGTAGTATCCCAGCGTGAGGCAGATACATCCTTCGGTCAGCTGGCTGTCCGCGATCATGGCCGCCCGAGTCGGGTAAAACAGGCTCTGCCCGCTTTCTCCCTGTGGCCCGGTGTCTCCCTTCGGCAATACCAGGTTCAGCTTGCCGCCGGAAATGCTCGCGCTGGCGGTGGTTCCGCTCGTCACCGTGCCAATGGTCAGGCGGGCACTCCCGCCGCCGGTTCCCAGCAGCCCTACCAGCGCCTCCCACGCCGGGGTGTCCGGTGCAGGCATCGTGCCCTCTGCCGTGCCGCTGTTGGCGCATACCTTGCACCGCACATCGGCGCTTGTCACAGTGCGGCTGCCGTCCGTACCCTCAAAGGTGATGCAGCCCACACCGGATACCGCCGTTACCGCCGCCGGAACGGTCAGCACACCGTTTTCCACCAGCGTGGCCGCGCTTGCGCCGGGGGTGTGCCAGTGGGCGCATACAGTCAGCCCCTTCCACTCGCCCCGCTGCTCAATGCGCAGCCGATAGTTGCCCCGGTTGCCCGCGTAACCCAGCAGCAGCTGCCCGCCGGGCACTGCTGCCGCACCGTTGCGCTCCAGCCGGATGGTCATCTCATTCATGCTGCACCCCACCCTTACACATACTGGTAGCCCTCTACGTTGAAGGGGTACTCAAAGCTGAGGCTCGAGTCCGTTCTCACAACGCCGATGCTCAGCACGCCGCTGGCTGCAAAGCTCATCCGCACAGGCGCTGCACCGCTGCACTTCACACCGTTGCTGTAGTCATAGCCTGTGCCGCCCACCATGGCCACCGCCGTGCCGCCCCGCACGATGCGGGTGCTGCCGTACTCCGCAGCAGCGGCGACCGGGTTCGTGCCGTTTTCTGCCGTGGGTGCCACCATCCGCACCACAATGTAATCCACCGTCTCCGGCACGGTCAGGCTCGTTGCGGCCTTGCCCGCAGTGCCCGCACCGGTATAGACCAGCTTTCCGTCCATGTCCATCATCCTTTCCAGTCGTTTCAGTTTTTCGGTCAGGCTAAAGCCCAGCACTGTGTCAAGGTTTTCCGCTGTCACTTCCAGCGTGCCGTCCGCGCTCACGGTCAGGCCGCGCCCTGGCTTCACGCCGCCCAGCACGGCTGCGGTGGCACACGGCAGCACCGTCTCTGTGGTGCTCTTGCCGCTGCCCATGGTCATAACAAGGCTCTGCCCCTGCACCCGCACGCCCTTCAGGTAGTCCCCGCTGCCCTTTTCCACTGCGCCCACGTCCTCAGCCGTCAGTGCCCGGTCAAGCCCCGTGCCGCCATGTGCTGTGCGCAGCACCCCGGTCATGGCCGTAAGTTCCGTGGTGTCCTGTGTAGTGTAGGTCTGCTGCGTGCCGTCCGCAAACACCACGGTCAGGGTGCGGCCCTCCAGCACCACCTGCTGCACAAGGTCTCCCCTGTCCGCATCCATCGCCCCTACGTCCGCAGCGTTCAGGCGCACCGCGCCGCCCTTGCCGTTCACGCTCAGCACGGTGCCGTCCTTGGGCGCATATCCCTCTGCCCGCGCTGCCGCTTCGCCTGCCTGCTGCGCCGCCGTCTGTGCGTTTCCCGCCTCTCTCTTTGCCAGCTTTGCACTGTCCGCAGCAGCGGCCTGTGCGTCCTGTGCCTCTCCTGCTGCACCTTCTGCTCTGTCCGCCGCGCTCTGCGCATCCTTTGCCTTCTGGCTCGCCGTGTTCGCCGCCCCCAGCACCTGCGCCACAAAGGCCTCGTACTGGCTCGGGGTGATCTCGGTGTCCCCGTCCGTGGCAAAAGTCTCGTAGCACTCGTACCGCGCAGGCCTTGTCATGGCACAGTATCCGTTGCCGTCCATCGCCCGCAGCATCCACAGCCCCTTTTCGCTAGCGGTGAACATCCTGTCCACCTCCAGACACCTGTCCTCTCCCAGCAGCACCGGCTGCACCAGCGTGCCGTCCAGCTGCTGCACATGCACCGTCACCGCCATACCGGCCCATTCCTCCGGCAGCTCAAATTCCAGTGTCTCCACCCCGGTGCTGCCCTCGCCGCCCAGCTTCAGCACCTTCTGCTCCGGGCAGTACTCTGCCCCGCTAAAGGTTCTTTTCACAATTCTTACCAGCATCTCCCGGTCTCCTTTCCTGTGTCCAGTCTACCGCATCCCGCTTTGCAAAACACCTGCGGACATTCTTACACAAAACACACCCCGGCAGCTGTCCCTTCTCAGCCGCCGGGGTGTTTGTCTTTGTTTGTTATTGTTTGTCTTTACCGCAGGTCTGCCCACGGGTCGCTGGTCTGCGCTTTGCTCTTCTTTTCGGCATCGCTCACCCAGCCGTCCAGCGTTTTCTGGGTGTACAGCGGGTTATTATCCGCATCCCGCAGCTCCAGCAGCATCTCACCCAGCTGTTCCCGGTCATATTCGCTGCCCGCCACATACTCCTGCTTGCATACTGCGGTGATCTTGCTCTTCATGCTGCCAAGGCTCTTGCCCGCACGCAGCAGCCTGTCCAGCTCTTCCTGTGCATCCTTTGCCCGCACGCTCTCCAGCGCCTGCTCCAGTGCGTCGGTCACGCTCTCGCTGTCGCCCTTCAAAAGGGTGTCGCCCTTCTGCTCCACCGCGCCGGTCACCATGTCGATCACCGCCTCGCGCTTCGCTGCGTCCGCCTTTGCCTTCTGGTCAATGCCCATGGTCTCGTACATCTCCCGGATGACCTGCCGCGTCAGCTGCTCCCGCCGCGCATCGTTTCCGTTGTTCCGCGCCTGCGCTGCTTCCAGCACATCCGGGTCGTACTGCACAAGCCGCCTTTTCAGCTGGCTGTACACTTCGCTCTCCTTGCCCATGGCCCCCAGCTTCTCCATGGCCGCCTGCGCCTCGCCGGTGTCGCCGTTTGCGTAGGCTTCATACAGCCGGTCGTACTGTCCGGTGGCACTCTCCGGCAGGGCGTTAAAGCTGAACTTCCCGCCCCGTGCCACGGTCTGGATGTCATCCCAGTACCCCTGCACCGCGTCCACCAGCTTCCGCCCGTTGCCGTAGGGTACGCCCGCGATCTCCATCCCGTCCTCGATCAGGTTAAAGGTCCGGGTGTGCAGCCTGTCCTCGTGGGCTGCCAGCTGCGCCTCGGTCATCCCGCTTGTATCCCTGCGCCACTCTGCAAACCACTTCGTCACATCTCCCATCAGATCGTTCACCGCGCTGATGTTCGTAGCGCTCACCACGTCGTAGTCCTTGCCGCTCATGGCATTGTCCACCGCGCTGTACAGCTCGCTGCCAAACAAAAAGTTGCCCGCTGCGCTCTCGGTGAATAGCGCCGTGAACCGCTTCAGCATGCTTTCCAGCGTCACGTCTCCGTTTTCGTCCTGCTCCCGGTCCCACCGGTGCAGCAAAAAGTCCGCACCGATCTTCATCAGTGCAAACACCGCCGTCTGCGTCACCTGACTCACCACCGCCCGGTTCAGCTGCTTTCCTGCCCGCTGAACCTGCTCCCGGTTCTCTGCGCTCTGCTGCACCTTGTACCGCGCGCTCTGGGTCTTGTAGTCCATCACCGCATCGGCTAAAATGCCGTAGTTCTGGAAGCGCTGGGTCGTAAACATGGTAAACGCTTTCACAAACTCGTCCGGGTTGCGCTGGATGCCCGCCCGCTGCATCACCGTGTAGTTGGGCTGCGTGCGCTCGATCACCTTCTGGTAGGTCTCGTTCACCGCCTTCCAGTATTCCTCGCTCCCCGCCTTGGCTGCTTCTGCGCTGAACTCCGCCGGGTGGTTCTTTACATAGGCCTTGCTGCCCTCCCACAGCGCCGCCACCGTGATCTCGTCCATTCCGTTGATCCACCCGGTCAGCGCCTTTGGCAGTTTGTCCATGGCCTTCTCTGCAAGGCTTCCGTCCTTGCCAATGCTCGCCAGCTCTCCGCGCTGGCTGCCCCGCTTGCGCCATTCCAGCAGCGCGTCCCCGTGCTGGGTGATCTCCGCTTCCAGCGCCGCCCGCTGCTTTGCCGAAAGGTTCTTCACAAAAGGCACCACCGCCGCCATGGTATCCATGCCCAGCACTGCGCCTGCCGTGGGTAAACTCGCCGCCTGCGCAATGGCAACGCCCGGGTTCAAGGTCAGCACCGCGCCCGCGTAGTTGCCCCGCAGCCGCGCCGCCATCCGGCTCACGCCGTTGTCCCGCCTGCGCTGGGTGGTCTGCAGGTCTGTCAGCAGGTCGTTGATGTAGTCCACCGTGCCCTTGCCCCACTGTTCCTTGATGATCTTGTTCTTCAGGTTTCCCAGCCCGTCTGCGGTCTCCACGTTGCTGTTCAGCACCTTCTGTACATCCCGGATCGGCAGCGCCAAGCCCGCATACGCCGCCGTGTCCCGCAGGCTGCGCTGCACCACGCCGCTGCACTCCTCCAGCAAAATGGGCTTGCTGCTCTTTACACGGTTCTTCAAAAAGCCCCGTCCCTCAATGGTCGCGTCAAGGTTCAGTCCCTCGATCTGGGTCGCCAGCACGCCCTTGTCCACCGCAATGGGGTAGTAGTTCTTCACCTGCGCCCGGTTGTACCCCAGCAGCTGCATGCTGGTCTCGTTGATCAGGTTCGTGGTGTAGCTGCCAAAAAACTCCTTCATGTCCGCGATCCATGCCCGGTCGTAGTCGGTCAGCGCCGCCTCCACCGTGTTCAGCACGCTGTCCGGCATGGGGTTGCCCTGTGCGTCCTTCAGCATACCCAGTTGTACGGTCTGCCCCTTCTGGTACGCCTGCTCAATGTCGCCCGCGCTGTACAGCTTTGCGTCCGGCAGCACCATGCCGCCGGTCATCAGGTGCTCCACACTGTCCTTGTTCTGTAAGTGCATGTACAGGCTGCACAGCTGCGCATGGGTCAGCGGCACCGCCTCGCCCTTGCTGTCCACAAGGCCAATGTCCACAAGCTTCGCTCCCGGGCCTGCAAACTCTGCCATCTCCTTCAGGTGCTCCTTGCCGGTCACGTTGCTGAATTTCTTCTCGCCCTCAATGGTGATCTCGGTCTGCCGCCGCTGTCCGTCGTTCAGCATCCGCGCCAGTTTCTCCATCTGTCCGTCCTTGGCATACCCGCCGATCATGCGGAACACCCGCTCCGCGCCCAGCATGTCAAGGTTGTACTTCGTCAGCAGGTTGTGCAGCCCGTCCAGCGCCCCGCCGGGGTGGTTGCCCTTGCTGTCCTGCACCTCTCCCGCCGCCGTCACGGCGATCTTGTCCACCTCTTCCGCCTTTGCAAGGCTCAGCGTCTTGTTCGCGGTGCGGATCACATGCAGCGTGCTGCTGGTAATGGCGTTCAGCATCCGCATCTGCTCCAGCGTCAGGGGCAGGTAGGTGCGGTTCTCGGTGTCCCGGATCCGCGCTTTCAGCCGGTCGCGCAGCATCTCCGCTTTCTCGCTCTCCGGCAGCGCCTCAGCCTCTGCCAGCTGTTCGCGCAGCTTTGCAAGCCGTGCCTCCTTCGCAGCGGTCATATCCTCCCGCAGCGTCTGGATCAGCACCGGCACCCCGCTCTTCTTCCAGTCCTCGGTCATGGCCGTTGGTGCGCTGTCCGTGCCCATCGAGCGGTTGATGCTGTCCTGCAGCGCCGTCAGCCGGTTCACCGCCCGGTCGTTCAGCACCGCCTGATTTGCCAGCTTCGCCACCTCTGCCGCCTGCACGATCAGGCTCTGCTGCACATACTTGCCCGGGCTCGGCCGCAGCACCAGCTGGTTCAGCGCCGCTGCGTTGCGCTGTACGCTCTTGCGCACCTTGTCCATCTCCCGGCCTTCCCGCGCCTTCTTCACCCGCTTTTCCGCCAGCGCCTTCGCCACCGCAATGTCCTCGTCCCGCTGCTGCCGCGCCGCCTCAATGGCAAGGGCATTCCGCTGCGCCTGCTTTTCGGCAAAAGCCTCCCGCTTGCGCTCGCTCTCTGCCTCCCACTCTGCGATCTCGTTCTCCTGCACGATCAGCGAATACTCCGCCGTGTCCGCGCGCCGGGTCTCCTGCCGCAGCTGCCACGCCAGCTCGTTCTTTTCGCTGCGCAGCCGTTTTACTTCCAGCTTCGCCTCGTCCAGCATCTCCTGCCGCTCCGCCTTCAGCCGTTTCTTTTCCTCCTTCCACTGCCGTTCATAGCTCTCCCGCAGCACCGTCATCTTCTCATTCAGGTCGCCAAGGTTCGTAATGTCCACGCCCTGCGTTTCCAAAATATCGTTCAGCTGCTTTTCTGCCTTCGCGTTCGCCTTGGCCTTCTGCACCTCCGCGTGCTGCCCTGCATTCCTCTGGTTCTGCGCCAGCTTCTCCCGGAACAGTGCCTTCTGCCCCTTCTGGATACCCTTCAGCTCCCGGCTCACCTCGGCAGCCCGCTCCTCGGTGCCCGCTGCGGCTCTGGCTACCTGCATATTGTGCTGCATGATGCCCTCAAAAATGGCCTCCGCGTCGGTCATCTCCGGCACGTTCATCACGTCGCCCAGCATCCGGCCCGCCAGTTCCACCCGGGCATCCTCGTACTCTGCCACGTCCGCAAACCGGCTCATCATCTTCGGCTTAATGGCATCATGCAGGTTCATCAGCACATCCAGCCACTCGGTGCTCTCCATGCTCAGCGCACCGTCCACACCGGCCTGCTCCGCAGCGCTTTTCCACAGCGCCCGCGCGCCGTCCCGCACATACCCCGCCGCGCTCACATCGTTCACAATGCTCTCGTACTGCTCCGCCGGGTTGCCGTCCCGCACGCCCTCGGCCTGCCGCAGGGTCACGCCGTGCCGCCGTGCCTCGGCCACTGCCTCGCCCCAGCTGCCGTACCGGCGCACCAGCTCCGCCTTCGCCGCGCCGGTCTTGTTCACCGTGTACTCCAGCTTGTGCAGCTCCGGGTATTCGTCCCACAGCTCGCTGTTGCGGTAAGTCGCCCCGTCCAGCACCTCGCCCGCCAGCGTTTCCGCCAGCGCCTGCGCCTTGCCCATGTCTGCGCCCTCGGCCTTCAGGTACTCCACCAGCACCTGTGCCTCGTTTGCCAGCTTCGTCCGGTCAGCCCGGCTGCCGTTGGTGCAGGTCCACCGCACCGCCAGCCCCTCCAAGCTGTCCCGGCTCACCTTCACACCCCGGGTCAACCCAAAGAACTGCCCCAGCGTGTCCAGCGCCGCTGCCTTGTCCGCAATGGCTCTGCTGGCCTGCCGCTGGTCGCTGCCCTTTGCCTCCCGGTCTGCCTGCTGCGCCAGTTCAAAGCGCACATTCGGCACCTTGTTCAGCAGCGCCGTCCGTGCCTCATCGTCCCCGGCCTTGTACAGCTGCACCGGCACTCCGGCATCCTTCAGCTGCTGCACCAGTGCTTCGCTTGCATTGTCCGGCAGTATCGCCGCCCGCACCTCATCAAAGCCCACTGCACGCTGCGGCTTTGCCTCAAAGTACCCGGTCGGTATCTTCGCCACGTCCTTGTACAGTTTCAGGATCCTCTGTGCCGCGTCCTTGCTGATGATGTAACCTTCTTTGGCAAACGCCTTGCCAATGGCTGCGGTCGTCCGTTTTCCCTCGGCAGCCCGCAGCAAAATGTCGCCCAGTATCTCCCGTTCTCCATAGCTGCTGTTGCTGTGCGCCGTGGTCTCCTGCCGCAGCTTCTGGATGATAGTCTCGATCTGGCTGTCCGCATCCTCCAGCAGCTTCTCGTACTCCGCCTCCGGCATCTGCTGCAGCCGGTCCTTGTCCGCCCGCACCTCGTCCAGTGTTTCGTACTCTGCCGCCGCCGTGCTCAGCAGCGTCCTTGCCGAAAGTCCCCATGCGCCCTTGCCCCGTGCCTGCTCCTGATTCATGGCATTCACCAGATTCTCCAGCGTGTAGGGGTTGTGCAGCTGCGCAAAGCTTCTCCGGTTTCCGTTCCGGGTGTAGATTTCCTTTCCGTTGTAGATGCCCTTCCTGCCCAAGGTCTTCTCCACCTGTGGCAGCAGCCACTGTTCCACCTTTGCATCCGGGGCTTTCTGCTGCAAAGCCTGTCGCATGGCATCCGTGTCCCTTATAAGTTTTCCACTCTTATCCTCGGTCATCATATAGTCATAGGCACTGTTCAGCAATATAAGCAGTTTGGGTGGGATTACCCTCTCAGCTTTCTTCTGGGCTTTTTCCTCACTCCATCCAAACTCTTCCATAGCCCAGTTCTTTTCTGCTTCCCGTACCTTTTCAAATACCGCATGGGCCAAATCATGATTAGCGTTTTTCTTGTCGGTTTCAATAATGTTCCGCAGCGCTTCTTCTCCACCAACAGCTTCAATCGTTTTTTCGCTTCTCCGCACCTGCGATGCTGTAAAACGTTCCTCCCGCTTCATCACAACATCCACGTCTTCACCCTGCGCTGCCAGATACGCAGCCTTCACCGCATCGCTGTGTGCCAGCTCCTCCGCGATCTGCTGCGGGCTCTTGCCGGACACTTCCATGTCCATCGTTCCGGTTATCACATTGCCCCGGGCAAATTCTCCCCCAGCGGTCTGGCGGCTCAGCTGTGCAAGCGTAGTGTTCAGCGCTCTTGCCTTGTCTGCGTGTACCTCGTACTCCACGCCCGGCCTTGTCGGGGTCCACGCATCCGCGCCGTACACCCGGTTTGCCCGATCCACCATAGGGTCAATGGTGTCGCTGCCAAATACCAGCGATACCGGCCCGTACTTCGTGTGCCCCTCCCGGGCCTTCACCACCGCAATGGACGGCGACGGCATCCCGCCCAGCTGCAGCGCCTCGCGCAGGTTCTGCTCGGTCAGGTTGTGCACCGCCACCAGCTCCTTCTGGCCGTCCACCTCCACCGGTGCGCTAAGCGCAAACCGCACTGTTTTCTGCACAGCTGCATTGTTTCCCTTGCTTTCGGCAGCATCTTGTGTTATAGTAGTATCAGAAAGCAACTTAGGGGCGTCACCGCCCTGCTCGGTCTTGAATACCGAGGTAAGGTTGCTTTCTTTTTTTGTTATTTTTCCATTTTCCAAGGTCAGCAGACTTCCGTCCGATCCGCATACTTCGTGCACATAAAATTTATTTGCAGCATTTGGAACAGCGTACTCGTTCACGATCACCGCTTCATAAATGGTCGTTTCGCCAACCGTCACAGGTGCCACAAACGTATGGGTGTTGTAGCCCCTTCCCTTCCAGTTTTCGGTGGTTTCAATTTGTTCTCCATACCGGATCACATCCGGGATCGTCGCCGCAGCGATCTGCTTCACAGGTCCATTCCCGTGCTGCACCGTCGCCTTTGCACCTTTTCTGGAAAGCTCCACAACACCAAAGCCGTCGCGCTCCACCTTTCCGCCAATGGATTCAAAGTACCTTACAATGTTCTCGGCATTTTCCTTGTTGGTCGCTCCATACGCAACTTCGTTGCCCGTGATCGTTGCCACCGGCTCCATCCGGTCCAGCTGTTTCAGGTGTTCGTTCAGCTGTTTTTCCAGCGTTTCCTCGCCTTCCGCAAGCTGGAACCGTATTCCCTTCGCCGCGCCGTTGCCTTCAATAGCAGCGGCGTTTTCTTTTGCCGCCCGTAGGTTGTCCATCGCCTTTTCCGCGTGCACAAAATAGGCATCCTGCAAGGCCTTCTTCTGCGCCTGGGCAAGATTCTTTGCGTGCAGCGCCGCCCGGTTCTCCGGGTCGATGGTCAGGATCTCCTTTGCCTTGCTGATGATGCTGCTCAAAAGCTGCTTCACCGCGTTCACGGCCTTGGTAATGGTGCCCGCCTTGCCCGCGTTTTTGTCCGCCTGCTCCCGCTGGAACTGTGCCCACCGGGTCATGTCCTCCACGGTCTCAAAAATGCCGCTCCAGCTGTCGGCCACCAGTTCCTCCGCCGCCTGTTCATAGGTCAGGTTCTGGGCTGCGTAGTCCTGCATCTTGTCCCGGATCATCCGGTCCACGTTCTCGTAGCCCTCACTCTCTGCCAGATACTCCAGCGCCCTGTCCATCAGCGCCTTTGCGCCCTCCGCGTCCAAAGCGTTGTACCAGTGGAAGTCCTCGTGCAGGATCGTTGCAAACACATTTTCGTTTCCATCCGCAAAGAAAATGCGTCCCGTCTCCGTGTCTATGTACGCCTTCACCCGCTTGCTGGGCGTTCCGTCCGGCCCCCGCAGCACGCTCTTTAAAACAGCATCCGTGCCGGTGCCCTCTGCGTTCAGCCGGATCAGCTGGGTGGCCATCTCGTCCGCCGTCCGCAGACTGCCTTTCCAGATCACCCGGCCCTCGCCGCTGGTGCTCTGGCTGCTAAGCGCACCGCCCAGCCCGCCTGCCGCTTCGGTCTCGCCCTGCCCCTGCGTCCACGCTGCCTGCAAAGCCTCCTTGCCGCCGGGCTGCTGCAGCACATAGTTTGTAAAACCCGCCAGTCCGCTGGTGCTGCCCGCCAACTCCAGCGCCTTGTCAAAGGTCTTTACCCCCTCCATCTGTCCAAGCCGGTACATACAGCTCGCCGCCGAGGTATACCGGTCAAGGTCTGTAATGCTGTCCGGCACCATCCGGCTGATGGTCTCGCTCGCGCCCCGGCTCACCTTCCACCGGCTCAGCTCCCGCTGTACGCTGCGCTGCTTTTCGGTCAGGCTCTGCTGCCGCAGTCCGTAGGTCTCTCGCATCGCGCCGCTCTGGGTCGTGTCTGCTTCCCCGGCCTGTACCGGCTGCACAGTTTCCACACTTTCCCCGGCCTTTTCCACGCTCTCATTCCTCTGAGAAAGGCTCTCTCCCGGATGGAGATCCACCGCGGCGCCGGCATCGCCGGACTGCAGCGGTAAGGGAGATTCTTCCCGCTGCCCAAGCGCCTCCTCCGCAGCCTGCTGCTGCGCTGGCTGCGCCGCCGTCTCTTCGCTCTGCACCCGCTGCGCTGCAACCTCCCGCAGCGTGCGCCGGGTCGCTGCCGCCGTGTCCGGCAGCTGTACGCCATAGGCTGCCTCAAACGCCGCCCGGTTCGCCTCGTTCCCGGCCTCCGGTGCAAACATCCTGATGGTCTTTCCCGTCAGCTGCTGCGCCTGCGCCATCTGCTCAAACTGCTGCACCGCTGCATTGTCGCTCACCGGCACCGCGTCAGCAGTCTGCGCCGCCGTCTGGCTCTCGGGAACGACAAGAGGATTCTGCTCCTCAAACGCAGCGTCCTCCATGACCTGCGCCGCAGCTGCTTCCTCCCGCTGCACCTGCTGTGCAGCCTGTACCGCATCCACCTGCTGCTCTGCCGTCCGCTGTGCCTGTGCCGCACTCTCCCCGGGCTCCAGCGCTCTCTTTTCCATCGCCCGGTACTCCTGTGCCAACTGTGCGGCCTGCTGCTGTGCCTGTACCTGCTGCGCCTTGTAGTCGATCTGTGCGCTCATCGCGCCCAGCCCCGTGCCCACGGCACCGCCCAGCGCACCGGACGCGCCGCCAGTCAGGCCGCTCTGCAAGGCGGTCACAAAGGTCTCCGGCTTCAAAAGCGCTTCGGCCGCTTCCGTGTCCCCGCCCAGTACGGCATCAATGGCGGTGTCCGCATAGGTTTCCACAAAGGCCTGCACCGCGTTGTCCACACCGCCGGTCAATGCGTTCGCAACCGCCGGGTATGCCTTGGCAAATGCGCTGTCCCCGCCAAGGCCGCGCACCCAGTCCGCAATCTGCCCCGCCAGCGTGTCCTTTGCATAGTCCGCGCCCATGCTCCGTGCAAGGTCTGCCGCGCCCACGCTGTTGATGGCCCATCCCGCGCCAAACTTTGCAAGGCCTGTGGCAAGCGTCTGCCCTGCGCTCTGGCCCTTCTCCACGCTCTGTCCCATGCTCTCCGCCGCGCCCTGCGCGCTCAGCACCGGCAGCACCAGATACGGGCTTACGCCCGCCACCGCAAGGTTCTCCGCCGCGCTGCTTGCAATGCCCATGGCCGTCCGCGCCGCCGGGGTCATGCCCGCCTGCGCCGCCGCCGTGTGCCGCTTGCCGTAGTCGTACAGCTTGTACCCAAGGGTGTCCTTGTCCGCGCTGTCCGCCACCTTTGTCCCCGCAATGCGGCTGCGCATGGTGTCGATCTCCGCCTGCGTATATCCTTTTTCCAAAAGCTCTGCATCGGTGTACGGCTGCATGCTCGTTGCCGTGCTGCCCTGCTGGGCGTAGGTGGTCTTGCCGCCGGTCAGCATTCCCAGCAGCTTCTCCTGCCGTGTATCCCCCCGCACTTCTTCCCACAGCGCCTTCCAGTTTTTCCGGGTCTCCATCTCGTTCCAGATGCTCACCCCAAGGTTCTCACCCACCAGAAGCGGCGCTGCCGCCACCGTTGCCGCAATGCCTTTTGCCGTGTCCGCGCCGCGCCGCACAAACACCTCTGCCTGGTTGTAGGCCGGGTACTCGGTCAGGTACTGCCGCGCTGTGTCGATCTCCTGCTGGCTGTACCCCATCCCCCGCAGCTGCGCGTCCGTGTACTTTGCCTTCGTCTCCTTTTCCCCGCCCGCGCTGCGGCTCGTGCCGCTCTGGGCATAGCTGGTGTATGCGCCGCCGCCCGCGCCCACCGTGGGCGCTCTGGCACTGGTTCCCTGCTGGGCGTAGCTGGTGTAGTCCTGCTTCTTCTGCCGCATCAGGTCCACCAGTTCCCGGTGCCGCGTGTCCGCGTCCATCCACAGGTTCCACCTGTCAAAGTCGTCCCGCTTTACGGCATTGGCTGCCTGTGCCCGCTGCTGCGGGGTGTTGTCCCCGCCCGCGTAGTTCCAGTCCGGTTCATAGTCCTCCTGCCGGTCTGTCATCACCGGGCTGCCGGTCGCCGTGCCCAGTACGCTGTCCAGCACCTCGTCCGCCAGCTTCTTGCTGTCCAGCGTCCCCAACTGCCGTGTGCCGCCGCCCATCCAGCGGGTATCCGTGCTGCCCTGCGGCAGCTGCACCCGGGTCTGTAAGGGGCTTTCCACAGCCGTCCGCACCCCGCTGCCGCTCCGGCTCTGCGCCATCCGGCTGCTTACCCTGTTTACCTCGTTCTGCTTTTTCTGGTAGTTTTCCTCCCACCGGTTCATCTGCTCTTTGGTAGCCGGTTCTGTCTGCGCCGGGTGATAGCTGTCCTCGTTCTTCTTATCCTTGTACTTTCCCTCGTAATTGCGGCTCCACTGCGCCATCTGCGCTTTTGTCACTGCCATAGCATTCTCCTTTATTTCAGCGTACCCATCGCGTATGCGATCTCGTCCTCAGAGTATCCTTGCAACCGCAGGCTGTTGTAAATGGTCTGTTCGTCCGAGCCTCTGCTCTGCTGTCCCTGCGCCGCATTTGCCGCCACCTGCATACGTTTCGTCGTAATGCCGGTGCCCAGTTCGCCGTCCACATCCACTCCGGCTCTGCGCAGTTCGCCCAGAATTATTCTGTACATCGGGTCGTTCTGGCTCATGCCCGCAAGCTTATTCATCATGCTGGTCACGTTGCTGGAGCTGTATTGCAGCCCGCCATACCCGCTGCTGCCGGTCTTGCTGCTGGAAGAGCCACTTCTCCCGCTGCTCCTCCCGCTTCTCCCGCTGCTGCCGTACTGGTTTTTCATCTGATACTGTTGCTTCTGGTACTGCAGGTTGACCCCGTTCAGTGCCTTCTGCAACTGCACCTGCCAGTCGATATCCTTCTGTTTCAGCGTACCGGAGTAGTCCATGCTGCCCGTGTCGATGCCCGCCATCTGCAAAAGGCTCTTTACGCCTGTGTCGTTGCCGTACTTGTCCTCGGCATCCATCGCCGACAGTAGATAGTCCAGCTTTTCCTTGTCCACATCGCTCAGTCCCTGCCAGTTGTCCACAATAGCGGTATCCATGCCCGCCTGCGTCAGGGTCGTCCGTGCCGCGTCCGGGCTGCCCGCCTTCAGGAAGGTCACTGCCTGATTCATCGTATTCACCCGGTTCTGCTGCGCTGTGTAGTTTTCCTTCCAGGTATCCACCATGCTTTCATCCAGACCGTATGTTTTCAGGATCTGTCTTGCGCGCTCCGGGTCTCCCGCATCAAAGGCTTCCCACGCCTGCTGCTGCCCTGCCACCTCGTTGGCAAGTTTGATCTGCGTGTACCCCATGTATCCGTCGTATCCGGCCTTCACCGTGTTGCCAACGCCTTTGATAATGTTCCACACGTTGCTCCAAAAGTCACTGTTCTCCTGCCGCGCCTGCCCTACCCGTCCGTACAGGTAGTTGCGCCAGGTCTGGGCGTTGGCGGTGTCCTGCGCCGCCGCGCTGCGCTCCATGCTGTCCTGTCCCAGCAGGGTGCTTGCCATGTCTGCATTCCCCGCCAGTTCGCTTTGCCACTGCTGCAATGCCTTGCCGCGCAGCTCGGCAAGTGCCGTGCCCGCGCTGGCGGTCTGGTCTTGCGCCATCTGGTTCACCACGCTCTTCGTCCAGTCCGTGCCGTACCCGCCGCCAAGGCTCTGCGCCGTGCCCAGGGCTGCCGCCGCGCTGTCTGCCGCGTTTCCCGCCACCTTGTCCCGGTAGCTCTGGTATGCCTCGTCCAGCACCGTGTCGGTCACGCCGGTGTCGTTCAGCCCACTCACCTTGTCCAGCCGGTCGTTCACCCGTCCGGTGTACGCGCTCTCGTATGCGCCGGGGATCTCCTGTTCGGCCTGTGCCAGCCTGTCCTTTGCGTTCTTCAGCTTCTTCATCGTGCTCATGCTCCGCACTTCCTTTCTTACAGCAGCAGCGATATAATGCCCTTGATGATATAGGGTGCCGCACCAAATATAAAATTCCAAAAGCCCGACTTTCTCTGCTGCTCCTCGTTGTAGGCGCTGTCGTACTCGTTCTGCCGGTACGCAAGCCCTTCGTTCCAGTTGTCAAGGTTCTGCTGGTAGGTCTGTCTTGCGCTGCTCTCTGCCCTTTGCAGCCCCGCCAGTTCCGTCTCCAGTCCGTTCTTCTTGGCGTTGTACTCCCCAATACTCTGGTTATACAGCCCGTCCAGTACGTCGTCTAAGTTCGCCATGGTGGCATCGTAGGCATTCTGTCCCGCCTGCGTGCCGTAGCTGCTGGTGTACCCGCCGGTCAGCGCCGCCGCATTGGCCTGCGCGTTCCGGTTTGCCTTCTGGGCGTTGCGGCTGTACTGATCCTTGTACTGCTTGTAGGCCGTGTCCGCATCCGGGTCGTAGTCAAACTCGCCCAGCCCGTCCAGCTTCCCGGTCACATCGTCGATCTTCTGCTGGTACTGGCTCTCGTATGCGCCGGGCTTTGTCTGCTCGTACCGTTCCAGCTCCGTCTTTGCCTCGCTCAGTCTGCTCATTTCTCCACCTTCTTCAAAAATTCTTCGTTCATGTTCTCACTGCTCAGGTTCGTCAGCACATATTCCAGCTGGTCGGTCAGCTGGTATAAATAGTTCTTCAGCGCCCTTGCATCCTCCGGGTCCATCTTGTCCCCAAACTGCGGCATCGCTATGCCGCTCAGCCCCGCTAAACTTGCCATAGCTTCTCCTTTCCTTCTAAAAAGGCTCTACGGGTTGCGGCTCCCAGCGGCTGCTTCGGCTCTTGAGCGAGCCTTGCATCCTGCTGGCCGCGGCCCCAACAGCTCCTCCCTGTTTCGGCCGCAGGCCGCGGTCGTCGCCGTTGCCCTTGGGGGAGCTGTTTCACCGCGCCGCGTCAGCGGACGGTGAAACTGAAGGGGTTTCCTCATTTTCTCGGCCTTGCTCCCTGCACACGTGCGCCGCTGCTGTCTGCCAGCGTCAGCGCAAGGCTGCGCAGGGTCAGCTGTCCCTTGCCCGTCAGCCGGATGCGCATGGTGTCAAACCGCCTTGGCTCAAACGGCAGGTTCAGCCTCTCGTGGCTGCCCTTCGCCGCGCACGCTGCCACCTTCTCAAAGGGTGCTCCGTCATAGCTTACCGCCAGCGTCACAAGCCCTGTGCCCTCTGCGTCCATCCGCAGCGTCACCCGGCTCACATACTTGTCGTCCGGCACGCTCATGCCAATGTCGCCGCTCACAGCTTCAAACTGTACTATGTCCAGCGCCTCCGGGTCGCTGTCCGCCTCCCGGTCAGGCTCTGCCGCCCACAGGCTGCTCCCATCCCACAGGTACAGCTGCCGCCCGCTGCTTGCCATCTCCCGGCCTGCCGCGCCCTCTGCGTGCCACATTCCCTTTTCGGTGTCGTACACCAATAGCCGCCCCGCCGGGTCGTCTTTCTGCCGCAGGTACAGGTAATACCTTGTATCCAGATACCCTGCCGCCGTCCAGTCCACCCCCTGCATCCGTCCCGGGTCCAGCGCCGCCGATACCTTTACCGGCAAACTGCCGTCCCACGCCATCACCCCATCGGTCGAAAGGTAATACAGCGTCTCCGCGATCACGCACAAGCTGTGCCCCGCGTTCGCCGCCACGCCCCGGCACCGCACGCTGGAAAGCCGGTACTCGCTGGGCTTTGTGCCGTACAGCCGGTGGATGCAGTTTTCTTTAAAAAACAGCACATACCCAAGGCAGCTTGCCGCCGCCGTAAATGGCCCGTCGCTGCCCACGGTCACCGCGTAGCTGTCCGCTGCCGTGCCCTGATAGCTGTACCAGTTGGTGGGGTCGCCCAGCGCACAGCCGTAGATCACGTTCTCTTTTTTGCTGCACCCCCACACCCGGTTGTCGCACTCGGTCACAAAATCCAGCTCCGGCACCCGCCGCTCCAGCGTCATGTTCTCCCCGGTGCTCTCGTTTTCGGTGCGCAGCATATCCTCGCTGCGCCAGCTGTACTGCCCGCGCCGCAGCACCCAGCTGCCGTAAAACTGCCCGGTCACCCCGGTGCGCTCCATGGCCATCACAAGGGCAAAGGGCTCTGCGGCTTTGTCCACCGCCGTCAGCACCACCTTGTCCCCGTCAATCTCGCCCAGTGCCTCCCGCACCTGAGCCGGAACGCCCTGCACCGTCACCGTGTCCCCGGTGCGGATCATGCCTTTCAGCTCCGGCACCACGATCTTCACATATTCCAGCAGGATCTGCACCCACTTCCCGGCCTTCTCGCTGTACTTTTCCAGCACGCCGTCGCTTGCGTACACCTTCCCGCTCTCGCCGGTCTTTAAAAACAGCTGTCCGTCCTTGGGGCTTTCCGGCTCCGTCTCCCCGGTAGCTATGCCCTCGTAGGTACCGCCCTCCGCATCGCAGGGAGATACATACACCTCGCTGTCCCCCAGCGCCCACGCCGCGCCCAGTGCGCTCAGTTCTCCTGTCTCGGTGTCAAAGCTCATCTTGTCCGGCCAGATCAGCACCCGTGTGCCCATGCCCACCAGCTCCTTCCGGTCGTCGGTCAGCACGTTCTCAAGCACCACGGTCTCCTTGCCGTCGTCCGGCGTGTACTCCAGCCCCGTGCCGCAGCACAGCAGCATCCCGTTCAGGTGGTACGCCCCGTTCATCTGCTGCATCTGCCGCACCCGCCGCCGGGGCTTCCGCGTCTGTAATGCCGGGTATCCCCGGCTGGAAAAATTCATGCTCCTGCTCAGCTCCGCCTCGCTGCACCCGTAGGTCTCGTTCAGCCCCCCAAACGCCCGCAGCAGCTGCCTTGCGCCCGAAAGCACGTTCAACTTCGTCCCGTCTATCATGTTTTCATCCTTTCCTCTAAGAAAGGCTCCCTCCCAGAGGGAGCTGTTTCACCGCACCGCTTTCAGCGGACGGTGAAACTGAGGGAGTTAGTACCTCCACTGCGCCCCGCCCGCCGGTGCAAAGCTGCGCCGCATCCACGCCGCAAACTCCTGCACCGCGTCCGCATACAGCTGCATCTCGTTGGCAGCCCGCGCCGTCTCGCCCAGCGCCAGATCCATCTGTGCGCACAGCCAGTGCGGGTAAATGCTCCCCGCAAAGGCTTCCGGCACCATCAGCTCTGTGTCGTATTCCATCCCGTCCCACCAGCTCACGTCCGCGCCCACCGCGTCAAAGTCCCCGCAACTTGAGCGCTCCACCACCGTTTTGCGCAACCGCGCATCACATTCCCGCAGCCAGTTCTGCTTTAACCGGTCATCAAAGTCGTTGTTCGGCCGCATCCCGTCGGCCATCTCTACCGCCATCCCCGCCGTCATGTCGTTCTCCTTTCCTTCAAAAACGCTTCCTCTCAAAAGCCTTTCCCCGGTCGGGGGAAGGTGGCGCGTCAGCGCCGGATGAGGGCGCTTGTCCTTATCAAAAACACCCGGCACAGCATGTGCCTGCCGTACCGGGTGTCTATCCGTTTTAACTTGCCGGTAACTTGCCAGCAAGCTGCGGCATAATGCCGCCGGGCGCTCTTACAGCCGCTGCAATGCAGGTACGTCCTGCGTTTTTGCAACCGCCGCCGCGATCTTCTCATTTGCTGCGTTGTCCATCTCCTCGCTGTGGCGCAGCACCTCGGCCACCGCCGCAGGCACTTCCACGTCCACACCGCGCTGGATCAGATACGCCTCGCCGTTCACGCTCACAAAGCGTGCGCCGGAATACCGGCCGTTGTCCTTGAACAGATGGATGATCTCCGTCTTGGGCTTTTCCGCCTGCACCGCCTTGGTGCCCACGTCCTCCACAGGCTTTTCCGCCTGCACCGCTGCCTTTTTCTCTGCCATGTTCATTCTCCCTTCTTCATGCGCCGCAGCGCACATCATTGCGCAGCACATCATTTGCCCATAGGAAAGGGGCAAACCTCATTGCGCAGCACATCATGCCGCCCGCCGGGCGGCTTTCTCAGTTCGCCTGCGCCTTTGCGCTGTACCGCTCAGAGCAGCTCTCAATGCGCACCATGTACTGCTCGCTCAGGCGCTCTGCGGTCTTTACGGCCTTCCAGCCCACGGACGCGCGCTGGTTCAGCGGGTCGTCGCCGTAGCCCAGCTGCTTCACGATGTGCTGTAAGCCGCCGCCCTCCAGTTCTGTGGTGGCGTAGGCGTGTGCGCCCAGCACCAGCGTGCCAAATACGGCCAAGCCCGTCGGGCAGCCGGTGCCCTTCCAGATCTTCGCCTCGCTGGTCTCCACAAACCGCACATTGTTGATCTTGCCGATCTCGCCCTCAAAGATCTCCTCCGGGCTTGCGTACTTGTGGGCTTCCACCCAGTTGGGGTCGCGCTTGATGTCATAGGCGGCATACGGGTGGATGATGCACACATAGCTGCCGCCCGCGTTGCCCACAGGGTCTGCGTTCTGCACCTTCAGCTGTGCCACCGCCTGATCGATCAGGTCAACGGTCAGCTGTGCAGTCTTGTCCAGATCCGCACGGCTGGTCACCGCCGTCTCCGCGCCGCCCGCGCCGATCTTGGGTGCATAGATCACGTTGGTGCCGCCGCACAGGATATCCCGCACAATGGTGTCCATGGTTCTGCCGGACTGGCTTGCCAGCACGCTGGTGGCCTGCACCACGTTGTTGTCGATGGTGGTCAGCTGCACCATGTCGGTCAGGGGCACCCAGCCGCCGTACTGGTGCACCTCAGCGGTCACCGTGCTCACGGTCAGTGCCTGGCCTTCCGGGGTCACGCCCTCAGTCAGCGGGGTCAGTGCCTTCGGCAGCGCCTCATACTTGCGGAACTCAATGGTCTTGCCATTGTTCGCTGGGATGGGATAGCTGTCGCCAAACTGGTCATGCACCAGCGCCGGCAGTGCCTGATCGATCAGGCGCTTCTCATAAAAGGTTTTCATCTCCGCGGTCATACCGGCAGAGCCGGTGGTGTTCTGCAGCTGCTCGTGGGCATCCGCAAACTGCTGCAGGTTCATCTTCTTCCACTTCATTCTTGTGTCCTCCTTCAAAGGTTTATCTCTCTCACGCCCTCGCGTGGGAAATCACAGTACGATCTTCTCTCCCCGCCGTGCCCGGCGTTCCAGCTCCTCCCGCTGTCGGCGGGTGGTGTTGCTGATGTCAAACTTGGTGGTCACCGCGCCGCCGGGGCGGGTGCCGTTCTCGCCGGGTCTCGCCGCCCTCTGCTGGATCCGCGCCGTCACGCCCTGCTCCACGGTCTGGGCGGTGCGTGCGGTGGCCTGCTCCATAATGTGGTTAAAGTAGGCCGCCCGGTATGCGTCCGGTAGGCTCACGCCCCGCCGCATCAGCTCGCCCACCTGTTCGTTCGCCAGCACCTCGCCCAGATCAAAGTCCGGGTACTGGGCTTTCAGCTGCGCCGCCTGGGCATCCCACTGTGCCCGGATCTGTGCCGCCCGCTGCTGCCGCGCCGCCTCCTGCTGTGCCGCTTGCAGCTTTGCGTTCTGGTCGTTGGCTCTGCGCAGATCGCTTTCCATCTTGTCCAGCTCCCGCGCCGTTTTCACGCTCACGCCCCGCTGCTGCGCCAGCTCCTCGTAGTAGGCGTCGTCCTTCAGCTTGCCGTTCTTCACGGCCTCGATCAGTCCGTCCACATCCTCGCCGTCCACGCCGTATGCCTCGCTCAGCGCCTGCCGCAGGGCAGCCGCCTTGGGGTCCGCGTGCACCGCCTCGCCCGCCTTGATGATGGCCTGCTGCATCACCTCGTTGAAAATGTCGCTGTACTCGCCGCCGTCCCGCACCAGCGCCCCAAAGGCCTTGCGCTTTTCCTCCGGGGTCTTTTCTGCCTTCTGCTCCTGCGGCTTCTCCTCGGTCGGCTTCTCACCTTCCTGCGGCTGCGTCTCCGGCTGACCGCTCAGCTGAGGGGGCTGTTCCGCCGGGCTTGCCTTGCTCCGCAGCGCACCGCTGCGCCGTGCCAGCCGCTCCTGTGCCGGACGCAGCGCAGGTTCCTGCACCGCTGGGGCTGCCTGTGCGCCGCCCTCTCCGGCAGCAGCACTGCCACCAGCGTCACCATCTGCAAACAGCTGCAGGTTCATCTTCCCGTCCACCATGTCCGGCAGCTGTGCCGGGTCCGGTGCCTTGCCATCCGCAAACACCATGTTCACCACCAGCTCCACGTTCTCCGGGTAGCTCTCGGCCAGCGCGTCCAGTCCGTCCTGTACCAGTTCCACCCATGCTTCCACCATGTCGCAGTTCTCATGGGTCGGGGTCACCTCCACGCGCATCCAGCCCTCGCCGTGCGCCACAGCACCCAGCGCCACAAGGCCTGCCCGCGCAGCCTCCTCCACCTCGTTGGCGAGGGTCTGCATCAGGCAGCTCACCGCTGCGCACACAATGTCCTGCCCGTACTTTCCCGCGCCCGCATGGCCCTTTGCCTTCACCTCGTAGCCGGTCTTGCCGTCGTTCCATACCGTGCGCATCACACTTGCTTCGATCATATTATTTCTCCTTTACTTATTCGGGTTGTTCACGTCCATCGCCCGCCGGGCTGCCTGCGTGGAAAGGCTGTTGTCGCTGCCTCCCACAGCACCGCCCAGGCTGTTGGTGCTGGTCTTTGCGCCTGTGCTGCCACCGCCCACAGCACCCGCAGCACCCGCCGCCTGTCCGGCTGCACTTGCC
>SKEE01000059.1_pt1 | contig 122088 bp, 96 predicted proteins | sample 4826661 | NCBI WGS metagenome assembly SKEE01 (sample SAMN11008817, study PRJNA524170) | human gut metagenome | biome: Human fecal sample; material: Feces; isolation source: fecal sample from pouch patient p20 | host: Homo sapiens | place: Israel: Tel-Aviv | collected 2016-11-14
GTCCTCTTTTTAAACTTCTTTGACTTTGTTTTCTTAGCTTTTTCTATCCTTAACAGGACTGTTCCTGCATCCATTTTTCTAATAATGATTCAATCACCTGTTCCATATCTTTGGCTGTATAATCATCCGGAAAGTACTTTGTCAGTTTCTTTTCCGAGAATGTGAGAGACCGGGATACTTTCTTTGCCATCACACAGTTATTGAAAATTGATAACATCTGAATCTGATTGATTGGCCCATCATTCAGTTGATTTCTGAGTGATGCAATCTGTTTTGGCTTGATAAATCCAGTGTCGCTAATATATTCGTAAATCCATTCCTGTACTTCCTTATCGATATAGGAGATATTAACAGCAACCGTGAACTGAAGCTTTTTGTTATCTACCAGATCAAGAAGTTCCGGAATTAACTCTGTCAGTCGAATGTAACGCTGAATCTGTTTATAACTTTCACCTGTCCCATCCGCAATTGCTTCCATTGTTCTTTTGAACTTTGGGACATTTTGTCCCAAAGTCAAGTCTGTCCGAGAACCTTGGTGTTTCATGGCCTCTTGTTTCATTTTGTAAGCAAAAGCTTTTTCACCCGGCAACAATTCCTCTCGCTGAATGTTAGCGTCCACCATAGCCACAATGGCATCATCATCTGATAATTCTCTTACGATTGCCGGAATTGTCGTCAGTCCTGCCAGCTGTGCTGCATGCATTCTTCTGTGACCGGATACCATTTCATATTCTTCATTTTCATCCATGCGAAGCAGTACTGGTGTCAGCACTCCATTGATCTTTACACTTTCTACCAGATCCTGTATCTTTTCATCATCCAGCACCTTGAACGGATGATTCTTAAACGGATGGATCTTACTGATCTCTATCTCCATTGCAGATTCTTCATTTACTACTCCGAGCAGTTCGTCAATACTTGCCAGCTTAATCTTTTCGCCACTTCTATTTTTCATTCTTCAAAACCTCCTGTGTTAAGTTCATATATGCTTCGGCAACCTTTCCTTTCGGACAGTGCATGTAGATACTTTTTCCCTCTGCACTGGTCTCAGCAGCTTTTACAGACATCGGGATCACATTTTCAAATACCTCGATCTGACTTCCGTAGGTTGTATGTACTCTCGATGCAATGTCCCTTGCGTAATTGGTTCTGAAATCTACCATAGTCAGGAGAATGCCCTCAATCGCCAGTTTCCGGTTCAGTCTTTTCTTTACTGTAAGAATGGTCTTGATCAGTTGTTGAAGCCCTTTAACAGGCAGATATGCGGCCTGTACTGGTATCAGAACTGAGTCAGAAGAAACCAATGCATTGATTGTCATCATACCAAGACTCGGCATACAGTCGATCAGGATATAATCGTATCGGGATCTTATCGCATCGATATATTCCTTCATGATCATTTCTCTGCTCATAACATTTCCCATCGTTACTTCCAATGCGGAAAGCTCAATATTTGCCGGAAGAAGATCTACATTTTCCTGGTGATGTAAGATACCATCTTTCAAGGAGATTTCTTCTTCATTGATGACATCCATCATGATCGTTGCCAGTGTGATTCGAAGATCATCCGGCTCCTCATATCCAAGACTTGCTGTTAAACTTCCCTGTGGATCCGCGTCGATCAGCAACACTTTCTTACCTTCTCTTGCCAGTCCAATGCCTACATTTACGGTTGTGGTGGTCTTTCCGACGCCACCTTTCTGGTTTACTACGGATATAACTTTACACATGATTTCTTCCTCCTTTAACTTTCCCATGATTCTTTTTTCCATAATTTCAACAGTGCCAGTATTTCCCGCTTCATCATTGCCGGTGTATAGGAATTTGGAAAATACTTGTGTAACTGCTCGTTTGTGAATGCCACTCTTGTGATCTCACCCTTTTTCACTTCACACATGATTTCTTCCATCTTTTCCAGTGACAACTGTTTTTCTTTACTCAGTTGCCGGATCCTCTGGGCCTGTGAGAGTGATGGGATTGCCTGTGCATACTCCATTGCTACAAGCAGTTCTCTTTGTTCTTTTTCACTTAATGCAGCTATCTCTACAGCCGGACAAAAAGAAATAATCTCATCATCCAGTTTCTGCAACATTTCCGGTATCAGTTTTGTCAGTGAAATATAACGCTGCACTTGTTTTGGGCTATCACCACAATCTTCACTGATGATTTCTATTGCCCGCTTTCTTGGTGTTTTGTGGTCAACTTGGCTCTTTTTTCGACCACTTTTTCTTTTTAATACGTCATTCTTCAGTTTGTAAGCAAAAGCTTTTTCACTGTAGCTGATCCGTTCTCTGTGAAGATTGGAATCTACCATGCTCAAGATGGAATCATCTTCACTTAATACCCGGATGATTACCGGTACTTTACGGTATCCCAGTTTCTCCGCAGCATGTTTTCTTCTGTGACCGGATATGATCTCATAGTATCCATCCGGTACTGGTCTGACGATCAGCGGATTTAAGATGCCATACTTCTCAATGATTTCCTGCAGAAGAAACATTTCCTTATTATCTTTTACCTGAAGCGGATGCTCCTTGAATGGACGGAGACGCTTAATCTCAATTTCTATGATTCTTTCTTCGTTTTCTCCTGATTGTCTGTTTGGCTCAGTCATCTTGACTCCTTTTCTCCGAGACTCAGGAAATAAAAAATGCCTGCCTGGAACTTTTATAGATAGTAAAGTTCCAAACAGACATTGCTGTTTGACCATTAGCTGTAGCTAATAGAATTGAATACTGTTTCAGCTAATTCATGTTTGCAGGTTTGGGAGAGATTGTTTCTTTTCCCGCCTTTTCTCTGATTTACATCCCCAAATAAGGGGTGACAACGGAGCGGAACCCAAATGTTAGCTGGAAATTGATCATTTGAATGGAATTTCATGTCACGAACGTGATTAGAAAACAAGAAAAGCGTTCGCTGTCAGCTAATTCAGCTAACAGCGAACGCTTTGAAGCCCGTCGCCAAGAGGATTTGAACCTCCGACCCCTCGCTTAGGAGGCGAGTGCTCTATCCAGCTGAGCTATGACGACACATGCCGCAAACCCTTGATTTTACTGGGTTTCTGGGATTTTTCCCTTCGGCCATATATAAGATTATCAACTCTTTTTTGAGCTGTCAATCTACAGATTTTTTTTGCTAATGAAGCATAATAACTGACACATATAAATGATTTTATACTAACCAATTCAAAAAGTCAACCCTGGCATGGCTTTTTGAACGCAGATAAGCAAGTAGCAAAGCGGATTGCGAATGTCCGCTTTACCGCTTTACCCTTGTCAGAACAATGGGAATAAAATAAAACACAGCCATTCACCCACGCCTATGCAAGTATTATAGACGTGGTACGCTGGCTGATATGATAGAATGTCCTTTTTAAGTTTTGCTAAAGGAAGTTTTTAATTAATTATTTACCTGTATTATTTGCTTTTTTTCTTCAGCAGTTTTGTTCCTGTTAAAGTTGTGCAGGAGACAGCTAAGAGTGCAATCCAAATCATAACGTTTGTATCATCTCCTGTTTTTGGAGAAGTAGTGGCAGAAGTACTTGTTCCGGTTGTGGAAGTTTTGCCTGTAGAGGCTGTTATTTTTCCATTGGTTGAAGTATTTGTTGTACTGCCTGTTGTTTTGGTGGTACCGTTCGTTTTGTCTGTAGTGCTGTTATTTGCATTGTTGCTGTTGTTTTTATTATTGTTACCGTTATTGGTATTATCGTTTTTGTTGTCGTTATCGCCGCTGTTGATATTATCGTTCTCGTTGTCGTTATCGCCGTTGTTGATATTATCGTTCTTGTTGTCGTTATCACCATCATTTTTATTGTCGTCATTTTTATTGTCATCATTCTTTTTGTCTGTAATAGTGAAAACAATTTCGGCAGAGGAACCAGCGTAGTTGCCGATACCTGTAACAGTTAACCTGTAGCTTCCGGCGTTGATAAATTCTGTATCAGCAAAATTTTTTGCTTCAGAATCATCTCCGTAGATGCAGGAAACAGTGTAATCAACACCTTCTGTTAAAACAGTTTCTCCATCTTTTACAGTCAGAGCCGGTGTTTTAGCTGTTCCATCATAAGAAGCAGAATCGGAATCTAAAGCAACATCAAAAGTAAGTTCTTTTGGCGTAATCGTAAATGTTTTTTCTACGGTTCCGTAGTAATTTCCAATACCGGTAACTACTACAGTGTAAGTGCCTGCGTTTGTAAATTTACCATCGGATTCTGTTCCGTCTTCGTTTTTGTAAGTAATGAAATAATCCGTTCCTTCTGTTAAAACAGTTTCTCCATCCTGTACCATTACAGAAGGGGTAAGTTCTTCACCGGTATAAGTCTGATTTTCAATGTCTGCTACAGTGAAGGTATTTGTTACAGCATTTGTTATGAACTTATCTAATGGAGGTGTAGTTTCAACACCTGTAGTCCAGTATAATTCTTCAAGTGGGTCATTATTGACATCATTACCAATCTGTGTACCGTTTTCAATATGCCGGTTTGCGCTTGTAACTTTTACATTTTCGGAAATGGCATTTCCAGGTGTTGCGTTTTTGGAAGTACGAGAGGTAGCTCCCTGAAGGAAAGCTTCGGAAGTTGTAATCATTCCGTTTCCAATGACTGCATTTCCGCCGTTGCCCCAGAGTACGTCGCCACCGATAGCAACCACTTTTCCATTTCCTGTGATGTTACCGTTGTCTAATTCAATAGCAGAACCGCCTTCTGCATAGAGAAGTACGTTTCCACCACCACCATAAGTAACGAGTACGGCATTATCTTCAAGATTTACAGTTCCGTCTTTTACGAGAAGGGCAGTCTGTCCAAGGTCACTTCCTGCTTCATCCCCGGCAATAAATACCTGTCCTTTTACAGTTACATTTCCATTTGCTACAACAACTGCTTCAGAACTGTTGCGGTCTGTTAAGTCGCCGTTTGCAAGATAATTAATGTGAGAGTAAATAGATGCATTTTCAAGGATAGCACCATCCTGCAGGCGAAGCTGTCCACAAAGAGAAGCGCCTGTAGTAAATTCTTGACTGTAAGAATCATAGTTCATAGAGAATGTACCTCCGTTCTGTACGTCGATGATTCCCTGAACAACAGAATCGGAAAGAGTCAGCTTACCGCCGGATTCTACTACGATGCGGACACTGCTGAGGATTTCCATATTTGTCATAGTCAGATTGCATCCAGCCGGAATGTAAAGGGTCTGTGGAATGTCTCCGGCTTTTACCTGTTTCCATGGAAGGTCGTATCCAAGATAACCATAAGTACCACTTTGATGGGAACCAAACCATGCTTCTAAATCTTTTGGAACACGAACGCTGTTTTCTTCGCCTTCTACATTGCTTCCGAAGTTTTTGATTGCCCATGGTTCCATGATATCCCATGCATAAAGACCATTTCCATACTGTTTTAAATTGTCGGTAGTCAGACGGTCTGCTAAAGTTTCTTCGCCTGTGTAAACATTAAATGGTAAGGAGTTGCTGACAGCGGTTCTTCCCTGGGTATCTGTTATAGATACGGAAATAAGATAAGCACCGGCATCTTTTGGAGTACCGTTTAATGTCAAGTCACTGCTGATGGTCATGTAAACTCCGCTCATGCCACTGTCGCTGTCGGCAGGAGTTCCTTTTTCTGTATTCGGAACAATGCTGACACTGCATTTGCTTCCGTTTAGGTTGATTTTTGAAGAATGGTCAAGTTCTTCCCAGTCTGCGTCTGTTGGTTCAGTCCCTTTTGCTGTGATGGCACCGTAAACTTTTGCAGAACTGTTTTTGCTGCTGGTAGCGCCACCAACACTTGCGCTTGATACGCTGTCATAGTTCTGCTGACCAATGATGGCTGATTCAAAAGAGCCTTCCAGTTTTACGTGAAGTTCATAAGGGTCGCCCTGTCCGTCATCAGCGACTAAAGAGGCATTTCCATTTGTATCAATTACAAATTTGAAAGTCAGTTCCTGATATCCATCAGCAGTAAGTGTGATAACATCACCGCTTTTTAAAACAGGGATTTCAGGATTTGTACTGAAATCTTTTGCGGAGAAAACCAAAACATTATTATCGGTATCTTTATAGTATTTACCACCGGCAGATGGTTTAAAAGAAGAGTTTTCCCAGGATTCTCCATTTACTTTTACGTTGGTAACGGATGTAGCATAGTTATCTGCATTTTGGAAAGAAAGATTCCAGTTTGTTCCGAAGAAATCAGTTGCAATGCTTAACTGGTCCAGTTCGATTTTTACCGGTTCAGCAGGTTTCATTTTTTTAAAAGAAGCTGATACAGTTACATCTTCTTCCGGCATGATAAAAGTATAAACACCGTCTGTATTCTGAAGGGCAACTTCAGTTCCGGTTGTTATACCTGTAACTTTAATGGTATCAAGTTCATAGTTTTCAGCTGGTGCAGGTGTTACGGTAACAGTAGTGCCTTTTTTGATTTCTTTTGTTGCACTAAGCTGTACACTTCCGTTTTCGATTTCGGCTGCAGTAGCAGAATAGGTTTTTTCAGCAGGTGCTACAACAGTTGCAGTATAAACATAAGGATAAGAAGAAGTATTTTTTGTTATCTGAAGGTTTAAATCCTGATATCCGTTTGCAGAAATTTTAATAGCTGCAGGATAAGTAGAAGGATTTACGATTTTCAGGGCTGTGTAGCTTCCGTAAGCACCGGTCACACTTCCGACTTCCCAGAGGTTTCCGTTTGACCCCCAGCTGTTAATGGTTCCCTTTGTATAAGTCGTATCATTTACAATGACATTATTAATTGCATTCATCCAGCCCGTATCTTCAAAGCCAAGCGTTAAGATTTCGGTCATAAATCCGGTGACAGAGCATTCGGTCACTGCGGTTGGTGCTGCTTTATCTCCTGCCGCTAAAACAGGTGAGTATGTCGTAGACAGACAAATCAGTAAAGATAAGAGCAGGGACGCAATTTTTCTCCATGTTTTTCTCATATATCTCTCCTTGTAAATATTTGATTTTTCTAATGTTAGAATGGCTGCTAATATGATTAAAGATAGTCCCCCTTTCATTATAATAATTAGCACATCTGATAAAACAAAAGTTAGTATATTCTAACAATGGTAATATAATGCTACCAATAGTTACCAATGGTGTCAATGAAAAAAAACTTATTGAAAAAAATTATCTGTAAGACGCAAAAATGCGATAGAAAGTATACGGAAATCTTTTATCAAACCTATAAAAATGGTATAATGTACCCAATAAATCAAGGAGGTGATTGAATTGAAGAAAGTAGTTTTAATCCCCGATTCATTTAAGGGAACATTATCTTCTGCGCAGATTTGTGACATTATGGAGCAGAATGTGAAGAAACACTTTCCGGAGTGTGAGGTTGTTAAAATTCCGGTTGCTGATGGAGGAGAGGGCAGTGTAAACTGTTTTCTGACTGCTGCAGGTGGAGAAAAGAGAAAGGTTATCGTTAAGAATCCTTACATGGAGGATATGGAAGCATTTTATGGGATTCTGCCGGATAAGACAGCGGTGATTGAGATGGCAGCATGTGCAGGACTTCCGCTTGTGGAGAACCGTCCAAATCCAGAAATGACAACGACGTATGGTGTTGGTCAGCTGATGCTTGATGCTGTGGAGCATGGTTGTAAGAAGATAGTAGTTGGGCTTGGCGGTTCGTGTACGAATGATGCAGGGGCAGGAGCGGCGGCTGCAGTTGGAGTTGAATTTTTTGATAAAGATGGAGAGAAATTGGTTCCGACAGGCGGAACACTTGGAAAAGTTGCAAAAATTTCGATGGAAAATATGGATGAGCGAATTAAGAGCGCACAGATTATCACGATGTGCGATATTGATAATCCAATGTATGGAAAATCGGGGGCAGCTTATATTTTCGGACCGCAAAAAGGTGCGGATGATGAAATGGTGCAGCGGCTGGATGCAAACTTAAGAAAATTTGCAGAGCGGATACAGACAGAAATCGGAAGAGATATTTCGGATATCCATGGAGGCGGAGCAGCAGGTGCAATGGGAGCCGGTATGGTTGCTTTTTTTGATTCAAAGCTTCAGATGGGAATTGAAACCGTACTTGATATTGTAAAATTTGATGAATTAATCCAGGGAGCAGATTTGATTTTCACCGGTGAAGGAAAGATGGACAGCCAGAGCCTTCGTGGAAAAGTGGTAATTGGAGTCGGAAAACGGGCTAAGAGACAAGACATTCCGGTTGTGGTTGTGACAGGAGATGCAGAAGAAGTAGAAGATGCTTATGATATGGGGATTTCGGCAGTCTTTTCAACGAATCGGGTAGCAAGGGATTTTTCAGTAATCCGATATAAGAGTAAAGAATATATGGAAGTCACAATGGATAACATTATGAGGCTGATTAAAATTGTGAATAAATAGGGAGAAATTAGAAAAAATAAAAAGAGCGGAGACTTGGATTTTAGGTGAGTCTCCGCTCTTTTAAATTTAAGAGGTTTTTGTATATGGATTAGAGGTAAGTTTTTTATTTAACCAAATCAAGCAAGTAGCGAAGCGGATTGCGAATATCCACTTGACTTTAATGTGTATAGTTATTAAGTAGAAAAATTTATAAGTTCGAGTAACCCATCAGGGAAGCGTCCACTGCCTCAGCAGCTTTTCGTCCTTCACGGATTGCCCATACGACCAGAGACTGTCCTCTGTGCATATCTCCTGCGGTAAATACGCCAGGAACAGAAGTTTCATACTGGTCAGGTTTTGTTGCAACATTGGTTCGTGGAGTTAAGTCCACTTTAAATGCATCGGTTACGTATTTCTGGCTTCCAAGGAAACCGGCTGCGATTAATACAAGCTGAGCTTCTATGATGGTTTCACTGCCTTCGACAGGAACCATATTCATACGTCCTGTTTTTTCATCTTTTTTCGGTTCAAGCTTTACAAGTTTTGCTTTTTGTACGTTACCTTTGTCGTCTTTGATAAATTCGGTTACTGTGGTCTGATAGATACGTGGGTCATGTCCAAAGACTGCGATAGCTTCTTCTTGGCCGTAATCTGTCTTGCAGATACGAGGCCATTCCGGCCATGGATTCATTTCTGTTCTTTCATCTGGTGCTTTTGGCATCATCTCAAGCTGTGTGACAGATTTTGCACCAAGACGAATTGCAGTCCCGACACAGTCATTTCCGGTATCACCGCCACCGATTACAACGACGTGTTTTCCTTTTGCAGAAACAAAGTTTTTATCTTTGAAATTGGAATCTAAAAGGCTCTTTGTAATAGAAGAGAGGTAGTCAACTGCAAAGAAAATATTGTTGGCTTCACGTCCCGGAACTTTAATATCTCTTGGATTAGAAGCGCCACAGCATAAAACAATGCGGTCAAAATCTTTTTGGAGTTCTTTTGCAGTGATGTCTTTTCCGACATCTACACCTGTCTTAAAGACAACTCCTTCTTCTTCCATGAGTTTGATACGTCTGTCAATCACAGATTTATCAAGCTTCATGTTCGGGATTCCATAGCGGAGCAAACCACCGATTCTGTCTTTTCTTTCAAAAACAGTAACCTGATGTCCGCGACGGTTTAACTGCATGGCAGTTGCAAGACCGGACGGACCGCTTCCTACAACAGCAACTTTTTTGCCGGTACGAACTTTTGGAATCCTTGGAGTCACCCATCCGTTTGCATAAGCAGTTTCAATAATGGCACGTTCATTTTCCTTTGTGGAAACCGGTTGGGAATCCAGATTACAGGTGCAGGCTGCCTCACAAAGGGCAGGGCAGACTCTGCAGGTAAATTCAGGGAAACAATGGGTTTTGGTTAAACGGGTATAAGCCTGTTCCCAGTTTCCGTGATAAACTAAATCATTTAATTCCGGAACTAAATTATGAAGCGGACATCCGGAGGCCATTCCGGCAATCATTGTACCGGCCTGGCAGAACGGAACGCCACATTCCATGCAGCGTGCGCCCTGTTTCTGCTGTTCCTCTTTTTTTAAAGGGGTACGAAATTCGTTAAAGTGTTTAATTCGGTCTTTTGGTGCTTCGACTTTTGCGGTTTCTCTTTTATATTCTAAAAATCCTGTTGGTTTTCCCATGATTATTCTGCTCCTTTCTGAAAGTTTTCATTGAAGGCTTCTAACTGTGCTTCTTCTGGTGACATGCCCATTTCTTCCAGTTTGGTAGCCATAGTAATCATCTTTTTGTAGTCATCCGGAATAATCTTTTTGAATTTCGGCAGATATTCCTGGAAGTGGTCGAGTACTTCCTGACCTTTTTCAGAACCGGTAGCAGCAACATGATCTGCAATCATGTTATGAAGTTCCTGAATATCAGATTTTAATTCTACTTTTTCAATAGAAATCATAGATTTATTCAGGTTTTTATACAATTCATTTTTATCATCAAGTACATAAGCGACACCACCACTCATACCAGCTGCAAAGTTCTTGCCGGTTTTGCCAAGGACAACTACACGTCCACCTGTCATGTATTCACATCCATGTTCGCCGACACCTTCAACAACTGCGTAAGCACCGGAGTTACGAACTGCAAAACGTTCACCGGCTACACCACAGATATAAGCAGTACCGCTTGTTGCACCATAGAGAGCAACGTTACCGGTAATAATGTTTTCATCTGCTTTATAATTTCTTTTCTTCGGAGGATAAAGTACAATCTTACCACCGGAGAGACCTTTACCCATGTAATCGTTGCAGTCACCGCAGAGAGTTAAAGTGAGTCCTTTTGGAACGAAGGCTGCGAAACTTTGTCCGCCGGCTCCATTACAGTTGATGGTGATGGTATCATCTGGCAGTCCGTTTTTATGATGTCTTGTAATTTCTGCGCCAAGGATGGTAGCAAATGCACGGTCTGTATTGGTAACTTCTACATCGATAGAGGCTTTTTCACCTTTTTCGATGGATTTCTGAAGTTTTTTCAGAAGAATTTTTTCATCTTTTGTCTCTTCCAGTTTGAAGTCATAAACCTGAGCCGGGTCGAAGGTTACTTTCTGTCCTTCTTTGGCGAATGGGTTATTTAAGATTGCACTTAAATCAATCTTAGATGCCATCGGGCTTTCCGGATGTTCTTTTACTTTTAAGAGGTCTGTTCTTCCGACCATCTCATCGAGTGTACGGATTCCAAGTTTTGCCATGTATTCACGCAGTTCCTCGGCAATAAAGCGCATGAAGTTTACAACATATTCCGGTTTTCCACGGAAACGTTTTCTAAGTTCCGGATTCTGAGTAGCAACACCAACCGGACAGGTATCTAAGTTGCAGACTCTCATCATAACGCATCCCATTGTTACAAGCGGAGCAGTAGCAAAACCAAATTCTTCTGCACCAAGCAGAGCTGCGATTGCAACGTCACGTCCGCTCATTAATTTACCATCGGTCTCAATCATGACACGGTTACGAAGTCCGTTCATAAGCAGAGTCTGATGAGTTTCAGCAAGACCGAGTTCCCATGGAAGTCCGGCATTGTGGATAGAACTCTGCGGAGCAGCACCTGTACCACCGTCATAACCGGAAATCAGGATAACCTGTGCACCGGCTTTTGCAACACCGGCTGCGACGGTACCGACACCGGCTTCAGAAACCAGTTTTACGGAAATACGGGCATTTTTATTTGCATTTTTCAGGTCGTAGATTAACTCTGCCAAATCTTCGATGGAGTAGATGTCGTGGTGCGGTGGCGGAGAAATTAAACTGACACCTGGGGTTGAATGTCTGGTTTTTGCAATCCAAGGATAAACTTTCTTAGCAGGTAAGTGTCCGCCTTCACCAGGTTTTGCTCCCTGTGCCATTTTAATCTGAATTTCTTTTGCACTGACTAAGTAACGGCTGGTAACACCGAAACGTCCGGATGCAACCTGTTTGATTGCAGAACAACGGTCTACTTTGCTTCCGGCACTGTCAAGACGTTCATCACTTTCTCCACCTTCACCGGTATTTGATTTTCCGTGAAGCATGTTCATTGCGATTGCAAGTGTTTCATGAGCTTCCTGAGAAATAGAACCGTAAGACATTGCACCGGTCTTAAAGTGTTTTACGATTTCATCTACACTTTCTACTTCCTCAATCGGGATAGGATTTTCAGCAAAATTGAAATCCATCAAACTTCTCAGATAACCACTCTGTTCTTTATCAACCATGCTGGTGTACTGTTTGAATAGGTTATAATCTCCACGTTTGGTTGCCTGCTGTAATGCATGAATGGTCTGTGGATTGTAACGATGTTTTTCGCCTTCACTTTTTGCTTTGTGCATACCAAGACTGTCGAGCTGAAGATTTGTGGTAAGTCCAAGTGGGTCAAATGCTTTGGAATGACGGGCATCAACATCTTTTTCAATATCTTTTAAGGTAATACCACCGACACGGCTTACAGTACCGGTGAAATATTTTTCAATGACATCGGCGGAAATACCGATTGCTTCAAAAATCTTAGAACCCTGATAGGACTGGATAGTAGAAATACCCATTTTAGAAGCAATTTTTACGATACCGTGAAGGATTGCGGAATTGTAATCATTTACGGCAGCGTAGTAATCTTTATTTAATAAGTTATTGTCGATTAATTCCTGGATTGTATCCTGTGCAAGGTAAGGATTTACGGCACATGCACCATAACCAAGCAGGGTGGCAAAGTGGTGGACTTCTCTTGGTTCACCGGATTCAAGGATGATGGCAAGAGAGGTTCTTTTCTTTGTTTTTACAAGGTACTGATGAACTGCGGATACAGCTAACAGAGATGGAATCGGCATGTGGTTTTCATCGACCCCGCGGTCAGAGAGCACTAAGATATTTGCTCCATCTTTATAAGCTTTGTCAACTTCTACAAAAAGGCGGTCAATTGCACGGTCAAGCGGTGCGCTCTTATAATAGGTAATCGGAACAACAGCCACTTTAAATCCTTTTACATTCATGTGTTTGATTTTCAGCATATCTGTGTTGGTCAAAATTGGGTTATTGACTTTTAATACCTGGCAGTTTTCAGGCTGTTCGTGAAGCAGGTTTCCATCTTTTCCTACATAAACGGTTGTGCTGGTTACAATTTCTTCACGGATTGCATCGATAGGCGGGTTGGTAACCTGTGCAAAAAGCTGTTTAAAATAGTTAAATAATGGCTGATGTTTTTCTGAAAGAACGGCAAGTGGAGTATCTGTACCCATTGCAGCGATTCCTTCTGAACCATTTAATGCCATGTTATAAATGGACTGACGGTATTCTTCGTAAGTGTAGCCAAATGCCTGCTGCATTTTTGTCAGTTCTGTACCTTCATAATCCTCAACGCGCACGTTTGGAATTTTTAAGCTCTTTAATTCGACCAGATTGCTGTCTAGCCATTCACCATAAGGCTGTTTGGTTGCATATCTTTCTTTTAAGGTATCATCATCTACAATTTCCCCTTTTACAGTATCAACTAAAAGGATTTTTCCTGGATGCAGACGTTCTTTTAATACGATGTCCTCTTCAGGAACCGGCATAACGCCAACTTCTGAAGAAAGGATAACGTCACCGCTCTTTGTGATATAGTAACGGGATGGACGAAGACCATTTCTGTCAAGTACAGCTCCCATAACATCACCATCAGAGAACAGGATAGAAGCAGGACCGTCCCAAGGCTCCATCATAGTTGCGTAGTACTGATAGAAATCACGTTTTTCCTGAGTTAAGGTCTGATTGTTTGCCCATGGTTCAGGAATACAGATCATAACGGCAAGTGGTAAATCCATACCATTCATAACTAAAAATTCAAGAGTGTTGTCAAGCATTGCGGAGTCAGAACCTCTGGTATCAACAACTGGAAGTACTTTATGAAGCTGTCCTTTTAAATAGTCAGAAGCCATGGTTTCTTCACGGGCGAGCATCTTATCGGCATTTCCACGGATGGTGTTGATTTCACCGTTATGTACCATAAAACGGTTTGGATGAGCACGTTCCCAGCTTGGGTTTGTGTTGGTACTGAAACGGGAGTGAACCATTGCGATAGCGGATTCATAATCTGCATCCTGTAAATCTTTAAAGAATGTACGAAGCTGTCCAACAAGGAACATACCTTTGTAAACGATGGTACGGCTTGACATGGAAGCAACATAAGTGTTGTCATTACTCTGTTCAAATACACGACGTGCGATGTAAAGTCGTCTGTCAAATGGAAGTCCTTTTTCTACATCATCAGGTTTCTGGATAAATGCCTGAACGATATGTGGCATTTTTTCAAGCGCTTTGTGACCCAGTACTTCCGGACATACCGGAACATCACGGAAGCCTAAAAATTCCAGTCCTTCTTTTTCTACGATGACTTCAAACATCTTTTTCGCCTGATTACATTTTAATTCATCCTGTGGAAGGAAGAGAACGGCAATACCGTATTCTCTTTCGCCACCGATTTTGATTCCCTCTTTTTTGCAGGCTTTAGAGAAAAATTTGTGTGAAATCTGAAGCAGGATACCAACACCATCACCGGTTTTTCCTTCTGCATCTTTACCGGCTCTGTGCTCTAAGCTCTCTACGATTTTTAATGCATTTTCAACAGTTTTGTGGCTTTTGATCCCTTTGCTGTTTACAACTGCACCGATACCGCAGTTATCATGTTCAAATTGCTGTCGATATAAACCTTGTTCTCTCATAATGATTGACCTCTTTCCTTTTTATATGTGGCAGCCGCCTGCACCAGTCCTTTAAATAGCGGATGTGCATGATTCGGTCTTGATTTTAATTCTGGATGACCCTGAGTACCGACGAAGAATGGATGCTCGGTAATTTCAATCATCTCTACAATTCGTCCGTCCGGAGAAAGTCCGACAAGACTCATTCCATTTTCTTCAAGCTGTTTACGATAGTCATTATTTACTTCATAGCGGTGTCTGTGACGCTCGGCAATATCCTGTTTTCCATATAATTCGTAGGATTTTGTTCCTTCTTTTAATTTACAAGGATAAGAACCAAGTCTTAAGGTTCCGCCTAAGTCTTCGATTCCGTCCTGTTCCGGCATAAGAGCAATGACTGGATGAAGGGTGTCCGGATTTAATTCAATGCTGTTTGCATCGTGATATCCGAGGACATTTCTTGCAAATTCAATAATTGCAACCTGCATACCAAGACAGATACCGAGGAATGGAATTTTGTGTTCTCTTGCATACTGAACGGCAAGAATTTTTCCTTCGGTTCCTCTGGTTCCAAAACCTCCGGGAACAAGGATTCCGTCGAGTCCTTTTAAAGATTCCTCATAATTTTCTATGGTAAGATGTTCGGAATCAATCCAGTGGATGTGGACATTGGCATGATTTGCGATACCGCCGTGTTTTAAGGCTTCCACTACACTTAAGTAAGCGTCATGAAGCTGAATGTATTTTCCGACAATTGCAATGTCTACTTCTGTCTGAGGATGTCTTAAATCGTTTACCATTGATTTCCAGTCATCCAAATCCGGTTGTGGACAAGGAAGTTTTAGTGATTCGCATACAACCTGTGCCAGATTTTCTTTTTCCATGGCAAGAGGTGCTTCATATAAATATTCTACATCAAGATTCTGTAATACGTGGCTTTGCGGTACGTTACAGAATAAAGCGATTTTATCTTTAATATCCTGACCAATTGGATGTTCGGAACGGCAGACTAAAATGTCCGGCTGAAGTCCCATTCCCTGAAGCTCTTTTACACTTGCCTGTGTCGGTTTTGTTTTTAATTCTCCGGATGCCTTTAAATAAGGAATCAGAGTAACATGAATTAAGATAGCATTTTCATGTCCGACATCATGCTGAAATTGTCTGATTGCTTCTAAGAATGGCTGACTTTCGATATCACCTACCGTACCGCCAACTTCGATAATAGCGATTCGCTCTTCATCAGGAAATTTTGCACGGTAGAAACGGCTTTTAATTTCATTTGTAATATGAGGGATAACCTGAACAGTCCCTCCGCCGTAATCCCCATGTCGTTCTTTTTGAAGAACGGACCAGTAAATTTTACCGGTTGTAACATTGGAATTTTTATCAAGGCTTTCATCAATAAAGCGTTCATAATGTCCAAGGTCAAGGTCAGTTTCTGTACCGTCGTCTGTGACGAATACTTCACCATGCTGGATGGGATTCATTGTACCTGGATCTACATTAATGTAAGGGTCAAACTTCTGCATGGTGACCTGATAGCCTCTGGCTTTTAACAAGCGTCCCAAAGATGCGGCGGTGATTCCTTTTCCGAGACCGGAAACAACACCACCTGTAACAAATACATATTTTACTGCCATCACATTTTCCTCCTGCTGTTGTTTTATTATCAGAAACAGGTTATGCGGTCCTGAGTCTGATAAATAAGATAATTTCATGGGATTACCGTGAAATCAAAAAAAGGCGTCGAAACTCCCATAGAAAATACTATGGAAATTCGACGCCTTTGTCGTTTTCTATTCATTATGTAAGTTATCAGTCGTTTTCGGGAAGTTCTTGGAACTCCGAAAATTATGCAAATACTATAGCTCATTTTTTTTTATTTGTAAATCCCTTTTTTGAATTTTTTTTTTGAAAAAATTTTTTTAAAAAAAGTGATTGACAAATTTCTTTTTCCGTGCAATACTACATGGCATAAAGCAAAGGCGCTTTGAACTACAAAAGTTCAGAGTGCCTTTTTTGTTTTTACCAGAGTCAAAAATTGAAAACCAAACCAATCCGTAGGTAAAAACAAATTAAATTTAAGTAATAATTTTAAAAGCAAAAACAATCACATGAAGAAAAATGGAAAGGAGTGCTGTGAATATGTCAAAAGATATTCCTACACTGTATGGAAGCCTTGTTTTCAGTGACAAGGTAATGCGTAACAAATTACCGAAGGATGTTTACAAAGCTCTTCGCAAAACAATTGAAAATGGAACTCATCTGGAACTGGATGTTGCGAATTCCGTAGCCGTTGCCATGAAAGAGTGGGCAGTAGAAAACGGAGCAACACATTTCACTCATTGGTTCCAGCCAATGACAGGATTTACTGCTGAAAAACATGACAGCTTTATTACTCCGGTTGGAGAAGGCGAAGTTATCATGGAATTTTCAGGAAAAGAACTGGTAAAAGGTGAGCCTGATGCTTCCAGCTTTCCATCCGGTGGTTTAAGAGCTACATTTGAAGCAAGGGGTTATACAAACTGGGATCCAACATCACCGGCTTTCATTAAAGATAACACCTTATACATTCCGACAGCATTTTGTTCCTGGAGTGGAGAGGCGCTGGATAAGAAAACTCCGCTTCTTCGTTCTATGGAAGCGTTAAACAAAGAAGCTGTTAAGATTTTACATTTATTAGGAAATACAGAAGTAACAAGTGTTATAACAACCGTGGGTCCGGAACAGGAATATTTCTTAATTCCAAAAGAATTATATGCAAAACGCCGTGATCTGATTTTTACCGGAAGAACTTTATTCGGGGCTTCCGCACCAAAAGGACAGGAAATGGAAGACCATTACTTTGGCGCATTAAAACCAAGAGTTGCAGCCTACATGCATGATTTGGATGAAGAGTTATGGAAACTTGGTATTCCTGCAAAAACAAAACATAATGAAGTTGCTCCGGCACAGCATGAGCTGGCACCGGTATTTGATACCACAAACGTAGCGGTTGACCACAATCAGCTGACAATGGAAATTATGAAGAAGGTTGCAGAAAAACATGACCTTGTCTGCCTGCTTCATGAAAAACCATTTGATGGAATCAACGGAAGTGGAAAACATAACAACTGGTCTGTTTCTACCAATACAGGAGTAAACTTATTAGACCCGGGAAAAACACCGGCAGAAAACATTCAGTTCTTAGTATTCTTAGTAGCAGTTATCAAAGCTGTCGATGAATATGCTGATTTAATGCGTGTATCTGCTTCCGGAGCCGGAAACGACCATCGTCTTGGTGCAAATGAAGCACCGCCGGCAATTGTTTCTATCTTCATCGGAGATGAACTGACGGAAATTTTAAAATCAATCGAAGAAGATAAATTCTTCAATGCACATAAAACCATTCAGATGGATATCGGTGCTCATGTACTTCCTCATTTTACAAAGGATACAACCGATAGAAACCGTACATCACCATTTGCATTTACCGGAAATAAATTTGAATTCCGTATGCTTGGTTCTTCTGCATCTGTTGCAAGTCCGAATGTTGTATTAAATACAGCAGTTGCTGAGGCTCTGGCACAGTTCTACAAAGAATTGGAAGGAACAGCACCGGAAGATATGGAAACAGCAGTGCATGAATTAATCAAACGTGCAATCAGAAAACATAAAAAAGTAATCTTCAATGGAAATGGTTATACAGACGAGTGGATTAAAGAAGCAGAGGAGAGAGGACTTTACAATCTGGTTTCTACTCCGGATGCACTTCCACAGTTTATCGCTGATAAAAACATTGAATTATTTACAAAACATAGTGTATTTACAAAAGAAGAAATTTATTCTCGTTATGAAATTTTACTTGAGAACTATGTAAAGACTATCAATATTGAATCTAAGACATTACAGGAAATGCTGACAAAAGACTTTATTCCGGCAGTAAACGGATATGCAGCAGAAGTTGCAGTCAATGCAAATGAAAAGAAAGCATTAATCGAAGGTCTGGCAACAACAGCCGAAGAATCTATTGTAAAAGAATTAACAGAAGCTTCTAATACCTTATCTGCAAAAGTAGCAGAATTAAAAGCTGTAACAGAAAAAGCAGATGCGGCAGCAGAAGAAGATATGCAGAAAGCAGCAGAATCCTTCCATAAAGATGTATTAACTTTAATGGATGAGATGAAAGATGTTGCAAATGCAGCTGAGGAAAAGATTCCAGACGAAGAACTGCCTTATCCAACTTATGACCAGATGTTATTTTATGTCTAAGGAGAGGGAGTCATGGAATTCTTACCAGAATGTGAAATAAAAGAAGAATGTGGTGTATTTGGAATTTTTAATCCGGATGGCGGAGATGTTGCCCCATCTATCTACTATGGACTGAGTTCACTTCAGCATAGAGGTCAGGAATCCTGTGGTATTGCAGTCTGTGATACCATGGGGCCAAAAGGCAACATGAATGCACATAAGGGTATGGGACTTGTGAATGAAGTATTTAAAGAAGAAACTTTAAATAATCTTCACGGAAATCTTGGAGTTGGTCATGTGCGCTACTCCACAACCGGAGCTGCAAATATTAATAATGCACAGCCTCTGGTATTGAATTATATTAAGGGAACACTTGCGCTGGCTCACAATGGAAACCTGGTAAATACGGCAGAGCTTCGCTCAGAGCTGGAACGAACCGGTGCAATTTTCCATACAACAACTGATTCAGAGCTCATAGCCTATTTCATTGCAAGAGAAAGGGTAAATGCCCACAATGTAGAAGAAGCAATTCTTCATACAGCAAAAAAAATTCGTGGCGCTTATGGATTGGTAATTGCCAGTCCGCGTAAACTCATTGGCGTCAGAGACCCTCTTGGCTTAAAACCACTTTGTCTCGGAAAACGCGATGGAAGTTATATGATTGCCTCTGAAAGCTGCGCCCTTTCTGCAATCGGCGCAGAATTTATCCGTGATATCCGTCCCGGCGAAATCGTAACGATTACCAAGGACGGAATCACTTCAAACTGTCAGCTTTGTCAAGAAAAAAGAGCACATTGCATTTTTGAGTATATTTATTTTGCAAGGCTTGACAGTACAATAGATGGTATTAACATTTACGATGCCCGTATTCGTGCAGGTGCCGCACTTGCGGCAGCTTATCCTGTCGATGCGGATTTGGTTGTGGGAGTTCCGGACTCAGGTATTCCCGCAGCGAAGGGCTATTCAGAAGCTTCCGGAATCCCGTTCGGAATAGCCTTTTATAAAAACAGCTATGTGGGAAGAACGTTTATTAAACCGACACAAAAAGAACGTGAATCCAGTGTACGCTTGAAGCTGAATGTATTAGAGCCGGTTGTCCGTGGAAAACGAATTATTTTAGTTGATGACTCTATTGTCCGTGGAACAACAATGGCAAATCTGATTCGGATGCTCAAAAAAGCGGGAGCAGTAAGCGTTCATGTACGTGTGAGTTCTCCGCCGTTCCTGTATCCTTGCTACTTTGGAACGGACATTCCATCCAACAAACAACTTATTGCGTCTTCCCACACAGCAGATGAAATCAGAGAGATAATCGGTGCAGAGTCACTTGGTTATATGAAATTAGAAGATTTGCAGTCAATGGTAGGAGAACTGCCAATCTGCAGGGCGTGTCTTGATGGAAAGTACCCGATGGATATTACAGGACATACCGAGGACAAAAAACAGTAATTGCGGAAATGTAAGGCATTTTCCGATTACATATATCACATTTCGATACCCACGAATTGCTTCGCTGTAAACAGCTCACGCAATTCTGCAAACATTCGAAATCCGCTAATTTACTTTGTAAATTGCTACTTTCTCATGTTTGTGCGGGTCGTAAAGTCAAAAGTGTTATCGTGCAAGCACGAACGACTTTTGACCTTCGACCCTGGTATCATCACATTTTTCTTTATGCGACGGTGCGTATTTTGTGAGAGCAAAGTGCGCACCTTTTTGTATTTTAGAAAAGTGTTGTATAAATAAAATTTAGAAAAATGTGAACTTGAGGAAAGGGGAAATTAACATGGATTATTCAGCAGTAAATACGATATGGGTGCTTCTTGGTGCCGCATTAGTATTCTTTATGCAGGCTGGTTTCGCTATGGTAGAAACCGGTTTTACCCGCGCAAAAAACGCTGGTAACATTATTATGAAAAACTTAATGGACTTTTGTATCGGAACACCGGTCTTCTGGCTGGTTGGTTTCGGAATTATGTTTGGTGCAGGAAATGGCTTTTTTGGTTCGATTTCCGGTATCGCTTCAGAAAGTAATTATGGAACAGCAATGCTTCCGGATGGAGTTCCGTTCTGGGCATTTCTGATTTTTCAGACAGTATTCTGTGCAACATCTGCAACAATTGTTTCCGGTGCAATGGCTGAGAGAACAAAATTCTCTTCTTACTGCATCTACAGTTTCTTAATCAGTTTAGTTGTTTACCCAGTATCCGGTCACTGGATTTGGGGCGGCGGCTGGTTATCACAGATGGGATTTCATGATTTCGCCGGTTCTTGTGCCGTTCATATGGTCGGTGGTGTTGCTGCCTTAGTTGGTGCAAAAATCTTAGGACCTCGTATTGGAAAATATTCAAAGAGTGGAAAATCAAAAGCAATTCCGGGACATAACCTGACAATCGGTGCACTTGGTGTATTTATCTTATGGTTCTGTTGGTTTGGATTTAACGGTGCATCTACCGTTTCCATGGAAGGAGATGCGATTGTAACCGCAGGTAAAATTTTCGTAACAACAAACCTTGCAGCTGCAGTTGCAACTTTAACCGTACTTGCAATCACATGGGTAAGATACAAAAAACCAGATGTATCTATGTCCTTAAACGGTTCCCTGGCTGGTCTGGTAGGAATCACCGCAAGCTGTGATACTGTATCTCCGACATCTGCTGCAATTATCGGTATCTTAGCCGGATTTGTAGTTGTATTTGGTATTGAATTTATCGACAAAGTATGTAAAATTGATGACCCGGTTGGTGCTGTCGGTGTACACGGAATGTGTGGTGCACTTGGAACACTTTGTGTAGGTCTTTTCTCTGATGGAACAGGTACAGAGTGGAAAGGACTTTTCACAGGCGGTGGATTTAAATTATTAGAAGTTCAGTTTATCGGATTTATCGCAACCGTTGCATGGGTTGTTGTAACAATGATTATCATTTTTAACGTATTAAAACATACCGTAGGTCTTCGTGTATCTGCCGATGAAGAAATCGCAGGTCTGGATATCAGAGAGCATGGTCTTGCAAGCAGTTATGCAGACTTTGTTACAACAGATAACATGGGCGGTGGAAATGTTCCAAACGTAATGGGAACAAAGAGAGGACCGGTAGAATCTCCGGCTGCAACTCAGGCTCCGGCAGAACTGGTGAAAGATCCGAAAGTTGGTACCGATGTACATAAACTGACAAAAGTGGTTATTATTACACGTAGAAATAAACTTGATGACTTTATGCAGGCAATGAATGAAATCGGAGTAACCGGTGTTACCATCACAAACGTATTAGGCTGTGGCGTACAAAAAGGTGCAACTGCTTACTATCGTGGTGTTGAAATGGATATGAACCTGCTTCCGAAAGTAAAAATTGAAATCGTTGTAAGTTTAGTACCGGTCGAAAAAGTTGTGGAAGCTGCAAAAGCAGTGCTTCATACCGGACAGATTGGTGACGGTAAAGTCTTCGTATATGATATTGAAAATGTAGTGAAGATTCGTACCGGAGAAGAAGGTTATCTGGCGCTTCAGGATACCTCGGAAGAGTAAAAAAGTTAAAAAAAAAGACCATCTAAAAAAAGATGGTCTTTTTCTATTGACAAGAAAAATCGAGATTGCTATAATACCAAACATAAATGAAAGAACAAAGGCGTTCTTATTTGGAGGGTAAAACTCTCTAAATAAGAGCGCCTTTTTTGTTGATTGAATAAAAAAGCAACTCGTAAGAGAGAGGAGATTATGCATGGAAAATTACACGAAGGAAGCCATATTGCAGATGGCAGAAGAGGAAGATGTCGAATTTATCCGTCTTCAGTTTACAGATATGTTCGGATGCCTGAAAAATATTGCAATTCCTTACAGTAAACTGGAGAAAGCGATGGATAATAAATGTGTGATCGATGTTTCTTCTATTGAAGGATTTGTCCGTGATGAAGAATATGATATGTATTTATATCCGGATTTATCTACGTTTTCCATTTTACCGTGGCGTCCACAGCAGGGAAAAGTTGCCAGATTTGTGTGCGATATTTACAACGAAGACGGCACTCCTTATATAGAAAGTCCAAGATATATTTTAAAGAAAGCATTAGAAAAAGCGAAAGCAAAAGGTTATACCTTGATGGTCAATCCGGAGTGCGAATTTTTCTTATTCCATACCGATGATAATGGAATGCCGACAACAACAACTCATGAAAAAGCCGGGTATATGGATTTGAGTCCGATTGATTTAGGTGAGAATGCAAGAAGAGATATGGTATTAACATTAGAAGAAATGGGATATGATATTGAATCTTCTCATCATGAAATTGCACCGGGACAGCATGAGATTGATTTTGAATATTCTGAGGCAATGGAAACAGCCGATAAGGTCATGACCTTTAAGACAGCGGTTCGTACCATTGCAAAACGTCACGGACTGCATGCGACATTTATGCCGAAGCCGAGAGCCGGAGTGAATGGTTCAGGGATGCACGTCAATATGATGCTGATGAAAGATGGAAAAAATGTATTCACCGACAAAAATGATGAACTTGGATTAAGTAAAGAAGCGTATCAGTTTATGGCTGGTATTTTTGCTCACATTAAAGGTATGACTGCGATTTGCAATCCATTGGTTAACTCTTATAAACGTCTGGCACCGGGATTTGAGGCACCGTCTGATATTACCTGGTCTTCGAGACAGAGAACTGCACTGATCCGTGTTCCGCAAAATGTAGAAGGTGGAACCAGATTAGAACTCAGGAGTCCGGATGCATCTTCTAATCCATATCTGGTACTGGCGCTTTGTCTGGAAGCAGGTCTTGACGGAATTGAGAAACAGATGGAACTCTCACCGGAATTAAAACGAAGCATAAGGAAATTAAACAAAAAAGAAAAAGAAGAAATGGGAATCGATTCCCTGCCTGAGAATTTAAACGATGCCTTAAATGAGTTTCATGCAGATGAATTGGTCAAAGAGGTATTGGGAAAAGATTTTACAAAATATTATCTGAAAGCAAAAAAAGAAGAATGGTTAGAATACATGGAGCAGGTATCCGAGTGGGAGCTTGAACAGTATCTGTACCGTGTGTAAAAAATAAAGAGCAGGAGGCAGTACATGAGCAGCATCATTATTGTATTACCAAAAATCGAAGATGCGAAAAAAATCAAGAAAATACTGATGCAGCATGGATTTGATAATATCATATCATGCACTACAGGTGCCTCTGCTCTTATGGAAATGAATAAACAGTCCGGAGGGCTTGTAATCAGCGGATATAAACTTCCGGATATGTATTACACCGAGCTCGCAGACATGCTCCCGAGTTTTTATGAAATTCTTTTAATTGGTTCAGCAAATGTGGTAAGTTCCGCACAGTCCGGAATCATGGCAGTCACAATGCCGATTCGGGTTCATGAACTGGTTAACACCGTGGAAATGCAGATGATGCAGATTCAGCGTCGTTTAAAGAAACAGAAAAAGAAACCAAAACCAAGAAGTGAGAGGGAGCAGAATTATATTCAGAATGCAAAGCGGCTTCTGATGGACAGAAACCATTTGACAGAGGAAGAAGCTTACAGATATATACAAAAGTGCAGTATGGACAGTGCAACCAGTATGGTCGAGACTGCACAGATGATATTGACTTTAATCTATGATGAAGTATAAGCATAAAGGAGAAATGTGATATGTTTACAATTAACGAAAATTATCTGAAACTGCCGGGAAGTTATCTTTTTTCTAACATTGCAAAAAAGGTAAATGCGTATCAAAGTGAAAATCCGGAGGCACAGATTCTTCGCCTTGGAATCGGAGATGTCACACAACCACTTGCACCGGCAATCATCGAAGCTTTGCATAAGGCAGTAGATGAGATGGCAAATGCAGAAACCTTTCACGGTTATGCACCGGACCTCGGATATGAATTTTTAAGAAATGCCATTGCAAAAAATGATTACAAAGACCGTGGCTGCGATATTTCCGCTGATGAAATCTTTGTATCCGACGGTGCAAAGTGTGATTCCGGTAATATTCAGGAAATCTTTGGCTTAGACAATAAAATTGCAGTATGCGACCCGGTCTATCCGGTTTATGTAGACACCAACGTTATGGCAGGAAGAAGTGGGGAATATAATCCAAATACTCAGAACTTTGATGGCATGATTTATATGCCGTGTCTGGAAGAAAATGATTTTGTGCCGGAGTTCCCAAAAGAGAATCCGGATATCATTTACCTATGTTTCCCAAATAACCCTACCGGTGCCACAATTACCAAAGCACAGCTTCAGGAATGGGTAGATTATGCAAAACGTATCGGTGCAGTTATCATCTATGATGCAGCGTATGAAGCATATATTACAGAGGAAGAAATCCCACACAGCATTTATGAATGTGAAGGTGCAAGAGAGTGTGCAATTGAACTTCACAGTTTCTCAAAAAATGCCGGATTTACAGGCGTTCGTCTTGGATATACCGTAGTTCCGAAAGATTTAAAATGCGGTGATGTACAGCTTCATTCTTTATGGGCAAGACGTCACGGAACAAAATATAACGGTGCTCCGTACATTGTACAAAGAGCCGGCGAAGCCGTTTATTCAGATGCCGGAAAAGCTCAGTTAAAAGAACAGGTTGCTTATTATATGCAGAATGCAAAAGTCATTTATGAAGGCTTAAAGAATGCGGGATATTCTGTATCCGGTGGAATCAATGCCCCTTATGTATGGTTAAAGACACCGAATAAAATGACTTCATGGGAGTTCTTTGATAAATTACTTCATGAAGCAAATGTAGTTGGTACTCCGGGAAGTGGATTTGGTGCTCATGGAGAAGGATACTTCCGTTTATCAGCATTCGGAAGTCATGAAAATACAATAAAAGCAGTAGAGCGAATTACAAAGATGTAATAACAGGCGTGAGAACGCGTGATTTGCGTCCCGGGGTCTGGATGCCCCGGGATGTCTGTTTTTAAAAACGCGATAAAGGAGAAATGTGATATGGAATTTGTTACAGGTGTAAAAGAAAAAGAGGCAATGGAACTGCCAGAAGTTATCATACAGGAAGAAGGAACAGAAGTTATTGTAGAAGGTGCAATTCACAGCATCCGAAATATGGGTGAGATTGCATTTGTCATCTTAAGAAAAAGAGATGGTCTCATTCAGACTGTATGGGAAGAAAATAAGACAAATCTGGATATCTCTGAATTAAAAGAAGCTGCCTGTGTCAGTGTAAAAGGAGTTGTAAAAGATGAAGAAAGAGCTCCGCACGGAAAAGAAGTCCGTCTGGAACAAATTACCATTTTATCACAGCCGGCTGCTCCGCTTCCACTTGCGATTGATAAATGGAAATTAAATACCTCACTTGAAACGAAACTGGATATGCGTTCGGTTTCTCTTAGAAACTTAAAAGAAAGAGCGAGATTTAAAATTCAGGAGGCAATCTGCAGAGGATTTCGTGAGTATCTTTATGCACAAGGCTTTACGGAGATTCACACTCCAAAGATTGGGGCAAAAGGCGCAGAAGGTGGTTCCAATATGTTTAAGTTAAGTTATTTCCATACACCGGCCGTGCTGGCACAGAGTCCCCAGTTTTATAAACAGATGATGGTTGGCGTGTTTGACCGTGTCTTTGAAACCGGCCCGGTTTTTCGAGCAGAGAAACACAACACCAGACGTCATTTAAATGAATATACCAGTCTTGATTTCGAGATGGGATACATTGACAGTTTCCTTGATATCTGTGAAATGGAAACCGGATTTTTGCAATATACGATAGAATTATTAAAGAAAGATTATGCAAAGGAATTAAAGATGCTTGGAATCACACTTCCAAACGTGGAAAAAATCCCATATGTCCGCTTTGATGAAGCAAAGCGTCTGGTATCTGAAAAATATAACAGAAAAATTCGCAATCCATTTGACTTAGAACCAGAAGAAGAAGAGTTAATCGGTAAATATTTTAAAGAAGAATATGATGCCGATTTTGTATTTGTCACCCATTATCCGTCAAAGAAGAGACCGATGTATGCAATGGATGACCCGGCAGATGACAGATATACCTTAAGCTTTGACCTCTTATTTAAAGGACTTGAGATCACAACCGGAGGTCAGCGTATTCATGATTATAACATGCTGGTAGAAAAAATCGAAAAGAGAGGCATGAGCCAGGAAGGAATGGAACAGTATTTAGATACCTTCAAATATGGCATGCCGCCTCATGGTGGACTTGGAATCGGACTGGAGCGACTGACGATGCAGCTTTTAGGAGAGGACAACGTAAGAGAAGCATGTCTGTTCCCAAGAGATATGAAACGTTTGGAGCCGTAAGAAAGGAGAAGCAGCCATGGCAAAGCAGATAATTGATGATACAGTAATGGAAAATGTAGAAATTCTTGCAAAACTTGCCCTTACGGAAGAAGAGCGGAAGAAAGCAAAAGAAAAAATGCAGGAAATGCTGGATTATGTTGATAAATTAAATGAGTTGGATACCGATGGAATTGAACCTCTGTCCCATACATTTTCTATGGGAAATGTATTTCGTGAAGATGTAGTCACCAATGGAGATGACAGGGATGCAATGCTTGACAATGCACCAAAATGCAAAGACGGACAGTATCAAGTGCCGAAGACGGTACAGTAGGAGGAAAGGGTATGGATTTGAAAGATTTAAGTGCTCTTGAACTTTCCACTGCGATTAAAAAAGGAGAAGCAGGTGTGGAAGAAGCTGTAAAGGTGTCACTCGAACAGATAAAAAAATCAGAAGACACTGTACATGCATTTCTTGAGACAGATGAAGAAAAGGTATATCAAAGAGTAAAAGAAGTAGAAGCAGGAATTGCTTCCGGAAAATATAGCGGACCGCTCGCAGGTGTTCCGATTGCAGTAAAAGATAATATTTGTACAAAAGGCAGAAAGACCACTTGTGCATCCAAAATTCTTGGGAATTTTGTTCCGCCTTATGATGCAGAAGCCGTGAAAAAATTAGAAGAAGCCGGAATGATTATTCTTGGAAAAACAAACATGGATGAGTTTGCGATGGGAAGTACCAGTGAGACATCTGCATTTGGAATTACCACAAATCCATGGGATCAGACAAAGGTACCGGGTGGCTCTTCCGGTGGTTCATGTGCCGCAGTGGCCGCAGGAGAGGCTTTTCTGGCACTTGGTTCGGATACCGGTGGTTCGATTCGTCAGCCATCTTCTTACTGTGGCGTGGTCGGAATGAAGCCGACTTATGGAACGGTTTCTCGTTATGGATTGATTGCTTATGCCTCTTCACTTGATCAGATTGGACCGGTTGCCAAAAATGTGTCAGACTGTACGGCTTTATTAGAGGCAATTTCCGGATACGATAAAAAAGACAGTACCTCGATTGAAAGAAATGATTTGAACTTTACAGAAGCATTAAACGGCGATTTAAATGGGGTTCGTGTCGGTATTCCTACCGAATATCTTTCAGAGGGACTGGATGAAGATGTGAAAAAAACACTTCAGGAAACCGTAGAACTGATGAGGGCAAACGGAGCAGTGGTTGAAGAATTTTCTCTTGGACTCGTTGACTATGTGATTCCGGCTTATTATATCATTGCTTCCGCTGAGGCAAGTTCCAACCTGGCGCGTTTTGATGGCGTAAAATACGGTTATCGCGCAGAGGAGTTTGAAGGACTTCATGATATGTATAAAAAGAGTCGTGCACAGGGCTTTGGAGAAGAGGTCAAACGAAGAATTTTACTTGGTTCTTTTGTATTAAGTTCCGGTTACTATGATGCGTATTATTTGAAAGCATTAAAAGTAAAAGCCATGATTAAAAAAGCATTTGATGATGCATTTGCAAAATATGATATGATTCTTGCACCGGCAGCACCGTCTACCGCACCGAAGGTAGGAAGCAGTTTACAAGATCCGCTTAAAATGTATTTAAGTGATGTCTACACCGCAGGGGTAAATCTCGCAGGTCTTCCGGCAATCAGTGTTCCGGCAGGAAAAGACAGAAATGGAATGCCGGTTGGTCTTCAGTTTATCGGAGATTGCTTTAAAGAAAAGAAAATTATACAGGCAGCTTATGCTTATGAAAAAATCCGTGGAGCATTTCCTATGTCATATCAGAAGGAGGGAAAATAGATGGCAAAACAATATGAAACAGTCATTGGACTTGAAGTTCATGTAGAGCTTGCCACAGCGACCAAAATCTTCTGCGGATGCTCTACGAAATTCGGAGGTGCACCAAATACACATACCTGTCCGGTCTGCACTGGTATGCCGGGGTCTCTTCCGGTCTTAAACAAACAAGTAGTAGAATATGCACTTGCACTTGGACTTGCAGCAAACTGTGAGGTTAATCAGAACTGTAAATTTGACCGAAAGAACTATTTCTATCCGGATAACCCACAGAATTATCAGATTTCCCAGTTATATCTGCCAATCTGCCATGATGGATTTCTGGAGATCCAGACCAATGCAGGAACAAAGAAAATCCGTATTCATGAAATGCACATGGAAGAAGACGCAGGTAAATTAATTCATGATGAATGGGAAGACTGCTCCTTAGTAGACTATAACCGAAGCGGAGTTCCGCTTGTAGAAATCGTATCGGAACCGGATATGAGAAATGCAGAAGAGGTTATTGCGTATCTGGAAAAATTGAGAATGATTTGTCAGTACCTTGGTGTGTCTGACTGTAAATTACAGGAAGGTTCGATGCGTGCCGATGTCAACTTATCCGTACGTGAAGTTGGCACAGAAACCTTTGGAACAAGAACGGAGATGAAGAACTTAAACTCCTTTAAAGCGATTGCACGTGCGATTGAAGGAGAAAGAGAACGTCAGATTGAACTCATTGAAGAAGGAAAAGCGGTTCAGCAGGAGACCAGAAGATGGGATGACAACAAGGAATATTCCTATGCAATGCGTTCCAAAGAAGATGCAAAAGACTACCGTTACTTCCCAGACCCTGATTTACCGCCGGTCTTTATCAGTGATGAATGGATAAAACGTATCAAGGACAGCCAGCCGGAACTTCAGGAAGCAAAATCTGCACGTTATGAAAAAGAGTATGGACTTTCCGCTTACGATGCTTCACTTTTAACCCAGTCCAAACATCTTGCCGATTTATTTGAAGAAACCGTAAAAGAAAGCCAGAATCCGAAAAAGACAGCAAACTGGTTTATCGGTGAAACTCTGCGTCTGTTAAAAGACAGAGCAATGGAAGCGGAAGAACTGCGCTTTACTCCAAAACATCTTGCCGATTTGATTCTTATGGCTGAAAAAGGAGAAGTCAATAACCAGAATGCAAAGAAAGTCTTTGAAAAGATTTTTGATGAAGATGTAGAACCGAAGGCTTATGTAGAAGCAAATGGATTAAAGACCGTAGAAGATACCGGTATGCTTGAATCTGTCGTCGATAAAGTACTTGCAGATAACCCGAAAACTGTAGAAGAATATCATAGCGGAAAAACAAAAGTACTTGGATTCTTAGTCGGACAGGTTATGAAACAGATGAAAGGCAAGGCAAATCCGGCGTCTGTTAATAAAATGCTGATGGAGAAACTGTGATTAATTGCATGCCTGTTTCTTTTACCGAAACAGTAGAAATTATTTTTGGAGCCATAGAATAGTAGAAATTGTATTTTAAAAATATTGGCTAGTTCGGGGACAGAAATCTTGTCCCCGGACTTTTTTATTTCATAGGATTCTTTTTATGTGCTATGCTTCATTCTTCTCATTCTGCTCAACCAGATAATCCAGCGACCGAAACTGATACCCCATTTCTTCCCATTTGCCAAGCAATTCATCTAGAATCCGGGCATTGGTTGAGGAAGTGCTGTGGAGCAGTACAATTGCGCCGGGGTGAATCCTGTTAAGCAGTTTGTCGAAGGCTTCTTCTTTTGAGGGCTGGTTATCCTGGTACCAGTCTACATAAGCAAGACTCCAGAAGAAGGTTTTATAACCTAAATCTTTTGCCATTTTTAAGTTGGTTTCGCTGTATTTGCCTTGAGGAGGGCGATAATATTTTTTCATTTCCTGTCCGGTAGTCTCTTTGTATAAATCAGAAAGTTCCTGTAATTCTTTTGAGAAGGAATCAATGGAAGAAATCTGAGACATATCCGGATGGTGATAAGAATGATTGCCTACGATATGTCCGTCGGAAATCATGCGTTTGACAATTTCAGGACTTGTGGAGAGAAAATTTCCAACGACAAAAAAGGTCGCAGGGGCATTGTGCTTTTTTAAAGCATCTAAAATGATTTCAGTATTGCCATTTTCATATCCGCAGTCGAAGGTGAGATAAATATTTTTTTCATCGGTGTCTTGTGCATAGTAGGCGTCATATTGCTGTAATTCTTCGATAGAGGCATTTCCGACAGGACGTTTTCCTTCTTCCTGAAAGCTTAGCCCCCAGTTGCCGACTGCATTGGAAATGGTTTCCTGTGCGGAGTAATAGTGGATGGCAAAGCTTAAAAAATTTCCAAATGCAAAAGAAGCAGTAAGCAATAAAAAAAGTGCAAGATACTTTAAAATAAAATTTTTATGTAACATAAAAAATCCTAAATGCATTGTTGTTACCTAATATATTGAGAAAAAAGGAAAAATATCACAGAAAAAGTGAGATTGCGAAATCCTCAAAATCATGTTAGAGTAAAAAAACAGAAGAGAAAGATAAAGAGAGGAGAACAAAGGTGAATAGAAAATTAATTTTCTTTGATATAGATGGAACAATTATTCCGGAAGATACAGGAGTAATTCCGGAAAGCACGAAAGAGGCAATTAAAAAAGCAAAAGAAAACGGGCATCTGGTTTTTATTAATACAGGACGTACTTTTAGCGGAATTACCCAGCCGATTTTTGATTTGGAATTTAATGGTTATGTCTGCGGATGTGGAACGCATATTTATTTTGATGGAAAGAAAATCTATTCCTCTGTGATTCCGAAAGAAAAATGCATTGAAACGGTAGCGATTCTTCGAAAAAATAAAGTAAATGCTTTTTACGAAGGAGACAAGGGAATTTATTTTGATTACAGCTATTCGAATCCGTTTATGGAACGGGCAAAAAAAATGCTTAGAACGAATGGTAAATCGGTTGAAGTGATATTAGAAGATAAGGATGAAGTATTTGATAAATGCCTGATTAAATTTACAGATAATGATATCGATAAGAAAGATATTATTATGCCATTTTTTGAAGCAAATTATTATTGTATTGACCGTGGGGAAGATATGTGGGAGATGGCACAGAAAGGTCATAGCAAGGCAACAGGAATCCAGAAAGTCTGCGAATATCTTGGAGCAGATATTGATGACTGTATTGCGATTGGCGATAGCACCAATGACCTTGATATGTTAAAGGCAGTAAAAAACAGTGTGGCAATGGGAAATTCCATGGAGAGTATTCTTCCTTACTGCAGTTATAAGACAACAGATATTAAGGAAGATGGAATTTATAATGCACTGGTGCATTTTGGAATCATCTAATGTTTCCGGTAGATTGTTTTTTCAAGGTTTAGATATTCGCGAAACTTTCTTGGAGTATATCCGGTCATTTTTTTAAACTGATTGCTAAAAGCGGCAGCATCTTTAAAACCACAGGAATAAGCAATTTCTGTAATGCTGTAGTCAGAAGAAGAAAGCATATCAGATGCAATGTGGATTCTTAATTGAAGCAGATACTGTTTCGGAGAAATTTTCTGCTGTTCTATAAAAAGACGATAGAGATAAGTCCGATCAATTCCAATAGCGGCTGCAATGTCCTGAATACGGATGTTGTAGCCGTAATTGTTTTTCATATAATCCATTGCGCGTTTTACATATTGAGTGGAATAAGAGTTTCCTTCTGCAACAGACGGACCTGTCATCAAACCGAGAAGTTCAAGAAACAACCCTGTCAGAGTAAATGGATTATAATTAGCTGAAGAGAAAGTATTTAAGATAGAATGTATCAGAGTCCGCAGATTCAACTTTCGTTCAGAATCAGGAGGACAAATAAAAATACAGGAGTCTTGAAAACAGGTCTGGTTTAAAAGGGCAGGAATTTCCTGTCCATCAAAGCCAATCCATGCATATTCCCAAGGATTGTTTTGGTCGGCTTCATAGTAGGTAGAGTCCATTGGTTTGATTAGAAAGGAGTCTCCGGATTTGAGAGAATACGTATGTCCTTGATGTTTAAAGATACCTTTTCCGGAAAGTACAACATGAATCAAATAATGGGGACGTACGGCAGGACCAAAAGAATGTCCGGGCTGGCAGTGTTCGTGACCGCAAAAATAAATAGATGGAATTCCAGACAGAGACTGATTCATAAATAAAATCCTCCATTTTACAACATTTTTACAAGTTTTGAGAAACAAATCAGATAGAAAGTCATTTGCTTTGATTATATAATAAGAACCATAAAAAGACAACGAATTATGATAAAATCAAGGAGGATGAAAAATGGCAAAAATAACTTTTATGGGAGCAGGAAGCACTGTTTTTGCAAGAAATGTATTAGGTGACTGCATGTGTAGTGAAGCACTCTGTGAAAGTGAGATTGCATTATATGATATTGACGCAAAACGTCTGGAAGATTCAGAGATTATTTTAAATGCAATCAACAAAAATGTAAATGAGGGTCGTGCACGGATTAAAACATATCTTGGTGTGGAAAATCGAAAAGAAGCACTTAGAGGAGCAGATTTTGTAGTCAATGCGATTCAGGTGGGAGGATATGACCCTTGTACCATTACGGACTTTGAAATTCCGAAAAAATATGGTTTAAGACAGACAATTGCGGATAGCCTTGGAATTGGTGGAATTATGAGAGGTCTGCGGACAATTCCGGTGATGCAGGAATTTGCAAATGATATCGAAGAGGTATGCCCGGATGCATTATTTTTAAATTATACGAATCCAATGGGAATTTTGTCCGGTTATATGCAGCGATATACTGGTGTAAAAACCGTAGGTCTTTGCCACAGCGTTCAGGTGTGCTCAAAAGATTTATTGACGAAGCTTGGAATGGAAGATAAATTAGAAGGACGCGTAGAAACAATTGCCGGTATTAATCACATGGGTTGGCTGTTAGACATCCGTGATAAAGATGGAAATGATTTATATCCGGAAATCAGAAAAAGAGCAGCTGAGAAAAATGCAACAGAAAAACATGATGATATGGTACGTTTTGAGTATATTAAGCGTCTGGGCTATTATTGTACGGAATCAAGTGAACACAATGCAGAATACAATCCATTCTTTATCAAGGCAAAATATCCGGAACTAATTGAAAAATACAATATTCCGTTGGATGAATATCCAAGACGATGCATCAAGCAAATCGCAGAATGGGAAGAAGAGAAAAACAATATCTTAAAAGACGGAAAGATTACCCATGAGCGAAGCAGAGAGTATGCATCTCATATTATGGAAGCGGTTGTAACCAATCAGCCATATAAAATTGGTGGAAACGTAATCAATAAAGGTATGATTGAAAATCTTCCGGCAGATGCCTGTGTAGAAGTACCGTGTATGATTGACGGAAATGGAGTCAATCCATGCAGAGTCGGAAGACTTCCGGTACAGCTGGCTGCAATGAATATGACAAATATCAATGTACAGCTGCTTACCATTGAAGCAGCAGCAACGAAAAAGAAAGAATATATCTATCAGGCTGCGATGCTTGACCCTCATACTGCGGGAGAACTTTGCATTGATGATATTGTAAAAATGTGCGATGAGTTAATTGATGCACATGGAGATTATATGAAGATGTATAAATAGTGATAAAGTTTCGCATTGACTTGACGGAAATCGGGTATCGGCTTATAATCAGATTCACCTGAAAGAGGCAGTTGGAGGAACATGATTATGGCAATAAATCCAGTAAAGTTAATGCAGATAAAGGCTGCAATTGCCGGAGTAGAAAGGCGGCATCCGAATCTTCGAAAATTTTTTGAGGCAGTTGGAAGAGAAAACTTAAGAGAAGGAACGATTTTGGAACTGAAGGTGCAGACACCGGAAGGGAAAAAGCTGGTTTCCAATGTAAAACTGACCCAAGAAGATGAAAAATTAATTTCAGAGCTGTTAAAGAATAAAGACACCTTGCTTTAAAAAAGCACCTTGCTAAAAAAGCAGGGTGCTTTTTTTCTTGACAAAAGTAAGAATTGGGAGTAATATAATGCCAAAATGTTCACGAAAATTAAAAAGGTGGATTACATGAATATACAAGAATATGATATTATGAACGAAATCGCAGAAAGCGGTTATGAAAATCAGCGAATTTTAACAGAAAAGACAGGATATTCTCTTGGAAAAGTCAATCAGTCCTTAAATGAATTGATTCAGAAAGAGTATCTTACCAAAGAATATCAATTAACAGAAAAAGCAGAAGCGGAGTTTGAAAAGAAAGCTCCGAAAAATGCAATTATTTTGGCAGCAGGTTATGGAATTCGGATGATGCCGATGAATCGGGAAGTGCCAAAGGGGTTAATCGAGGTTAATGGAGAACCATTGATTGAGCGGTTAATTCGCCAGCTTCATGAAGCCGGAATTTTTCAGATTGACATTATTGTCGGGTTTATGAAAGAGCAGTATGAATATCTGATTGATGAGTTTCAGGTAAATTTAATTGTCAATCGTGAATATGCGCAGTACAACAATCTTCATTCTCTGGCACTTGCAAAAGACAGGATTTCAAATACGTATATTATTCCGTGCGATGTCTGGTGTGAAAAAAATCCATTTTCCAAAAGAGAGCTGTATTCCTGGTACATGGTGACAGATTTGGTGGATGACGAAAGCGATGTCAGAGTCAATCGAAAATTAGAACTGGTTTCGGTAGATGCAGAAAAAAGCGGAAATGCAATGGTAGGCATTGCGTACATCCTTGAAGAAGAAGCAGGAGAACTTCAGAGCCAGATAAAAGAAATGAGTAAGAAAAAAGCTTATGCAAATGTATTCTGGGAAAGTGCCCTGATGAAAAAAGGTAAGATGTATGTATCAGCGAAAATCGTGCCGTCAAGAAGTGTTTATGAAATTAATACTTATGAGCAGTTAAGGGAACTCGATGACACGTCAAAACAGCTTGATTCAGATGTGATTCATTTGATTTCTGAAATTCTGGCATGTGAGCCAAATGAATTAGAAGAGATTGAAGTTCTAAAAAAAGGCATGACAAATCGCTCTTTTATGTTCAAGTGCAGAGGCAAACGGTTTATCATGAGGATTCCGGGTGAGGGAACAGAAATGCTGATTAACCGAAAGCAGGAATACGAAGTTTATCAGGTAATCAAACCGCTTGGTATCTGTGATTCGATTCGATATATCAATCCGGAAAATGGTTACAAACTGACAGAATTTATCGAAGATGCAAGATGCTGTGATTCCGGAAACCCGGAGGATGTAAAAGCATGTATGGCGGTGCTCCGTAAGTTTCATGAAAGCGGGGTAAAGGTGGAACACACCTTTGATGTTTTTGAACGGCTGGAGTTTTATGAAAAATTGTGGAAGGGAATTCCGTCCTGTTATCGTGATTACAAGCAAACCAAAGCGCATGTATATGAATTAAAAAACTATATTGATAAGCAGGAAAAGCAGATTTCACTGTGTCATATTGATTCTGTTCCGGATAACTTTTTAATGACCAAAGACAGAATCGCATTAATTGACTGGGAATATGCGGGGATGCAGGATACAGATGTGGATCTTGCGATGTTTATCATTTATTCCATGTACGGGAAAGAACAGGCAGATGCTTTGATTGATGCATATTACACAGAAGGATGCAAAAAAGAAAAACGATTAAAGATTTACTGTTACGTTGCAGTCTGTGGTCTGTTGTGGAGTAACTGGTGCGAAGTAAAATACCATGAAGGTGTTGAATTTGGCGAGTATTCCTTAAGACAGTACCGATACGCAAAAGAATATTATAAATATGTAAAGGAAGAACTGGAAAATGGCTTATAAAGTAGAAAATGCAGTTATTATGGCAGCAGGATTGTCCAGTCGATTTGCGCCTCTTTCTTATGAAAAGCCAAAGGCTTTGATCACAGTGAAAGGTGAGGTGCTGATTGAACGGCAGATTCGCCAGTTAAAAGAGGCCGGAATCCATGATATTGCAATTGTTACGGGATATAAAAAAGAAAAATTTGAATACTTAAAAGAAAAGTGTCAGGTGACACTTATTGAAAATCCAGAGTATGCAACCAGAAATAATAATGGTTCGATTTATTCGGCAAGAGAATGGATTGGGAATACTTACGTGTGCAGTGCAGATAATTATTTCCCTGAAAATCCATTTGAATCGGAAGTGGAAGGCAGTTATTATTCGGTACTTTATGCCGATGGGAAGACAAATGAGTGGTGCGTCACAGAAGATGAAACCGGAAGGATTACTTCAGTTAAAGTCGGAGGCAGAGATTCCTGGTATATGATGGGACATACCTTCTGGGCAGAGCCGTTTAGCAAACGTTTTCTTGAAATCTTAGAAGCCGAGTATAACAAACCGAAAACCAGGAATAAATTATGGGAAGATATTTATATTGAACATATCGAAGAACTCTCGATGAAAACCAGAAAATATAATCAAGATGAAATTTATGAATTTGATTCTTTAGATGAATTAAGGGAGTTTGATGAGAACTATAAAACAAATTCCGGTTCTGAAATCTTAAAGAAAATTTCTGATGAACTTCAAATAAAAGAAGAGGAAATCTACCACCTCGTTCCGGCAAAGGATGAGAATGGACTGGTGACCGGAGTTAAGTTTGAAATACAGGGAAAACAGTTTGAGTATGACTATCAGCTACAAAAGCTGATACATGGAGGGAAAATCGATGAATAAATTAGAACGCAAAAGAATAGACTGGCTCATCACGTTAGCTCCTTTTATTAGCATTATGTTATTAGCGGGTGTATTATTTGTATTTCCAAATGAGTCCAATAACATTATAAGTAAGGTGCGATTTTTTTTCGGTGATACAGTCGGGATTTATTATTTAGTAATTGGTTTGGCAGTTTTGCTGGTTTCTGTTTATTTAGCTTTTTCAAAGTATGGGAATGTCGTATTAGGTGAGCCAAATGAGAAGCCGAAATATCCATTTTTTGTATGGGGAAGCATGATGTTTACTTGTGGACTTGCAGCAGACATTTTGTTCTATTCATTTGCGGAATGGGTAATGTACGCAACTAATCCGCATATGGAAGAACTTGGCTCCGTGGCAGAATGGGCCGGCGTTTTTCCACTGTTTCATTGGAGCTTTATTCCGTGGGCATTTTATCTGGTACTTGCAGTCGTATTCGGTTTTATGTTACACGTGAGAAAAAGAAATCGTCAGAGATATTCGGAAGCATGTCGACCAGTTATTGGGAAACATGCGGATGGTGTGTTGGGACGTGTGATTGACTTATTTGCATTATTTGCGCTGCTTGCCGGAACCGCAACGACATTTAGTGTTGCAACACCGCTTTTGGCAGCAATTATTGTAAAACTATTTGGTATCACGCTTAGCCGAACAGTTGTTACAATCATCATTTTATTGGTTACCTGTGCAGTATATACCTATGCAGTTTTGCATGGGTTTAAAGGAATTAGTTTTTTGGCGAAGCTGTGTATTTATCTTTTCTTTGGCTTATTATTGCTCGTGTTGCTAATCGGTGGTCAGGGGAAATTTATCATTGAAAATGGTTTCCAAAGCTTTGGAAAGATGTTACAGCATTTTATAGAGTTAAGCACATTTACGGATCCGGAACGCACCAGTAATTTCCCGCAAGATTGGACGATTTATTATTGGGCCTATTGGATGGTTTGGGCAGTCGCAGCTCCATTCTTTATTGGTAATATTTCACGCGGCAGAACGATTAAACAAACGATTCTTGGAGGATACGTGTTTGGTGTTGGCTCAACAATTATTAGTTTTGTCGTACTTGGAAATTATGGGCTTGGGCTTCAAGTGAGTGGAAAAGCAGATTTCATTTCCCAATATGCGAAAGATGGAGATCTTTACGGACTCATTTTGAATATTATAGATACAATGCCGCTGGCAAAGGTGATTTTAGTAATCACAGTGTTATGTATGATTGCATTTTATGCGACTTCATTTGATTCGATTGCATATACGGCAGCTTGTTATAGTTACAAGGAGCTTGGAGAAAATGAGCATCCGCATAAACTGATTGAATTATTATGGTGTTTACTATTGATTGTACTGCCGATTGCGTTAGTGTTTTCGGAAAGTTCGATGAATAACATTCAGAGTATCAGTATCATTTCGGCATTTCCGATTGGCATTATTATGATTCTTATTTTGATAAGTTTCTTTAAAGATGCAGGAAAATATTTAGCTGAATCAAGTAAATCTCCTGATTCAACTACGAAAAGCAAGAAGTAGTGGGTAGAGACTTGCTTTTTGTAGAGAACGGTAAAGAACTGGAGAATTTGATATGACACTTATACAGTTAAAATATATTTTGACAATAGCAGAAACAAAATCCCTAAATAAAGCGGCAGAGCAGCTTTATGTTTCACAGCCTTCTCTAACCAATGCTCTGAAGGAATTGGAAAAAGAAATTGGGATTACGATTTTTTTTAGAAGCGGACGTGGTGTAACACTGACGAATGATGGCGTGGAATTTTTAACCTATGCCAGAGAGCTTTATCATGAGTATGAACAGTTACTGCACCGTTATACAGAAGGCAGTTCTTATAAGAAGAAATTCGCAGTTTCCACCCAGCATTATTCCTTTGCGGTCAAAGCGTTTGTGGACGTTGCAAAGACGCTGGATATGTCACAGTATGAACTTGCAATCCGTGAAACAAAGACTGCAGAAGTTATTATGGATGTCAGCACAATGAAAAGTGAAATCGGGGTATTATATTTAAGTGACTTTAACCGCAAATCCATGGAAAAACTCTTAAACTCTGCAAATCTGGAATTTCATCCCTTAATTGAGTGTGATGCTTATGTTTATTTATGGAAGGGACATCCGTTAGCGGAAGAAGCATGTATTACGATGAAGCAGTTAGAGAATTATCCATGTCTGGCATTTGAGCAGGGAGACAACAGTTCCTTTTATCTTTCAGAAGAATTACTGCCGACAAATGAATACAGTCAGATTATTCATGCAAATGACAGAGCGACGATGCTGAATTTGATGGTGGGCTTAAATGGTTATACGCTTTGTTCCGGTCTAATCTGTGAAGATTTAAATGGAAATGACTATCGTGCAGTACCGTTTAAAAATAGTGAAGGACCGGAAGAAAACAAAATGGAAGTCGGATATGTGACAAGAAAGAATCTGATTTTAAGTAAATTAGGTGAGATGTACGTAAATGCATTAAAAGAATATCTGAAAACGGAATAACGAAAGGAATCATGAAATAGCCAGTTATAGTTTTAAACTATAACTGGCTATTCTTTTTGTATATTAGACAGGTGGTTTTTGTTATGTTAATATCAATGGTATGTAAAACATATTAAACAGGTATGAAATAGGGATATAAAAACAGGAGGAAAAACAGATGACGGATGTTCTGATTATTGGAAGTGGTCCCGCCGGTATGACAGCAGGCATTTACATAAAAAGAGCAAACTTAGATGTGCAGATAATAGAAAAAGAATATGAAGGAACCGGTCAGATGGCAGAGAGCAGCCGCATTGATAATTATCCTGGATTTTATGGAATAAGCGGTTATGACCTGGGAGAGAAAATCAGGGAGCATGCCGAAAACTTAGAGATTGAATTTTTAGAAGAAGAAGCAGTTGCCTTTGAAGAGACCAAAAAAGGATTTTTGGTTATCCTGGAAAGTGGAAAAACACTGGAGGCAAAAACAGTGATTTATACAGCTGGGGCAGAACACAGAAAATTAAATGTTCCTGGAAGTGATACATTTGAAAATAAAGGAATTTCCTATTGTGCCTCCTGCGACGGAGCTTTTTACAAAGAAAAAGACGTGGTGGTGATTGGCGGAGGAAACAGTGCATTGGATGATGCTTTGTTACTTTCTGAAATTTGTAACAAAGTATATCTGGTTCACAGAAGAGATAAGTTTCGAGGCAATCCTGGAACACTTGCAAAATTAGAAGCAAAAGAGAATGTTGAAATTATTCGAAATGCAAATGTCCAGGAAATCAAAGGAACAAAAAAAGTAGAAACTGTTTTATTAGATACAGGAGCTTCCCTTGAAGTACAAGGTGTGTTTGTGGCAGTGGGGATGATTCCACAGACAGAAAAATTAAAAGACCTGGTTGAGTTAGATGAAAATGGATATGTAAAAGCTGGGGAAGATGGAATGACTTCCAAACCGGGATTTTTTGTAGCAGGAGATGTAAGAGCAAAGAAACTTCGACAGATTATTACAGCAGCAGCAGATGGAGCAAATGCAGCAGATTCAGCCATTCATTATATCATACAGTAGTACAACGTACGAATAGAAAGGAAACAATATCATGGTAAATCAACTGACAAGAGAAAATTTTGAAAAAGTAATAAAAGAAAACAGTATTGTTGTTGTAGAGTTCTATTCTGCAACTTGTAAGCACTGTAAAAAGCTGGAGGCAGGAATTGCAGAGCTTTCCGAGGAAGCCGGAAATGAAGTGTACTTCGGAAAAGTATTAGTTTCTGATGAACTGGCTCTGGCAGACGAATATGAAATCACCTCAGTTCCGACTTTATTATATTTTAAAGACGGAGAGATTCGTGAAAAATCAATTGGCTTTACACATAAACTGATTATTGCAGAAAACATAAGGAAATTATAAAAGAACAGGAGTAGATAGATTATGGGATATCCAAGTATTTTTCCAACAGGAACATTAATTTATGATAAAGAGAAAACATTTAATGGTTATACGATTTTTCCTTCCGCAAAAGGAGCATTATTAATCGATATGAATGGTCGTGAAGTTCAGCTTTGGGCAGGACTTGGCGGATTTCCAAATAAAATTCTTCCAGGCGGATATGTAATGGGAACAACAGGAACAAGACCTGGTAAAAAAGCGTATCAGGACCAGATTGATTTGGTTCAGGTTGACTGGGATGGAAATATTGTCTGGAAATTTGATAAAACAGAATTGATTGCAGACGGAGATAAAGACCCGGTTTACATGGCAAGACAGCATCATGATTATCAAAGAGAAGGCTCTACTGTTGGTTATTATTATCCGGGCGGAGAACCAAAGACAGATAGTGGAAATACCTTAATTTTAACACATGAAAATCTTTACAATCATGATATTTCAGATAAACGTCTGATTGATGACAAGATTATCGAAGTAGATTGGGAAGGAAACATCTTATGGAGCTGGAGAGCAAGCGACCATTTCGACCAGTTAGGATTTGATGAGGCAGCCAAAAATGCACTGTTCCGTAATCCATGCCTGCAGGGTGAAGCCGGTGGTGACTGGATGCACATCAACAGTATGTCAGTCTTAGGTGAAAATAAATGGTACGACCAGGGAGATGAACGTTTCCATCCGGACAACCTGATTATTGATGCAAGAAATGCAAATATTCTGGCAATCATCAGCAAAGAAACCGGAGATATCGTATGGCGTGTCGGACCAGATTTTAATGAAAACGAAGCAACCAAAAAACTTGGATGGATTATCGGACAGCACCATTTACATATGATTCCAAAAGGACTTCCGGGAGAAGGAAATCTGCTGGTATTTGACAATGGTGGAGAAGGCGGATACGGTACTCCAAACCCTGGAGCATTAACAGGTGTCAACAATGCAAGGAGAGATTATTCAAGAGTACTTGAATTTAACCCGATTACACTTGAGATTGTATGGCAGTATACTCCACTTGAAGCAGGAAATCTGTTATTTACGGATGCATCTAAATTTTATAGTTCCTACATCAGTGCAGCACAGAGACTTCCAAATGGAAATACTTTAATTACAGAAGGTTCTGACGGACGTCTCATTGAAGTGACACCGGAACATGAAATTGTATGGGAATACATTAATCCATACTTTAATACCATCCTTGGACAGTTTACGAACAACATGGTTTACCGTGCATACCGTGTACCTTATGAATGGATTCCACAGGTAGAAAAACCGGAAGAAATTTCTGTTGAACCGATTGATGTGGAAACCTTCCGTGTGCCGGGTTCTTTAGTTGGAAATGGACTTGGAAAAGTTACCACAATCGACGGAGTAGACCCAGAAGCACGCCTGATGACAGGTGGCGGAGCCTCCGATGACGAAGATGAAGAAGTAAACTTCTGTGTGGCAACCGTAAAGAAAAGCGATTTAATTCATAAATAAATTTAAGGTCATGATACCTGAAAGGGAGTGAAGAAAATGAAAAGCAAAAAAATTACAGCAGCAGTTTTGGGTCTTGTTCTTACATTAGGTCTGGTGGTTACAGGCTGTGGAAGTAATAGTAGTAAAGCAGATGACAGTGCGAAGACAGATTCAGGAAGCAAGAAAGAAGCAAATGCAGATGGATATCAGGTAGTGAATATCGGATTTCCAAGTGCCGGTTATGAATGGGCAGAAGGTGCACTGGCAGTAGCAGAGGAAAAAGGTTATCTGGATGAATACTTAAATCCACTTGGCTATGATGCAGATTTGATTCCATTTACAGGGGCAGCACCGGCGATTCATGAAGCTTTGGTATCCGGAGATTTGGATTATGCATATTATGCAGGATTTGCAGGAATTATGGCAAAATCAAATGGAATTGATACGAAGTTATTGGCTGTAACAAGCTTTGGCTCTGCATGGCAGTTAGCGGTCAGCGCAGATTCCGGAATCACTTCCTTAGAGGATTTAAAAGGAAAGACCATTTCCTATCAAAGAGGTGCAACTCCTCAGATGTATGTATTAAAGGTATTAGAAGAAGCAGGTCTTAGTGCGGATGATGTACAGCTTGTAAACAGTACCATTCCGGAAGGACTTTCCAGTCTTTCTACCGGTGCAGTTGATGCAGCAGTTGTTACTTATGGACAGGCAGATACCTTAGTAGAACAGGGAAAAGCTTCTATTATTCATAAAGGGGTAGATGCGGACGCAGATACGTTCTATGAACCAAGCGTGTTAACAGGAAGAACAGATTTTGTGGAAAAAAATGCAGATGTCTCAAGCGCAATTATTGAAGCTATGTTAAAAGCAGGAGATGATATTATTGCAGACCCGGAAGCATTTTACGAATTGTCTTCTGAAAAGAGCGGAAGAACATTAGAGCAGGTGAAATCCGTAGCAGTATCTGATGTAGAACTCGCTTATCCGGTCAACTTAGATGAAAGATACATTACTTCATTAAAGAATATTGAACAGTTTGAACTCGACAATGATATTATTACCAATCAGGTAGATTTTGATTCCTGGATTGATTCCTCCTATCTGGAAAAGGCAGTGCAGGATTATCAGGAAAACGCACAGTAGGGAGGATTCATGAGCATGTGCAAAGGAAATAATGCATTTATACAAAGACTATTGCTCTTTCTTAATATGATTATATTACCGGTACTTATCGTGGTGGCATGGTATGTTGCCACCTCTACCGGAGCAATGTCCACACTGATTCTGCCAAAAATCAGTACCGTGCTTGAGACATTGAAAGACCAGCTTACAAATGGTCCGCTTGCCGGAGATATCGGCATCAGTTTAAGCCGTATCGCAAAAGGTTATGCGCTGGCAGTTGTGGTAGGAATTTTACTTGGCGTGCTCATGGGAATGAACAAATTTGCAAACCGGTTTTTCATGCTGACTTTTACAGCAATCCGTCAGATTCCAATGATTGCATGGGTTCCGATTTTAATTATCTGGTTTGGCATCGGAGAAGAGTCTAAAGTAGCAGTTATCTTCTTAGCCGCTTATTTCCCGGTACTGGTAAATACCGTCAGCGGTATTGAACGTACAGACCCGAAATTGATTGAAGTTGGAAAAATGTATCACTTAAATGGCTGGCAGCAGTTTACACAGATTTATCTTCCATCTGCTCTTCCTTCCATCTTTGTAGGATTGAAACTGGGATTAAGTGTATCCTGGATGGCAGTAGTCGGTGCAGAAATGATTGCAGCCACATCAGGTATCGGTTTCCGTATCAATGATGCACGAAGCCTGATGCAGTATCCGATTGTATTTGCAGGAATTATCGCCATTGCAGTGGTTGGTGTGATTATGGATTTGGTCATCTCACTCATTGGTAAGTTATGCACACCTTGGGAAAGAAGCAGGTAGGAACATGGGAAAGAAAAAGTTAATCATTCATGATGTAAATAAAAGCTTTGTAGTTAATGGACAAAGCGTAGATGTATTAAAAGATATTAATCTTGAAATAGAAGAAGGCGAATTTGTAGTCATCGTTGGACACAGTGGATGTGGAAAAAGTACGTTATTGAAAATGATTGCAGGACTTGAGAAAAATGATACAGGAATCTTAAGTGTAGATGGAAAAGAAGTCGATGGACCAGGAATGGACAGAGGAATGATTTTTCAGGAACACCGCTTGTTTCCGTGGATGAGCATTGAGAAAAATGTACAGCTTGGTCTAAAGGGGCTGAGCAAAGAAGAAAAAAGAAAACTTTCTGACCAGTATCTGGAGCTGGTAAAGCTTAGTGAATTTAAAAAAGCATATCCAAGTCAGCTCTCAGGTGGAATGTCACAAAGAGCTGCTATTGCAAGGTCTTTAGTCAGCCAGCCAGAAATTCTTCTTTTAGATGAACCATTTGGAGCATTGGATGCGCTGACAAAGATTGAACTCCAAGAAGAAATGCTTAAAATTCGTGAACGCTTTCATAATACCATGATTATGGTTACACATGATATTGAAGAAGCCGTATTTTTAGCAGATCGTATCGTGGTTATGTCCGCAAGACCGGGACGAATCAAAGATGTAATCAAGGTAGAGCTTGGAAAATACAGAGACCGTGGAAGCACAGACTTCACACATTATAAAAAGAAAATCTTTGATTATTTCTTTGAAGAAAAAACAGTTACACCAGAATACAATATCTAACCGAAACAAAACCATGCAGGTTCCGGATGGAACTGCATGGTTTTGTTTCGTAATGATTTTAACTTTTTTATTGCTCTTCAAGTTTTTTCCGAAACTAAGAGGGGGACATTCCGCACTGTTTTCGGAAAAAGCGACTGAAATATAATGGATTTTCATAGCCGACCAGATTTGAAATTTCTGTAATATTATAATTGGTTGTTTCAAGGAGTGTTCGAGCATTAGAAATCCGAAGGGTCTGGATATACTGCGCAGGTGTAATGCTGGCATACTGTTTAAAGTTCTGGATAAACCAGCTTACACTCATATTATGAGAGTGCGCATAATCTTCGATGCCGATAGATTTGTTATAATTCGAACGAAAATATTGTGCGGCTTTATCCATTTCATCCATGTTTAATAAATTTCGTTTCTTGGGTTTTGATAAAATTACCCGATGAATATTAATCAGCAGAGTCATTAGATAATGAATCAACATTTCTTCATAATCTTCTTTTTGAAGTTCCAGTTCTTGAATCATAGATAAAAACAGACGTTTATATTCCATGGAAACCCCAGTATAGATGATGCGTGTGTTCTTTGTGATTCCATATTTTTTCAGGATGTTTTTTACATCATTTCCAGTAAAGTGAACCCAGTAAACTTAATAATAACGCTGTTATTCTTTGGGATGGTAAATCACCATGTTTCCGGCAGAAACAACAGTTTCTTTTCCATTGAAATAAAAATGACCTTTTCCCGAAGCAATATAGAGAAGCTGATAATCAAGTCTTCCACGTGGCCTGTGCGTAGGAAGCTTTTTTACGGTATATAAACGGTAAGTTCCACAGCTTCCTACAAAGAGTGGATGCGTTTTATCTTTAAAATCTAACCTTGAATGTTGCCAGTAGGCGGAGCAGGTATACAAGCCGAGCACCTCCCGAAAAAATGTTTCAATATAAAAAAGTATAACATTTTGTGCATGTTTTGTCGAATCTAGTTTATGTATTTTGAAAGCCAAAAAAGCTATAATCGAAATTACATGGGTAGTAAAAAGTTTAAATTGTATCAACCTAGTACAGCGTCCTGCAAATAAACCGACATAATAGCTTGCCTAAATTTTCCTCTGCTTCATCAGAAAAACTTGACGTAGCCCGCTACGTCAAGTTTTTCTTCTTTGCAGAATAAAAATTTATTCTGCGCTATTAGTCTAGTTATTTTTTGTACGCTATACTGAAAAAGTGATTTGTATTGGGAGGAAAGAGAATGATTGTACCAAAACATTATGAAAATCTGAATGTGTTACATGAAAATACCATGCCATATCGTGCCTATTATATGTCAGCTTCAAAGTTTATGGGGGCATTGGTGCATGACCGTGAAAATTCAGACAGAATACAGATGTTAAATGGAAACTGGAAATTTCGTTTTTACGAAAGTATTTATGATTTAGAAGAAAAATTCTACGAAGAAGATGCGGATTTAAGTGGATTTGGAGAAATTCCAGTTCCTGGAATCTGGCAGAATTACGGATATGACAGCCATCAATATACGAATGTGCGTTATCCCATTCCATTAGACCCACCATATGTTCCACAGGAAAATCCGTGTGGGACTTATGTCTGTGAGTTTGATTACAAAAAAGAAGAAAAAGCACCAAAAATATATTTGAATTTTGAAGGGGTGGATTCTTGTTTTTATGTGTGGATGAACGGAATATATGTGGGGTACAGTCAGGTATCGCATGCAACCAGTGAGTTTGATGTGACAGACTATATTAAAGAGGGGAAAAATGTACTTGCGGTGCTGGTTTTAAAGTGGTGTGACGGAATGTACTTAGAGGATCAGGACAAATTCCGTATGACGGGGATTTTCAGAGATGTGTATCTTTTAAAAAGACCGGAATCTGTATTATATGATTATTTTATTACAACAACAGTGGAGAAGGAAGATGCAAAAATAGAGATTTGGGCAAACTTTCTTGGCGGGGAAATGACAGCAGAGAAAATCCAGACACAGATTACCGATAATGAGAAAAATGCTGTTGCAGAAGGAACGTTTGAGCCAAATCCGGAAAAGGCAGAATATACGCATAAAGCAGTATTCAAAATAAAAGATGCAAAATTGTGGAATCCGGAAGTTCCGTATCTGTATCAGCTTGTCTTTTCTTCAGAAAATGAGGTGATTACAGAACGTATCGGTGTTCGTGAAATTGAAGTAAAAGATGGCGTAATTTATATAAATAAAAAGCAGATAAAATTTAAAGGTGTCAATCGTCATGATTCAGACCCCGTTACTGGTTCAGTGATTAGCATAGAGCAGGTCAAAAGAGATTTATCTTTGATGAAACAGCATAATTTCAATGCGGTAAGAAGCAGTCATTATCCAAATGCGCCTTATTTCTATCAGTTATGTGATGAATATGGATTCTTTGTCATTGCGGAAGCAGATAATGAAAGTCATGGAATACAGACCCAATATTTAAAAGATAACAGTTGGGAAAATGTGGTAGAACAGTGGAATAAGCGGATTGCAGATAATTCGGAATTTATTCCGGCTACGATGGATCGTACGAAATTATGTGTGCATAGAGAAAAAAATCGTCCGAGTATTGTAATCTAGTCAATGGGAAATGAATGTGCTTATGGATGTACGTTTGAAGAATCATTGAAATGGACGAAACGTTTTGATGCGACAAGACTGACTACTTATGAATCGGCATTTTATCAGAGTACAGACAGAGAATATGATTATTCGAATATTGATATTATAGGAAGAATGTATCCGGCATTTTCTGAGATTGATGAATATATGGAGAAAAATCCAAAGAAACCATTACTTTTGGTTGAATACTGCCATGCGATGGGAATGGTCCTGGGGATTTAGAAGATTATTTTGAAGCAATTCAGAAATATGACAAATTGTGTGGTGGATTTGTATGGGAATGGTGCGACCATGCAATTTACAAAGGAAGATCGGAAAATGGAAAAGAGATTTATTTCTATGGCGGAGACCATGGGGAAGAAATTCATGATGGAAACTTCTGTATGGATGGACTGGTTTATCCAGACCGCAGACCTCATACTGGATTAAAAGAATATAAAAATGTATACCGTCCGGCAAGGGTAGAAGCTTATCAGCAGGAAACGGGAGAGACGGTTATTTCCAATCAGATGAATTATGTTGATTTAAAGGATTATATTTACATTACTTATGGAATTGAAGTAGATGGAAAAAATATTGGTGGAGGAATCGTACCGATCGAAGATAGTATTCTTCCGGGTAAAAAAGGAAAAATAATGATTCCGGAAATGATTCCTGAAGCAGGAAGATGTTATCTGAAAATAAGTTATCATTTAAAAGAAGCAAATCCGCTTCAGCCGGCGGGAGAATCTCTTGGATTTGATGAAATTTTAATTCCGACAAAAGATATGCGAAATCAACGTGCAGTAGAATTGATGGAATTAAAAACAGAGAATCCAACAGAAGAGACAGTTCATGTCAAAGAAACAAATCGTTTTCTTATGATTCAAAAATCAGATGGATATAGTTATGCATTTAACAAGCTGACCGGTTTATTTGAAAAAATCAAAATAAAAGAAAAAGAATTTCTTGTTCAACCAATGGAAATCAATATCTGGAGAGCACCGACTGATAATGACCGAAAAGAAAAATTAAAATGGATGGATGCACATTATGACCAGAGCTATGCAAGAGCTTATGAGACCTTTTATGAAATCAAAGAGGGAAGAGTTAGCATTCACAGTACATTAAGTGTATCAGTACCGACTGTGCAGAGGATTTTGAATGTAAAAGCAGACTGGATGATTGATTTGGATGGTTCGATATCAGTAGCAATGGATGTGAAGAAAGATATGGAATTTCCGATGCTTCCGAGATTTGGAATCCGCCTGTTTTTAGAAAAAGCATTGAATCAGGTTGAGTATTATGGAATCGGACCGGAAGAAAGTTATGTGGATAAATACAGAGCAGGAAGTCATGGAAGATACAGGGCGGAGGTAAAAGAGATGCATGAAGATTATCTTTGTCCGCAGGAAAACGGAAGCCATACAGATTGTGATTATCTTTGTATCAATAGTTCGGAGTATGGATTCCTGGCAGTATCTAAGACGCCATTTTCCTTTAACGTATCGGAATATACCCAGGAGGAACTGACAAAAAAAGTCCATAATTATGAAATTGAACCGTCCGGAATGACAGTTGTGTGTTTAGATTATGCGCAAAATGGAATTGGTTCAAACAGCTGTGGACCGGAACTTTTGGAGAAATATCGTTTGGATAAAAAGAATTTTAAATTTGAGATGAAGATGATTTTTAAAGAGCAGTAAAAGTGGAAGAAAGAGAACTAAGATGGAAAAGATAGAAGAGAAAAGATACTTAAAATGGTATAACAAAGTCGGATACGGTTCTGGTGATGTGGCAGGAAATGTAGTGTATGCATTTTTATCGACATTTGTCATGATTTATCTTACCAATACAGTTGGCTTAAATGCAGGTATTGTGGGAACTTTGATTGCATTATCGAAATTATTTGATGGAGTTACCGATATCTTTTTCGGCTCGATGATCGATAAAACAAAGAGCCGAATGGGAAAAGCAAGACCGTGGATGTTATATGGTTATGTTGGATGTGCGGTCACCTTAATTGGAGTATTTGCGATTCCGGAAAGTATGGGGCAGACAGCGCAGTATGCATGGTTTTTCATTGCATATTCGCTGCTTAATGCAGTATTTTATACTGCAAACAATATTGCTTATTTTGCGCTGACTGCTTTAATTACAAAAAACAGCAGAAAACGTGTGGAAATGGGGTCTTATCGTTTTATTTTTGCCTTTTCAACAAGCCTTCTCATTCAGTCTGTTACGATTAAATTTGTAGAAATCATGGGAGGCAGAGCTTCCGGCTGGAGAATGGTTGCAATTATTTATGCAGTCATTGGTCTGGTTGTAAATACACTTTCTGTATTATCGGTAAAAGAACTTCCGGAGGAAGAATTAAATAACGATGTCTCAAGTACTGTCGATGAAAAATATAGTCTGATTGAAGCTGCAAAATTATTATTTTCCAATAAATATTACATTATGATTTGCGTAACCTATATTCTTCAGCAGATTTATTCAGCAATGTTAAGCATGGGTATTTATTACATGATGTATGTCTTAAATGACGAAGATTTATTTCCAATATTTTCATGGGCGATTAATATTCCATTGATTATTGCATTGTTAATTACCCCATGGCTGGTTGCTAAATGGCAGGGCTTATATAAATTGAATCTGGTTGGATATGCAGTTGGAACAATTGGAAGAGCTTTGGTTGTTGTGGCTGCCTATATGGGAAGTGTACCATTGATGCTGGTATTCACTGCTGTGGCAGCATTTGGAATGGGACCATGGCAGGGAGACATGAATGCAGTTATTGCAAATTGCTCGGAATACACTTATATGACGAAAAAGAAACGAGTAGACGGAACAATGTATTCTTGTACCTCTTTGGAAATCAAGCTTGGAGGTGGAATCGGAACTGCAATTACAGGATGGCTTTTGGAATTTAGCAAATTTGATAAAAATCTCGATGTGCAGTTGGATTCCTGTTTAAATATGCTTCATATTATGTATTTATGGATTCCATTTATTATCTGTATTGTAATTACACTTATCATGTCACAGATGAATGTGGAGAAAGCAAATCAGCAGTTAGGAGCAAAAAGAAATTAAAAAGTTTGATTAAAAGAGTGGCTGTTTTATAAATATTTGTTGGATTTGAAGATGACACAGGCATTGGCTATTTCAAGTGGTAAGATTGATAAGGCGAATACGATTGCAATATGGTTTGAAAAGTTTAATTGTCTTTTGAAACAAATATTTGAGGATGAATCTGTTGAATTAGTCTTTGATGAAGATACATTCAAATTTTCGATTATTATGGATGGACGAGAACCTTTTGATTTTAATACTCTTTCAAGTGGATATGCGGCTATTCTTGATATTGTAGTGGATTTAATTATTCGTATGGAAAAACAATTAAATAGAACATTTGATTTCAATATTCCAGGTGTTGTTTTGATTGATGAAATTGAAACTCATTTACATCTTGAACTTCAGAAAAATATTATGAATCTGCTTACTACAATATTTCCGAATGTTCAGTTTATTGTATCGAGTCATTCACCGTTTGTGCTTAATAGTTTGGATAATGTTGTGATTTATGATTTGGAAAAGAAAGTGTTGGTAGAGAATCAAAAGGAGTATATAGAATATTTATATCAATTATGTAATTAGGAGCTGTCTGAGATAGGCAGCTCCTTTGGTGTAATCGTAAAACTAATTTAAATCGCAATTTTAAACACAGCTTTTTTAATCATTTCAGGATTTTCAGGTGCTATTCCAGGGCGGTGTGCATCTGTTGGATAGCAGATAAGAAAATCATTTTCTTTTAAAATCACTGTTCCATTTAATGTTCCGAAAAATGTCGCAAAATCATTTGCTTCAAGATAATCAAGAGGTTTCATATTTGGCGTGAAATTGACATCAATCTGTTCAGTACCTCTTAAAATGAGGTGAATATCAAGAAATTTTCTGTGAGCTTCCCAGCCCTTCGTTTCTACAGGTGCAGTTTCAAATTCAGCAATATTTAAATAAACGTTATCTCCATCAATTTCGTAATGACCACAGTCAAATGAAGATAAGTCATTCTTTTTAGCATAAGTTAAGCATTTTTTTATACCATCTGTGAAGTGAGAAATCATATTTGGTGTAAGATTATTCAAGTTATCGAAGTACATAAGGAATCTCCTTTTCTTTTAAATGTGTATATTATGTTGTTTTAGTGTATTGCGTAGAATCGTTGCCATAATGTCATATCCTTTTCCATTTGGATGAAGTCCATCATAAGTGATGCCATCTAAAGGAATACTTGCGCCAGGATAGCAGGTAGGTGTGTAATAATTGACAAAAATAAGATTTTCTTGTTTGGCTTTTTGAGTCAGCCAGTTATTAAAATCTTTTATGAAATCTTTTCGCTCTCTTTCATGTAAAGAAGTCGGCATATAAATCGGCATCAAAGAAGTTACGATTAGTTGTGTATGGGTTTGCTTTGTCTGATGAATAATGTCGCAGTAATTTTCTTTTGCTTTTTCGAGAACGTTCTCATAAGGAGCAGGCGGAATTAATTTCCAATAATCACCTTCTAAGTCGATCGTATCATTAATTCCAATATCCAAAATACAATATTTCGGTTCAAGCTGTAAGACGTCAGTAAAAAAGCGTTTTCTTAAATAAGTGGTATTATCACCTGCAATTCCTCGATTAATAATAAAATGGTCAGGGTTTCTAAAATATGCGTTGAGTTCCCAGAAGTGTGTAATCGAATCCCCTGCAAAGATAAAATCTGGCTTTTGTTTAGAATAGAGTAAAGAATGATTTTTTATATTAAATTCTTTACGTCGGCTGTCGGCAGCCACAATTTCAGAATAATATCCGGCATCGTGATTTGATGACATATCATACCTCCTCAAATAGTAATGTGTACTCTTATTCCCGAAGTACATGTTTAAACTGATTATATAATGAAGAACTGACAGAAAAAAATGGGACAGACGCTTAATAATAGCATAATATTGTCAAAAAATAATAATTTTGTATTGCTTATATTAAAAAATACGCTTATCATGTAAGTGGAGGTGATTTTTTGAAACAGGGTGTAGATAATGTACGGTTTAATTTTTTATATGTGGATAAGTATTCTTTTGGAAGAACGTGGGTCTATCCGGAAAGTATTGTTCCTTACAATATGCTGAGATATATTCGGTCAGGAGCAGCAACGTTTTTTATTGATGATAAGGAATTATCCGTAGAAAAAAATCAAATCATATATGTTCCAAGAAACTGTAAATTATCGTGTTATGCACAGACTGATAATTTTTCTTTTACAAGTATACGGTTTACCACATCTGTATTTTTTGAAGGAGGAGATTTTCTGGCAGATTATTATGGAATTCCGCTTATAACAGAAGCACAGGGAGAAGAAAAATATTTTGATTTGATTTATGATTATATAAAAAGTGAAGACCCAGCAAGAATTTATTTTGTAAGAGGATATCTGGAAATTCTAATTGGAACGATGATTTCAAGGGCGGATGCGGATAACTATAGCCTGTTAAAACGAAATAAGACGGACGAAGAATATACCTTAGAAAAAGTCCGGCAGAGAATCCGAAAATCAGATAACAGGATTGATTCGAGAATACAGGTGGTTGTAGACTATATTGCACTGCACCCCACAGAGCGGTATACACCAGAAAGCATGGCAAAGATGGCAGAACTAAGCAAACAGAGATTCAGTCATTTGTTTAAGGAACAGCTTGGAAAAGCACCTATGACGTATTTAAAAGAACTGAGGTTGACAACAGCGGCAAGAAAACTTCTGGTTACAAACGATAATATCAGTGATATTGCGTATAGTGTAGGATATGAAGACCCGAATTATTTTACAAGAGAATTCAAGCATGCATTTGGATATACACCAAATCAATATCGAAAATCAGCAAGAGATTAGAGTTAAAGAACAAGCGTAATATGCTATTAATGCGACAGATTTGCGAAAATAGGTGCTTTTTTCGGGGAGATTTGAAGTGAGATTGGCAATATTGGTAGAAAAAATCAAAGTAAATAAAGGAAAAAGTGATTGAAACAGCGTGGATTGTAGCAAAGGTGGTACTTTTTAAGCAGTTTGAAAAGTACCACCTTTTTAATGTTGAAAAACAAGTGTATTGTGCTATTAATGAGACAGCGCTTCATTGAAAATGCCTAAAAAAATACTTATAATGGCAATATAAATAGCAATATGACGAAAAAACAGAGCGTATTGCAACGGGGCTAGGAAAAACAAAGAAAAACAAGTAAAAATCGCAAGATGAAAAGTTTGAAAGGAGAACAATATGAAAAAAAAATTAGCGATGTTATTGGCGGGAGTGATGCTGACAGGTAGTTTACTGACAGGATGTGGAGGAGATTCTTCTTCAGGTGATACAACGTCAGATACAAAAAAAGAGGCATCTAATTCAGATGAAACTGGAGAATTAGAGGGAGATATTACATTCTGGCATTCATTTACACAAGGACCGAGACTTGAAACCATTCAAAAAGCAGCAGATAAATTTATGGAAGAAAATCCGAAAGTTAATATTAAAATAGAAACTTTCTCATGGAATGACTTTTATACCAAATGGACAACAGGTCTTGCTTCCGGAAATGTACCAGATATGAGTACCGCACTTGTTGGACAGGTTGCTGAAATGATCGATTCCGATGCAATTATTCCTTTAAATGATTTGATTGATGATATTGGGCGTGATAAATTCCAGGAAAATGCATTAAATGAATTAACAGTAGATGGAAATAATTATGCAGTTCCATTATATTCACATGCAATGGTAATGTGGGTTAGAAAAGATTTACTTGAAGCAAATAATATGGAAGTTCCAACAACTTGGGATGAGCTGTATGAAGATGCGAAGGCTTTAACAAAAGATGGAATTTATGGATTATCTTTCCCATGTGGAACAACAGATTTCCAAGCAACAAACTTCTTAAACTTCTATGTTAAGAGTGGAGGCGGAAGCCTTTTAACAGATGATTTAAAAGCTGACTTGACAAGTGATTTAGCAATTGATGGTATTAATTACTGGTTAAAAGTATACGAAGACTGTTCACCGAAAGATTCTATTAACTACGATGTATTAGACCAGGCAACCTTGTACTATCAGGGAAAAACAGCGTTTGATTTTAACTCTGGATTCCAGATTAGCGGTGTTGAGGCAAACTCACCGGATTTATTACAGTATGTAGACTGCTATCCAATTCCAACAATTAATAAAGGCGATGAGCAGAACGGTATTACAACTTCTAACCAGCCAATGGTTGTTTGGAAAAATTCAAAACATCCTGAAATTTGTGAAGCGTTTATTGAAACATTATATGATGAAGATACTTATGTTGAATTCCTTCATGCAACACCTGTAGGTATGTTACCTGCAATTAAAGGTATTTCTGATACAGATGCGTATAAAGATAATGACATGATTAAACAGTTTGAACATGCAGAATCCGTAATTGAAAGTCAGATTCCAGGAGGAACAGCAATTGGATTTGAACATGGTCCAAGCACTCAGGCTGGCATCTTAACAAATCAGCATATCATTGAAAAGATGTTCCAGGATATTATCACAAACGGAACAGATGTAGAAGAAGCAGCGCAGGCAGCAGAAGATGAATTAAATGCTTTATTTGAAGCAGTTCAGTAAGCATCGACTGTATTAACATTATAAAGCAGGAAATACTTTAAAATTCCTGCTTTATAATTTGAAGAGGGTGAATAAACAAGATGAATAAAAAAAATTATACTAGATGGCTATTTGTGCTTCCTGCGATTATCATTGTTTTGGCTTTGTTTGTATATCCAATTATATCAAGCTTTTATTTTAGTTTTACAAATAAGAATCTGATTCGGCCTACTTATGATTTTGTTGGACTCGATAATTATATAGCAGTATTAAAAGATAAAGGCTTTTGGAATGCTTTTCTCAATTCTTTAAAATGGACAATTTTTTCACTTGGCGGTCAGTTGCTTGTAGGATTTACAGCAGCTTTGGCACTTAATAAAGTAAAACACTTAAAAGGTTTTTATAAAACATTATTAATTATCCCATGGGCGTTTCCATCTATTGTTATTGCGTTTTCATGGCAGTGGATTTTAAATGGGGTATACGGATTTTTACCGAACATTCTTGTACAACTTGGTCTGTGTGATACGCCGCCACAGTTTTTAACAGATAGAGTGTTGGCGTTTGTGGTTTTAGTATTTATTAATATTTGGTTTGGTGCTCCAATGATTATGGTAAATGTTTTAGCAGCTTTACAGACTGTTCCACAAGACCAGTATGAAGCGGCGGAAATCGATGGAGCAAAAGGATGGCAGTCATTCTTATATATTACCGTCCCTCACATTAAGGTTGTAACTGGATTATTAGTAGTTCTTAGAACAGTGTGGATTTTCAATAACTTTGATTTGATTTATCTGATTACAGGTGGCGGACCTGCTGGTGCTACTCAGACAGTTCCGGTTTATGCTTATGATATGGGATGGGGAACAAAATTACTTGGAAAATCATCAGCAGTAACAGTGCTGTTATTTATATTCTTGATGGCTGTATGTGTTGCTTATTTTGCAGTTCTTGCACATTGGGAAAAGGAGGATAAATAGATGAAACATAAAGGACAAAAAATACAAAGCTTTATCTGTCATTTTTATCTGATTATTCTTACGATTATTGCAATTTTCCCATTGGTATGGATTATATTATCTTCCATAAAAGGAAAAGGTGAGTTAACAGGAAATCCAACCGGATTTTTACCAAAGACATTTACATTGGAATATTTCAGACATGTTATTTTTGACTTGGGATTCATTAATAATATTAAAAATAGTGCAGGAATTGCACTTGTAACAACATTGATTGCAATTATTGTTGCAGCTTTGGCAGCTTATGGTATTGTAAGATTTTTTCCTAAATTTGGAAGTGTAATGTCTAAAGTGCTTGTAACAACTTATATTTTCCCACCAATTTTATTGGCAATTCCATATTCAATTGTTATGGCTAAGGCAGGGTTGGTAAATACAAGAATTGGTTTGATTATTGTATATTTATCTTTCAGTATTCCATATGCGGTATGGCTTCTTGTGGGATTCTTTAAAAGTGTTCCGATTGGGATTGAAGAAGCTGCAAGAATTGATGGAGCAAATAAAATTAAAGTATTTGGAACAGTTGTACTTCCATTGGTTGCTCCTGGTATTGTAGCAACCGCAATTTATACATTCATCAATGCATGGAATGAATTTTTGTATTCATTAATTTTGATTAATGATACTTCTAAGATGACAGTTGGTGTGGCACTTCGTTCTTTGAATGGTTCAGAGATTCTTGACTGGGGAGATATGATGGCGGCATCTGTAATTGTAGTAATCCCTTCAATCATTTTCTTCTGTTTAATTCAAAACAAGATTGCAGGTGGCTTAACAGAAGGTTCTGTTAAATAAAAAAGAACTAAAAACAACAATATAAATCAAAAAAGGAGAAGAAAAATTATGAATTACGGTGTAGTTGGAGTTGGATATTTTGGTGCAGAGCTGGCACGCATTATGAAACAGAATGAGGATGCAAATATTGTAGCTGTTTATGACCCAGATAATGGAAAGACAATCGCAGAAGAACTTGGATGTGATGCAACAGAGTCTTTGAATGAACTGGTAACAAGAGATGATATTGATTGTGTTATTGTAGCAACTCCAAATTATCTGCATAAAGAGCCGGTTATTGAGGCTGCAAAACATGGAAAACATGTTTTCTGTGAAAAACCAATTGCATTAAGTTATCAGGATTGTGATGAAATGGTTCGTACCTGTGAAGAAAATAATGTAACTTTCATGGCAGGTCATGTAATGAATTTCTTCAATGGCGTACATCATGCAAAAGAATTAATTAAAAATGGTGTGATTGGTGATGTTTTATACTGCCATTCTGCACGTAATGGATGGGAAGATATTCAGCCGAGTGTTTCATGGAAAAAAATTCGTGAAAAATCTGGAGGGCATTTATACCACCACATTCACGAATTAGACTGTGTACAGTTTATTATGGGAGAAATGCCTGAAACAGTTTATATGAACGCAGATAACGTTGCACATAGAGGAGAAGCTTTTGGTGATGAAGATGATATGATTTTTATTAACATGAAGTTTTCAAATCATAGATATGCAGTATTAGAATGGGGTTCTGCATTCCACTGGCCAGAGCATTATCTGTTAATTCAGGGAACAAAAGGTGCAATTAAGCTGGATATGTTTGATGCAGGTGGAACTCTTAAAGTAGATGGAAAAGAAACACATTTCCTGCTGCACGAAAGTCAGGAAGAAGATGATGATAGAACAAGAATTTATCATGGAACAGAGATGGACGGAGCAATCCAGTATGGTAAACCAGGTAAAAAACCTCCAATGTGGTTACATGGTATCATGGTAAAAGAAATGAAATACTTAAATGATATTATGCATGGAATGGAACCAGATGATGAATTCAGACCACTGTTAACAGGAGAAGCAGCGAGAGCCGCAATTGCAACAGCAGATGCTTGCACAAAATCAAGTGCAGAGGGAAGAGTTGTAAAGGTAAGTGAAATTTTAAAAAAGTAATTTAAGATGATTTTTTGACTAGTCTAAAGATGTCATAATAGTGAAAAGGTAAACCAATATTCATATTAGAATATCTTTAGACTAAATTTATATTAGGCATAAATTTAGAACACAGAAGAACGTTTCAAAAATAAATAATATGGGTCGTTGAATTATAACACGACAGAATGGAGACAAATGAATAGAAAATTAGTAGCATTATTTTTAAGTTGTATTATGAGTATGTCGACAGCCATAGTTTATGCAGAACCTACAAATGAAGAGACGTTTCAGAAAGAGAATGTTGGGAATGTACAAGAAGATGAGCAAAAGGGATTAGTATTTGAAAAAAATAATATTGATATACTGGAAGGACAAGGATATGATGTTAGTTCTGAAGAAGGAGCAGAATATGTGAAAGCTCTTTCTGAGGGAACAATTGTTATTTCGTTTAAATCAACTAGTCAAAACCAATATCAGTCATTAATTAGTATAGGAAATAATAGAACAGGAAATCAAAATAGACATTTTCATTTATATATAACCAATACAGGTGCAGTGGGAATGGAATTAAGAAATACAGATTCTGTATTTAAATATACTTTAAGTCGTCCTGCAGCATTGCGTTCTAAATACAAAAATGAGTATGTATCAAACACTGTTGCATTTAAAGCTGATAAAGAAAATCATCAATATAAATTATTTGCAAATGGTGAGTTGCTTGCAACGTTAGACAAAGAAGATTTTAAATTTATAAGTGATATTACAGATGTAAATAATGTGATGTTGGGAGGAACAAATAGACAAGGTACTGTAGCATATCCATTTGGAGGAACTATTAATAGTGCGCAGGTATATCAGAGTGTTTTGAGTGATGAAGAATTAAAAAACATTACGGGTGTTACGACTTATGGTAAAAATATTTTTTATGAAGGAGATGCCACAAATTCAAGCTATTTTAGAATTCCAACCATGCTTACTTTAAAAAATGGTCATGTTGTAACTTCTATTGATGTAAGATATGGAGGAACACATGATGCAAGAAGTAATATTGATATTGGATTTTCAAAAAGTGTAGATGCAGGAGAAACTTGGAGTGAACCGACTATGCCAATGTGTTTTGACGACTATGCAGCTGAACAGATTGACTGGCCAAGAGATTCAGTAGGAAAAAATGTCCAGATAAATGGAAGTGCAGCGTTTATCGATTCAATTCTTATGGAGGATCAGGAGACAAATAGACTATTTTTATTTGCTGATGTAGACCCAGCTGGAATAGGATTTAATAACAGTAGTGCTGGTTCAGGATTTAAAACAATTAATAATGAGAAATATGTTGCATTACGTTGGAGCGAAGATAATTCTAATACTTATAATTATTCTATTAGAGATGATGGAGTGATTTATGATGATACAACAAATCAGCCAACGGAATATTCAGTTGATGGTAATTATAATATCTTGAAAAATGGAGAGTATTTAACCCAAAAACAGTATCAAGTAAGATTTGAGGGAACTACATTGATTGAAGAACATAATGATGTGGATGTTAAACAAAATGTATTCTATAAAGATTCTGTTTTTAAAGTTAAACCTGTCAATTTTGTAGGAATGAAGTACAGTGATGACGAGGGTGAAACATGGTCGGATATGACATTGTTAGGAAAGTTTAAAGGGGATAATGAAAGGGTTCCTCTTTTTGGTCCAGGCGTTGGTGTACAGATAAAAAATGGCGAACATGCAGGCAGACTTATTTTAACAATGTATAATAGCAGGTCGGCAGAATTCGGATTTCTCTATAGTGATGACCATGGAGCAAACTGGGAATATTCGACTACAGATTTAGGTGGAAACGGAACATTTGCAGAAGCGCAGATAGTAGAACTTCCAGATGGAACATTACAATCTTATATGAGAACAAGTGTAGGTAAGATAGGGGTTATAACCAGTATTGATGGAGGAACAACTTGGACAACTCAATCATATGTGGATGGAATGACAGCGGCATCATATGGAACACAGCTATCTGTAATACCGTATTCTGGATTAGTAGATGGAAAACCAGCTATTCTTTTATCGGCACCTATGGCAACAGATGGAAGAAGAAATGGTAAGATATGGATAGGTTTAGTTAACGACACAGGAAAAGAAGGATATGATAAATACGATATTGAATGGAAATACTGCTATTCTGTGGACGATGACAAATATGGATTTTCATACAGTTGTTTAGCAGAAATGCCAGATGGACAAGTTGGAATTTTTTATGAAAAATATGATTCATGGTCAAGAGATGAATTGCATCTGAAAAATATTATGAAGTTTGAAAAATATACAATTGATGAGTTAAAACAGGAAGTTAAGTAAATAAAGCAAAGGAGTTTGTGATTTGGTAAGTCACAAACTCCTATTTTGGATTAAGTGTTAAAGAAAATTATTTATCAATCTTACTCAGTGCTGCTTCATCTGCAACGATTGTTACATCATTATGTAACTGCAGAATAGAAGCAGGAACTTCTGGAGTAATTGGCCCGTAAAGCACTTCTTTTAAGATGTCTGCTTTATCTGCACCACTTACAACAACGAGGATTTTCTTTGCCTGCATAATGTTTTTAATACCCATTGTATAAGCTTGTTTCGGAACATCATCTTCGGATTCAAAGAAGCGTTTATTTGCTTCGATTGTACTTTCTGTCAAGTCTACGCAGTGAGTTTCTTTTTCAAATGCTTCACCTGGTTCATTGAATCCAATGTGTCCGTTATGTCCAAGACCAAGAAGTTGTAGATCAATTGGCCCTTTTTCCTGAATGATTTGATTGTAATCATTGCAGGCTTTCTGGGAATCCGGTTCAAGTCCGTTTGGTACAAAGGTACGAGTCTTGTCAATGTTTACGTGGTCGAAGAGATTGGTATTCATGAAGTAGCGGTAGCTCTGGTCGTTTTCTGGACTTAAACCTTTGTATTCATCCAGATTAATACTTGTTACCTGTGAAAAATCTAAATCTCCTTTTTCGTACCATTCAATCAACTGTCTATAAGTTCCAACTGGTGAAGAACCAGTTGCCAGTCCAAGTACACAGTTTGGTTTCATGATGATTTGTGCGGAGATAATATTTGCAGCTTTTCTGCTCATATCCTGATAGTTTTTTGCTTTATAGATATTCATATCTATACCCCTTTTCTTTTTTGTAATAATTGTGTTTTTAGCTGTATTTCTGAGTATTAGTATAAGAAATTTCAGGATGATTTTCAATAAAATAGGGAGAAGTTGGGAGTAAATTAGCCATTTTGGAACGATAATCCTATTATTGTACAAAATTGCTAAAAATAAAGCGGTACAACTAAGAGAAACATGGATAAAAGTGAAAAACTTTGAAACTAATTTCATAATAAAACAACTATATTGAAAAAAGTTTCAAAAAGAACTATACTTTGGGCATAACAAAGGAGGTCAAAAAAGGATGAATCAAAAAGTAGAAAATCTGAAAGGAAAATTAATTGTATCTTGTCAGGCACTTCCACATGAACCGTTACATTCTTCTTTTATTATGGGAAGAATGGCATTGGCAGCGAAAGAGGGCGGAGCAAAAGGAATCCGTGCAAATACAAAAGAGGATATTAAAGAAATTCAGTCACAGGTAGACCTTCCGATTATCGGTATTGTAAAGAGAGATTATGATGACAGTAAAATTTACATCACACCTACAATGAAAGAAATTGATGAGTTAATGGAAGTAAAACCGGAGATTATTGCAATGGATGCAACGATTTCTACAAGACCAGGAAATAAAACATTAGATAAATTTTTCCATGAGGTGAAAGAAAAGTATCCAGACCAGCTTTTTATGGCAGATTGTTCAACGGTAGAAGAAGCACTTCATGCAGATGAACTTGGATTTGATTTTATTGGTACGACAATGGTAGGTTATACCGAACAGAGTAAGGGCGATAAGATTGAGGCAAATGATTTTGAAATTTTAAGAAAAATTCTTGCGAGTGCAAAACACAAAGTAATCGCAGAGGGAAATATTAATACACCTGAAAAAGCGAGAAGAGTAATCGAACTCGGAGCATATAGTGTTGTAGTTGGTTCGATTATCACAAGACCTCAGTTGATTACAAAATCATTTGTAGAAGAAATGGAACGATAATATTTATAAATTAGAGAATAGAACAAAAAAGCGAGGAGAAAAAGCTATGAGAAATCTTGAAAAGTACAAAGGTGTGATTCCTGCATTTTATGCATGCTATGATGAAGAGGGAAATGTAAGTCCAGAGGGTGTTCGTGCGTTAACAAAATATTTTGTAGAAAAAGGCGTGAAAGGTGTTTACGTAAATGGCTCTTCAGGAGAATGTATTTATCAGAGTGTGGAAGACAGAAAAATTATTCTGGAAAATGTAATGAAAGCAGCAGAGGGAAAATTGACAGTCATTGCACATGTTGCCTGCAATAATACAAAAGAAAGTCAGGAACTTGCAAAGCATGCAGAAAGTCTTGGAGTTGATGCAATCGCAGCAATCCCTCCAATTTATTTCCACCTGCCGGAATATGCAATCGCAAAATACTGGAATGATATCAGCGAAGCTGCTCCAAATACAGATTTTGTAATCTATAACATTCCTCAGCTTGCAGGAGTTGCCCTGACACAGTCCTTGTTTACGGAGATGAGAAAAAATCCGCGTGTGATTGGTGTAAAAAACTCCTCTATGCCAGTTCAGGATATTCAGATGTTTAAAGCAGCAGGCGGAGAAGATTATGTTATCTTTAATGGTCCGGATGAACAATTTATGAGTGGACGTGTAATTGGAGCAGAGGGAGCAATCGGTGGAACTTATGGAGCTATGCCAGAATTATATTTGAAACTGGATGAATATGTAAAAGCCGGAGAAATGGAAAAGGCAAGAGAGCTTCAGTATGCATGCAATGAAGTAATTTACAAAATGTGTTCTGCTCATGGAAATATGTATGCAGTGATTAAAGCAATTTTAAAAATTAATGAAAGTCTGGAACTTGGCGGAGTAAGAGAGCCACTGCCATCATTAATTGAAGAAGATATGGAAATTGTAAAAAGAGCAGCGCAGATGATTCGTGATGCGAAAGCAAAATATTTATAAGTAAAATAGTTATTTAAGTAGAAACACAATAGAAAATACAGAAAAAAGAGAAAGGGGCAGACCGAAAAGAAAGGTTTGTCCCTTTTGGGGTATTTGGTTATAAAGAAGCGGTAAAACGGATGGCTTGAGAAAGTGTAAGAAAGTGTATATAATAAAAGGAAAGCATAAGAGGAAAAAAGAGATGAAACAGTACATAAGTATTGATATTGGTGGAACAGCAATTAAATATGGTGTGATTGATGAAAATGCACAGATTTTAATAAAAAAATCTATGGAAACAGAAGCCTTTAAGGGTGGTCCTGAGATTCTTAAGAAAGCAATTGGAATTGTAGAGAAATTAATGAAGGAAACAAAATTAGAAATTTCTGGTATTTGTATTTCAACAGCAGGAATGGTAGATATCGAAAAAGGTTCTATTTTCTATTCGGCTCCATTAATTCCGAATTATGCGGGAACTCAATTTAAAGAAGTTCTGGAAGAAAAATTTAAAATTCCATGTGAAGTGGAAAATGATGTAAACTGTGCAGGACTTGCAGAATATCAATCTGGCGTAGCAAAGGGAAGCCACGTTGCTGTGATGTTGACAATCGGAACAGGAATTGGTGGCTGTATCATTTTAGATGGAAAAATCTTTCATGGTTTCAGTAACAGTGCGTGTGAAGTAGGTTATATGCATCTGGATGGCGGAGAATTTCAGGATTTGGGAGCGGCCAGTATTTTGACAAAAAAAGTTGCCAAAAGAAAACAGGAGTCAGAATCAGACTGGAATGGATATCATATTTTTGAGTCGGCAAAACAGGGAGACGAAACCTGTATTCAGGCGATTGATGAAATGGCGGATGTATTGGGAAAGGGAATTTCAAATATTTGTTATGTACTGAATCCAGAAATTGTTGTACTGGGAGGCGGAATTATGGCGCAGGAAGAATTTCTTGGAGACCGTATTAAGCAGGCGGTAAAGAAGTATCTGGTATCAAGTATTGAAGTAAATACGACAATTGCATTTGCAAAACATCAAAATAATGCAGGAATGTTAGGGGCGTTTTATCATTTCTGTGGAGTACATAAAAAAGAATAGTGCATAAGAAGAATAGGATGAAGATATGGGATATTATGTGAAATCAGTAGTGCCGGTAATTGAATCGAATTATGATAAGTTTACGACAGTAGAAAAAACAATAGCAGATTTTTTTATTCACAATAAAGAGAAAGGCGATTTTTCAGTAAAAGCAGTTGCAGAGCGACTTTTTGTGTCGAAAGCCTCTCTGGTACGTTTTGCTCAAAAATGTGGATATCATGGATATAAAGAATTTATTTATCAATATGAAGATTCATTGATAGAAAAACAGGAATCGATTACCGGAAATACACGCATGGTATTAAATGCATATCAGGAACTTTTGAATAAAACATATAGTCTTGTAGATGAGACGCAGGTTGGAAGAATTATAATTTATCTAAACCAGGCAGAGCGGGTATTTGTATGTGGAAAAGGAAGTTCCGGACTTTCTGCGCGAGAGATGGAACTGCGGTTTATGAGAATTGGGCTGAGAATTGATTCGCTCACAGATACAGATATGATGAGAATGCAGGCGGTCTTTCAGGATAAAAAAAGTCTGGTAGTAGGATTCAGCATCAGTGGAGAGAGGGAAGATGTGATTTATTTACTTCGTGAAGCTTATAAAAAAGGAGCAAAAACGATTTTGTTTACTGCAAAAAGCAAGGACAGTTTTAAGAAATACTGTTCGGAAGTTGTGCTGATTCCATCTTTACGACATTTAAATCATGGAAATGTGATTTCACCGCAGTTTCCAATTTTAATCATTCTTGATATTATTTATGCCTATTATATGGAACAAAACAAACATGTAAGAGAGGGCATGCATGACAGTACAATTCGTGCTTTGGAAGAAGCAGAAGAGATGCATACAAAATTTTTGGATGAAGAATAAAGGAGTAAAAAACCAATGCTGATTAAGAATGTAAAAGTCTTTACAAAAGACAAAAAATTTAAAAACGGAGCAATTGCCTTATCAGGTGACAAAATCAAGGCAGTTTACACAGAAGCAAACATGCCGGATTCAGACTTGGAGGAAACCATTGATGGAAACGGTGCTTATGCGATTCCAGGTTTAATTGATTTACATTTTCATGGATGTAAGGGTGATGATTTCTGTGATGGAACAAAAGAGGCAATTGCGAGAATTGCAGAGTATGAGGCTTCTATTGGGGTAACTGCGATTGCACCTGCAACTATGACACTTCCGGTGGAAGAACTGGAGCATATTTTAGAGGTGGCTGCAGAATACAAAAAAGAAAATACAGACAAGCGCAGAGCTGATTTACTTGGCATTAATATGGAGGGACCATTTATCAGTCCTGCCAAAAAAGGTGCACAGGATGAAAGAAATATTATTCCATGTGATGTGGAAGTTTGCGAGCGGTTTTTAAAGGCATCGGATGGTCTGGTAAAATTTATCGGAATTGCACCGGAGGAGAGTGAAGAAGCGATTGATTTTATCAAGTCAGTAAAGGGGAAAGTAAATGTCTCTCTTGCGCATACCAATGCAGATTATAAGACAGCTAAAGCAGCATTTGAAGCTGGGGCAAATCATGCGGTTCATCTTTATAATGCAATGCCACCGTTTTCACATCGTGCGCCAGGAGTGGTAGGTGCGGTTTATGACTGTAAACATGTAATGCCGGAAATTATCTGTGATGGAATCCATATTCATCCGGCAACGGTTCGTGCGACATTTGAAATGATGGGAGCAGAGCGTATGATTTTAATCAGTGACAGTATGCGTGCAACCGGAATGCCGGATGGTCAGTATACGCTTGGGGGTCTGGATGTAAAAGTAGTTGGAAAACTGGCTACTTTAGTATCAGACGGAGCAATTGCAGGTTCTGCGACAAATCTTATGGACTGCGTGAGAACGGTAGTAAAAGAGATGGGGCTTCCGCTTGAAACGGCTGTTGCCTGTGCGACAATGAATCCGGCAAAGAGCCTTGGTGTGTATGACGAGTACGGTTCCATTACAGAGGGCAAAAAAGCAAATATTGTGTTACTCGATAAAGATTTGGAATTACAGGCAGTTATTAAAGATGGAGTGAGATTATGATGGAGTTTCGATTAGCAAAGAAACAGGAATTTGACAGCGTCAGAGAGTTATATTGGACACTGATTGATGAAACATCGCATCTGCCGTCTTTTCCACACTGGAAAAAAGAAGAGCATCCATCAGATGAATGGTTGATGGACAGTCTTATAAAGTCCCAGCTGTTTGTATTAGAAGAAAATGGAGAAATTCTTGCCAGTGTTATTCTAAATAATGAGGCAAATGAAAGTTATCGACTGGTAAACTGGAGCAGAGAGGTTCCGGACGAAAAGGTTCTGATTATTCATGTGCTTGCGGTTTCTCCAAAACATGCAGGCAAAGGGCTTGGCACAAAGATGATGCAGTATATTTTGGATTATGCAAAAGAAATCAAGATGCAGGCAGTACGGCTGGACGTAATCAGTAATAACAGTTCGGCGGAACATTTATATCAGAAAATGGGATTTCGGTTTGTACAGACACAGAGGCTGTATTATGAAGTGACTGGAGAAAGAGATTTTAATCTGTATGAATATTATTTATAGCAGCCAACTGTTTTTGCCAAAGGATTTTGATGAGCCATGCCGTGGATGTTGGAGTTGTTTTAAGTTTTCGCATAATTCTCTTGAATTTCCACATACTACCCATACAGTACAATAATGGGAAACTAAGAGTATGATGAAAAAATACAGGAGGAATTTAAGATATGAAAGCGACAGGAATTGTCAGGCGGATTGATGACTTAGGAAGAGTTGTAGTGCCAAAGGAAATCAGAAGAACTCTGCGGATTAAGGAAAGTGATCCACTGGAGATTTTTACGGACCGTGATGGAAAGATTATCTTAAAGAAATATTCACCAATTGGGGAACTGGGAGATTTTGCAAAGGAATATGCACAGAGTCTGGCACAGGTTTCGGGCTATACGGTGTGTATTGCCGACCATGACCAGATAATTGCAGCAAGTGGAAAGCGGGCAAAAGAATATGCGGGAAGATTAATTGATGAAGAACTTGAAACCGTAATTTTGAATCGTAAAACGGTAAAACTTGCGAAGAAAGAAGCAGTCAGATTGACGCAAAACGATGCGGGAGGATATCAGTCGCAGGTGATTTCAGTAATTACAAGTCTTGGTGACTGTGTCGGAGCAGTGATTATTTTCAGCGAAAATGGCGAGACAGAACTTGGCGAGACAGAAATTAAACTTGCAAAAGCGGCAGCAGGATTTTTAGGAAGACAGATGGAGCAATAGAATTTCGTTTGCGAGATTAAAAAAATGGACATGACAAAGCAAAAAAATTGTCATGTCCATTCTTTATTTCATGATTTTATATTCTATTCGTTTTTAATTGCTGCCTGACTCATTTCTTCAAGCAAGTCACTTTTAATTTTATAGAGTTTGTCGGATAAATCCACATATACTTCCTGCGGATTAACGAGACGCAGAGTTTCGCCCCACAAGGTCTGTTTTTCTTTTTGACAGATGTCACGAATTTCCATCACAGATGGGGAAGTATAGACACATTCGCCTTTTTTGAATATCGGAACAAGCAGTTCACGTAAGGTATAAGTACCGCCTTCGATTTTTGTCTTTTTCCAGGTTGCCATAGGGTCAAAAATAATCATATCTTTTTCCGGGTCAAAGACTTCATCGGCAAGGCAGATTAAATCTGCACGGATTTTTCCGGTTGCTTTGTCGTAAATACGGAAAATTGTTTTGTTTCCAGGGTTGGTTACTTTTTCTACATTTTCAGAGAGTTTGATTTTTGGAATGAAATCTTCATCTTCTTTATTTTTGATTGCAGCTAATTTGTAGACACCGCCAAAAGCCGGATGCCCTTTAGAGGTAATCAGATTTGTACCAACACCCCAGGAATTGACTTTTGCGCCCTGGGCTTTTAAGCTGTCGATCAGATATTCGTCAAGGTCACTGGAAGCAGAGATGATAGCATCTTCAAATCCAGCTTCTTTTAACATTTTATATGCCTGTTTGGACAGATAAGCAAGGTCACCGCTGTCAATACGGATTCCATAGCCTTTTAATTCAATACCTTCTGCCTGCATTTCTTTAAAGACGCGGATTGCATTTGGAACACCGGATTTCAAGACGTCGTAAGTGTCAACGAGCAGGATACAGGCATCCGGGTATAAGTTTGCGTAAGTTTTAAATGCAGTATATTCATCCGGAAAACTCATAATCCAGCTGTGAGCGTGAGTTCCTTTGACCGGAACATCAAACATCTGACCGGTTAACACATTGGATGTGCCGATACATCCGCCAATCATTGCGGCTCTTGCACCGTAGATTCCGGCATCCGGTCCTTGTGCACGGCGCAGACCAAATTCCATAATTCCGTCACCTTTTGCAGCATAGACAACGCGGGAAGCTTTGGTTGCAATTAAAGACTGATGATTTAAAATATTTAAAATGGCAGTTTCAATTAACTGTGCTTCCATAACCGGGGCAATAACTTTAAGTAAAGGTTCTCTTGGGAAAATAATAGTTCCCTCTGGGATTGCATAGATATCGCCGGTGAAATGAAATCCTCTTAAATATTCCAGAAAATCAGTATCAAAAATTTTCAGGGATTTTAAATAATCAATATCGTCCGGTGCAAAATGCAGGTCACGGATATATTCAATTACCTGCTCCAGTCCGGCACAGATTGCATAACCGCCATCGCACGGATTTTTGCGGTAAAATGCATCAAAAACCACGATTTGGTCAGTAGGATTTTTAAAATATCCCTGCATCATGGTCAACTCATATAAATCTGTAAGTAATGTTAAATTTAGGGCTCTCATAAATTCTTCCTTTTCCATACGTTCTTTTGTGTCTCAATTATATAACATATGAGGGGAATAATTCAAGGAGTTTGGCATAGTAACACGCTATTTTGGTGGAAGATGAAGTCCTCTTTCATAATATTCTTCCAAAGTCATTCCGGTAAGCGTCAGACTGGAGGCAAGCCCAATTCCGGTATAGCGGATATGCCATGGCTCAAACGGAAAACCAGTAATCTCTTCTTTATTTTTAGGATAACGCAGGATGAATCCAAAAAGAGCACAATGGCGGGCAAGCCAGCAACCTTCTTTGGTTTTTGCAAAACTTTCTTCTAATTCATAGTTTTCATCCGGGCAGGAGATATCAAGGGCAAGACCGGTCTGATGCTCACTGCATCCAGGCGGAGCAACACCGGAGCGTCCATTTGCAGAAGAGAACAGTTCTTCCTGCCTTTTATAGGAGCGATAACCGGAAATTCCCCATAAATGGATTTCCTCTTTTTGGGCGCGTTTAAACAGTTCTTCTGCGGCAATGGCAGCTTCCCGCTGTAAGAGGCGACGTGGGTCGTTGCCCGGGGCATAAAAAGGAATATCAGGTTCAATTAAATCAGAAGGTATGTAGTGAGGGTTCAGAGGATTTTCTTTATTTACAAGAATAGAAAAAGGATACATGCAATGCCTCCATTTCACAGGAATAGACTTACATCATTTTATGCGAAACATTCGAGAAAAATCACACAAAAAAAATTTTTAAAAAAATTTCAAAAAAAGTGTTGACTTTTTTCCGAGTATCATATATAATTCATTTTGTTGTAAGACATTGGGCTATCGCCAAACGGTAAGGCAACGGACTCTGACTCCGTCATTTCAAGGTTCGAATCCTTGTAGCCCAGCTCTCATATCCCAGACAGAAGTGTCTGGGATTTTTTTTTACCAGATAGAATCCCGCAGATAAAAAATTTCAATGCAAGAAGGGATTCCTTTTATATAGTAATCGTTTAGTAATCGTTAAATTTCATCGAAGGGAGAAATTTATGAAATATTCTTTTGACAGTTGTGTCAGATTCAGTGAGGTAGGAGAGGATCAGAAACTTACGCTCGGTTCTGTGATTAACTATTTTCAGGACTGTAGTACATTTCAGTCAGAGTCACTTGGAGCAGGAGTCGAATTTTTAAGAAAACAGCACAGAGTATGGGTGTTGTCTTCCTGGCAGGTCGTTATTGAACGATATCCGGCTTTGTGTGAGAAAATCAGGATAACAACCTGGGCTTATGGTTTTAAGCGCTTTTTGGGAAATCGAAATTTTACAATGGAAGATGAAGCTGGAAATGTGGTTGCCTATGCTAATTCTATCTGGACTTATTTAAACACAGAAACAGGACTTCCGGTGGCAGTTTCCAAAGAACAGGTAGATGCCTATGGATTAGAAGAAAAATTTCCGATGGAGTATGCACCGAGAAAGATTGCAGTACCGGAAGGCGGAATGGCATATGAACTATTTCCGGTACGTTCCCATAACTTAGATACCAACCATCATGTGAATAATGAACAGTATGTGGCAATGGCATGTGAATATCTGCCAAAAGATTTTAAAGTATGGCAGATGCGTGCAGAATATAAAGGGCAGGCTGTGCTTGGGGATATCATAGAGCCGATTGTTTATACAGATGAAGAAAAATGCATTGTATCACTTTGCAAAGAAACCGGAGAACCGTATGCGATTGTGGAATTAAAGGAGAAAAAGAGATGAGATTAGGTGAAAGACAGAAACTGATTGTAGTAAAGAAAGTAGAATTTGGCGTTTATCTGGCTGAAAAACAAGATGCAGGAGAAAAGGACAGAGTCCTGCTTCCGATTAAACAGGTTCCGGCAGGAACAAAAGAGGGAGATAAATTAGAAGTCTTTTTATATAAAGATTCACAGGATCGTCTGATTGCAACCATGCGTCAGCCGAAATTAATGCTTGGAGAAACCGGATTTTTAAGAGTGGCTCAGGTTTCAAGAATCGGAGCCTTTCTTGACTGGGGGCTGGAAAAAGATTTATTTCTTCCATATAAAGAGCAGACCAAGAAAGTGCATGAAAATGAAGAAGTGCTGGTTTCCGTTTACATTGACAAGAGCAGACGACTTTGTGCAACTATGAAAGTATATCATTATTTACAGACGAATTCTCCTTATACAGAAGGAGATACTGTAACGGGAACGGTTTATGAGAGCAGCGATAACTTTGGTGTCTTTATTGCCGTTGACGGAAAATATTCCGGTATGATTCCAAGGCAGGAAGCACAGGGGAATTATAAAGCAGGGGAAGAACTGACCTGCCGTGTAACAGCAGTCAGAGAAGACGGAAAGCTGACTTTAAGCGGACGTCAGAAAGCACACATCCAGCTTTATGAGGATGCAGAAAGTGTATATAGTATTATTGAGGACTTTGAAGGGGTGCTTCCGTTTGATGACAAGGCTTCACCGGAAGTGATTCAAAGAGAATTTGGTCTTAGCAAAAATGCGTTCAAACGTGCAGTTGGACATCTTTTAAAAGAGAAAAAAATAGCAATAAAAGACGGAAAAATTTATCTTCTTTAACGCTTCACGAATGAAATCAAATATGTTATAATAAGCCCGAAAATATCCCCTGTAGGGGAGACTACGAATACTATGTTTGTCATTGTCCAAGAAGGAGGAAAATAAGTGGACTCGATTGATTATTATGACCGATACGCGGTACCTTATTATGAAGAAACTGTTAATTTAAGCATGGAGGAGCAGTTACAAAGTTTTATGGAATTGCTGCCGGAAAACGGGGAAGTGCTTGATTTAGGCTGCGGGTCGGGAAGAGACACCTTGTTTCTCGAGGAAGAAGGTTTCAGTGTTACGGCCATGGATGGTTCAAAGAGAATGTGTGAACTCGCCGAAATTCATACAGGAAGGGATGTTCTGAATCTTCGTGTGGAGGATATGGAATTTGATGATGTATTCCATGGAATCTGGGCATGTTCTGTGCTGGGACACTTTGCACCAAATAAGATTCATGAAGTGATGGGGAAAATTCTGGATGCCCTGAAAGATGATGGAATTCTTTATTTTTCAGTGCGTAAGGGCGAAAGAAAGGGAATGTACAGCGGGCGTTATTACTGTGATTATGACAGAGATTCCCTGGATGACCTTTTAGATTCTTTTGATAATATTGAAATCATTGATATATGGAAAACAAGTGATGCAAGAGGAGACGAACAAAGTAAGTGGTACAATGTGCTTCTTAGAAAAATCAGTAAAGAGAAAGAATAAACAAGTGTAATTAGTTGATGTACTCTCGAAATCAAGTACAAAAAGATTTCAAGAGCATATAGTTGGAAAAAGGAGAATGACAGTGAATTTTACTCATTTGCATGTACATACAGAGTACAGCCTGTTAGACGGTTCCAACAAGATAAATGAATATGTGTCCAGAGTAAAAGAACTGGGAATGAAAAGTGCAGCCATAACTGACCATGGGGTCATGTTTGGTTGCATTGATTTTTATAAGGCGGCAAAAGCTGCCGGCATTAAACCAATCCTTGGATGTGAGGTTTATGTTGCTCCTGGTTCACGCTTTGACAAAGAAAAAGGAAAAGAAGAGGACCGTTATTATCATCTGGTGCTGCTTGCGGAAACGCAGGAGGGATATCAGAATCTGATTAAAATTGTATCTTACGGGTTTGTGGATGGATTTTATTATAAACCGCGTGTGGATATGGAATTGTTAGAAAAATATCATGAAGGAATTATTGCATTAAGTGCCTGCCTTGCAGGAGAGGTTGCAAGAAATCTTGCAAGAGGATTTTACGAAGAAGGAAAGGAAGCAGCACTCAGATACGAAAAAATTTTCGGAAAGGGAAATTTCTTTCTGGAGCTGCAGGATCATGGAATTTTGGAACAGAGGCAGGTCAATCATGAATTGATTCGAATGAGTCGTGAAACCGGAATTGAACTGGTGGCAACAAATGACGTTCATTATACCTACAGTTCCGATGCTGAGGCGCATGATATTCTGCTTTGTGTACAGACCGGAAAATCGTTAAAAGATGAAAATCGTATGAGGTATGAGGGTGGACAGTATTATGTCAAATCAGAAGAAGAGATGAGACGATTGTTTCCTTATGCACCCGAAGCGATTGAGAATACCGGAAAAATTGCAGAGCGATGCAATGTGGAAATTGAATTTGGTGTGACGAAACTTCCAAAATTCGATGTGCCGGATGGATATACTGCATGGGAGTATTTGAACAAATTGTGCTTTGAGGGGCTTGATAAGCGTTATACCGATAATAAGGAAGAACTCAAAAAGCGTCTGAATTATGAACTTGGTGTCATCAAAGACATGGGTTATGTAGATTACTTTTTGATTGTGTGGGATTTCATCCGTTATGCACGGGAACACGGAATCATGGTAGGACCAGGGCGAGGCTCGGCAGCGGGAAGTCTGGTTTCTTATACACTTGGAATCACGAAGCTTGACCCGATTAAATATGATTTGCTGTTTGAACGTTTTTTGAATCCGGAGCGAGTGTCCATGCCGGATATCGATGTGGATTTCTGTTTTGAACGACGCCAGGAAGTCATTGACTATGTGGTTGAAAAGTATGGAAAAGACCAGGTAGTTCAGATTGTTACTTTTGGTACGATGGCGGCAAGAGGTGTTATCAAAGACGTTGGAAGAGTTATGGATGTTCCTTATGTGCAGTGTGATACGATTGCGAAAATGATTCCGCAGGAACTAAATATTACAATTGATAAAGCAATGAAGGCAAATCCGGAATTAAAGAAAATTTATGAGACGGATGAGACGGTTCGTAAACTCATTGACATGAGCCGGAGGCTGGAGGGATTGCCGAGGCATACCTCCATGCATGCAGCCGGTGTCGTAATCAGTCAGAAACCGGTTATGGAATATGTTCCATTATCAAGAGGTTCAGATGGTTCGCTGGTTACGCAGTTTACAATGACAACACTCGAAGAACTTGGTTTGCTTAAAATGGATTTTCTTGGGCTTCGTACGTTGACAGTGATTCAAAATGCAGAAAAACTGGTTCGGCGGGATAAAGGAATTGAGCTTGATATGGACAAGATCGATTATGAAGATAAAAAAGTCTATGGGATGCTTGGAGCAGGAAAAACAGAAGGGGTGTTCCAGTTAGAAAGCACAGGTATGAAAAACTTCATGAAAGAGTTAAAACCTGGAAATCTTGAAGATATTATTGCGGGATTGTCGTTATACCGTCCGGGACCGATGGATTTCATTCCACAGTATATTAAAGGAAAAAATAATCCGGAGGAAATCCACTATGACTGCCCTGAATTAGAGCCGATTTTAAAGGCAACATACGGGTGTATCGTTTATCAGGAACAGGTTATGCAAATCGTACGTTCACTTGGAGGATATACCCTTGGGCGAAGTGATTTGGTGCGTCGTGCCATGAGTAAGAAAAAAGCATCCGTCATGGAAAAAGAACGCCAGAATTTTGTGTATGGAAACGAAGAAGAGGGAGTTCCGGGGTGTATTCATTGTGGAATCAGTGAAAAAATAGCAAATAAAATTTACGATGACATGATTGATTTTGCCAAGTATGCGTTTAACAAGTCGCATGCTGCGGCTTATGCGGTGGTTTCCTACCAGACTGCATTTTTGAAGTATTATTATCCGGTAGAATATATGGCTGCGCTTATGACTTCTGTGATTCATAATCCGTCTAAAGTTGCAGAGTATATTTTATCAAGCAGAAAAATGCAGATTGAAATTCTGCCTCCGGATATTAATTTTGGAGAGAGTGAATTTTCCGCAGACCATGGAGCAATCCGCTATGGGTTATCCGCAATCAAAAGTCTTGGCGCTCCGATGATTCGTGCGATTGTAGAAGAAAGAAATGAAAATGGAAAATATCAGTCACTTCGGGATTTTATTGAACGGATGAGCGGCAGAGAACTCAATAAAAGAGCAATTGAAAATCTGATTAAAGCAGGAGCACTTGACCAGGTTGCAGGAAACCGTCGTCAAAAGCTGATGGTCTATGCGGAAATTGTGGATGCAGTTAATCAGGAAAAGAAAAATGCAATGACCGGTCAGATGAGTCTGTTTGATTTGATTTCGGATGAAGAAAAAGAAGCTTATGAGATTCAGATGCCAAAAGTTGAGGAATATTCCAAAGAAGAACTGCTTTCCTTTGAAAAAGAAGTGCTTGGTGTGTATATAAGCGGTCATCCTCTGGAAGAATATGAAGAGAGATGGAGAAAAAATATTACAGCACGGACAGTTGATTTTCAGATAGACGAAGAATTGGGAACTTCAAAAGCAGGAGATGGAGAAATAGCAGTCATAGGCGGAATTATCACAAATAAGACTGTAAAGTATACAAGAAACAATAAAGTGATGGCATTTCTTACCATTGAAGATTTGGTGGGAACGGTGGAAGTCGTTGTTTTTCCGAATGATTATGAAAAAAATGTTCAAAAGATGGAGGAAGATTCCAAAGTATTTATCCGCGGAAAAGTTCAGGGTGATGCAGATAAGGCAAGTAAATTAATTTGTGAAAAAATTTATTCGTTTGACGATGTACCAAAAGAACTCTGGGTTCAGTTTGAGACAAAAGAGGACTATCTTACAGAGGAAAATGAGTTTCTGAAACTTCTGTCAGGTTCTCGCGGAACAGACCGAGTTATTATTTATGTACGCACTCCAAAATCGATTAAATATTTAGGAATTGAAAAATCCGTGAAAATTAACGAAATACTGTTGGGTAAGTTGTACGAAAAATACGGCATGGACAACGTGAAAGTTGTAGAAAAGAGTATTGAAAATATTACCAAAATGCATTAAAATTAAGTACGATTAGAGGTCAAAGAGGAAACGTATATATTAATACTTTATGGAGGAAGAAAATGACTGCAAAAAAAGAAATTAAGACAATCGGTGTTTTAACCAGCGGTGGAGATGCTCCAGGAATGAATGCTGCAATTCGTGCAGTAGTAAGAAGAGGATTAAGTAAAGGAATCAAGATGAAAGGTATCCTGAAAGGATACAATGGTTTATTAAATGAAGAAATCATTGATATGACTGCTGTTGATGTATCTGATACCATTCAGAAAGGTGGTACAATCCTTTATACAGCACGTTGTGCAGAATTTCGTACAGAAGAAGGACAGAAAAGAGGTGCGGAAATTTGCAAAAAACACGGCATTGACGGGCTTGTAGTCATTGGCGGTGACGGTTCTTTTGCAGGTGCACAGAAACTGGCAAACTTAGGAATCAACACCGTTGGTGTTCCTGGAACAATTGACCTGGATATTGCATGTACTGAGTACACAATCGGTTTTGATACAGCTGTTAATACAGCAATGGAAGCAATTGATAAAGTACGTGATACATCAACATCACATGAGCGTGTAAGTATTATCGAAGTAATGGGAAGAAATGCCGGATATATCGCATTATGGTGTGGTATTGCTAACGGTGCAGAAGATATTCTGCTCCCGGAAAAATATGATTATGATGAACAGAAGATTATCAACAATATTATTGAAAATCGTAAAAAAGGTAAAAAACATCATATCATCATCAATGCAGAAGGTATCGGTCATTCACAGGCTATGGCAAAACGTATTGAAGCTGCAACTGGTATTGAAACAAGAGCAACCATTCTTGGTCACATGCAGCGTGGTGGAAGCCCGACTTGTAAAGACCGTGTATATGCATCTACAATGGGCGCATTAGCAGTAGACGTTCTGCTTGAAGGAAAAACAAAACGAGTAATCGGTTATAAAAATGGTGAATATGTTGATTTTGATATCAATGAAGCTCTGGCAATGCAGAAATCCATTCCGGAATATCAGTATGAAATCAGCTATTCTCTGTCACATAACTACAGCAAAAATGACTAATTAATAAAAAGTATAAAATATAAAATGAGGCTGTTGCACTGATATACACAGCCTCGTTTTTAATTTAGTTATGGAGAAAATAAAATGATAACAAGTATGTCAAATGGACAGATGAAGCTGGTGCAGCAGTTGATAAAAAAAGCGAAAGCCCGTAAAGAATCTGGTCTTTTTGTCGTTGAAGGAATGAAAATGTTTCGGGAAGCACCACAGGAGAGAATTGAAAAAGTGTATGCTTCCTCTTCTTTTCTGAAAGAAGCAGAAAATCAGAGTGTAATTCTGGAAAAAGGCTGCACAGAAAAGAATGGAAAATTAGAAGAGGTAGATGACAAAGTATTTAAAAATCTGTCAGATACAGTGACCCCGCAGGGAATTTTGTGTTTGATTAAAAGAGTGGAAACTCCGATCAAAGAAATTTTAAAAACAAAAGATGAAAAAGCCCCATTTCTTATGATTCTGGAAGATTTGCAGGATCCCGGAAATATGGGAACAATTCTTAGAACAGCAGAAGGCGCAGGGGTAACAGGAATTATTTTGAGTAAAAATTGCGTGGATTTATATAATCCAAAAGTAATCCGTTCTACAATGGGTTCCATTTACCGGATGCCTGTGATGCAGGCAGATTTGCTTGAAATTCTTCCGGTTTTAAAAGAAAATAAAATACAGACTTATGCAGCACATTTAAAAGGAAAAAACTGGTACCATGAGGAAGACTATACAGAGGGAACTGCATTTTTCATTGGAAATGAGGGAAATGGTCTAAGCGATGAATTATCAGATTCAGCGGACTGTCTGATTAAAATTCCGATGGAAGGAAAAGTGGAATCCTTAAATGCGGCGATGGCAGCAGGAATCCTGATGTATGAGACTGCGAGGCAGAGAAGAACCGGTAGATAAGTCTACCGGTTATCAATTTTTTCTGGATATAAATCATGCTGTGTCAATCTCTGGAAAGCAACCTGTTCCCATAAAGTGCCGGCTTTTCCATAGTTGCAGTAAGGGTCAATGGAAATTCCTCCACGTGGAGTGAACTTTCCCCACACTTCAATGTATTTCGGGTCCATGAGCCGAATCAAATCTTTCATAATAATATTCATACAATCTTCGTGAAAATCCCCATGATTTCGGAAACTATATAAATACAATTTCAAAGATTTACTTTCTACCATACGTTCTCCCGGAACATAAGAAATGTAAATCGTAGCAAAATCCGGCTGACCGGTAATCGGGCATAAGCTGGTAAATTCCGGACAATTGAATTTTACAAAATAATCATTTTCCGGATGTTTGTTTGGAAAGGTTTCTAACACTTCCGGTGCATAATCATCTTTATAAACAGTTTTTTTGTTTCCGAGCAGGCTTAAAGTTCCAAGCTCGTCTTTTGTTCTTGTACTCATATCAACGACAATCTCCTTTATATAAAATGTATCAGTTACCTCAATTAGGAAATAATAAAAGTATATCAAAATGCAGTACCTCTTACAAGAGAACCTTAGAAAAATGTAAAAATTTACAAAATATTACAAAAAACACCGTATTGACATTGAAAAGTAATCTTGATACAATAACTTTGTAATAAAAATTAATAAATTTGTAACAAATTCAAGCAAAGTAATTATAAGGCTTGATAAAACGCAGAAATTTCAGGAGGTAATTATGAAAGAAAGAATGCGCCATATTTTATGTTGTATAGGAACGGTTGGTTTGATGATGACAATGGGGGCAGTGCCTGCCATGGCAGATACTTTAGATGATGCATCTTATAACTGGGACGATAAGGTGGCTGCGAATGTAGTTACATACGCTAATATTCGCGAAAGTGCAGATGCAGACAGCAGCTGCGTTGGACGGCTTCCATCGGGAGCGGTTGCAACCGTAGTCGGAGTGGAAAATGGCTGGGTAGAGATTTGTTCCGGAGAAGTAGAGGGATATATTCGTGAGGATTTACTGTTATATCAGGACGATGCAAAGAATTTATACGAAGCACTGCATGGAACAGGCGATGTTGTTACGGCAGAGGCAGTAACACAGGAAGAGATTCAGGAAACAGAGGAAATTCAGGAAGAAATTCAGGAAACGGTAGCAGTAGAGACAGATGCTTCTGCTTCAAACCAAGATTTGGATTTGATGGCTGCAATTATTGAATGTGAAGCAGGTGGGGAATCTTATGAAGGAAAAATCGGAGTTGGAGCAGTTATTTTAAATCGAATCAGAAGCAGTGAATTTCCAAATACCCTTTCAGAAGTAATTTATCAGAGTGGGCAATTTGAGCCGGTCTGGACAGGAAAATTAGCAAGTGTACTTTCAAGAGGAGCAAATGCAGACTGCTATGCGGCAGCCCGTGATGTCTTTGCAGGAGCAAATACAATTGGTGAGTGTCTCTTCTTCCATGCGGGTGGTGGAAGTGGACTTACTATTGGAAATCAGACATTTTATTAAACTTTGTTAAGAATTAATACAAAACTAATATACAAGTTGTTAGAATCAGTCTTTTACGATATAATATCCTAAAGGGCTGATTTTTTATTTCATAGAAAATTTTGTTCTATGAAATAGGCAAAATAAACAAGAAAGGAATGTGAGGAAGATGGCAATACTATCAGCAGGCATGATTTCTCTTGGTTGGCTGATACTGCTTGGGATTCTCCTAATCATTGAGATTATCACGCTGGGGCTTACGACTATATGGTTTGCAGGAGGAGCATTAATTGCATTTCTTGTGGCGATTTTAGGCGGTGCAGTCTGGCTTCAGGTTGTGGTATTTCTGGCAGTATCAATTTTGCTTTTGCTGTTTACCAGACCAATTGCAATGAAGTACATGAACAAAAATGTACAGAAAACCAATGTGGACAGTCTGAAAGGGGAAAAAGCAGTGGTTATTCAAACCATAGATAACTTAAAAGGAACAGGACAGGTTGTCATCCGTGGAATGGAATGGTCTGCAAAAGCAAGAGAAGATAAGATTATAAAAGAAGGAACTGTAGTAAAAGTCATTACTGTAGAAGGCGTAAAAGCCGTAGTTGAGGAGGACAAATAATATGCCGATTATTTTATTAGCAGTCATTATTTTACTGGCACTTATGGTTGCAGCATCCTGTGTAAGAATTGTTCCGCAGGCGCATGCAATGATTATTGAACGACTGGGAATGTATAAAGAAACCTGGTCCACCGGTCTTCATTTTAAACTGCCATTTTTTGACCGGATTGCAAAGAGAGTGAATTTAAAAGAACAGGTAGTGGATTTTGCACCACAGCCGGTTATCACAAAGGATAATGTTACAATGCGGATTGATACGGTTGTGTTTTTCCAGATTACAGACCCGAGACTGTTTGCTTATGGAGTGGAAAATCCGATTATGGCGATTGAAAACCTGACGGCTACAACGCTTCGTAATATTATTGGTGATATGGAACTGGATGCAACGCTGACTTCGAGAGAAATTATTAATACCAAGATGAGAGCATCTCTTGATGTGGCAACCGACCCGTGGGGAATTAAAGTAAACCGTGTGGAATTAAAAAATATTATTCCGCCGTCTGCAATTCAGGAAGCAATGGAGAAACAGATGAAAGCGGAACGTGAACGTCGTGAAGCAATTCTGATTGCAGAAGGACAGAAAAAATCTACGATTCTGGTAGCAGAAGGTAAAAAAGCATCGGCAATATTGGATGCAGAAGCAGAAAAACAGGCTGCAATCTTACGTGCAGAAGCAGAAAAAGAAAAAATGATAAAAGAAGCAGAAGGTAAAGCAGAGGCAATTTTAAAAGTACAGCAGGCAACTGCCGATGGTATCCGCTTTATCAAAGAGGCAGGAGCAGATGAAAGTGTATTGACCTTAAAGAGTCTCGAAGCGTTTGGAAAAGCAGCAGACGGAAAGGCAACGAAGATTATTATTCCATCTGAGATTCAGGGCATTGCAGGACTTGCAGCTTCTTTAAAAGAAATTGTAACAGATGACAAAAAGCAGGAAAAATAAAATTCAACTTAAATAGTGTTTGAGTAAAATCAAAAATAGAAAGATTCAAGTGCGTGCAGTCGTACTTGAATCTTTTAGATTTATTTAACCAAATCAAGTAAGTTCCCTGCTTCAATTGCGAAAAGCAATAAGCAGGGGTGGGGACTTGCTTGTATCAGGAGGGGGGGGCAAGCCCCTTCTGATAAACTGCGTAGCAGCTATTTGGTTATGAGCAAGTAGCGAAGCGGATTGCGAATATCCACTTGACATTTTCGACTAACAAAGGGCAGGTGATTTGTAATATGAAACCAGTAATCGATTTAGAGAAAGAATACGGTCTTGTATTAGAAGGTGGAGGCGCAAAGGGTGCATACCAGATTGGTGCGTGGAGAGCCTTAAAAGAAGCCGGTGTGAAGATAAAAGGTGTAGCCGGAACCAGTGTAGGTGCATTAAATGGTGCACTTATCTGTATGGATGACTATGAAAATGCAAAGAAAGTCTGGGAAAATATCACATATTCAAAAATCATGTCAGTTAAAGATGAACAAATGCAGAAACTGTTTCGCGAAAAGAAAGCGGATATAACGATGTTGAAGGATGCTTTTAATCTGATGAAAGAAGGCGGAATCGATGTGACTCCGCTTCGGGAATTAATTGCAGAATGTATTGACGAGGAAAAAATTTTAAACTCTCCGATTGACTTATATGTACTCACATTTGATGTGGATGAATGGAAAGAACTGGATATTGATATGAAAGAGTGTGAAGATCCATCGATGATAAAAGATTTTTTGCTTGCAAGTGCCTATATTTTTCCATTATTTAAAAATGAAAAATTACATGGAAAAACTTATATTGACGGAGGGGCAATTAATAATGTACCGCTTGGCTCCCTTGTAGAACGTGGTTATAAAGATATTATCATGATACGGATTTTTGGTGTAGGAAGAGAAAAGAAAGTAAAGATACCGGAAGATACAAATATTTATACGGTAGCACCAAAAGTCAGCCTTGGAAGTATTATTGAATTTGACTCAAGAAAAACCAGAACACATTTAAAACTTGGATATTATGATACTCTGCGTATGATTTATGGATTGAAAGGAAAAATTTATTATATTGATGAATCGGAAGAAGAGTGTTATTATTTAAATCAGCTAGTAAAGCTTAATGCAGAGAATTATCGGCACATCATGACGGCATATAAACTGTCGCAGGCTGAAAGCCGGTATTGCCGAAATATGACAGAGGTTGTACTGCCGGTTATGGCAGAGGAACTGAAACTTTCAAAGGATTGGACCTATAAAGAACTCTATCTTGCGGTTCTTGAGGCAACTGCGAAATTATGCAGAATCAGTAAGTATAAAGTATATACGGTAGATGAACTGCGAGAAAAGATACAGGAAAAACTGCATGGGCTTTCAGGCCGTGAATTGCCTGCATTTGTATGGATTGTTGCAAAAGAAATTCCAGAAGAGATATCCAGCACAGATGAATAAAAAGGATGAGAAATAAAGAAATCGGAGGATAAGAACATGGATTTAAAAGGACGTAATTTTTTAACTTTAAAAGATTTCACAAAAGAGGAAATTGAATATTTTATTAATTTAGCAGCAGATTATAAAGAAAAGAAAAAACAGGGTGTTGCAGTCGATACCTTAAAAGGAAAAAACGTTGCTCTGATTTTTGAAAAAACAAGTACAAGAACACGTTGTTCTTTTGAAGTGGCAGCACATGATCTGGGAATGGGAACTACTTACCTGGATCCGAAAGGTTCCCAGATTGGAAAGAAAGAAAGCATTCGTGACACCGCAAGAGTACTTGGAAGAATTTATGATGGAATCGAATATCGTGGATTTGGTCAGGAAATCGTGGAAGAACTTGCAAAATATGCAGGTGTACCGGTATGGAATGGTCTGACAAATGAATATCATCCAACTCAGATGTTAGCAGACTTGTTAACAATTCGCGAACACCTTGGAAGAGTAGAAGGTGTGAAATTAGTATACATGGGTGATGCTCGTTATAACATGGGAAATTCTCTGATGATTCTGTGTGCAAAAATGGGCATGAACTTTGTTGCATGTGCACCGAAAAAATACTTCCCGAATGAGGCACTGGTAAAAGAATGTGAAGCATTTGCAAAAGAATCCGGTGCGACCATTACTCTGACAGAAGATGTAAAAGAAGGAACAAAAGGTGCGGATGTTATTTATACAGACGTATGGGTATCTATGGGAGAGCCGGACGAAGTATGGGAAGAGCGTATTAAAGAGTTATCTCCATATAAAGTGACAAAAGAAGTAATGGAAAATGCAGGAAGTCAGGCAATTTTCCTTCACTGCCTGCCGGCATTCCATGATCTGGAAACAACGATCGGTAAAGAGATGGGAGAACGCTTTGGCATCAAAGATATGGAAGTAACAGATGAGGTATTTGAATCTGAACAGTCTGTTGTCTTTGATGAAGCAGAAAACCGTATGCATACAATTAAAGCAGTGATGGCAGCTACTTTAGGAGCATAAAAAATGGAATTAAAAGCAAAATGGATGGGGATTCCATGGAACTGGACAGAAGAAATGGATTCCACAAATGAATGGGCGAAGAGGGACGCAAAAAATGGCGCTCCCTCTGGCGCTGTTTATATAGCAGACAGCCAGACACAGGGAAAAGGCAGAATCGGAAGAAGATGGGAGACGCCAAAGGGAAGCAGTCTTGCGCTGTCTCTTTTACTGCGCCCTGATTTTGAAGCAGAACATGCACCGATGCTGACTTTAATTATGGGAATGGCAGCGTGCATGGCAATTGAGAAAATTACCGGTCTTACAGCCGAGATTAAATGGCCAAATGATGTGGTAATTAATAAGAAAAAGACAACCGGAATTTTGACAGAAATGGGAATGTCTGAGGGAAAAATTTCTTATGTGGTAGTTGGGATTGGAATCAACTTAAATATGGAATCCTTTCCGGAAGAGCTTGCGTATAAAGCAACGTCATTAAAGATAGAGTGCGGACACGAAATCAACAGAGATGAAATAGCGGCTGCGCTTTTATTTTATTTTGAACAGTATTATGAAAAATTTGAACAGACTCATAATCTTGGATTTTTAATAGAAGAATACAACAATCATCTGGTGAACCGCGGAAAAGAAGTCCTGATTAAAGAAAAAGATGGAGAATACACGGGAATCAGTCGTGGAATTAATGACAAAGGAGAACTTCTGGTTGAGAAAAAAGATGGAAACTGTGTGGAAATCTTTTCAGGAGAAGTTTCCGTCCGTGGTTTGTATGGATATGTGTAATGAATTGTAAGTTGGAAAATAAATTGGAATCAGGGAATGAGTCAGGAAAGGAAAGCAACAAAGAGTATGTATAAAGATAAAATTGTGCTGTGCGGGGCAAGTGCTTATGAACAGAAATATTATTTTAATGAAGATTTTAAGGCACTTCCACAATCCGTTCAGGATGAACTGCATATTATGTGTGTCATGTATACCACAGAAATCGGAGGTGTGCTGACTCTTGAATTTGATGAAGAGGGAGAGCTGCAGTTTCGTGTAGAAGCACTGGAAGCCGATGCCATGTTTGATGAAATCGGAAGTGCGCTTCGGATTAAACAGATCCGAAAAGAAAAACAGGAATTATTAGAAGCATTGGAACTTTACTATCGTGTATTCTTTCTTGGAGAAGATGTTTCTCTGGACGAGGAATAGAGAGTCCAATTTATTGGGGCAAGATAGAATGATTTAAAGGGCGATGGCATATAATATTTTGAAAAACAGAGGTTAACAGTGAAGCTGAGTATTGGAAATGTAACACTTGAAAATAATTTAATACTCGCACCTATGGCAGGAGTAACAGACCTGCCATTTCGTTTGCTTTGCAAAGAACAGGGAGCGGGACTTTTATGCACAGAAATGGTAAGTGCAAAAGCCATTCATTTTAAAAATAAAAATACAGAAAGTCTGATGCGGATTTTACCTGAAGAGCGTCCGGTGTCGCTTCAGTTATTCGGCTCAGATGCGGATTTGATGGCAGAAATCGCAGCACAGATTGAAGAGCGTCCGTTTGATATTTTAGATATTAATATGGGATGTCCGGTGCCAAAAGTAGTAAACAATCAGGAAGGTTCAGCACTGATGAAAAATCCAAAATTGGTGGGTGAGATTGTAAGCAAGGTTTCAAAAGCAATCAAAAAGCCATTGACCGTTAAGATAAGAAAAGGATTTACAGAAAAAAGTGTCAATGCCGTAGAGATTGCAAAGATTGTGGAAGATGCAGGAGCTTCTGCAATTGCAGTTCATGGAAGAACCAGAGAACAGTATTATGCAGGAGTAGCAGACTGGGAAATTATCCGACAGGTAAAAGAGGCAGTTTCTATTCCGGTCATTGGAAATGGAGATGTCGATTCACCGGAACGTGCAAAGGCATTAGTTGAACAGACCGGATGCGATGGGATTATGATTGGACGGGCTTCAAGAGGAAATCCCTGGATTTTTTCAAGAATTCAGACCTATCTTGAAACCGGAGAGATACCGCCACAACCGAGTGCAGAAGAAGTAAGAGAAATGATTTTAAGACATGCCAGACTTCAGATTGAATATAAAGGAGAATATACCGGTATGCGTGAAATGCGAAAACACGTTGCATGGTATACAGCCGGTATGCCTCATTCGGCGGCAGTAAGAAGAGAAGTCAATGAAGTAGAGACGTATGAGCAGTTAGAGCGGCTGGTTAAAGACAGATTGGAATCTTGACATTTTTACTCATTTCATTTATAATATTGGGACTGTTGAGAAGATTATGACAAAATTTTAAATTCATTATAAAATCAAAAATAATTGAGAAAGGATGTTTTATCATGGAAGCAAAGAAAAACATACTGACCTATGCAGGTCTTAAAAAACTGGAAGAAGAACTGCATGATTTAAAGGTAAATAAAAGAAAAGAAATTGCTGGAAAAATTAAAGAAGCCAGAGAGCAGGGTGACTTATCCGAGAATGCGGAATATGATGCAGCAAAAGATGAACAGCGTGATATTGAAGCACGTATCGAAGAAATCGAAAAAATCTTAAAAAATGCAGAAGTTGTAGTAGAAGATGAAGTTGACTTAGACACTATCAGCGTTGGATGTAAGGTAAAAGTTTATGATGTAGAATTTGATGAAGAAATCGAATTCAAAATCGTAGGTTCTACTGAAGCAAATAGCCTTGAAGGAAAAATTTCCAACGAAGCGCCGGTAGGAAAAGCATTAATCGGAGCAAAAAAAGGTGATACCGTACAAGTTGAAATGCCATCCGGAATTATCGAGTACAAAGTTCTGGAGATTGAAAGAAATATCTAAAGATTAAGGAGAGTGTGAAGAAGTGGCAGAACAGAATAAGAACGCACAGGAACAGGACCTGAACAAGCTGTTAAAGGTTCGTCGCGAAAAATTAGCAGAATTGCAGGAAAACGGGAAAGACCCGTTTCAGATTGTAAAATATGATGCAACTCATCATAGCCAGGAAATTAAAGATGCATTTGATGAATTAGAAGGAAAATCTGTATCCGTAGCAGGACGTATTATGTCCAAACGTGTTATGGGTAAAGCTTCTTTTTGCAATATTCAGGATTTAAAAGGAAATATCCAGTCTTATGTTGCAAGAGACAACATTGGTGAAGAATCTTATAAAGATTTTAAAAAGATGGATATCGGTGATATCGTTGGAATTAAAGGTGAAGTTTTCAAAACAAAAACCGGAGAAATTTCAATTCATGCCACTGCAGTCACACTGCTTTCCAAGAGTCTTCAGGTACTTCCGGAGAAATTCCACGGACTGACTAACACAGACCTGCGTTACCGTCAGAGATATGTGGATTTAATTATGAATCCGGAAGTAAAAGATACTTTTGTAAAACGTTCTAAAATCATCAGCACAATCCGCAGATACTTAGATGGACAGGGATTTATGGAAGTAGAAACACCTATGCTTGTAGCAAATGCCGGTGGTGCTGCTGCAAGACCATTTATCACACATTCTAATGCACTTGGAGAAGACTTCAAACTGCGTATTTCTCTTGAGTTATACTTAAAGAGACTGATTGTAGGTGGTCTGGAACGAGTATATGAAATCGGACGTGTATTCCGTAACGAAGGTGTTGATACCCGCCATAATCCGGAATTTACACTGATGGAGTTATATCAGGCATATACAGATTACAACGGAATGATGGATTTAACAGAAAATCTGTATCGTTATGTTGCACAGGAAGTACTTGGAACAACTAAAATTGTATACAATGGCGTAGAAATGGATCTCGGAAAGCCTTTCGAGAGAATTACCATGTTAGATGCTGTTAAGAAATATTCAGGTGTTGACTTTAACGAAATTCATACACTGGAAGAAGCAAGAGCAGCAGCAGACGCACATCATGTAGAATACGAAGAAAGACATAAAAAAGGTGATATCTTAAACCTGTTCTTTGAAGAATTTGTAGAAGAACATCTGATTCAGCCGACATTCGTTATGGATCATCCAATCGAAATCTCTCCGCTGACAAAGAAAAAACCAGAGAATCCAGATTATGTAGAACGTTTTGAATTCTTCATGAACGGATGGGAAATGGCAAATGCTTACTCTGAATTAAATGACCCGATTGACCAGAGAGAACGTTTCAAAGCTCAGGAAGAACTGCTGGCACAGGGCGATGATGAAGCCAACACAACAGATGAAGACTTTATGAATGCGCTGGAAATTGGTATGCCTCCGACAGGTGGTATCGGATTTGGTATTGACCGTATGTGCATGATTCTGACAGACTCTGCAGCGATTCGTGACGTATTATTATTCCCAACAATGAAGTCACAGGGTGCTGCTAAGAACGAAGCAAACAATGCAGCACAGGAAACAAAGCCAGTTGAGAAGATTGATTTTTCCAAAGTAAAAGTTGAGCCATTATTCGAAGAAATGGTTGATTTTGATACTTTCAGCAAGTCAGATTTCAGAGCTGTAAAGGTAAAAGCATGTGAAGCAGTTAAGAAATCCAAGAAGCTGTTACAGTTCACTCTGGACGATGGAACAGGCACAGATCGTACCATTTTAAGCGGTATTCACGCTTATTATGAGCCAGAAGAACTGGTTGGAAAAACACTGATCGCTATCACAAACCTGCCGCCAAGAGCTATGATGGGAATTGATTCCTGTGGAATGTTACTTAGTGCAATCCATGAGGAAGAGGGCGAAGAAAAACTTCATCTTCTGATGGTTGATGACAGAATCCCAGCAGGTGCAAAGCTGTACTAATCCAGAAAAAAGAGTTCGGTTTGGTAGTCATAGACGTCCAATCAGGAAAAGTGGTTCTACGGATTGACATGGAGCTACATGAAACGGTCTGGAGCTGTATAAGTTTAAATGGTGACGTACGGATTATAAGAGAATAGAATAAGGAGTTCTATGTATTCCTGACTGTTTGACTTATTTATTTACAAGTAAAATATTGATTATTTTTGAGGAGCATTTTTCAAAAATAAGGTGTATAAAGGGACACTTCTCTTTTGGTAGAAATACCAATGGAAGGTGTCCTTTTTTGGTTGTCAGGCATTATGAAACTTTTTCAGAGTGCACAGAGACAGAACGAGAAGAAACCAGAAAAACATTACAGCCCTTTATGAATCAACTTTCTGAATGTATGTCGCTGGTGGAAGAAATATTTATGGATTAAAAATTATGCTGTATTTCTTAAGATATAGGCAGTGTAGCTTTGAGGGAGTGTGACTTATGAAAGATGGAAAATTAGGTTGTATAGGATTGAGTGCGATCATTCTTCTGATATTTGCTTTTTTGAATGATTTTGCTTCTGAACTTGGAGGGGCATTTCAATTATTCTTTTGGATTGGCGTTATCGTTATAATTGTTGCAGTAGTTAAGTTCCAGCATGATAATTAATGGAAATCGAACCTACATTTTGTATAAAACTAGATTTAAAACGTAAAGATTTATGTGAAAAGATGCACAATATATCTCCCACTTATGATATACTTAAAATATTGTTGGCAGAAGGGAGAAGTTCATCATGCCGAAGGGAACAAACTGGAAATTTAAGCTGTATTGACTGGCGCAGATTATGCTGGAAAAAACAGATGAAGAGCATTATATTACAATGCCTGAGATTATGGAAGAATTGGCGACATATGATGTGACTGCAGATAGAAAAAGCATATATACAGATTTAAGAGATTTGAGCGTCCTTGGTGTTGAAGTAGAAGGTGAGCCGGTTGTAAATCGCTATCATTATCATGTTGTAAATCGTGCATTTGAATTACCAGAGTTAAGGCTTTTGGTAGATGCTATCCAGTCATCCAGGTTTATAACAGAAAAGAAAACCAATGCGTTGATAAAAAAATTAGAAATGCTGGTTAGCAAATATGATGCACAGAAGCTGCAGAGGCAAGTCTATGTATCTGGTAGAATCAAGACAATGAATGAAAGTATTTATTACACTGTGGATACGATTCATAATGCGATTTCTGAAAACAAAAAGATAAAATTTCAGTATTATCAGTGGAATGTCAAAAAGGAAATGGAACTGAGACATAATGGCGCATGGTACCATATTAGTCCATGGGGCCTTTCCTGGGATGATGAAAATTATTACTTGGTAGGATATGATTCTGATGCCGAAAAAATTAAACATTATCGCGTAGATAAGATGCTTCATATTAAGCTGTCAAATGAGAGCAGAGAAGGAAAAGACTATTTTAAAAAATTAGATATGGCGGATTATGCTAAAAAGAGTTTTGGAATGTTCGGTGGAAAAGAACAGACAGTGAAACTTCTTGTGAAAAATAGTTTGGCAGGTGTGATTGTTGATCGGTTTGGAAAAGATGTAATGATGTTTCCGGCGGATGAAGATCACTTTACAGTAAATGTGGGTCTTCATGTCAGTAGACAGTTTTTGGGATGGATTATTTCCCTCGGAGAGGATATCAAGATTGCAGGGTCTGATGAAGTAGTGGAACAGATGAAAACGGAAGTCGGAAGATTGATGATGCAGTATAAATAAGGTTGCTTAATATATAGGGAAAAGATTGATATTGTTTGTAATTCAGAATAGAATAGTTGATATAATTTATTCTAAAATATTTGCTACAGAAAAATATATCAGGAAGCTATGGAAATAGAGGAACAGGGCATGAAAGTATTTAATAATGTCACAGATATTGTTCGTGATGATATGGCGGTTACAATGAAGAAAGGCAGTAAGGTTGCAATTGCTGCAGCCTGCTTTTCTATGTATGCCTATAATGAATTGAAAAAACAGTTGGAAAATGTAGATGAATTGAGATTTATTTTTACATCACCTACATTTGTGACGGAAAAGGCTAGCAAACAGAAGAGAGAATTTTATATTCCTCGTATCGGTAGAGAGCGGAGTCTCTATGGAACGGAGTTTGAGATTAAGCTCAGAAATGAAATGACTCAGAAGGCCATTGCCAAGGAATGTGCTGAATGGATCAGACGGAAGGCTACATTTAGATCCAATACTACTGGTGAGGCTATGGCTGGTTTTATGACAGTGGAGAGCAAGGAAGAAAAAGTTGCTTATATGCCATTGAACGGATTTACTACCGTTGATATAGGGTGCGATCGAGGTAACAACGCATATAATATGGTCAATAGGATGGAATCTCCGTTTACTGAACAGTATATGCAGATATTTGACAATATTTGGAATGATAAGGAAAAACTGCAGGATGTTACGGATATTGTTATCGAGAATATATCATCTGCATACAATGAGAATTCGCCGGAATTTATTTATTTTATGACATTGTATCATGTGTTCAGTGAATTTTTGGATGATATTTCTGAGGATGTGCTTCCAAACGAAGCAACTGGATTTAAACAAAGTAAAATCTGGAATATGCTCTATGACTTTCAGAAAGATGCGGTGCTTGCCATTATCAATAAACTGGAGAAATACAATGGCTGCATTCTGGCTGATAGTGTAGGTTTGGGTAAAACTTTTACAGCATTAGCAGTTGTTAAATATTATGAAAATAGAAATAAGAGTGTTCTTGTCCTCTGCCCTAAGAAATTGGCTGAGAACTGGAATACTTATAAGGATAATTATGTAAACAATCCAATTGCTACTGATCGATTGAATTATGATGTCCTGTTTCATACAGATTTATCGCGTAATGGTGGATTTTCAAACGGACTTGACCTGGATCGGTTGAATTGGGGCAATTATGATCTGGTTGTTATCGACGAATCACACAATTTCCGTAATGGTGCTGGTACACATGCCAACACTGTGGAAAATAGATATGTGAAATTGATGGATAAAGTAATCCGTTCAGGCGTTAAGACGAAAGTCCTGATGCTTTCTGCTACACCGGTTAATAATCGATTTGTGGATCTGAGAAACCAGCTGGCAATTGCATATGAAGGCGATGCTGAGAATTTTGACAGCAAACTTAATACAAGTAAATCTTTGGAGGATATCTTCCGGCAGGCTCAGAAGGCATTTAATGCATGGAGCAAACTGGATCCGGAAGATAGAACCACAGATGCTCTTTTGAGAACTTTGGATTTTGATTTCTTTGAAGTTTTGGATAGTGTAACGATTGCAAGATCCCGAAAGCATATTGAAAAGTATTATAGTACAGCTGAGATTGGTAAATTTCCAGAGAGGCTGAAACCTATATCCCTAAGACCAAATCTCACATCCTTAAAATCAGCAATCAACTATAATCAGATTTATGAGCAATTGATGTTGCTTACGTTATGTATCTATACACCGTCAAACTATATTTTCCCAAGCAGGTTGGATAAGTATATGGATTTGACGCATAACAAAGGAGAGAACCTTACGCAGAGAGGTCGTGAGGAAGGTATTAGAAGACTTATGAGTATCAATCTGTTGAAACGACTGGAGTCTTCAGTATATTCTTTTAAACTCACTTTGGAAAGAATCAGAGAGCTCATTACGAGCACCATAGCTGCTATAGATAAATTTGAAAAATATGGCATGGCTGATATTGACATGTATGAAGCATCAGATGATGAGTTTGATATGGACGATGGAAATACAGACTATTTTACTGTAGGTAAAAAGGTAAAGATCGATCTTGCTGATATGGATTATAAGAGCTGGAGAGAAGAATTAAACGCAGATGCAGATACACTTGAACTTCTGACATTGATGATAGAAGATATTACGCCAGAGTATGATACAAAACTGCAGACGCTTTTTGATCTGATTTCGAAAAAGATTGAGCATCCGATCAATGAAGGAAATAAGAAGATTCTTATTTTCTCAGCATTTTCTGATACAGCAGATTATCTGTATGAGAATGTAAGTGCTTTTGTAAAGACAAAATATGGATTGGATACGGCAATTATTACCGGTACTACAGATGGCAAATCAACGATAAAGGGATTGAAGGCAACACTTAATAATGTACTTACTTGCTTCTCACCATTATCAAAGGGTAAGGCAATGTTAATGCCTGATAATGATTTTAATATCGACATTCTGATGGCTACAGACTGTATTTCAGAAGGACAGAACCTGCAGGATTGTGATTATCTTGTAAACTATGATATTCACTGGAATCCGGTTCGTATTATTCAGCGATTTGGTCGTGTGGATCGTATTGGAAGTAAGAATGACTATATTCAGCTTGTAAACTTCTGGCCGGATATGACACTGGATGATTATATTAATCTGAAATCAAGAGTTGAGACCCGAATGAAAATATCTGTTATGACTTCTACCGGTGATGATGATCTTATTAATGCAGAGGAAAAGGGAGACCTGGAATACAGAAAACAGCAGCTGAAGAGACTGCAGGAGGAAGTCGTAGACATCGAGGAAATGTCAGACGGTATTTCCATCATGGATCTTGGTTTAAATGAATTCCGTTTGGATTTATTGGAGTATCTTAAGACTCATCCAGATATGGATACCAAGCCAAGAGGACTTCATGCAGTAGTTCCAGCAACAGAAGAACTTCCTGAGGGAGTTATTTTCGTTCTCAGAAATGTAAATAATAGCGTGAATATTGATAACCAGAATCGTATTCATCCATTTTATATGGTTTACATTGGAGTGGATGGAGAGATTATCTGCGATTATCTAAATCCGAAGAAGCTTTTAGACGATGTCAGACTTCTTTGCAGAGGAAAGAAAGAACCGATAAAAGAAGTTTATACAATCTTCAATGAGGAAACAGAAGATGGACGTAACATGTCAGAAATGTCAGATTTGCTTAGCGATGCCATTAATTCTATCATTGATGTGAAAGAAGAAAGTGATATTGATAGTCTGTTTTCAGCCGGTGGAACATCGGCTCTTATGTCTGATGTGTCTGGATTGGATGACTTTGAATTGATTTGTTTCCTTGTAGTGAAATAGGAGAGGTGGGCGATTAGATGCTGGGATTACCAAAAACTACGGAATTTAATAAAAGAATTCCGAAACAAAAATTTTATGAAAATTTGGAAATATCACCTGCGTTAAAGAAAGTGTTTGTGGATCAGGTAAAAACAATTTACTGGAGAAATAAAATTGCAACAACTACGCTGAATCTTGCTCCTGGGACAAATGTGACAGAGATAGAAGTATTCGAAGTCAAACTCAACGATCAGATGCTTGATGAAGGGATGCTTTGCCAGATGGATCGGGAAATACCATACCATATTTTGTTCCTTTTGGAATATCAGAGAAAGTACCAGGCGTGGATCGGATATAAGGAAGCAACTGCTTCTGGAAATGCTGCTTTTAAGGTAAACAAGTATTACCACACAGAATGGATGGAAGAAGAGGACTTACCAGTAAAGTTGGAAGGTCTGGATATTGATTCTGTTTATGAGAACTTTGTGAAACAAATCGCTGGGGATAAATTACAGGCAGCAGAAGAAGGAGAATCTTTAAAGGATACAGTTGCCAGAGAAGAAGAGAAAGAAGCATTAAGAAAGCAGATTGCAAATCTTCAGAAAAAGATTAAGAGGGAAAAGCAACTGAATAAGCAGATGCAGTTGAATAGTGAATTGAAGAAACTGAAGAAAAAATTGGAGGTTTTATAAGGTGGAAAAGATGAGGTTGGAGTCAGTTGATATGACCGCACAAAATATAGAGAAGATCGGGGAATTATTTCCTAATTGTGTTACTGAAATGCTGGATGAAGAAAAAAGCACACCAGAAAAAGAGGTTTATAAAAAAGCAATTAATTTTGAGCTTTTAAAGCAAATGCTTTCTAGCGATGTTATTGACGGTGATGAGGCCTATGAATTTACTTGGGTTGGGAAAAAGGCAGCAATTGTAGAAGCTAATAGACCTATTCGAAAGACTCTTCGTCCATGTAAAGAAGAGTCCGTTGACTGGGATAATACAGAAAATCTGTATATAGAAGGCGACAATCTTGAAGTATTAAAGTTGCTTCAAGAAAGTTATTTGAATAAAGTAAAAATGATTTATATTGATCCTCCATATAATACCGGGAATGATTTCATTTATAATGATGACTTTAAAATGACAAGTGAAGATTATGCAGAGGAAATCGGAGAATGGGATGAGGATGGAAATCGTATGTTTAAAAATACGGATACAAATGGACGGTTTCATTCGGATTGGTGTAGCATGATGTATTCACGTCTAATGTTAGCGAGAAATTTATTATCGGATGAAGGTATAATTTTTATTTCTATAGATGATAATGAAGAAAAAAATCTGAGAAATATTTGTGATGAAATTTTTGGAAGTACAAATTTTGTGGCTAATTTCATATGGGAAAAGAGGAAAACTCGTGAAAATAGAAAGGCTATTTCTGTTAGGCATGATTATATTCTTTGCTATGTAAAACAACATAGTATGAAGGAACATGCATTAGGGTTAGAGGATATGAATGATGAGGCGATTAGCAGATATAAAAATCCTGATAACGATCCGCGTGGAGTATGGACATCCGTTCCAGCAATAGCGCAAGGTGGACATGGAACGTCTAGTCAGTTTTATACTTTTGTGGCGCCGAATGGAAATGAATTTAATCCGCCATCAGGTTCTTGTTGGAGGATGACTTGGCCTAAAATGCAAGAAGCTATGGCAGATAATAGAATATGGTTTGGAGAAGATGGAAATAATGTTCCGCGAATAAAAAAATTTTTAACAGAGGGAAAACAAGGATTAACACCTGAAAGTTTATTGTTGTCGGATAAAGTTGGAACTAATGATTCTGCGAAGAGAGAACTTGTTTCATTATTTGATGGAATTGCAGTCTTTGAAACTCCAAAACCTGCATTATTGTTACAACATCTTATTAGTATTACTGCTGAAGGGGAAGATGCATATTATCTTGATTTCTTTAGTGGAACAGCTACATTAGCTGAAGCTGTAATGAAAATGAATGCGAAAGATAAAGGCCATCGTAAGTTTATCATGGTACAAATTCCTGAAAAATGTGATGAAAAAAGTGAAGCATATAAAGCTGGATATTTTAATATTTGTGATGTAGCTATAGAACGTATTCAACGAGCAGGTAAAAAAATAAAAGAAGAAACTCCATTAACTACACAAAATTTAGATGTGGGTTTTCGTGTGCTAAAATTGGATGATTCAAATATGAACGATGTTTACTATAATCCTGAACAGTATAGTCAGGAGTTGCTTCCAATGCTTGAATCCAATGTGAAGGCTGACCGTAATGACCTTGATTTACTTTTTGGTTGTCTTCTTGAATGGGGACTTCCTTTATCCTTATCTTATAGTTCAGAGGATATTGAGGGATTCACTATTCATAATTATAACGACGGAGACCTGATTGCGTGTTTTGATGAGAATGTTCCTGATTCTGTGATTAAGGAAATTGCAAAGCAGCAGCCTCTTCGTGCAGTTTTTAGAGATAGTAGTTTTGCGGGAAGTCCTTCAAAAATTAATGTTGGAGAAATCTTTAAGCTGATGGCACCTGATACAACAGTGAAAGTAATTTAAGGGGGGAGAACAATGAAGCTACAATTTAAGCATCAGAAGTTTCAGGCTGATGCTGCAAAAGCGGTAGTAGACGTTTTTGCGGGACAGCCATATCTGACTCCTTCTTACATGATGGATAGAGGATATCAGGGAAAGATGCAGGAATCTGGTCAGACATATTCTCAATCTAATATGTTTGATGAAACGGATTTTACAGGTTGGAGTAATCAGCGTATTGTACCGGAGCTTAATAATCAGATTATCCTGGATCACATTCAAAAAATACAGAGAAACAATCAGATAGAGCCTTCTTCGAAGTTGGAAGGCGCATATAATTTGACTATTGAAATGGAGACCGGTGTTGGTAAAACATATACATATATCAAAACTATGTATGAATTGAATAAGCATTACGGTTGGAGCAAGTTCATTATTGTTGTTCCAAGCATTGCTATTCGTGAGGGCGTATATAAATCATTTCAGGTGACTCAGGAGCATTTTGCAGAGGAATACGGAAAGAAAATCAGATTTTTTATTTACAATTCTTCTCAGCTAACAGAGATTGACAGATTTGCATCGGATAATTCGATTAATGTAATGATCATTAATTCACAGGCTTTCAATGCAAAAGGCAAAGATGCACGAAGAATTTATATGAAGCTGGATGAATTCAGATCCAGGAGACCGATCGATATTATTGCCAAGACCAATCCTATTGTTATTATCGATGAGCCACAATCTGTAGAGGGTAAGCAGACAAAGAAGAATTTGGAGGAATTCCATCCTTTAATGACGCTTCGTTATTCTGCTACGCATAAGAGCGACAGCATTTACAATATGGTTTATCGTTTGGATGCCATGGAAGCGTATAACAAGAAATTGGTTAAGAAAATTGCAGTTAAGGGTATCCAGGAATCCGGAACAACTGCTACAGACAGTTATGTATATTTGGAGGGGATTAATCTTTCCAAAGCGGATCCAACTGCAACAATTCAGTTCCATACAAAAGGAGCATCAGGAGTAAAGACGGTTTCAAGAAAAGTCGGGACAGGTTTTAATCTGTATCCGAACTCTGGTGAACTAGAAGAATATAAGAATAATTTTGTTGTTAAGAGTATTGATGGTCGTGATGATTCTCTTGAATTTATTAATGGTATTAAAATATATGCAGGAGATGTTATTGGTAAAGTAAGTGAGGAACAGCTTCGTAGAATCCAGATTCGAGAGACAATCCTTTCACATATTGAGAGGGAACGTCAGTTGTTCTATAAAGGAATTAAGGTATTGTCACTGTTCTTTATTGATGAAGTTGATCATTACAGAAAATATGATGAATCCGGAAACCCTGTGAATGGTATTTTTGCAGATATGTTTGAGCAGGAGTATGAGGATGTTTTGCAGAATCTTCAGCTTAAAATCGGAGAGGACGATTATCTTAAGTATTTGCAGAGTATCAGCGCTGAAAAAACACATGCCGGATATTTTTCTATTGATAAAAAAGGGCGTATGATCAACAGTAAGATTAAACGTAGCGAAACTTCTTCAGATGATGTTGATGCATATGATCTGATCATGAAAAACAAGGAACTTCTTTTGGATCGTAATCCGCAGAAGTCACCGGTAAGATTTATTTTCTCTCACTCTGCACTTAGAGAAGGTTGGGATAATCCGAATGTATTCCAGATTTGTACTTTAAAACAGAGTAGCAGTGAGATTCGTAAGCGTCAGGAAGTTGGTCGTGGTATGCGTCTTTGCGTAAATGAAGATGGCGATCGTATGGATGCGAATGCTCTTGGTGCAGATGTTCATAATATTAATGTGCTTACTGTAATTGCTAGTGAGAGCTACGATAAGTTTGCAAAGGGGCTGCAGGCTGAAATTGCTGAGGCTGTTGGAAACAGACCGCGGCAGGTTACGGAAATCCTTTTTGAGAATGCAAGGGTGCATGATAAGGATGGTAATGAAGAAACTATAGATTCTTCCATGGCGAGAAGACTGATTCATTATATGATTAAGATGGATTATATTGATGAAAATGATGCGCTGACAGATAAATTCTATGAAGACAAAGCAAATGGTGAAGTGAGCTTTGGAACCGAGATGGATCAATATAAACCGGATCTGATGCTGATTATTGATAGTATTTACGATGATACGAAGATGAAACCGGAGAATGCCAGAAGTAATAATGTTGAACTTAAGGTTGATCCAGATAAACTTGCGATGCCAGAATTTAAGGCATTATGGAGTAAAATTAATGCCAGAACAGCATATGTAGTTGACTTTGATACTGATGAATTAGTTCGGAAGTCAATTGTAGCTCTTGACAACAAGCTTCGTGTACCAAAGATATTCTTTAAGGTTGAGACTGGATCCATGAAAGAGATTAAGTCAAAGGATGCATTGTTAGAAGGTTCATCATTTGAGAAACAAAAGTCAGGAACATATGATGAGCATAAGGTTGCGACAAATTCCAGTGTTAAATATGATCTTGTCGGAAAGTTAGTTGAGGAAACAGGGCTTACTCGAAAGGCTGTCATTCAAATTCTTACCGGAATTCAGCCTACAGTATTCAATCAGTTTAAGGATAATCCGGAAGAGTTTATTATTCAGGCTGGGAAATTGATTAATAATGAAAAGGCAACAGCAATTATTCAACATATTACATATGATGTTTTGGATGATAAATATGATACAGATATTTTCACTGATGCAACTATAAAAGGTAAGCTGGATGTGAATGCAATGAAGGCTGACAAGCATTTGTTTGATCACATTATTTATGATTCCACAAATGAACGAAAGTTTGCACAGGAATTGGATGTAGCATCAGATGTTGCTGTATATGTGAAGCTACCGGATGGATTTTATATTTCTACACCGGTAGGACATTATAATCCGGACTGGGCGATTGCATTTAAAGAAGGCACTGTAAAGCATATCTATTTTGTTGCAGAGACAAAAGGTTCTATGGACACACTGGAACTCAGGGGCATTGAGGATGCAAAGATTCACTGCGCAAGAGAACACTTCAAGGCGATCAGTGGTGATAATGTGGTTTACGATGTAGTAGACAGTTACCAGGCGTTACTGGATAAAGTTATGAAGTAAGAAAGGAGAGTTTTGTACATGGCAGAAGTTGATACGTATTATCCAAATTTAACATGGCCACAATTCGCTATGTGCAATGATGATGTAACAGGCGCCTTTGAAGATATGTCAAGACGTCTGTTTTCTCTGGAATTTTTAGAAAAAGGAACAGTTCCACATTCTAACCATAATAATCCAGGCGTAGAGGTGTTACCAATTTTGGAGCAACCGCGAACAGATAGACTTAAGCGACGAAAAATCAGTTTTCAGGCGAAATACTTTGAAAATAGAATAAGCTATTCCCAAATTAAGGATTCAATGAATCAAGCCATTAAACATTATGGGGATGAACTTGATTTGATATACCTTTTTTGCAATAAAACAATTACAACTTCTGCCCAAGGATATAGAGATATAGTAACTTTATTAAAAAAGTCTGGGATTGAAATATATCCTATTTCAAATACAGAAGTATTTGATTTAATCGCAAAGCATAAAGAAATAGCTAATTATTTTTTCTTACCACGACAAAGGCCTGATGAAGCGCAGATGGATCAAATCTATGCGGGTATTATTATTAATAATGATGCAGACAGAAAATGTAGCACTTGTTCTGTAAAAGCGACCGAGCAAATTGTGGATCCAAGATTGCTCCAAGGTTTTGTACAAGAAAAAATACAAACTTGCAAATTGCTAATTTTGGAAATGCAGATGGATGAGCTCAGGAAAGAAATTGACAAGATATTCTCATACAGGCTTACTGGTATTGAGGGGGCTGAAACACTATTATTTTACAAACAGATTTTGGAATTGCATAGCAATAAGGATATTGATTCATTAGCGGATGGTCTTACAGATCAGTATAAAAGTGAATTAAAATGGGTGCAGGAATATTATAAAAATCCAGTTTCGATCAGTGCGTATAAGTTTGCATGCCATTGTGTGGAAATTCAGATCATTGTTTTAGATAAGATGTTTTCATCACAATTGTGGAATGATGTAATTGGACTGTGTAAAGAAATTATAAATGATGCACCTTCAGATATTATTGATATAGTAAAGCAATACTACGGATTGGCGTTGTTCAACACACAACAATATAGCGTAGCACTAGATATTTTTAATGGGCTTTATCAGAAAAGTCGAAAAGAAAAAATTTTTTTGTATTCGATATTTGCAGAAATTAAGATAATTAATTGTGCATGGAGAGAGGAACATTATGGGAATAGAGAAAGATTGATTGAACTAATAGAACAATTGGATTCTCTAAAGGATAATAAGCAATATATAAGTAATAACAGCCTTGTTGCAATGCTATATCTTGAGTCTGCTTACAATCTTGGAATTGATGAGAAAGCGTATCTTGAAAATGCAATTGAAAGATATCAAGGGTTTACTGATGCCGTTAAAGATGATTCTGTAATAAAATATATGTATGCGTTTTGCTTAGAATTAAATGGTAGTATTGATGATGCTGAGCAGATATATGCGGAACTTGATTGGAAAAAGGATGTTAATATCGCCTGCAGATATTTAATTTGCAAGTTGTCACAAGCAGAATATGCGAAAGTGATCAATTTATATCGTGATGTAGATGATTCTGTTATAAATGCAAAACTAAAGAGCCTGTATTTGACAGCCCTATATTACGAGGAGAAAGAATGCTATCAGAAAAAACTTAATGAAGTATTATCTGAGGTTGCGGATGATCTTGATGACATAGTTAATATTGCTTTTGGAGTACGCAAAAAGACATATTTAAAAGATAATGTTGTTCCGCTTATAAAAAAGCATATGGATACAGGATTGGACAAGCTGGCACTTTTGCAAAAAATAAAGTTGCTTGTTATTCTGTCGCATGCTGATGAATTAGGACTTGTAGGAATATTATTGAAGACCATTAAAAATATAGAGGCGTTGAATCGTTATGTTGTAAAAGAAATATATGATTCGGCATTTGCTGTAAGTAACGGAGAGTTCACAAATCATGATAAAGCTCTGATTAAATCAGATAAATTGGACGCTGCTGACTTGATTGCAGATGTGTTTTTGGAAGCAAATGTTTCACGAAAACAGTTTTTACAAATTAAATATCTTTGTGCTGGGGCTAAAGAAAAAAGATTTAGTATGCTGAAATACGCTAAAGAACTCTTTGAGATTACTAATGAAGAAGGATTGGCGAGAAATATTATAGCTATGCTTTTTGAAAGGAATGAGACAGATTATAATTCGTATTCACCATATATTGCTGCATTGAGTAATTCAATCAAGCCGGATTACTGCATGGCAGTGGCATCTGCTATGTTACGATTAGGGAAAGCTGAGGAAGCAGACTTATATGCGTACAAAGCCCTATATTATCTTAACAATGCGGATAACTATGAAATATATAAAAATTATTTTGGCTACTACAATCAGAATCTTAACCGTTACCACGATGAAAATGAAATGAAGAGGGTAAAAAACAATTGTGTAGTTACACTTGAAGAAAATAATGCAACAAACGGGAAGAACCCACAGATTATTACAGTTTGTCTTGACTCAGAAAGCGAATTTTTCGATCCAGAAAATACAAGTTTAAATGTCAAACATATTCCTGCAGGAACTCCATTGTATTTGAAAATACAGGGCAGTAGTTTGAAGCAAATTTTAAAAATTGAAGATATAAGTTACAGAATAATCCAAATACAGTCGAGAACAGACTTCGCTGCAGGTTTTATCTTTAGAAAAATAAGTGAGCATCCTGAAAAATTTGATGGATCAGTGTGTGTGTTATCATCAGAAAAGCCAGAGGATTTAATAGCAAAACTTAAATCTATGACAGATAGAACAAAACAAACAGAAACAATGCTCAATTTCTACCATTTTAAAGAAAATGATACTGGTTTACCCATAGATTCTTTTATAAATGGTAATTATGATAGGTATATAGATGCATTAACAATGCTTCTTTATACAAAAGACCAAGCCTTTTACACGGGTTTTCCGATATATGAGGACGAGGAAAATCAAAGATATATTCCAGGATTATCTACATTAGTGTTATTAAGTTCTATGAATATGCTGAATGTACTTGATGAAATAAAAAGTAATATGATTCTTCCAGCATCGTATATAGAGTTTTTTGCTGAAAGATATAGTAAAGCTAAGGAAACAAGTCTAGTGTCTCCAGGAAAATTGGTCAATGTCAATGATCAGTTGACATTAATTAATGATAATTCATCTCATATAGAGATATGGGAAAGAATCATAGATTTCTGCACTGACTGTAAGAAAGTAACTATAACTGATGAAGAACGTATAAGATTTACGATAGGCGATATAAATGGTGAACAATTTATAGCTGTTGCGTGTCTTCATATGATTCACTTAGATTCTTTTATATTGGCAAAGAAGGAACAAGCGACTCTTTTATGTGATGATTTATTCTTTAGGAAGATTGCAACATATGGAAAAATCAGAAATTTGAACTTCGTCTCGTTGCTGAGACATTATGTGGACGATGATTTTGTGGTTCCTATTGTAATGGAATTGTCAAAAACCAATTATCTGTATATACCGCTTATGGCTAGAACAGATGAGGAGGCAATTCAATTAAAGAAAAACATATTAGATGGCGAACTAAAGAAAAAATATTACAGTAATATGTTGAATGCATATAATATAGCTTGGAAAAATGTTATGCGTGGAATATTTGGCGAAGATGTTGAATTTGAAGAAAATGATTAAAAATAAGGCTTCTGGATCTAAGTTCAGGAATTGAATACACTGCGGCCTCTGGCTATGAACCGGAAGCCGCATTTCTTTTATCTTTTTTTTATAAAATCTGGTCTCGTAGCCGTCGCCTCTGATTAAGATGTCCGACATCCAGACGGGAGAATTTCCATGATAGAAGTGATATTAATGACATCGGTTCCTTTCGGGCATACGATGATAAGTTCATCATGGATTTGACAGTAATATCTGATGGTCAGAGAGGCTGATCATTGCATAGCAGAAAAGAACTTTTTAGAAATCTCCTAATTCTGCCACTAACTCATATTTCCAATACTCCGCCGCCTCATACTCCCTGGATTCTGAGAGTAGCGGTACGGTAAAGAGTTCAACCGGAACACCAAGTATTGATGCGAAGAGTTTCATAAGATCCTCTTTCGGTGTTCGGACATCGCTTTCATACTGAGCAATCTGGACATCAGCACAGATGTCTGGAAAGCCAACAGCCATGCCGAGTTCTTTCTGGGTGAGATGATTTTTCTGTCTTAAGTGTTTTAGTTTTGTTCCAAATGTAATCATAGTACTACTCTCCTGAGCTTCCGAATGCCCCAGATCCTCGTTCTTCACCAAGGTTCAGGACAAAGTCTGCGATCACAACCGGTGTGATCACCAGCTGACCGATGCGTGTGTCTTTATGAATGGTCTGAGAAGATGTGCTCACATTGCTGATAATGGCGTGAATCTCACCACGGTAACCGGAGTCAATCGGTGGAAGTTCGCATACCAGTTCTTTTGCTACCATGCTGCTTCGAGGAAAGACATATCCGGCAAATCCATCCGGGATGATGAGAACGAATCCAAGTGGAATTCTTGCAACCTCGCCTGGCTTTAATACGCAATCATAAGGCATGAATACATCAGCACCGGCATCATTTTCATGTAGCCAGAAGGGATGATGATCTGCTTTTAGACCAAAGTCAATCAGTTTAATCTTCATGGATGTTCACCTCCTTTCGGATCAGCAATGGATAATCTGCTTTTAAGATATCTGACGGTGTCCAAAGTTTTGAAATTGGATTCTGGCAGGACATCTGTTTTTCCATGCAGCTTCCTCTCTGATAGAATGGACCGGTCAGATCCGGTGTAAAAAGGATCGGGCTTAATTTGTACAATCTTTGCCAGATTTGGAGCATTACAATCCTGGTTTCATCCGTATTTCTTCTGCAGGTTCTCTGGCTGCTCATATGCTTCCATTGGTAAGGTGTTGCACTGATGAACAGTACGTTTCCTTTCAGCCGGAGCAAGAAGATCTATCGGGTGAAGCCCTTCCTGTTGGCACCGATCCATGACTGTTTTCTTAAATGTGTTCATGAATTTATCAGTGGATCGATGTTTGTAACCGGCAGTTTCCTCATGTGGTTTATTCATATATGGCTGCCTTTCCACTGCAGTCTTCCTCCCACTGTTGATAACGATGTGAGTATGGATATTTCCGGACTCATTGTGACCATCGGTATGAGTAACCACCAGTGCCTGATATCCGGTAACCATCTGCTTCGCAAGTTCCAAACTGATTGCCTGTGCTCTCTTACTGGTAAGTCCATTCTCTGTAATATCGGCTGGATCGTAGCTGATAATGTAGTGATGACTTTTGATATCTTCACGTTTCAGGAGAAAAGAATTTTAGAAAAATTTAAAATAACTCAAAAGCTTGATTTTTAACATTGCCTAAGTTAAAATGAAAGAAAATAAGTTAAAAGGAGAACGAGAAATATGCTTACAAGCGTATTCGGGATTTCTATAAAATATGAAGCATGGAATCATCAGGATTCGTTGCCTGTCTATATTGCAGGAAGTTATGATTTTCACACAGCGTATATTGGAAACAGACGCTGTATAATGCTTGCTCCAACAGAAGAACTTGCCACACTTCCGGCATTGAAAAAACAAATTGTAAAAATACAGCAGATTGATAATGTACCAGTCGTATTTGAACTTGTGTCGGTATCAAATTATCGAAGAAAAAGTCTTATAGAAAATAATATACCGTTTATTACTGATAAGCAGGTCTTTCTTCCTTTTATTGGAACAATGCTCATGGATGAGAATGAACCCGTAAAGCGAATTGAAAAATTTGTTTATTCCACGCAACAGTTGTTCTTGTTTTATCTGTACAGTAAGAAAAAGCGATTGTATATTTCAGAAGCCGGAAGAGTGCTTCCATTTACAGCAATGACCTTGACCAGAGCAGTAAAGCAGTTGGAAGCGACGGATTTATTTCTTGTAGCAAAAGACGGTGTCAATAAGTTTATTGAGTCAAAATATAAGCGAGATGAATTATTTGAAAAAGCGAAAGTATATTTGACGACTCCTGTTCGAAAAACAGGATATATAGATAAGACGCAAGTTACAGAAAATATGGTCTTTGCAGGGGAAACGGCACTTTCTGAAAAAACAATGCTAAATCCAAGTCGAGTTGTTACCTATGCAATTAGTGAGAAAGATTATGATAAAACCTTGCTGACTAATGAATTGATAGACCCGGATAAACAGGTAAGACTTGAATTATGGGCATACAACCCGAAACAATTTTCAGAGGATAACAGTGCTGATGATATTTCCATTGTTTTGTCTTTTACAGGTACAAATGACGAGAGAATTGAAGAAGCTGTAGATGAATTGCAGGAAAGAAGGTTGAAGGAGTAATGGTCAGAGTCTTGTCGATTTCCGGACTATAATCCTGCCATAAGCTTCAGAAAAAGAAAAAGCTTACATTGAAAATGATTTTGTGATAAACTGGAATTCGAATTGTCAATTTTGCAGTGTGACGGAATGTTTTACACTGTATTTATTTTTGAATTTTAGGAAGAAGAGGAACAAAATATGCCAATAGGAGTGATAATTAATGCCTTGTCAATTGCTGTCGGCGGTGTGATTGGAGCATTATTCGGGCATAAATTGCCTACGAAGCTTAACTCGGAGCTTACCAAGATTTTTGGCATTTGTTCAATAGGAATGGGTGTCAGTTCCATTGGGCTTATGAAAAATATGCCTGCCGTCATTTTTGCAGTGATTATTGGGACTGCTTTTGGTTTGGCTGTCAATTTGGGAGAAATTATTAACAATGGGGCAGCTTGCATGGAGAAACCGGTGGGAAAACTTTTTCCAAATAAAAATAAATCAATGTCCAGGGAAGAATATATGTCGATGCTTGTAACAATCATTGTGTTGTTTTGTGCCAGTGGAACAGGAATCTATGGAGCATTGGACTCTGGAATGAGCGGTGATCATACAATTTTGATTTCTAAGTCAATTCTGGATTTTTTCACTGCGATGATTTTTGGAGGAACTTTAGGCATGGTGATTGCTGTGGTTGCAATTCCGCAGTGCGTGATTTTTTTGGTAATCTTTGTAGCAGCGAAATTTATTTTCCCACTGACTACGCCGGATATGATTGCAGACTTTAAGGCATGCGGCGGTTTTTTGCTTCTTGCTACTGGTTTTCGAATTGCAAAAATTCACGATTTCCCAGTTGCAGATATGATTCCGGCTATGGTGCTTGTGATGCCGGTGAGTTGGTTCTGGGTGAATGTGATAGTACCGCTGCTATAAGGTGGTAGGGTAAAAATTGAGCAAAGATTTAAAATTAAGTAGAAATTTAAAATGAGTTGAGATTTAGAATAAGCAGACACAATTGTGCAGAAAGACAGCTAAAAGTAAGAAAATAAAACAAATAAATAGAACCTGCTCAGGCACATATTTGCTTGAGCAGGTTCTATTTTATTTTAAAAAGTTTCTTATCTAGGCCATCTGCCTTTCTTATCCATCAACGGTGCAAACGCCTGATGTGGTTCACTCTGGTACCAATAAGCAACACTTGCAACATCATCCTGTCGTTCAAACAGGCCTTTATAACATACTCCAATCTGCTGAATCGTAACTTTTAAATCTTCTTCAAAGCAAATCGGATCCATCAAATGCCAGCGATAAAAGCCTCGCATTGGTGGGCAGTCATCATTATGATAAGGGTTATGCACGAGTTCATCATGTGCAGAATAATAAGGGTATCCCAAAAATGGAGAATTATAAGTTTGTTCTACCGTCTTTCCATTTACCTGATGTGCAAAGCTCCAGGAGCCACCAAAATAGTCCTCGGTTCCGGTACCACAGATAGTTGGATATTCGTCATCTCCATCAATATAAAATTTAACTTCGCCTTCGCCCCACCAATATCTCTCAAGTGTTGTCAAAGCAAGATAGGTACCAACATAATGACCTTTTCCTTTTACATTGTCCAGAATCACATAATCCTTTGCAAGTTCGGTAATTCTTTGACGTCTCCACTGTGCGTGAAAATAAGCGGTATCTTCTGGTAACTCATCGTATAAACAGTAATCTACTTGATAGAAGAAAGCAGGAATTGGATTATCATGTTGATTTTCTAAAGTGATTTTTGCTTTTTTGCGGAATGGCATTTCAAAATAGCTGTTAAAGCCTCTGTTTGGAACGACAGAGATTGGCATAGAAGTTACAAGACATTCTCTTGCAAAACCGCAGCAGAAGAAGTCACCTAAAGGACTTTCGACCGATGGAGTTTCCTCATCGTCCCAGTACATGCGAAGCACTAAATCGCGAAGTACATAACAATCGGCATCTGATGTTTTATTATCAACCGTAATCCAGATATGCTGGATAATACCCGGTCCATCCATTTCGGCTAATACGACCGTTTCATTTGGCATAATATCTTTTAAACATGGACTTCCTTTTCGGGAAGGACCAAGATGGCTTGCTGCCATCCCGCCCTTTCCTTTTTCACCAGTTGGATTTTCTGCATTTATCGCTCTGGATCTTCCGTTTTTTAATCTAAAAATATCTGACATTATTTATTCCTCCGTTTATTGTTTTACACCGCCTGCCATGACACCTTCCATAATCTGTTTTTCAAAGATTAATACAAAGATAACGATTGGTAACAGGATAACACATCCAACGGTACTAATCAAATCCCATGGCATACTGTATGAGGTTTCTCTTGGGATTGTTGTAATTGCAACACTGAGTACTTCTATTTTTTGTGCAAAAAACAATGGTGTAAACAAATCGTTAAGGCAGTTGATAAAGTTAATGATTAAGATGGTTGCAATTGCAGGTTTCATTAAAGGCAGCGTGATATAGAACAGTTTCTGGAACATATTCGCACCATCAATCTCTGCAGCTTCATCCATTGAAACTGGAATTTCACTTAAAAAGTTACCTAAAATTAACATGGTAAACGGAATTAATGCACTTGTGTACATGATAACCAGTCCTGGGAAGGTATCAATTAATCCAAACTGTTTCATTAAGTCGTATAATGGTCTTGCGGTTACGATTCCCGGAATCAAAGCAGAAGCTACGATTGCAGCGTATACAAGTGTAAGTCCTTTTCCGGAATAACGAGTAAATGCATAAGCGGACATCAAACAGATTACAGTGGATAAGATTAATGAGCACACGGTAATAATTGCGGTATTTAAAATCTTTTCGCCCAGATTCATTTGTGTAAAGATCCGGATATAGTTATCGAGTGTCGGATGTTTCGGTATATAGTGAATTGGGGAACTAAACAATTCATCTGCCGGCGAAATAGATGATGTAAAAATCCAAAGTAATGGAAGTAAAATAATAAAGGCAACGATCAAGATTAAAATCCATTTGAATACAGATGCCAGAATTCTTTTGTTTTTTGGTTTCATTTTCCACATCTCCTTCTATATTTAATCAAATTTCTTTATCGCCTTAAGCTGGATAAAGCTTAAAATGGTCATAACGATAAACAAGCAAACCGCGATTGCAGATGCATATCCAAGATTCAGGTTTGTAAAGGCTTCCTGCATGATTCGATATGCCAGTAATGATGTTGAATCGCCAGGACCTCCTGAGGTCATCGCATATACTAAGTCAAAACTTGTCAATCGCCACATAGTAAAGAAGATAGAAAGACTTAATATCGTTTTCATAATGTTTGGCAATGTGATGGAAAAGAAGGAACGAATCGGTCCGGCTCCATCAATCTTTGCCGCTTCATAAATGTCAGCGGATAAAAACTGCAGTGCAGCAAGTACTAAAATTGCGAAGAATGGTAAATCTTTCCATAAGTCAACTGCGATAACTGCGCCCTGTGCAGAATTTGCATGCACAAGCCAGTCAAAGTGAAAGTCCGGAACAAATTTGCGGATTAAATCATTGATTAATCCGTATGCGTCGTTGAATGCCCATCTTGCAGCAAGTCCGGCTACTACCATTGGCATTGCCCATGGAATCAGTACAATAGTACGTAAGAATTTTTTACCTTTAATCTTCATATTTAACATTAATGCAAGAATTACGCCGAGTATCAGATGGAAGAACATGGATACTACCGTAAATATTACAGTAAATCGAATAGAAGATAACAATTTTTGATCGCTAAAGATTTTAATATAGTTTCCTAATCCGATAAACTGAAAGTCAGTTCCTTTTAACAAGCTCATGTCATAAGTGCTGTTGATAAAGGTCATAATGATTGGATAAAGTGTTGTAGATGCTCGTACAATCACTACCGGAAGCACCAGAAGCCATGCGATCCATAGTCCCTTTGTCTTCTTTTTCATTGCTATTTACCTCCTGTGAAATCTCTGAGATACGATATGAACGACTTTATTTTACGACATAAGTATCAACAGATTGCTGTGCCTTTTTACAAAATTCATCGAGTGTTAATTCATCAGATACATACTGCTGGAATAAAGAACCCATATCGCTGATGAATTCCATTGCCTGTGGTGCCATAGGACGTGCAAGCAACTCTGTGTCTGCAACATATTCTTTTATTTCATCCAAACCTGGCAGATTCATTGCAGCCAATTCATCGCTTTCTAATACATCGGTTCTTGCCGGCAGTCTGGAAGTCATTTCGGTGTAATCCAGCTCGCCCTGTTCACTTGCAGCATATTTAAGGAATTTCTCTGCGGCTGCTTTGTTTTTGGAGGCGCTGTTCAGGACATATCCCCATGTAGACATATAAGCGGTTTTGTTCTCAAATGTTGGCATAGGTGCAATGTGCTGTTTATCTGCACCATATTTTCCGGAATCAACAAAAGTCTGGATTGCGCCTACATACATGAAGATGGAAGCGTAGTCGCCATCAAAGAATTTCTGCATCATTGGGTCATACTGATCGGCAAGCTGAGAAATCGGAGTTTCATTATTCTTCATCATGTCGTACATGAATTTTACCGCTTCCTGTGTTTTCGGATTAGTCCAATCATAGTAATCTCCGCCAAATAAGTTTACAAACGTTCCGATTGAGTTAAATACATAAGTTTTTTCCCATGCATCGCCATATCCGTATTTGCCGTCTGCTGAGTTTGCTTCTACATATTTCTCGAAGTCCTCTTTTGTTTTAATCTCAGTAAGACCTGCGTTTGCCATCTTTTCTTCATCTACCCAGAAAGCAAGAATATCCATGAAACAAGGCACGGAATAAGCATTATCGCCAACCATTGTCATTTCCTTCATATATTTCTCCGGGAAATTCTTCATAACTTCCGGTGTCATAACCGTATCCTGAAGTGGCTCTAAGTATCCGGTGTTTTTAAATGCACTCATCATTTCATCATTGATTGTAATTACGTCGATGCTGTCATCGCCTGAGGAAAGGATGGTTGTGATTTTGGCCTGACGGTCGTCTGTGTTGGTTGGACACGCAATTGTTTCGATTTCCAGACCAGTTGCTTCTTCGGCTTTCTGGATATATTCATCAAATGCTTTTCCATAAGTGGTGTCCTGTGTCATTAAAGTGATTTTGTTAGAATCTTCATTTTGCTTAGCTTCTGAGCTTCCCCCTGATTTTCCGCAGCCACTACAAAGGCCAACGAGCATGGTTGCTGTGAGTAATACACTAACGATTTTTTTCTTCATTTTTTTTTTACCTCCAATGTTTAATAAATATAATTTTCTGTCACTGATTTTTGTTAGCTTAATCATAAAAAAATACAGGTCAAAAATAAATATATTTTTTTATGCATGATTTATATTATTTTTCGTTTTTAATGTAAATGATTGTATTTTTTAGTTTTTTTGATTAGAATTAGGCTGAAAGGAGTGATATGTGATATGCAGTTTGCTAAAAAATTAATCAATACCATCAAAGAACATTTTCGCTTAAAGCTAATTATTTGCTTTATTCTCTGTGCGATTTTTCCTCTTTTTATATTAGGAGCGATTTCTTACAAAATTTCTTATACCATAGCAAAAGACAACATGCTAAAAGAAACTAAAATAGCGTGTGAAAAAAATCAAAATCTGCTTGAAAACCGAATGGCTCAGATAGAGAGCTTAGCAGATTCGATTCATTTTAATTTATGTGTGTTATGCACAACCTCGGAACAGCCGATGTCAAAATATCTTGATACCCTTTCTTCGGTGCGAAACAATATTACTTCGATGGCGGATTCATTTAATATTTATCATGTAAATGTTTTTCTGCCGGAAGACAGCTTTGTGTCAAATGAAGGAATCACATTTTGTTCTTTATCGGAAATGAAAGATTATAAAGTACAGATAAGTGATTTCGCTAATCAGGGAATTAAACCGAAATGGCTGTTTCAGAAACAAGTGAAGTTTCCGTATATAGTAAGCAAAAACAAAAATCCTGTAGGTGTACTTTCATGTTATCGGGCTGCCAAAATTAATTCGCAACAATATTGTTTTGCGCTTCACATAACGAGTGATGAATTAAGCTACTATCTGGATGAATTTTCAAAAGAGAATCCTTCCGTTTCTTACATAATAGACACAGAAGGAACCATCTTAGCAAGTACGGATCAAACACAAATCGGTACATCTTTGACTAATGAAAAAAGGAATGCGCTTACTCAAAACAGAGAGACGTCTCATATTTCATATAATGAGTGTGAAATTATTTCAGCGCCGGTGCACAACCAGCTGTTTTTGATTACTGAGACACCGGATTACTATATTCGCCAAAGTGCATCGATTCTTGTAAAAATGATTTTCGTGTGTTTCATCATCGTGGTTCCGTTGACAATGTTTGCAATTATCTGGGTAGCGGATCAAATGACAAATAAAGTCAATCGTTTGTCACATTCTATGTCTGAGCTTAAGATGGATGACGTAATAGACGCAACACAGATTAATGAGTTAGTTCCGGAAGCTTCTTCTCATTTAGATGAAATTGATACGCTGACGGTTACTTGTGCTAACATGATTACAGAGTTAAATGCGAGCTTTGAAAGTAATCTAAATTTAAAAATACAAGAAGAAAAATTGAACTATCAGTTGCTGCAGTCGCAAATTAATCCTCATTTTTTATATAATATTTTGGCATCTGTGCAGAATTTATTGTCATTGGGGGAAATTAGCAAAGCAGATAAAATGCTTGCTGATTTATCACGCTTTTACAGAGGGCTGTTGCGCACCTCAAATGATTTGATTCCGATTAAAAAAGAGTTGGAAATTGCATGTTTGTACATGGAGATGGAGGCATTGTGTAAAGATAATCTGTTTGATTGGGATATAGAGCTGGAAGAAGGCATCGAAAACTTTCTTATTTGTAAATTTACCTTACAGCCGATTTTGGAGAATTCAATTCAGCACGGTTTAAAAGGCAATGGAATCCATATGCATATCCATATTTCTATCACATATGATGATGATATGATTGAAATCATAATTTCGGATGATGGAATGGGGATGTCTCCTGAGAAATTAAATGAAATTCAGGAAAGCATTGAATCCAAACAGATTCATTATGAGAAGCATTTTGGTATCAGCAATATCAATTCACGAATCTGTTCTTCCTTGCAAGGTCATGGTACACTTAGAGTAGAGAGCAATAAAGATTCAGGAACAACGATTCATATCAGAATTCCGCAGTTACTGGAGGATTAGTAATGTACAAAATTATGATTATAGATGACAATCATATCTCAGTTGATGGGATTTGTCATAATATTGGCTGGTCTGATTTAAATGCAGAAGTTGTTTGTAAAGCTTATGATGGGCAGCAGGCACTTAATTATTTGCAGAATAATCCGGTAGATTTGATTATTTCAGACATTGAAATGCCGCAGTTAGATGGGTTATCGCTTGCCGAAAATGCACTGAAACTGAATTCCTCTATAAAAATTATCCTGATCAGTGCATTTGATAAATTTGAATATGCCAAACAAGCGATACGGCTGGGAGCATTTGATTATATAGAGAAGCCACTTGATTATGCTTATCTGGAAGAAATCATTCGTAATGCGCTTGATATGCTCGATAAAGAGCAGAAGAATCTTGCAATCTTAAAAAAGAGTCGTCCAATCATGGTTGACAATTTTTTCCATAAATTAATACAATCTTCAAGCGATGAAGCGCGATATACACTCTCAGATTATGCAAATTATCTTCAATTAAACTTGGAATATCATTACTATCAGGCGATTGTCATTCGAATACAAAACGCAGTAGAAATCAAAGAAAAAAACGGAATTGAAGAGTATCATATAAAGTTAATGAGCATGTCGGATACGATAAGAGAACTTTTTGATAAAAACTTTGCTTTGGTGCATACTTTGTCAACCTTTGATGAAATCGTGTTGCTGCTTGGGCATAATTATTCAAATTCAAAGTACTTCTACAGTACGTCATATGGATTGTTGACAGAGTTAATACAGATGTATAAGCATCATCTTTTTGAAGTAAATATTGGAATTGGCAGCATTGTTAAATATTTGTGGTCGTTGTCGGCTTCGTATTCAAATGCATTAAAATCACTGGAATATCGTTTTTTCTTTCCACAGAAAGATATCTTTACAATCAGTGATACAGTAGACAAAGATTATACTGTAGAGTTATATGAGGTTTCCGGAAATGAAGAACTGATCCAGCTGTTGTGTAAAAATGATTTGGATGGAGTAAAAAAATGGATTCTTTCATTTTCAGAAGAATTGACGCAAAGCTATAAAAACAAACAATTTATCTTTTTGCGTGTCTATCAGCTTTTGGGGCATTTACTGAAATTTCTTTGTGACATGGGGCTTAACATCAATGATATGGAAAAAGACATTGTTAAGACGTATCAACAGCTTGATGCATTCTCGACAAGTACAGAAATTTTCCAATGGCTGTTTCACTTATGTCAAACAATTTCGGATGAAATGAACCTTTCCACACAAAGCCATCAAGAGCATGTTTGTGCTGCAACGCTGGAATATATACAGCAGCATTATCCGGAGAACACGTTATGCTTGAACGAAATTGCAGAAAATGTACATATTAGTCCGGCGCACCTTAGTGCGCTATTTAAAAAGCAGCGCCAGCAAAATATTTCGGATGTAATTACAGACATTCGGATTGAAGCAGCGTGTAGTTTATTAAAAAATACCAGTCTTCCATTGAAAGAGATAAGTGCGAAAGTAGGCTATTCAAACCAATATTACTTTAGTTCTTGTTTCAAAAAGAAGACCGGTAAAACACCTTCTTCGTACAGATAAAAAATAATCGGCTGCTTTCTGTATTATTTTCAGGAAGCAGCCGATAGCTTTCTACTCGGAGATTATGCTTTTTATTCGGTTTTGAAACAAAAAAGTTCAAATTCTAAAGTTCGTGTAGCTACAGCATTATAGAGTAGCTGTTTTTTGAATTCGATATTCAGTAGGTGTCACTCCATAATATTTTTTAAATTGCTTACAAAAATAATCAACCGTTTCAAATCCAACGTTTTCAGCGATAACAATTACTTTTTTCTTTGTTGTAGTCAAAAGAATTGCTGCTTCCTGCAATCGATATTTTAGCAAATAATGCACAGGTGTATCATGAAGATATCTGTGAAACAAGTTTAACGCCGTGCTTTTGCTTACCATGGCCTGTTCGGCAATCTCTTCTAAAGAAAGTTTTTGGTCAAAATTTCGGTGAATGTATTGCATCATAAGTTGCAGTCGACCTTGTGATGAGACAATATTTATTTGTTTTTCTTTTGATAAATCTTCTTTTACATGGGAATAAATCAGATGCCAAAGTTCCTGTACAAGACAAGAGGTGAGTAGTTCCATTTCGCATTCTTCTATTTGGAGTGATATTATTTTTTTCATAACATGTAAAGCTTCTTTTTGCCAGGGGATTTCTGGTGAAAAAAACAAACAATCTAATGCTGATTTTTTAATGGGTTCAATGTACTTTTGATAAATTCGGCTGTTTGAAGCTGCAATAAATGTTGGAAGCAAGAGAAAATTTGGAATGACGGCTCCTTTTTCAGAATAAAAGCGATGAAGAATTCCGGAATTAACCCAGAATCCTTGTCCTTCAGTTATGGAAAACTGTTTTTCTCCTGCCCAAAATATAGCATTTCCTTTTTCAACAAACACAAATTCGAATTCGTTATGCCAGTGCCATTCGATACAATTAAAATCAAATAAAGACAGATTGTCATAATAAAAGTGAAATGGATAATCGCTACGACCATGCTGAATTGTTTCCATCATATTTTCATCTGTCAAAATTTTATTGTAGTAGGTGTTATAATCCATGTTTTTTCTCCGTATTTCTTCTCCATAATTTTTAAATTTACGATATTATACAATAAATATCTGATATATTCCAGTGAAAAAAGAGTGAGATTGTGTTATTGTACAGTAGACGTTTTTGTGAAAAAGAACGTAGAATAAAAAAATAAGCAGAAAGGAAATTTTTTAATGAAAAGCAAGTATAGAAAAACATTAATTGCCTGCTACTTAGGATTTATCACTCAGGCAATCACCGCAAACTTTGTGCCGCTGTTGTTTTTGATGTTTCACAGGACTTATCAGATTTCACTTGGTAAGATTGCTTTTATTTCAACAGTGTTCTTTTTTACACAGTTGCTTGTGGATTTGTTTTGTGCAAAGTATGTAGATAAAATTGGATATCGCAGAAGTGTTGTTGTATCTGAAGTATTGTCCGGAGTAGGTTTGATTGGGCTGGCTGTTTTACCGGAGCTGCTGCCTTCTCCTTATGTTGGAATTTTAGTCAGTGTTATGATTTATGCAATTGGAAGTGGGCTTATTGAAGTACTTGGTAGTCCAATTGTAGAAGCATGTCCGTTTGATAATAAAGAGAGTGTTATGAGTCTTTTGCACTCATTTTATTGTTGGGGTTCAGTTGGAGTAATCTTGCTCTCTACTTTATTCTTTGCAATTTTCGGAATTGAAAATTGGAAAATTCTTGCATGTATTTGGGCAGTGATTCCATTGTATAATATCTTTAATTTTCTTTCTTGTCCGATTGAATCTTTGACGGAAGAAGGAGAAGGTATGAGTATCAGCCAATTGTTCCAAATCCCTATTTTTTGGATCGCAATTATTCTTATGGTTTGTGCCGGAGCAAGTGAAATTTCTATGGCACAGTGGGCATCTGCTTATGCAGAGTCCGCACTTAATATTCCAAAGAGTCTCGGAGATATTGTAGGACCGTGTCTGTTTGCAGTCATGATGGGAATTAGTCGTTCATTTTATGGAAAATACGGTGAAAAATTAGATCTGATAAAATTTATGATTGGTTCAGGAGTGCTTTGTCTTGTTTGCTATTTGCTTGCAGCATTAGGTCCATTTCCGATTTTAAATCTTGCAGGTTGTATCGTATGTGGCTTTTCAGTCGGAATTATGTGGCCGGGAACAATTAGTATTACTTCCGGTAAAATTCCGCTTGGAGGAACTGCTATGTTTGCATTACTTGCAATGGCAGGTGATTTGGGTGGCTCCATTGGACCTGGTGTGATTGGGGTTGTGACTCAGAATGCAAATGATAACCTGAAAGCCGGCATGCTGGCTGCCTGTGTCTTTCCGGTAGTTCTGATTTTATCGGTTCTTTTTATTAGAAAAAAAAGAGCTGAAATTAAGCCAATAAATCAAAAAACAGAATCTTTTTTATAGGATAAAGTTTGAGGTGCTCGCAAAAAGCGGCACCTCTTTTTGCATTACATTATTTTGTTTTGATAGGATTCTGAATTTGTTTGATATAATTCCGAAAACAGACTATACTTAGGATAATAAGGTTTGCGTTTGCAAGGTAAATAAGCCAAAGTACGACAAACGAAAGGATGTCATGCGGCTTGTGGTATTTTGCAAATGTCTATAGATACCCATGGTAGAAAGGAAACGTTTATGGAGCATTTGCGTTGTGTAGTAGAGCGAATTACATATCAAAATACAGAGAATGGCTACACAGTTTTGAAATGTGCTGTGAAAAATTATAATGACCTTGTAACTGTGGTTGGCACAATGCCGGATACTCATGTTGGTTCCGTATTATCGCTCGACGGTATGTGGAAGATGGATGCCAAATATGGACGGCAGTTTTCTGTACAGAAATTTGAAGAAACCCTTCCTGCAACCGTATATGGAATAGAAAAATATCTGGGTTCTGGTTTAGTTAAGGGTGTTGGACCGAAGTTTGCAAAGAGAATCGTGGAAAAATTTGGAGAAGATACCTTAGATATCATAGAAGAGACACCGGACGAACTGCTGAAAGTGCCGGGAATAGGAAAAGTCAGAGTGGATCGGATAAAAACGAGCTGGCAGGAACAAAAAGAAATCAAGAATATTATGCTGTTTCTGCAAGGTCATGAGGTCAGCACTTCTCATGCAACGAAAATTTTTAGAACATATGGAAGTGAGAGCATTGCAATTGTAAAAGAAAATCCGTATCGGCTGGCAGATGATATCTGGGGCATTGGATTTAAGACAGCGGATTCGATTGCGCAAAAGATGGGAATTGAGAAAGGAAAATTTGTCCGACTGCGCAGTGGTATTTTTTATACCTTAAATAAACTTGCAGAGTTGGGGCACTGTTATGCTACAAGAGAACAGTTGATTGAAAAAGCCAGTGTCCTTCTGGAAGTAGAACAGCCGGAACTGGAGATTACATTAGACGAAATGCTCCGTACGAATGATATCATTCGAGATGTGTTTGAAGAAAAGTTTGAAGAAAAGGAAGCGATATATCTTCCACCTTATTATTTTTCGGAAAGTGGATGTGCAAAGAGACTGGTTCATTTGATGTCAGGCAGACAAAAAAAGTGTGAGAATCCGGAAAAAATTTTGGAGAAAGTGGCACAATCATCTCAAATTACTTATGATGAAATTCAGTGGCAGGCGGTGAAAACAGCCATTTCATCTAAAGTTATGGTGCTGACCGGCGGACCGGGAACCGGTAAGACAACGACAACATTAGGAATTATTTCCGCATACAAACAGGCAGGGTGTGAGATTATTTTGGCTGCGCCCACAGGAAGAGCCGCAAAGCGAATGTCCGAAGCAACGGGCATGGAGGCAAAGACCATTCACCGACTGCTGGAATATAAGCCACCGGAAGGCTATCAGAAAAATGAAGACCAGCCGTTGGAAGGGGATGTTTTGATTTTAGATGAGTGTTCTATGATTGATATCATGCTCATGTACAATCTTTTAAAAGCGATGCCGGAGCAGATGTCTTTGATTTTGGTTGGAGATATTGACCAGCTTCCAAGTGTAGGAGCAGGTAATGTCTTAAGGGATATTATTGATTCGGGACAAGTTCCGGTGGTACGTCTTAACCGGATTTTCCGTCAGGCACAGGGAAGTCGGATTATTATGAATGCACATCGAATCAACAAAGGGGAAGGGATTGATATGCGTGGCGGAAAAGATGCAGATTTTTTCTTTGCGCCAAAAGAAAGTAATCAGGATGTCGTAAATACGATTGTCCAATATTGTAAGACAAACCTGCCGCGATATTATCATGTAGATCCTTTGCAGGACATTCAGGTATTGACTCCGATGCAGAGAGGAGAATGTGGAGCGATTAATCTGAATCAGGTACTGCAAGAAGCAATGAATCCATCAAAAATCTTTTTGAGAAGGGGTGGAACGCAGTATCGGCTGAATGATAAAGTTATGCAAATTCGAAATGACTATGAGAAAGAAGTATTTAATGGAGATATCGGTACAATTACAAAAGTAGACATGGAAGAGCGGGAATTGACCGTTTTATTTGAAACAAGGGAAGTTGTTTATGATGTGACAGAACTGGATGAACTGATGCTTGCTTACGCAGTTACAATTCATAAATCACAGGGAAGTGAATATCCGATAGTCGTCATGCCATTTACGATGAGTCATTTTGTGATGCTGCAGAGAAATCTTCTCTATACAGGAGTGACCAGAGCGAAAAAAATTTTGGTACTGGTTGGTGAAAAGAAAGCAATTTATTATGCGATAAGAAATGAAACGACGACCAGAAGAAATACCTGTCTGGCAAGGCGTTTACAGTCGGATAGTGAAGAATCAAAGGAAGTAGAAATACTGCGTTCATGAGCAAGTAGCGAAACGGATTGTGAAAGTCTGCTTTACAGAAATTTCAGAAAGGAGAATTTCGGATGATTTACATTACAGGAGATTGTCATCGTGAATACAGGAGATTTAATACTCAAAATTTTCCGGAACAAAAAGAAATGACCAAAGAGGATTATGTGATTGTCTGTGGGGATTTTGGCGGGGTATGGAGTTTTGAAAAAGAAGATAAAGAAGAAAAACATCTGCTCGACTGGCTGGAAGAAAAACCATTTACGACGCTGTACGTGGATGGGAACCACGAAAATTTTGACCGGCTTTATGGATATCCGATTGAAAACTGGCAGGGTGGAAAAGTGCATAAAATCAGACCCTCGGTATTGCATTTAATGCGCGGACAGGTCTTTGAAATCTGTAATAGAAGCATTTTTACCTTTGGCGGAGCAAGCAGTCATGATATCAGCGGTGGAATTTTAGAAATGGATACACCGAATTTTCGCAGAGAGATAAAGCGTTTAAATCGAGTGGGAATACCGTACCGTATTAATCATTGGAGTTGGTGGGCACAGGAACTGCCATCCAAAGAAGAGATGGAAGAGGGACGAAGAAATCTTGCAGAGCATAATAATACGGTGGATTTTATTGTGACGCATTGCTGTGCTTCGAGTACTCAGCAGCTCTTGGGGAGAGAGAGATTTGAAGATGATATTGAGACAAGATATTTGGAGGAGATACGACAGAACATAAACTTTAAGAAATGGTTTTTCGGGCATTATCATGATAATCAGAACGTGACAGAAAAAGAAATATTGTTGTATGAGCAGGTGATAAGGATTGCATGATATGATGTGATTAAATTATAAAAAGACGCTGCCCCGTAGAGGATGATTTTTCTATGGGGTGGCGTCTTTTGAATGGCTGACTTGTGTCAGGCACTGCTCAAAGTCAGTCAGGATGTTGGTCGGCTTTTGATGTTGTCCGACGCTGATTCTTTTGATTCGTTTTCTTTTTTCTGCTGTTGTTTGAAGTTTTTAACAAATTCAGGATATTCTTTTTGGTGCATTTGATAATGCATGATAAAGTCAGTAAATGGTTCAGGTTCTGATACAATTTCTTGTGAAGGATATAAGCTGTTTTGTCGAAGTTGAAATATCAGGTTCATTTTTTCGGCTTCATCTTGGATAAAGTAGGCATTACTTTTTATTGAAGACTCAAGGAATACAGAACAATTAGTAAAAACAGCTTTATCCGATGACAAAAGTTTTGCAAGATTTTTATCTTTGCGAAGTTCTTCCAGCGTATCATTATCCAGAACAAGCGGAGCAGAATTTAGCGCTAAAATTCCATGCAATAATTCAGAAGTTTGAGGATTTGTATAATCTTGCCGAACACGGAAAACAGCCATTTTTTGAAATAAGGGTTCATGAATCTGGTTACTGGAGAATGTCAACATACCAGCAGGAATATAATGACGAAGGTCATAGTTTAAATTTATATATCGAAACATAAGAGTCATTGCCCGGCGGGCATATTTATCAGATAGAAAACTATAAGCGATAGAAGAATTTTCAAGTAGTTTTAATTCACCGGTGAATTCAAATGATGGCTGAGGGTCGCCGCAAAATGTTGTATTTAATTGTACTTCTTTCAAAGTTATAATGGTGCGTCCTTCCTTTATGTCAATTGTCATTTTAGCTTCTTCAATTTTACCGTTTTTACCGGATTTTAAACGATCATAATGATATCTGGTATTGAAATAATAGCAATAGTAATCATTGGCATAATATTGATTGGTAAGCTGATGAATCCCAGAGTCTTTAAGTTTCCCTTTTGTAATACGGGAAAAGTTAAATTCAGATGAAGAAGGAGTCTCTGTTGTTTCCGGAAGCTCACAGATACTCCATAAAGGAATATCAAAAATCTGCGCAAGTGCGACAAGCTCTGGAAGCTTTACTTCTCTGTCAGATTCACCATCGAGCATAGCGCGTATTTTACTGGGTGAGGTTTTGATGTTAAACCGTTGAAACATCATATCTGCGATACCGGAATAATTTAAAGTCTGTTCCCCGAGAGCCCGTTCAAAATCTCTCTTCCATTTAAATAATCGTTTCTTTACAAGGGAATTATAATCTTGATTTCCGTTTGAATTATCTGAAGATTTAGAGTTCATAAAAGTTCCTCCCAATAATAAAAATTTAAAGAAGTATAACTATTTTCATCATATCATTGGTACGACAGG